>CETH01059245.1_pt1 | contig 85028 bp, 81 predicted proteins | sample 361461 | NCBI WGS metagenome assembly CETH01 (sample SAMEA2622695, study PRJEB7988) | marine metagenome | isolation source: saline water (ENVO:00002010), including | reverse complement strand
AGGTCCAACTGTATTTTCTAATGAAGCTAGTGAATATGGCGCAATTTTTAACCTAACTAATGATTTAGTAGTTCAAAAATTTGTTTTAAACATGACTGATGAAGATATTTCAATAATTGGTCATGAAGCTTTCATGAACCCCGTAGACAATGAAGAAAATTCGTTTGGTTATTATCTGAGTAGGCAGCTTGATAGGTTTCATTTAGATTTTGGAATTAGACACGATAGAATTTCTCGCTCTGGATCTCTAAGTCACGATGATCATGATGAACATGCACATGAAGATGAAGATCATGATGAAGATGAGCATGATGAAGATGAACATGAAGAAGAAATGGAGTATTTTGAAAGAGACTTTAACAATACGAGTCTTTCTTTAAGTTTAGGAACTGAATTTAGTGATAATTTAGATGTAAGCTTAGCTTATTCTAGAGTTCAAAGAGCACCTTCAGCTACTGAGTTATTTATGGATGGACCTCATTTAGCAACAGCTAGGTTTGAAGAAGGTGATATTAATTTAGATACCGAAATTTCAAATAATATAGATATGGGTTTGCATTATCGTAATGGAGACTTCTTTGGAGAGTTCACGTACTTCAGAAATAACGTGGACAACTATATCTATTTAAAAGATGAAACTGAAGAAGAGCACGAAGAGCATGAAGATGAAGAACATGGTGATCATGAAGGACTAATTCTTGCTGAGTACTTGCAAAGAGATGCTGAATTTAAGGGATATGAGCTTGAATTGGGAAGAGCTATTGAATTAGAAAAAGGTAGCTTAACTTTATCTTTCTCTAGAGATTCAGTCAAAGCTGAGTTTAATGACGGCTCATATGTTCCTAGAATGGTTCCTGTAAGAAATATTTATACGGTATCTTATGCTGAAGATGATTTAGTAGCTAAGCTCGTTTTTAAAGATGTACAAAAACAGGATGACCTCGCTGAATGGGAGTATGCATCAGATGGTTATCAAATGCTCGACCTTAAGCTAAATAAGACTTTTAGCTTGAATAATGATGACGATCTAAGCATTACTGTTTTTGCTAACAATATTCTTGATGAAAAAGCAAGGAATCACTCTTCCTTTGTAAAGGACGAAGTTCCGTTACCAGGAAGGAACTACGGAATGAAATTTAAGTTGAAAATATAAAATATATAAAACTTTTCTCATGGATCTATTTAAAAATAGATTCATGAGGATTGTAGACTCTTAACTAAAAAATTGATCGAATCTTTTTTGCTCGCTTCTCTTGCTTCCCAGTTTCCACCTAAGTGTGCACCTTTAATATTTTTAGAAGTTTTGAATAATTGAGCTCTTTCATTTGGCTCATTAAGAAGATATTTGCTTCCATCCTTACCCATAAAATATAAATTACCTTGTGAATCAAGTAATGAAGGCCGAATCCCACACCCGATAGCATTTTTTTCAAAAATTACTGGCTCTACCGAATCAAAGGAATGATGAGCATTTGGGTAAATGATTAACTCAGAATTTCCATTATGCTTATTAATCTCTGTAGATAGATTCTTAATTAAAATAGGCGGTGTGTAGTCGTCTATTTGTCCTACAAGATTTAGTATAGGACTTGAACTCCATTTCATTTCTTCAGGTAAAATATAGGCACCTGGATAAAAAGCTAAATGAGCTTTAAATCTATTCCCTTGAGGACTAAGTTCTTGAATTAAAGGTTCATAAGCAGAATAAAGTGCAGAGCTACCTCCTAAACTCCATCCTGCTATAGCCACTCTCTTAGGATCTATACTCGGATGGTTCACTAAAAGATTAAGTGCGTTAAAGCAGTCTGTCATTGTTGTTGCAAGGGTTACTTGCATTTGATCTTCTACTATAGAACTTACATTTCTTGCCTCGAAGCTATGGACTCTGAAGATAGCAAATCCATTTTCTAAAAAATTAGCTATATGTTCATGATGATGGCCCCTCCACCCCAAACTGCCATGTATACATATAACTAGAGGATTTTTTGCTTTTCTTTTTTTTGGAAAAATAAGACTACCAAATACCTCTTGCTCCTCTACCTTCTTTTTTTTAATAATATGAAAGAACTCAAATGGATTGGAAGATTTAAAGGAGATTAAGCCTTCAGATTTTTTAGTTAAATTATTCATCGCTTAATCAATTATATTGTTATTTACTTCATAATAATCATAAAATTTTATAATCAATAGAATAAAATACTGATCAGTAAGGAGTTTATATGTCTGAATCAATTATTATTTACGGTGTTCCTTTCTCACAACCTGTGAGAGCAGTTTTATGGCTTATGCTGTATAAGAAAAAAACTTTTGAACTTGTTCTAGTAAATCCAGGTACGACTTCTGAGGGAGGTACCCGTCATCCTGACTACTTAGAAAAGTTTCCTATGGGAACAATTCCTAGTTTAGAAGACAAGAGCACAGGTCTAGTTCTATCTGAATCTCATGCAATTATGACTTATCTGTGCAATAAATATGAATGGATTGATTTATATCCCAGCAATTACGAACTAAGAGCAAAAGTTGATTCATATTTACATCTCCATCATAGGAGTATAAGAGAAGCATCCATAGGATTGGTAGCACCTAAGGTTAGAAAAGATTTAAACTTTTCAGAAGAATTTTTAAAAATATCACGAGCAAGTGTAAATAAGGCATTTAAAGCCATAGAAGAAGGATGGTTGTCTAAGTCTCGTTATTTAGTTGGAGAAGACTTTACCCTAGCAGATATGGCAGCTTATGCAGAAATAGGCCAGCTACAAAGTATCTTCACTAATGTATTTGATTTTGAGCCTTTTCCTAATATTAGAAGATGGTTACAAGACATGCAAAAAGTAGACTATCATGACGATATTCACGTCGCTCTTTTTGAGTTGGGCGATATAAGTGCTGAAGCTCCAAGCATGGAGAAGATTATTAGTGCTAACAAGAAGGCAGTAATAAGGATATATGGAGAATTAGAAAAACTTAATTCTTAATTATTTCTATAAAAGGTAAAATACACTTTTTAAGGTATTTATGACTAACACACTAGAAAGAAGTACTTACATAACTTTAGATAGATCATGATATGTATTAAAACAAAAATACCTGAACATATTTGTGAAATAGATGATGAATTAAAGGCTATCTACCATAGTAATGACTGCTTTTGTATATGGGTTTTCGAGAGCAGAAAAAAAAGAAATAAATTTATGGAAGAAACTGTGGGCATGAACAAACAAGATAGACAAAAATACTTCGATACACATTTCAACTTATGAGTTCTGGAGAAGCTATAGACTGGTTGTGTAGCTCTACTTGGAGAAAATCTTCTTATAATACTCTCTGGTGCCTTTTAGGTTGTTCAATTGGAGACTTTGGGACTATTTTATTCTTCCAATTAAACCAAATTCCTTTTCCTTTATTGGGGATTATGACCTTAGCAATAATCAATGGATTAATTACCTCAATTTTATTAGAAACTTTTATTTTATCTAGGCAGATGAATATATCTAATGCTTTTAGAACTGCCTTAGGGATGTCATTTATTTCTATGATATCGATGGAAGTGGCAATGAATGTAGTTGACGTTGTATTCGCTGGAGGCATTTTAGTCTGGTGGGTTATTCCTCTTATGTTATTAGCTGGTTTTATAACCCCCTTGCCTTACAATTACTATAGATTAAAAAGGTATGATGCATCCTGCCATTAAGAATTTTGTAATTAAATAAAATGCAGTTTTATAGAAAAATAGATTTAATGTAATATTTAGATATGGAAAAAGAAAAAACATTGATAAAAGCAGATTTTAACTACAGAAATCCTCTAAAAGAAGGAGAAAAGAAACCCGCTTTCGGTTTATCTGCACCAGATCCAAAGATGCCAGATCATAAAAGCTTTCTTAAAGTAGTGGAAGATGCAAGAAATGGAATTCATTCGTTTCAAGAGGAAGGCTTCAAACTACTGAATCATGAATCTAAAGTAGTAGACTTTTATGACGATGAATTGGTTTCACAGGTCTATTATCAAGAGATCCATGACCTTGTAAAAAGAGAAACAAAAGCAGATTTAATTCAAATTCTTCCACATATTACTCGCAATGAGGCAGAAGCTGCCTCTGGAAAAAGACTAGGAGCTCATCGTTTAGTGCATAATGATTTTACTCCTCAATTTGATGAAATAATTAAAGAATTCTTAACAAATTTAGATATTAATCCTAAGAGAACTGAGACTTACAATCTATGGAGACGTTTTGATAAAGATGGTTTAGACGCACCTTTTGCTGTTTGTGATGCAAGGTCAGTAACAAAAGAAGAATTGATACCTACAGATCTCCATAATTATGGTGATGGTGAAGGATTTGCAGTAGAGATTTACCAATCTAGTTATAGCAAGAAACATAAATGGCATTTCTTCTCAAAGATGAACAAGAATGAAGTTCTTATGTTTAAGACTTACGACTCCTCTAGAAATCCATTTTTACCTACCTTACACAGTGCTTTTGATGATCCTAGGGTTTTAGGTAAAGAGGTTGCACCAAGAGAAAGCATTGAAGTAAGAGCTATATGTTTTTACCTATAGCACTTCTTATAATCAGATCTAGTTTCATTGGTCAGAATTAAGCACACACCTTATAAAGGAGGAATAGGAACCATACGATTAGGCCTTAAGCCAATTGAGGAATCTAAATGGTTAGAATTTGATGATAATTTCAAAAAGGAACAAAATTTAAAAGAAAACCTTTTAAAGACTAAAAAAAATCAAGTCCTTAAATGCTCTATTTCATCTTATCAAGCACAATTAGAGCTACAAGAAATCCTTATAAAACACTTAAAAAGATATCATGCCAATCAATATACATTTTTAGATGATTCAATCTTAGTACTTGAAACTAAAAAAGAATTACCTATAAATAAATCTTATTCTAACCCTATAGAAAAATTATCTCTTTTAGTTCAAGAAGATCTAATACTAATGATGCCTAAAAAGAATAATTTTTATCTAGAAGCTGCATCTTTATGTTCTCCTTCTCACTGGTCATTGATAGATAAATTCTCTCACTCCCTAAAGGATCTTCATTCTGATGTACCAGGCTATGAAGCTGAGATAGGAAAGAGTGTAGATAATTTTTTTCTAAAAATACCAGAACAAAAGATTTTTGAACGTAAAAACTGGTCAATTTATGACAGCCCTGAACTTTTTCAGCCTCAAATCAAAGAAAAGGTAAGATTTAAAGCAATTGATATAGAAAACCTTGGAAACAAATTATTTTTAAGGGTAGAGAGACAAACTTTACGCAAGTTACCTTATACAGGAGCAATACTATTCACAATAAGAGTACACGTAGACCCATTATCAGCCTTAGAAGAAAGAAACAATCTAAAGAAGGATCTTTACTTAGCTATACAAAACCTAACTCCAGAAATGAAAAAGTATAAATCTTTAAATCAGTTTGAAAATATTATACTTAAGTGGCTCTCTAAAGATTTATAGATTTTAAGTAAAACTTTATACAAATTGTTTAATTTTTAATATTTGTATATGCTAGCATTAGCTTAAATTGTTTAGGAGTGGAATTTATGAGATATTTTATTTTAGTGCATTTTTTCATTGGTCTTTTGATTAGTCCTTTTGTGCTTTCAACAAATTCAGCTGAGTGGCAAATTAAGGCTTATTCTTCAGCTGCTCCAGCGTTTATTGGAGATCATGCAACAATAATAGGATCAGGAGGAGAAATTTTAAGAGAGGGAACAAATGGTTGGAGGTGCGAACCTTTTATACCAATGCCTGAAGGTGGTTTCAAAACTCCTCATGAAACTGCTGCTGCCTGTTCTGATAAAAATGCAGTTGCTTGGGCAAATGCATACAAAGCGAATCAAATACCTCAACTTGAAACAGATGGCTGGATATGGATGATTCATGGAGATTTAGGTGTAGATAACTTTACTCCTTACACCGATGGTCAAAAAAATGCAGGACATAAACATTTTATCGAATCAGGCCCTCATATCATGTTAATGCCAAAAGATCCTTTGTCTTTAGATGGCCAATCTACAGATTACACAACTGGAGCTCCTTATGTGATGTTTAAAGGAACACCTTATGTGCATTTAATGATTCCTTTGAGTGGATATTACGATTATCAGCCTGAAGCTTTCCAAAAGTAATTTAAGCAGTACTGCCTCCGTCTGCTAGGTAAACAGAGCCAGTGATGAAGCTGCTATCATCACTTGCTAGGAATAACATTAATTTAGCTATTTCTTCTGGATATGCGTATCTACCCATTGGTACAGTAGCCTCCATAAGAGCTCTTGGATCACTTTCCTTGCCATTATTATTTTTAATACCTGTTTCAATTGCTTCCATCATACGAGTTTCAACTGGGGAGGGGTTGATTGTATTTACTCTAATACCATATTCTGCTAACTCTTTAGCTGCTGATTTCATTAAACCAACTACGGCATGTTTACTAGCTACGTAGGGAGCTAATTTAGGAGCTCCCGAAACTCCAGCTATACTCGAAGTAATTATGAAACTTCCTCCTCCTCTTTTTTTCATTTCTTCTATAGAAGCTTTCAAACCTAGGAAAGGGCCTTTAAGGTTGACTTTTATAACATCATCAAAAGCTTCAAGACTATAACTCTCTATAGGCGCTACTTCACCTTCTATACCTGCATTTGCAACAAAAATGTCTAAACCCCCATATCTTTGTATTGCTTCATTAACTGCAGATTCATTAGATTCAGGGGAAGAAACATCGCCAACAAAATAGCTAATCCTATTTGATCCTATTTCTTTGCATACTGTAGAAAGAGAATTTTCGTTAAGGTCTACAATTAAAACTTCTGCTCCATTCTCTATAAATTCTTTTGCTGTTGCCTTTCCTATTCCTCCGGCACCACCAGTAATAATTGCAATCTTTTTATTTAATTTTGGTGTATTCATGGTAAATATTTTTATAAGATTATTTCAATGTCACAATTTAATATACAAAATACAGAAGTTCTAGAGCTTTATAGTAAAGAAATAGATCAAGAATATATTATAAATGTAGGATTGCCTCCTAATTATTCTCAAGATGAAGAACCTTATCCCGTGGTTTATGTAACAGATGGGGGTTCTAACTTTGGAACAATAATGAGTGCAGTCCCACTTATGCAAATGGTAGGCGAGATTCCAAGATTTATAACTGTAGGCATAGAGTACAAAGGATCAAATTATAGAGATACTCTAATATTGAGAGCGCGTGACTTAACACCAATAGCAGATCCTGAATATATGCGTAAAGAAAGAGAACAATTGAATCAAAGAATTGGAGGTATTTCTAAACAACAGGCCTTAGAATTGGAAAAAGTATTTAAAGAAGATCCTGATAAAGAATCTGGAGGGGCAAAAAAATTTTTAAGCTTTATAAATAATAACCTTAAACCTCTCATAGAAAGTAAGTTTAATATAGATAACTTAAATCAGAGTTATTGTGGATTTTCGTTTGGCGGTCTTTTTGGTCTTTATACTTTATTTACTTCTACGGAATCTTTCCAAAGATATGTTATTGGCAGTCCTTCTATTTGGTGGAAGAATAAATTTATTCTTGATTTAGAAGAACAATTTTTTATATCATCTCCAAAATTACCTGCCATTGTTTATATGTCTATTGGTGAACTAGAAGAAGAACATCCGAATTCAAAGGAATTCAAAATGGTTACAAATTATAATAACTTTACAGATTTGCTCTATAAAAGGAATTATCAGAATTTTCAATTCTTTACAGAGATTATCGGAGGAGAGACACATTTTTCTGGAACTGCTACTACTGTATTAAGGGGTATTAAAAGGATTTTTAACTTAACATAGGACTAATTTTTTTAAAAAAAATAACTTTTTTATATTTTCATAATAAATTATTAATCTAATGGTAGATTCATTCTAGAATGTACAAATAAAAGTGTTCAACGATGGGGGAAAAATGCAAAATACAAATGTTTCAGGATATTGTGATCCTAAATTCTCAGAGATTGAAAGAATATTTACTGAATCTTTAGAGAATGGTTTTGATACAGGTGCCTCTATAGCTATAGAGCATAATGGAGAGATGGTTGTAAATTTATGGGGAGGACATTTAGACTTATCTAAAACCCAGCCTTGGTTAGAAAATACTATTCTTAATGTCTTTTCAACTACTAAGGCTGTTACTGCAACCTGTATTATAAAACTTATAGATGAAGGAAAATTAGATATAAACAACAAAGTCTCTGACTACTGGCCCGAATATGCTTGTAATGGGAAGGAAGAGACCAGAGTAAGTGATTTCTTGTGTCACAGAGCTGGAATGTTTGGATTTAAAGAAGGGTTCCCTGATCTTAAGTTCACTAACTGGGACGCTTGGGTAAATGTATTAGAACGACAATCTCCATTTAGAGATCCTGGATCAAGTCAAGGTTATCACGCCTTCACATATGGGTGGCTTGTGGGAGAAGTTTTAAGAAGAGTTGACGGTAGATCAGTAGGTGAATATTTTAGAGAAGAAATAGCAGAACCTTTTGCTATTGATTTTAAGATTGGTTTAAATGATGAAGATCTTTTAAGGTGTGCTGACATTATCATGGATTCGAGACCTAACTCTTCAATTCTTGATCTACTTAGATTTGTTCCTAATTTCCTTCTGACTAGTGATCTAAAGAATTTAAAGCAATTTTTATTGAGCGGAGATTTTAAAGTTGCCTTCGAAGGCAGAATTGATGATGACAGCTATATGAATAAAGAAGAATGGAGAAAAGCTGAGATTCCTTCTGCAAACGGACATGGTACCGCAGAGGGTTTAGCTAAATTGTTTGGTATTCTTAGCACTGGATGTGAAAGAGATGGTAAACATATTATGAATGAGAGCACTTTAAAGAACAGTTTAAAACCCTTATCTAAGGGCCCAGATACTGTATTGTTTGGTGCTGATATAAATTTCGGAGTTGGTTACGATATTGGACTGGGTATAACTACTATAGGATCAGAAAAACATCCTACTTCTCTTTTTGGACACTGCGGTGTTGGTGGGACAGTTGCTTTTGGAGATATTGAAAAAGGTTTAGGTTACGCTTTTCTATGCAATCGTATGCACAAACCACAAGATCTTTATAAAAGCTCTAATTTATTGACACAAACTTTATATAAAATTATTTAATGGCATCAGAATATATATTAGGAATATCTGCTCATTACCATGATAGTGCTGCTAGCTTATTAAAAGATGGGAAAATCATTGCTTCTGCTCAAGAAGAGAGGTTTAGCAGAATAAAGCATGATTCGAGTTTCCCAAACAATGCAATCAAATTTTGTTTAGAAATTGAGGAGCTTAATCCTCAAGATTTAAATCATATTGTTTTTTATGAGAAGCCTTTTACTAAATTTGAAAGACTTTTAGAAACATATTTAGCTTTTGCTCCAAGAGGTATAAAAAGTTTCGCTACCTCTATGCCCTTATGGCTAAAAGAGAAACTCTTTCAGAAAAACCAAATTATTTATAATTTAAAAGAAATCTTCTTGGAAGATATAAACCTAGAAGAGAAGTTATTATTTAGTGAACACCATTTGAGTCATGCAGCAAGTGCTTTTTATCCTTCACCTTTTGAAGATGCAGCGGTTTTAACTATGGATGGAGTTGGAGAATGGACTACAACTTCTTTGGCATTAGGAAATGGAAACGACTTAGAAGTTATTAAAGAAATACATTTTCCTCACTCCTTGGGTCTTCTATACTCCGCATTTACTTATTACACAGGTTTTAAGGTCAATTCTGGAGAATACAAGGTTATGGGTTTAGCACCGTATGGGAATCCAATATATATAGATACCATTAAAGATAATTTAATTAATATTTCTGATGATGGAAGTTTCCACTTAGACCTTTCTTATTTTGATTACTGCACAGGCTTGACTATGACCAGTGAAAAATTTAATAACCTATTCGAAGGAAAACCCAGAGAGTCCGAAAGTGCTTTAACTCAAAGAGAAATGGACATTGCTGCATCAATACAGAGTGTAACTGAGGAAGTAGTACTAAAACTCGTAAGAGGAATTCAAGAGGAGACATCATCAAAGAACCTTTGTTTAGCAGGAGGAGTTGCACTTAATTGTGTAGCAAACGGTCTTTTAGTTAAAGAAAAGTTATTTGAGAATATATGGATTCAGCCAGCAGCCGGTGATGCTGGAGGAGCTCTAGGAGCAGCTCTTGCTGTTAATCATATTTATTTAAACAATCCAAGAAATCAGAAGAAGGACCTTGATGATATGTCTGGATCTTATCTGGGACCAGAATATAGTCAAAATGAAATAGAAGATAACTTAAATGATTTAGGAGCAGTGTTTGAAAATTTAGGAAGTGAACTGCTTATAGATAAGGTAGCTTTACTTTTGTCTGAAGGAAATGCTATTGGATGGATGAACGGCAAGATGGAATTTGGACCAAGAGCCTTAGGGGCAAGAAGTATTATTGCAGATGCCAGATCACCTGAAATGCAAAAACAACTTAACTTAAAAGTTAAATATAGGGAATCTTTTAGACCCTTCGCACCTAGTGTGTTATCGGAGGATGTTAAAGAGTGGTTTAATTTAGATGTTGCCTCTCCATATATGTTATTAGTTGCAGAAGTAAATCAAGAGAAGTGGTTAAAAGAAGATCTTGAAAACAAAGATCTTTTTGGAATAGAAAAGCTTAATATCCCTAGATCTGAAATTCCTGCCGTTACACATGTTGATTATAGCGCGAGAGTTCAGACAGTTCACAAAGAAACAAATCCCAAATACCATGCCCTAATAACTAAATTCAAGGAGATTACTGGTTGTCCGGTTCTAGTAAATACCTCTTTCAATGTTCGTGGTGAACCAATTGTCTGTAGCCCCGAAGATGCTTTTAAGTGTTTTATGGGCACTGAGTTAGATTATCTAGTAGTAGGAAATTGCCTATTGGATAAAAAAAATCAAGACCCCTCCTTAATGGAAAACTATTTAAATAAGTACGATTTGGATTAATTCCTTGCTTTATAGATATCTATGAATTACAGATCAGAAATAGATGGATTAAGAGCTTTAGCAGTTTTACCAGTAATGTTTTTTCATGCTGGATTTAGCAGTTTTAAAGGCGGTTATGTAGGTGTAGATGTTTTTTTTGTAATTAGTGGCTATCTAATAAGTTCACTAATTATCCAAGATTTGGGTAAAAATAAATTCTCTTTGGTTGAATTTTATGAAAGAAGATCGAGAAGGATCTTACCTGCTTTATTTTTTGTTATGATCGTCTCTTTGCCTTTCGCTTGGTTTCTTCTTCCTCCAACTGAGATGAAAGATTTTGGACAAAGTCTTGCAGCGGTCTCAATATTCTCATCTAACTTTTTATTCTGGCTGGAAAGCGGTTATTTTGAGACTTCTTCTGAACTAAAACCTTTATTACATACTTGGAGCTTAGCAGTTGAAGAACAGTTTTATATATTATTTCCTTTGATAATGATGTTTCTATGGAGGATACGATATAACTTTATAGTCATTATTTTTTTTCTATTATTTCTCTTTAGTTTAGCTTTTTCACATTGGGCAGCTTTTAACTCTCCTTCAGCAAATTTCTACTTACTACCCTCACGAGCTTGGGAGCTATTAATAGGAGTATTTTTAGGATTTTTTCTGGCTAAAAACCCTCTTAATTCTTACTCATTCAATAATCAAATACTGAGTATCATTGGATTTGGTATGATCCTCATCTCAGTTTTCCTTTTTGATGATTCTACTCCTTTCCCTAGTTTATATTCTCTTATTCCTACACTGGGCACTGCAATTCTAATACTTACTGCTGTTAGAGGAACTCTAATGTATAAGGTTCTAACTTGGAAACTTTTAACAGGTATTGGTTTGATTTCTTATAGTGCTTATCTATGGCATCAACCAGTTATTGCTTTTGCAAGATATTATAGTCTTGGAGACCTAAATAAATCCCATCTTTTGGGTCTCATATTAACAAGTTTTATATTTGCTCTTTTTAGTTACAAGTATATTGAGACCCCTTTTAGGAAAAACAAGATTTTATTTACTAGAAAAATAATATTCTCTTTATCTTTTATTCTTATTTTTATTTTTACATCTTTAGGCTCATTGTTGCATTTCAAACAAGGATTAAGTGATAGGGTAGATTTCTCAAGTGAATTGAAGAACAGTTTTCAGATTCCTCAAACAGGAAAATGTTTTGATAAGGAATATAGCCATCTTAGCGATGAATGGGGATGTGTTCTTGGAGATAATAAGAATTCTATAGACTTTGCTTTATTAGGAGACTCACATTCTTTGTCCTTAAAAAATACCTTAGATAAACTAGGAAAAAAACATAATAAAGCTATCTTTTTTGTTGGTTACTCTGGTTGTCTGCCTTTTATAGATATTTACCCAAATAGAAAAGATCAAGTGGAAAGGAATTGTTATGAGCTCAATAAACGAATATTTAACTTCTTAATAGATAAAAATATTAAGGAAGTAATAATGTCTGCTAGGTGGTCTTATTACACAGACGGAGATTATGATAAAAGTTGGATTCAAAACATAGCATTTAACGAAAAAGGTCCTTTTTCAAGAGAAATTAGCAGGTTAACTTTTAAAGAAAGCTTTATTTCTACAGTTAAGAGATATGCAAAGAATGACATTAATATACATTTATTAACACAGCCACCTCAACAAAAGTTTGCTCCAGAGAGTCTATATTTTAGATCTCGAAGTATAAATAGAGATATTTATAATTACTCTGTATTACGTTCTGATTTTTCTCTTTTAGAGGATTATCCTTTAAAGATTTTTAGGAATAATGTCTTTGTAAACTTAAATTTAATCCATATTCTCGATGAATATTGTGATCAATTAAGATGTCCAGTTGGCACAACTCAATTGAGTTATTATTTCGATGAGGACCATTTAAACCAATTTGGTGTAAAGCTTCTTGAGCCAACCTTAGAATCTATTATTTTAAAATAAAAATTTAGTATTTCGGTTAAGACTAACTTAATCTATGTGTTCAGACTGAATTTTTCCATTTTTACGATTCGTATCATCTCTTAGTCTAATAACGTCATTATATTCTGGAGTGGAAGTTTCATATAATTCTATATTAGTAAGCGCTTCCAATCTATGTACTTGCTTTGGGCTAATATTAATTATGCTGTAAGGAGAAATCTCTGTTTTCATAATATCAGTCTCACTAAAATCATAATCTTGATTATAATCTTCTCTCTGAAAGTGCAGTAATGCTCTACCTTTCATAAGTATAAGGGTTTCTTTTTTTTGACAATGATACTGTAAGCTAGTTTTAGAACCTTTTGTTAGATCAATTTTTTTAAATGCATATAAGGGGTGCTCATTATTGATCCATAATTCTTGACCCCAAGGTTTAGAGACTTTATAAATATCATTATATCTTTTGAAATCATGGTATTTGCTCCCAGGCTGTTTATTGCTTCCAGATACCAAAAAAATACAATGTCCTTTATCAAAACTAAACTTACAATTTATTCCTTCAAATTGGAAACTGTCTCCTACAGTAGGTCTAAATTCCTGATTATTTATTTGAACAACACAATCTTTAGATCTTTCAAGAATATATATTGTGTAGGACCGTAGCTCATTAATAAAAAAATTTCTCTGACCTTGGGAGTTAAATTGAAAAAAAGAATATTCGCCTTCCCAAAAGTTTGTTCTACCAGGAGCAGAAAAATCAAAATCCTCTAAAAAAGAGTTGCGTAGATTTTTGGCCTCTGTAGACATATAAAAATTATACAATAATTACTATATTTCAAAGCTAAATATAAGCTCTAAAAAAACTTTAAATTTTAGAATCGGTTAATTCTTTTCCTGCTTCTACTCCGAACTGATCAAATGGATTTATTTGCAACATGCACGCATTTATGAAAACCCTTAATTCCCAAAATGCTATTAAGAAACCTAAGCTTTTACCGCTTTTTTCTTTTAGTAACCAATGGGTATTGGGAATATCCCCATTAACTTGATACTTTTTATTCTTAAACTTTTTTCTGTTTGAACTAAATAACGATATTTGTGCATTTGCTTGATGTTGATTAATAGCTTTATCCCCACCTGAAGCAGACATAGAAATTAAATCCACACACAGTTGAGCTGTTCCTTGATGGACATGTTGAAATAATGAGTGTTGAGCTTTTGGTCCAAAACCACCAAATATAGTTTGACCAGTCTTTGAAAAGTAAGATTTTTTACTAGGCCTTTTACCTAAAGATTCCATTTCTAGTTGTTGAAAATAACTTGGAATTGATCTTAAGGGCCAAGAGTATGAAAAAATAAGTCTAGTTTCCTTATTTAAGAAATTTGAATTCCATAAATCTAGAAAACAAATCCTTTTTAGGGAATCATAAAAATCTTTATCAGAGAATAATAAGTTATCAACTAATTTTCCACCTTCTAGAAAGTCTAAAAAGTATTCCTGATTCTCGAGAGCAGAAATATAAGAGATAGGAGACCATATGGAATATCTTCCTCCTACGGACTCCGGAAATAAAAGAGTGTTGGTATTATTAAAACCTAATTTCTTAGCTTTATGTTCATCAGAGGTAATTGTCATGAAATGATCCTTAATTTTTTTATCAGTTATTCCGTTATCAGCCAGTAATTTCTTAGCTAGATCATAAGAATTTAAGGTTTCAATAGTTGATAAAGATTTTGAAGAAACTATGAAGCAACTTTCATTTAAATTAACGCTTTGCATTTTAAATCTAAACTCTTCTTCGTCCGGGCCTAATATAGAGATTCTTTTATATTTTTGGGCTTTCATAGTAGAAAAGAATTCATTTAGCAGATTTGGTCCTTCATAGGAACCTCCAATACCTAGAGATATTAGTGTTTTATAGCCTTTACTATTTATGTAATCTTCTAATTCGTTTATATCCTTTATAAATTCTTTTTTATTTTTTCTATAAGTATGGTGAAGGGCTGGTCTAGACTCTGTTATGTTTACTATCTTTCCTTCATATAGTTTTTTTATACTTTCATCTATATTTAAATTTTCAAAGATCTTGTAGAAACAGCTCTCAACTTCTTCAGAATAATTAATAGAATTAGATGAAATTGCAAGAACTTCATTTTCGTAAGGTCTAAGCTTAAGAAATTCTAATTTTTCTTTAGCAATTTCTTTAAGCTTGTTTATATTTTCTTTCATAACTTGATTAAATAAATAAGAGTAGTTTACCTAATTTCCTTTGAGTTCCTTAAGGTTTTCTTATTTTAGGAGTAAAATTACTTATAAATGAATACAAAAGAACTAAAACTACCTTCTAATCGCAATTTCGGATTTCTTTTTTTCTTTGTTTTCCTTGTGGCCTCTTATTTTCTTTATGAGATTAGTAATAAAGCTTATTTTTTGATAAGCATTGCATTTTCTTTGCTTTTCTTATCCACAGCTTTATTTCTTCCATCTATATTAACCCCTTTAAATAGAGCCTGGATGAAGTTTGGATTCCTTTTAGGAAGAATCGTAAGCCCCATAATACTAGGATTACTATTCTTTGTATTAATTACACCTGTTGCTATTATATCGAAGGTATTTGGTCGAGATGAACTAAGACTTAAGATGAAAGACACGACAACTTATTGGATAAAAAGAGATCCGTCTGGTCCTGATAAAGAATCTTTTAAAAACCAATTTTAAAATGACAAATGAAATTTATTATTGAACTCTGGACTTTCTTGAAATTTAGAAAAAAGCTTTGGCTAGCACCTATAGTTTTTATCATGGTATTCTTTGGCGGTTTACTGATACTAACTCAAGGATCAGCAGTTGCTCCCTTCATTTATACTTTGTTTTAGTTTCTAAACTTAAATAAGATTCAGAATTAATAGGCCGGTGACTTACTTTAAAAATTTTATAACAATAATATTTTCATCATTTTTTGCTCTTTCTATTATAGAGTTTTATCTATTTATGACAGACCAATATTCAGATTTAGTTACTAAAAATCTTGTTCCTAGCAATACTGTTTGGGAAAGACCAAAATCAAGAACACAATATATAAAACATCCTGATTTAGGGAACGACATAAAAATTGTATTTGATGCTAACGGTTTAAAGAACTCTGGAGAAGCCAAAAATAATTATCTTGTAGGTTTTTTCGGTGATTCCTTCACAGAGAATAGAAGAGTAGAGGAAGATTTCACTTTTAGTAAAATACTAAATAATATATCCACAAAAGAAAATTTCGCTAACTTTGGAGTAGATGGTTTTGGTTTGGAGCAATCTGTACAGAGATGGATAAATTTTTCAGAATCTATAGATCTAAAACATGTTGTTTATGTCTTTTGCTCAAATGATTTAAGAAATACTTATGAAATTCAGCTTTTCTCTGAATCTTCTTTAAATAAAAATATTTTTGAGAACCAAATATATGAAGATTCTAAAAAAATCTCAAATAAAATAGTAAGATCTTTAGGCAGATTAAGAATTACTTACTTAACTAGAACAGCATACTATAAGGTGGTGGGTAAAGTAGAAGAAATAAACGAATTTGGTGATAGGTTTCCAATAAAATTTGAATTTTTATCTAACTCTCAACCTAAAGAATTTAGAGATGAATATGCAGGTATGTTAATAACAGACTTTCTCTCAACTGATCCTTCTGATGAAACTCTCTTTTATGTTAATAAATTTAAGAAAATAATAAATCTTTGGAAAAATTCTCTCCATGAAAGAGGCATAGAATTCCACGTTGCAATACTTCCTAGAGATCTAGAAAGGAAAATGTCAGAGAAGCTTTTTGATAGAAATATAAATCTAATATATTTGAAGAAAACAGAAGAGTATTCTCTGACTAAAGACTTTAGTACAACTTTCAAAAATGATGGACATTGGAATGAGCTAGGGAACTTAGCAGCATCAGTAACTCTTAGATCTTATTTTAAAGACTTAAAGATTTGGGAAGAAGATACAAATGAGTCTTATGAAAAAGATCTTTTTACTGAGATTATTAAGTATTACTCTGATAGAAATAGTGTGCCAGCCTTAAATAAGGAAGCGAGTCAGTAATATTTTTATTTAATATACCTGATAAATTTTAAGATTTAATTAGAAGCCAATGAGTAAGGTAGATTTTGATAAATGGATAGATTCTTTTCCAGATTTTCCCAGACCTGGTATTTTATTTAGAGATATAAGTCCTTTGTTAGCAAGTTCAGAGGCAATGAGTTTATTAAAAAAAGAATTTGTAAATGGAATCCAAGACTGGAAACCGGAAATCATAGCTGGAATAGATGCAAGAGGTTTTCTATTTTCTACCTTAATTGCAGATTCTTTAAAAGTTGGAAGTCTAATGATAAGAAAGTCAGGAAAGTTACCTGGGAAAGTTGAAGAAAAACAATATGAATTAGAGTATGGGTCCAATAAACTTTCTATGCAAAAAAACCATAATATTAAAGGAAAGAATATTGTTTTAATTGATGATTTATTAGCAACTGGAGGAACTATTCGGTGCGCCATAGAACTTATTGAGTCTCAACAAGCAAATGTTTGCGGCTGCGCATGCGTAGTAGAACTATCCTCTCTCAAGGGCTCTGCATTGTTAGAATGTCCAGTTTTTTCGCTAGTTAAATATGAGTAAAAAAGAATTTAAGCAATCTGAAACGCTTATTATAGTAGCTTTAGAAGAAGAGTTCCCTAGAGACTTAATGACAGGTTGGAGAGTTGTTTATTCTGGTGTCGGCAAGGTGAATGCTCTCATAGGTCTTAGTAAGGCCATCTTAGAAAATAGACCCAAGACGATTATTAACTTTGGAACAGCCGGATCAAGTGATCCAAATTTGAAAGGTATAAAAGAGGTAACTACCTTTAAACAGCGAGATATGGATGTACGTTCTCTAGGGTTTAATATTGGAGAGACGCCTTTTGATGATATTAATGATATTAATTTAGATAGGCCTGGTTTAAGTTGCGGAACAGGAGATAGTTTTATATCTTCTAAACAAAATATAGATACTGATTTGTTTGATATGGAAGCCTATGCTATTGCAAAGTTCTGTCTTCATAATGATTTAGATTTTTACTGTTATAAATTTGTTAGTGACAATGCAAATGATGAAGCAGCAGAAGACTGGAAAAAAAATGTATCAAAAGGAGCAAAGGAATTTAAAAAAATAATTGGATAGATAATATGAAAAAATCACTGCTTTGGATTGCTTACTTCTTGGTATACACAACGCCTATACAACTTTTCTTCTGTTTTTGGATATATTCTTTTTTATTTTCTACAGAATACAGCCTTCTTTCCTTTAGTACTTCTGAATTTATGGATCTTACTTTTCTTAAACCTATAAAGATCTGGTTCTATTCATGGTTTTGGAATGATTTCCTTAATCTTTTATGGTCTTTGCCTGCTGCAATAATGGTAACATTAAAGTTGATAATTAATACCTGGCTGGGTTTTTGGCTATTGCCTATAGCAAAAAGATTGAATGGATAAAGACACCATTGCTAGTTCGATCATCATTGATGTATTCAAAGAGGAATACAAATCAGATTTTAAAACTTTAAACCTTGAATGGATCAAAAAATATTTTAAAGTTGAAGAAGAGGACTCAAAAATATTAGAGAATCCTGAGTCTTATGTAATTGATGGAGGAGGACAAATTTTCTTTGCCATAAAAGAAGGTAAAGCTGTTGGAACATCTGCAATGGTATCAACATCAGAAGGAATTTTTGAACTATCTAAGATTGCCGTGGATCCTAAACATCAAGGCTTGGGAATAGGGAGATTACTTATCAATGAATGTATTAACTTTGCTAAAAACCAAGGAGCAAAAGAAATTTTCTTAATTACCAATGACATATTATTGCCTGCATTACAGCTTTATAGCTCATCAGGCTTTGAATTAGATCGAAATTATGATGATAATAGGTATGAAAGAGGCAATACTAAAATGAAGTTATTACTTTAATAAGGAGGAAAATATTATGGATTTAAATTTGGAAGGTAAAAGGGCTGTAGTGACTGGAGCAAGTCTTGGGATAGGTGAGGCCTCGGTAAGAATGTTAGCAGAACATGGAGCAGATGTTAGTTTCTGTGCAAGAAATAAGGAGGCTATAGATGAGCTCTCAGCACAAAAGGTAGAAAGTGGCTCCATAAAAGGTTTCGAAGCTGACATGGGAGATAAGAAATCTACTGAAGGTTTTATAACGACTGTGCTTTCTGAAGGACCAATTGATATCTTAGTAAACAATGTAGGTGCTTCTCCTTCAAGAAATTTTTTATACATGACAGATGAAGATTGGAGTAGCTCGTATGAATTGAACCTTATGTCTGCAGTTAGATGCTCTAAAGCTTTTATTCCACAAATGAGAGAAAAAAAGTGGGGAAGAATAATTATGATTTCTAGTGCTGCAGGCAAGTCTCCAAATGCAGCTTTAATTGACTATGGAGCTACAAAATCTGCCATGATTTCTATAAGTAAATCTTTGGCAAGAAAATATGGAAAAGAAGGAGTATTGGTAAATTCTATTCTTCCAGGTTTAATTCATACAGCCATGTGGGAGAGAGCAGCAACTGAGATTGCTGAGGCTTCAGGCAGCACAATGGAAGATGTAATAAAAAATAATGGCAGTTCTGTTCCAGTAGGGCGTTATGGAACTTCTGAAGAAGTAGCATCTTTAGTTACTTTCTTGTCTAGTAATGCTGCTTCTTACATAAATGGAACTTCTATTGAGGTAGACGGTGGTCAATCAGGACATATCTAGGATGGTCGTCTATAAAGGGAGTTGCCACTGTAAAAAAATAGTATTTGAATTTAATACAAAAAACATCTTTGATGACATTTATACATGCAATTGCTCTCTTTGCTTAAAAAAATCAATCTTTATGAAAGCCGATGATAAAAAGAATTTTAAGATTTTGTCTGGAAACTCTTATATTTCTTGTTATAAATGGAATAAAAGAATTGCTGAGCATTATTTCTGTAAGCATTGCGGAGTTTATACTCATCATAAAAGAAGAAGGGAACCTAACCAAATAAGTGTTAATCTGAGGTGTGTTGATGGTATATTGATTCCTTCAGAATTGGTGATAAATGAAGTAGATGGGGCCAGCCATTCATAAAATTAGGAATTTCAATGTCTAGACTAAGTTCAGAATATTTACTGCTAAAATCCTCTCTTTTTTTGGGCATCCTAATTTTCTTTATTTACCTACTATTTGATTTAGGTGTTTTAAAGCTAATAATTGATTCTGATAGAAGTAAAATTTCAATTATTATTCTATTCATATATTTTCTAGCTTCATTTCACTGGTTCTTTCTTTGTTTTGTTTTAGATAAAGACATATCTAATTTCTCTAAGAATAATTCAATCGATTCTTCTTTGTATAATATTGATCAAATTAAAGAAAGCAAAAATAGAGAAAAGCTCCTTAGTCTATTAGAAGATGATCTATCTAATAAGAATGCATTAGGATATTTGATTATAGACTTACTCCTAAAGCTTGGCTTAACAGGTACTGTTATAGGGTTTATTTTAATGCTTCTTCCTATAGGAGACATAAAAGATTTTGATCCTAAAGTTCTTCAACAACTATTAGCTCAAATGAGCGGAGGCATGGCAGTTGCTCTTTATACAACTCTTACCGGACTAGTTACTAGTCTATTACTAAAATTTCAGTATTACCTTTTAGATTCTAGTTTAAGCAGATTGATCAATGCTATTTATTCAGATGTTTTAGATGAAGCATAAATTACTTAGAGAGAACGGCGAACAAGACGGTTTTACAGACCTTTTGTTTAATTCACTGTTAGGCTTTGCTTTTATGTTTGTGATAGCTTTTATGTTGATAAACAATTCCGATGAGTCGGGACAAATAGAAACTAAAGCAGAAATACTTATTTCTGTGTCTTGGCCTGACGACCATCCTGATGATGTAGATGCAATTGTAGAAGATCCACAAGGAGGTTTGGTTTGGTACCATAACAGAGATACAGGCCTTATGCATTTAGACAGGGACGATAGAGGAAATCTTGCTGATAAATTAAATACTGATTTAGGACTTATTTCAAATCCTATCAATCAAGAAACTGTGACTGTTAGAGCAATGCAAGCAGGGGAATATGTTGTTAATCTTTTGCATTATCAGTCTAATTATGAAGAGCCTCTTCCAGTAAACATAAAAATAGAAAAACTTAATCCTTCTGTACAACTCATCTACTATGGAGACACTGAATTAAATGGTGTTGGAGATGAACAAACTGTAATAAGATTTAGTGTTAATGAGGAAGAACAGATATTTAATCTTAATAAAACCCCAAAAAGATTGATCACACGAGCGCTCTCAGGAAAATAAATTCATGTTAGAAGAAAGGCTTTTCTTGATACTTGGATATGTTCTTTTAAGTGCAATTTTTGCTACCTTCCTTTTCTATACAAGATTTTCAAAGTTAATTAAATTCTGTCTAATAACAGTAGTATCTATATTTTATTTTTTAACGTGGTGGGGTTACTCTAATATTCTTGGATGGCCATCAGATAGCGATCTACCTGAAAATTTTAGGATTTCTTGGGTAGTAATTGAAGAACCCAATAAAACTACAAAAGAAGAAGGACATATTTATCTTTGGATTAGACAATTAGATGAAGCTAAACTAGTCTTTGGTAAGCCTCGATCATATGAATTAACATGGACGGAAGAAAACAATAGAACAGCTAAAGCTGCACTTCTTAGAATCGAGCAAGGAGAGCGGCTTAATGGAACTAAGACCTATGGAGTCTTAGATTCAAGTAATCAGGGAGATAAAGCAAACCCTTATCAATCATTCGAGGGAGAAGAAGAGGTTGGTATTCCTTCTTTTGAATTTAAAGAGGTTGTTCCCCCCAACCTACCTCCTAAAGCTCAAATTTTAGAATAGTAATTATTCTTCAATTCCAAACCAAGTAAATTGAGGTTCTTCAAGATTTCCTAGAGCAACTTCTCTATCTTCATGTGCTCTTGCTCTTACATAATGGTGAATATTGTCTACTTCCTCTTCAGTAAGAACATCACCAAATGAGGCCATGCCATTGCTTGCTAATAAACCTTCCAGAACAATTTGGTTGAATGCATCATGAACAGCTGGAGAGCTTTTCCTGAGGTCTGGAATACCTCCTGCAGATTTAACTACAAAACCGTGACAAACAGCACAATGTTGGTTGTATTTACTTTCTCCGTTTTGTAATTGTTTTACTTTAATGCCTTCAACTAATCTTTGTTCGGGTATAGTCTTATCTCTGACATTAGGAATAGGGATTGATCCATTTGCACCTAGCTTAAAAACAAGTAATCTACCATAATTATTATAAGTCAGAGAAGCTTGGATCTCTATTGGAGGAAGTGGTTCTCCACCAAACAAATCCCCACCGCCTGAACCGGTTAGTATTGAGACATATTGTTCCCCATCAATTTGGAAAGAAATTGGAGGAGCGAGCATAGAAGTATAGGTATTAAATTCCCACAATCTATCTCCTGTTTCTTTGTCATAAGCAGAAAAAATACCTAAAGCATCACCCTGAAAAACAAGTCCTCCTTTAGTAGCTAGAACACCACCATTCCAATAATGTGGAATTGGTACTGACCATGCAGTTTCTCCTGTCAATGGATTGAAAGCTTTTAAAAACCCTCCGGGAGTAGGCTGGCTCTCAAGATTATTTAAGATATTTTGTGCTAAAGAACTCATTTCTATTCCCATATTCCATGCGCCTGGATTTCTTTTATATACACCTGTTTTTTTATAGTCTTCTGATAGAGCATAGAAAAAAGGGTTTTCTGCAGCAGGTATATATACTAATCCTGAATCTAAATCTACCGACATAGCTTGCCAATTATGAGCACCTAAAGGCCCAGGGAGGATCCAAGATCCATTTTCTGTATAATCTACTTCTGGGTTTTCAACAGGCCTACCAGTCTCAAGATCTACATGAGTTGCCCAAGTAACTGTTGCAAAAGGATGCGCTCTTAATAATTTTCCATCTTTTCTATCAATTACATAAAAGAAACCATTTTTTGGAGCTTGTAGGAGAACTTTTTTCATCTCTCCATCTATTTCCATATCTGCTAAGGCCATATCTTGTACAGCAGTATAATCCCAATTATCTGCAGGGGTTGTCTGGTAATGCCATTTATATAAACCCGTATCTGCATCAACAGCAACAATGGAAGCAAGAAACAAGTTATCTCCACCCCCAGGAGATCTAATTTCTCTAGTCCAAGGCGAACCATTTCCTACACCAAGATAGACATTATTAAAGTCAGGATCATAGACGATAGAGTTCCATACTGTTCCACCACCTCCAAATTCCCACCAATCAGTTCCTTTCCAAGTTTTTGCAGCCATTTCCATGGCAGGGTCCTCAAAACCTAATGCAGGATTGCCTGGTACAGTAAAGAACCTCCAGACTTGTTTTCCTGTTTCAGTGTCATAGGCAGTGACATATCCCCTGACACCGTATTCTGCACCACCATTTCCTATGAATACTTTTCCTTTTGCTACTCTTGGAGCACCTGTTATTGTGTAAGCTCTAGTTCTATCGATGATAGTGTCTGTTTCCCAAATCTTTTCTCCTGTTTCGGCATTCAATGAAAAGAGTCTTCCGTCCAGGCTAGCAGAAAAGACTTTTCCATTGTAGACCGCCAATCCTCTATTAACTACATCACAACAGGCTTTGACTGCCCATTCACCAGGAACTTCAGGATCAAATTTCCAAATAGTTTTTCCAGTTCTTGCATCTACTGCATATACTCTGCTCCAAGTACTTGTAAAGAACATTATTCCATCAACAACTATAGGTGTTGATTCAAGAGCTCTATTTGTTCCCATATCTTTGTACCATGTCAGTCCTAATTCAGAAACGTTTTCTTTGTTTATCTTGGAAAGAGGGGAGAATCTTTGCTCTTCATAATCTCTTCCATAAGCAAGCCAATTCCCAGGCTCTTCATCTGCTTTTAGAATTCGTTCATCGTTAATAAGACCAATACTTTTTGAACCACTAACACTTTGTATAGTCTCCTCAATTTCGGTTTCTTTAGAGCAGGAGTAAAATATTAATGAACAAAAGGTCATTAAAAGTATAGTCTTTAAAGTGTTGATTTTATATTCTTCCATTTTTACCCCTTTAATAACATATCACTCTACATTCTTTATATTCTTTATGGAATATTCAATTACAAAATCTTAACAAATCATTAAAAGCTGAAATAGATAAAATTTAACTATTTTATAAGAAGCAGTAATTACTAAGAAATTTTCTTAGAATTCTGGAGAGAATACTGAAGATTTTGTGATATTTGAATATATAGATGGAGTTAGGCTAATTAATTCTGGAAAATCTTTTATACCTGTAAACCTTTTAAAGGTTTCTTCTGTTTCTTCATTTCTTTTATCTCCACCTGAATAGCCATCAAATCCAACTAAATAAATTTTCTTTGCATTAGCTCTATGTATTATCCCAAGAGCATATGCTGTTACAAGAGGACTAGGAAGACTACAATTTGTGTTATTGAAATCAAAAGAATTTTGATCTATTTCTAATCCATAATCAAGAATTTGAAGGCCTTTAGGCAGTTTAAAGAGGTTCTTAAATCGTCCAAGGGGCATAATAATTGGGGTGCTTAAAGCATGATAATCTATATTTTCAATTAAAGCCCTGCTAACTTGTGAAACAACTGTTGCATCACATATATTGTTTGGCAAGTGTTGGTTTGAGTTCAAGAAAATAGTAAAAACTTCTTTATTTTTAGAGAAAGAAGAGATTTCATCTTTGAATTCATCCACTGAAGGCCCGGCTCCGACTAACAACACTTCTTTTTCTTTTAACCAATCTTTAGGATCCCAACTGCCCTTGCTGTCAGACGCCTTGGTATATACAGCTTCTTCTAGATTACTTAAACTAAAGGAAGAAGATTGATTTTTAGCTAAAGCATTCAAGGCAGAAAAAATTTGTTCACTATCATACTTATCTTCACTAAGGATGTTCTGCACATAAGTAGGGTGAATGCCTTTCAGAGCTGCAAAATGATAATAGATATTTTTACCCCATTTAAAATGTTCTTTTAACTTATCAAAATTCTCTACTGAAGCAGAAAGTTCCAAAGCATTCCCATTATGGAAGCCTTGGGAATTCATTTCTAATAACAAACTTTCTGTAGAAGTGTTACCAGCACCTCTACCCATACCCGAAATAGTTGCATCTACCCAACTAACCCCCGACTTTATAGCTTGAATAGAATTTAAAAGACCAAATCCTTTATTGTCATGTGAGTGAAAACCTATATCTCCATTCCATTCTTTCTTGAATATTTTAACTATAGTATCAATATCTTTAGGTTCCATTGAGCCCAAAGAGTCTGCAAAATATAGGATATCAAGCTTACCCCAAGCCTCTATAGTCTTACTTGTATGTCTTAATGTTTTTTCATCTTTTCCATGGGATTGCATCAAGTTTAAACCAACTAGATAACCTAAATCTTTAAATCTACTTATGAGAGGTAGAGATTCTTCAAACCTATCAAAGTTTATTGCGATTCTTACTAACTTTATTTTGGAATTAGAAGAATCAGTGAAGTTTGAATCTATCAATTCATCTAGATTTTCATTCAAGTATTCATCGGCATTTATCATAACACCAAGATTAAGGGAATCGGGTGTTTCTATTCCATTAAGAAACTCTTCGCTAGTAAATGCATAAGGCCCTACAAAACTAGAGAAGGCAGAGGGAAGCCTTCTAAATCCAATTTCTATAAAGTCAATTTGTGCTTTATTAACATCATTTAAATAACTTTGCACTATATGTTTATCAAAATTCCACGAATTATAATAACCACCGTCTCGTAATGTACAGTCTAGGAGCTTGACCTTTTTACTCATTAATTTATTCTAAATTTGTATTTAGATGCGAATGATATCATTTATAGAAATATTATATTGCTAATTGATGGTATCTTAAAATTAAGATGTTCGTTTAAATTATAAGAAATGTCTTCCGATAAACACATTAAATCAACAAATCCAGACTTTCTAGATAATAGAATTATTTTTCTGGATGGTTTAATAGGTGGTGGCAAGACACTTATGTCACAGATAATGTCTTCAATTCAGAATGTAGAAATGTGGCAATTTAAATCTAAATATGAACACGTTTGTGCGTTACACGAATTAGGAGAAATAAACCTCAATGGAGCAGCATCTTTAATAAAACTCTGGTTGGATGAAGAAGCAGATGATGCCTCCACACTTCGACATGCAAATTATAGATTCCAAGATCAATCTAGTATCTTTAAATACCCAAGAAAGAGTGAATACATTAAACGGTTATTTGAATCTGGAGGCAAAGAATCATTAGATAAATTTGTTAGACAAAAAAGGGTACTTAATTTTATGACACATTCAAACACTGCCTTTTCTAAACCTATTTTTGAAGCTCTTAATGAAAGATTGATATTCATAAGATTCAATCGTTGCCCTTTATCAGTTTATATGGTCAATCATTTAAGCAATTGGTCTGAACGGTTTGGCAAGGATGTAAGAAATGGAATGTTGCTTTCAAGGTCTAGCAAAGATTCTTCAGAAATCCCTTTTTTTATACAAAAAAGGAGAGAACTTTATTCAGATTCGTCTCCTATAGATAGGGCTATTTTTATGTTGGAAGAGTGGCAGACCAGAGGAGATTTATTCATAGATAAAGAAGTAAAAGATTATAAATCTTCAATTTTTGATATTCCTTTTGAAGATTTTGTTTTCTATCCTGATAAATATTTATCTCAAATTACATCTATAATGAACGCTGACATAGATTCAAAGGTTAGAAAGGAGATGAAAAAACAACAAGTACCGAGAAACTCTCTAACAGATGCTCCTTATGATAAAAATTATGAAAGGATGGGCTGGAAGCCGCCAACTAGTCATCCTTCTATCTTGGTTGAATTAAAAGAAGCAGAAAAGGAGATTAAAAAGCGTGCATCAAAAGAAGCCTTTGAAATATTAAAGAATCTAACAGAAGATTATTTTTCTAGATATAAGATAACTTAATCTTTGTTATCTCAACTTTAATTTCTGAATCAGATCGTTTACAGAATATTCTTCACCAAGTATCCTAGATATAGTTTTTCTTTCTTCGTTCCAAGCAAGAGATCTTTTACTTAGGGGATATATAATCTTAGAGAGTTGGTGTTTAGAGATAGAGTAATCTATTTCATTACCTAAACAGATTGGTATGGATCCTGCTTTAAGAGCTTCACACAAGGCAGTTGAGTACCAGCCAGCTGCAAATAATGGCTTTTCTTCTAAAATTATTGTTTCAGCATCTTTATCTTTTTCAGCTATTAGAACATTATAGTCTGCAGTAATTTCTTTAATTAAATTTCCTTTATAAGAGGGGTGTGGTTTAAGAGCTACCCTAAAATCTTTACCTTGAAAGAATTCTATTAACTCAAAAATAGTCTGTTTTTCCATATGTTCATCAAATTTTCTTAGGAAGATCAGCACTTTATTTTTTCTACTTTCAATAGGATTTATGGGGTAAACAAAAATATTATTATGTTTTGTAATCTTATATATATGACTTTTTTCATCACTTGAATAAACAAAAATCTCTTCATATTCAGGAAAACCAGCTTTAGATATGGTACCTATAAAACCATGGGTCAGATAATTTGACTTTATTCCAGCCCTATTCATTGCTACAGAAAGTAAAACAGCTCCACAATGGTAGAATTTAAGTTTAGGTTTTACTTTTATAAGGTTTTCCATAATTAAAGAGATATAAACATAATTTGCTATTACACTTAGGCTTTCTTTATAGATAGAATTTTTTACAGAGTTATTACCTTTTGGAGATAAAAGGAACTGTTCTGAGGAATAAATAGCCTCTAAGTATAATTTTAGGATATTTTTTAGAGACGGGATCTGTGATAATTTATAGAACGAGCGCATACTAAATGCTTCTAGTTTTATATAAGGCTTAGGATCTATATGTCTGAGATAGTTTTTTATATCATGACCTTCCTTTGAGGAAAAGAAAATATGGTCAATCTGATTGAGGTTAATTCTATTGAAAGTTAAAGCATGAGATATTAAGAAGAAGATTAATTTTATAAAAGCTATAAGATACTTAGTTGTTCTTTTAATAAAGAAAATATTTAACAATTGTTCTTCCCCGCTAACTTTATCAAGCGCTAAAAGACGCGACACACCCAACTGCACAAAAAGCCATTTATTTTCTTTTGTTGGATTCACTTTAATGCTGTCCATAATAACTATTAATAATTGTGATTATAAAAGATTAAATTCTTTTATTCTTTTCTATTGAAGATATTAATTTTATTTGGAAAGCTTTCTAAAATTTGGTTTTCTCTTTTTTAAGAAGGCACTAACTCCTTCTTTAAATTCATCTCTATCTAGTAGAACGCGTTGAGTATCCCTTTCATAATCTAGCTGCTCATCTAATGAACCAGAAAGGGCTTTAAAATGGGCTTTAGATACTGCTTTGAGACCTTTGATTGCTCCATCAGCTAGTCTGCTTGCTATATTTATAGCTTCTTCCATGAGTTGGTCATCTGGAAAACAATCCCAGATTAGACCCCATTCTTTTGCCTGTTCTGCAGAAACATCATCTCCAAGAAGACCCATTCCGTTGGCTCTAGCTCGACCAATTAGATTTGGTACAAACCATGAAGCTCCAACATCAGGAATAATTCCTAAGTTTGGCCCAAAGACTAGTTTAAACTTAGCAGATTCTGAGGCAACCACTATGTCTCCAGAAAGAGCAAGTCCAACACCTCCGCCGGCAGCTATGCCGTTAATTGCAGTGATAACTGGCTTATCTATAGAGGTTATTAGTCTTATCAAAGGATTGAATCCAATTTCCATATTTTTAGCACCTGCTTCTCCTCCAGTCATGCCTTTTTCAGTTGGCCATCCTCCATTTGCTAAATCAGCACCCGAACAGAAACCTCTTCCCTCGCCTGTAATAATTATCACCCTTGAGTCTATATCTTTTTCTAGTTCTTGGAAAATTCCATAAAGGCCCATAATTAAATCTCTGTTCATGGCATTTAAGACTTCAGGCCTATTTAAAGTAAGCACCATAACACCGTTCTCTTTTAATTCTTTTTTTATTACATCTTTCATAATTTAATCAAATTGTTTTTCTGTACTTGCGAAAAGGAAATAAAATATTCCTCCAAAGAAAGTTATTCCTGCTACTACATAAAATACCATATCCCATGAATTAGTTAAATCAAGAATTACTCCTGTAAGAACACCGCCAATTAAACCTGGCAAAGCAGCAATCATATTAGTTATTCCCATTAGCCTGCCTGTATGTTTTGGTCCTATATCCGCATGATTTACTATAAATCCACCAGCTCCAAATCCTCCAAATACATTTCCTAAGCACATAATAGCAATAATCGCAGCAACACTTTCTAACTCCGGTACTAAACATAAGCAAACCCCACTACCCCCAAAAGCGATTGAATTACAAAGTTTTCTTACGGTTAAAAGTTTTATTCCTTTATTTGTTAAATAGTCTGCAAAATAACCACCTATATTAATAAAAAAGAAGGAAGTAATATGAGGTAACATCGCTAATAATCCTACTGCCGCCATAGGAACACCTAAACCATCTCTGATGAAAATAGGTAACCATGACAAGAAAACAAATAGACTATAGTTATTGCAAAAATGAGCTACTGCAATCGCCCACAAAGGTAGATTTTTACTCCATTGAGAAAAGGCTAATTTTTCAGCTTTTTCCGAAGCTGGTGCGTTTGAAATTATAAATTGCAATTCATCAGAAGAGATTTTTGGGTCTTCTTTAGGGGAAGAAAATATAATTTTTTTCCAAAATATATACCAAATAAAACCTAATCCACCATATAGATAGAAAGCCCATTCCCACCCTAAATTTATAATGATTATAGGAGTTACAACCAAACCAAATATTGTTCCTATTGGAATAGCACTATTTGTTAAAGCTACAGACCTAGCTCTTTCACTAAATGGAATCCATCTAGCATATAAACTATGCCAGGCAGGAAAGGTTATGCCTTCACCCAGGCCCATTCCTACTCTTGCAATTATTAAAGCAACCACACCTCCATAAAAAGCTAAAGGAGTTATTAGTGTAAATAAAGACCAAACTACTAGGCCCACACCAAGAACTAATTTGGCACCTATCCTATCTGAAAGTAAACCTCCGTATATTTGAGTAAACATATATCCAGCATAAAAACTACCTAATATGATCCCTTTTTCAGTCTCACTCCAACCAGCTTCTTCACTCATTGGAATTATAGCTAGAGAAATAACGACTCTGTCTATATAACAAATAAACACTGCTGCAAAGCTAAGTGCAATAACTTTAAATCTTTGTGGCATTTGGCCTCCTCCCCGTTTATTAATACAAGATAACCTTTTCTTATAAGAATTAGTATATAAATCTAGTATATATATGATAAGTTAACTTTTATAAGGAGAACTTTTTGACTGACTCTGAATATTTATTTGAGGGACTGAGAGTTATAGATGCTGCAAGTTTCATAGCTGGTCCTTCAGCAGCTACCATTATGGCTGATTATGGTGCTGAAGTAATTAAAGTAGAACCACCAGAGATTGGTGACAGTTTAAGATGGTTAATTTCTAATGGAAGGATGCCTGAAGGTAAAGAAAATTATTGTTGGGAGTTAACTTCTAGGAATAAAAAAAGTTTATCTTTAAATTTAAAAGAACCGGAAGCTATAGAAATATTAAGGGATTTAGTTATATCTGCAGATGTATTTATTACAAATATGCCTTTTCCTGTTAGAAAGAAATTAAAAATAACTTCAAAGGATATTTGTCCCTTAAATAAAAGATTAATCTATGCCTCTTTAACAGGTTATGGAGAAGTGGGCCCTGATGCAGATAGAACAGCCTATGATTCAATGGCATGGTGGGCAAGGAGCGGTTTGATGGATTGGGTGAGACCATCTAATAACTCTCCAGTAGCTTGGTCTACTCCAGGTATGGGAGATCACCCAACAGGTATGGCTTTATATGCAGCTATTATTACTTCGTTATACAGAAGACAAATGACTGGAAAAGGAGGAGAAGTTTCTACATCTTTAATGGCAAATGGAGCCTGGGCTAATGGTGTATTCATTCAAGCTGCTTTGATGGGAGTAGAGTTTCCAGATAGATCGGAACCTTTGCCGCGACACCCATTCTATGATTTTTACACCACAAAAGATGGTAGAGAATTTGCTCTTGGATTAATTAATGCTACAAGAGAATGGCCAAAATTAGCGAGGGCTATAAATCGGACTGATCTGTTGTCTGATCCAAGATTTGTTGGTGATGCATTAATAGAGAATACTAAAGAATTAAAAATTCAACTTCAATCTGAATTTTCAAACATGTCTTTAGAAGAGGTAGATAAATTATTAAGACCTTCTGGAGCTACTTATGGAGTATTAGGAAGAACTACTGACCACGAATTTGATCCTCAGTTTACAGAAACAAAAACGCTAGTACCTTTAGAGCATGAATCATTTTCCAAGCTACTAACTGTAAATAGTCCTTTCCAAATTAAAGACGAAAAGAAAGTTAATTTTATAAGAGCCCCACATATAGGAGAAAATACCTCTGAAATTCTCTTAGAAATCGGTATAGATAAAGAAAATCAAGAAACTTTAATAAAAAAAGGAGTTATTTCATAATATGAAGAACATTATTTATCTTTTGTTGTTATTTGTGCTTTTTAGCTGCAGCAAAGATGATCCTTGTATTGATTCAGATCTGATCCTTTATAACACAACGGTTTATACAGCAAATCAAGAAAATACTATAGCTGAGTCAGTTGCAATTAAAGATGGTTCTATTATTTTTGTAGGTTCGAATGAGTTAGCTGAACCATACAAATGCAACGCAGAATTGATGGACCTATCAGATGCATATGTTTATCCAGGTTTTATAGATTCGCATGTACACCTTAAAGCAACTGGATACAGAGAATTATCTCTAAATCTTCAAGGATCTAAAAGCTTAAAAGAGATGCTGACTAGAGTAAAAATTTATGCAAATAATATAGAACCTAGTAAATGGGTTATAGGAAGAGGGTGGATAGAAAAAAAATGGCCTGAAAGAAGGTTTCCTACAAAGGAAGAATTAGACTCAATCTCTTCTGATAAACCCATATTACTTGAAAGGGCAGATGGACACGCCGTAATAGTTAACTCCTATGCTCTTTCCATTGCTAATATTGACTCCACAACAAAAGACCCTCACGGTGGGAAGATTAATCGTGATGAAAATGGAAATCCTGATGGAGTACTGGTTGATAAAGCATCTTTGCTAGTAGAGAAATTAATTCCTAAGAAGAGCCTTAAAGAAGATAGGCAGGCTATTGAAGCTGGTCTAGAAATAAATGCAAGATTGGGATGGACCCAGGTTCATGATGCCGGATCTCCTTTACAAGATCTTGAGATACTTAAAGCAGTACATAAAGAAAATAAATTACCTATAAGAGTTCATCTTTATGTCGAAAATACACAAGATGGACAAAATTTCTTAGAAGATGGACCGTATCTAGATGATCAATATTGGATAACAGCTAGAGGAATTAAATTAGTTGCTGATGGAGCTATAGGGTCTAGAGGAGCTGCCTTTTTTAAAAAATATGAAGATTATGATACAAGTGGATTACTTATTTTAAAGAAAGAAGAAACTTTTCCTAAATTGGAGTTAGCCCTGCAAAGAGGTATCCAAATACAAACCCATGCTATTGGAGACTTGGCCAATAAAATGGTTCTCGATTGGTACGAGGAAGCTTTTAAGAAGGTTCCAAAAAGTGCAAGAAGAATAACAGAGCCAAGATGGAGAATAGAACATTCACAAAATATTACAATAGAAGATCAAAAGAGATATAAAGATCTTAATGTAATAGCTTCAATGCAACCTTCACATGCCATAGGAGATCTTCATTTTGCCTATAAGAGACTGGGCTATCAGAGGCTTAACAATGCATATCCTTGGAGAAGTTTATTAGATTTAGGAGTTCATATAGCAGGCGGATCAGATGCTCCAGTAGAGATCGGAGACCCCAGAATTGAATTTAAAGCAGCAGTAAGCAGGAAGGATTTAGATGGATATTTCGATAAGGGGTGGCATTTAGAACAAGCTGTTTCGAGAGAGGAAGCTTTAAAAATGTTTACTATTTGGGCTTCTTATGCTGTTTTTGAAGAGAGCGTTAAAGGAAGTATTGAAGTGGGAAAGTTAGCTGATTTTACTATTTTCTCAAAAGATATAATGACGATTCCTGAAGAAGAAATTATGTCAGCAGAAGTCTTAAAAACTATAGTTGGTGGAAAAATAGTCTATAACTCTCAATAAAAAAGGGTGCTGTACGCACCCTTTTTTATTGACTTACCGTTTCTCTTAGAAGTCAAAACCAGCTCTTATATAATAGAAAGCACCATTAAATCCTAAAGGTGCAAACTCTGGATAGACAGCTCCACAACAAGTTACTCCAGTATCTTTTTCAGGATACTCATCAGTAATGTTTTCAGCTCCAATAGTAATTTGATAAGAACCAAAATCTCTAGTTGCTTCTAGATCAAGTTGGAATTGGTCATCTAGAGTAGTGATATCTGGATTGCCGTAGTCGTTTAATCCAAAGTAATACTCTGACTCACCAACAAAGTTGTATCTAGCTAGAATTGTCCAATCTCCAGTATTATGAACTGCAGTAAGATTATACCTATCTTCAGGCAACAAAGCTTCGAGTGCATTTATTCTTGAAGCGTTAAGTAGCGAAGATTTGTCTACATCTGTCTCTGTATTGTTATATACAAATGTGAAATCTGTAGTTCCACCTAACATCTCAGTTGAATAAGTAGCTACCAGATCAATACCTTTAGTTGTAGTATCAAAGTCATTCGTAAAGAATCTAAAGGTTTGCATGTCACTAGCACCAGGAACTTTATCTGCTATTAATTGAGCTCTTTGCTCATCAGTAAGACTGAAGTTTCCAGTTAAAGCTATACGGTCTTCAACTTCTATGTTGTAAGCATCTATTGTTATGTTTAATGCGTCTGTAGCATCCCAAACAACACCAAAGCTTCTGTTATTAGACTCTTCAGGTTGAAGCCCTTTACCTCCAGCAGTAACTGCAATAGGATTTGTAGGAGAAAGAGTACCTTGTTGTACTAGCTCTCCAGTTCCTGAAATAGAGGCAGTTGTTACGTTAGAAACATTTGACTGCCCAGGGGTCGGAGCTCTAAATCCTGAACTAGCAGTAGCTCTAACCTTTAAGCTATCTGAAACTTTGTATAAGAAAGAAAATTTACTATTTGTAGTTGTACCAAATGTATCGAAATCTTCAAATCTTGTTGCTAAACCTAATAAAAGATCTTCTGTTACATCTGCTTCTAAATCTACATATATTGCATAGTTAGATTGATCCCAGGTACCAGCTATGTCAGGGGTAAACCCAGCAAAACCGTTTGAACCTATTCCAAATCCTTGAGTGAAGTAAGGACCAGTTGTAAAACTAGCAACATCACCATTGATAATTTCAAATTGCTCTTCCCTCCATTCAAATCCATAAGCAAAGCTCAAATCATAACCATCCATAGGTATGTTTTTTACAAAGTCAGCATTGAAGTTTTTCTCTAATTGAATATAACTTCCTGGATTGAATTCTGTTGGTGATTGAGGACCTAACGACGGGTTAACTGTATTTATGATTGTAAAATCAGCTCTGTTTTCTCCTATATGGGCACTGATATCATACTCTGTACCATTATCAAGAACACCAGATACACCTGAAGCTATTGACCAATCACTAACATCTCCACCAAAACTTGGTGTAAAACCTCCTGGAAATAATTCATTGAAAACAAAACAATTGGCATCATTAGTATAAGTAGCTAATAAAGCTCCTGTTAAAGAAATTTTTGCATCAACATTAGAAGGACAGGTTCTAGCGCCCCCAGCTGCTTCACCAGCATCAGCTATAAGTCTAATGTCGCTTCCATCATCGTAAACACCTGTTCTGTTATTAGGATTCCTAAAGAAGAATCCTCCCATAACATTCTTTTCATGGTAATTTGCAAATAGATAAAATTTCTTAGACTCATCAAGATCAAGGCCTAAGTTAGCTACTACTTTATAATCATCACTAACTTTAGGTGACCCCCAAACTTGTGCTTCACCATTGCCAAAGGGATGCTCCCATACTGGTACTCCCTGAGCTTTTAAAGAAGCTGCATCTCCTCTTTGAGCGCTTCTAGCAGTAGGATCTGCCTCTTGAAATTCTACCGAAACATTAGCAAACCCATTTGCAGTAAAAGGCATGCCTACATTGGCAGCAATTTTCCATGTTTCTCCATCACCTTCACTATATTCACCACGTTTAATTTCTAATCTAGAGCCTTCAGAATCCTCTTTTAAGACAAAATTAAGAATCCCTGCTATGGCATCAGAGCCATATTGAGCAGCAGCTCCATCTCTTAGTACTTCAACTTTTCCTAATGCAATAGAGGGTATGGCAGATATATCTGGACCTTGTGCTCCATCAGCAATACCTCCACCAAGGAAAGAAATAACGGCTCCTCTATGTCTTCTTTTACCATTAAGTAATACAAGCATATTATCCGGTGGAAGGCCTCTTAGGTTTGCAGGTCTTATCAAGGTTGCTGCATCACTAATAGGTTGAGTGTTAACATTGAAGGAGGGGACTAATGTTCTAATCATATAGTCCATATCTGTAGCACCTTGATTTTTTATATCTGAACCAGATATAACATCAACAGGCGCTGGAGAATCCCCTACAGATCTTGCATCTCTTCTTGAACCTACTACAACTACTTCTTCAACCTCATCAGCTGCTGAGAGAAAAGTTGGTAAAGCAGGCACTAAAAGAAATGATAAAGCAGCAAAAATACCGCTAATTTTAAATTTGTTCATAATTCTTTTTACCCCAAATTTATATTTAAAAAAAACTCATCATGCATTAAAAAAGACATTTACTTATATAAATCTATTTTTATCACTGCAATACAATCAAAGCACGAATGCTTGCATTCTATATTTCGTTGTATGTAATTGCAATCTTTAATAAAATTTAGAGGTTGAGGTAGAATTAAGAATAATATGTGTACCTTTTATAAATATATGTACCTTTTATGGATTTTAAATATAAATTAGCTAATTTATCAGATATAACAGCTATAAAAGAACTTATGTACTATTCGACAAGTGAATTATTAGGTCAGTATTTCGGCACTGATCAGCTTGAAGCTTCCTTTGAATCTATGGGTCTTGATGATCAGCTTATAAAGGATAAAACTTATTTCCTAGTTATATCAGGTAAGAATCTAGTAGGGTGTGGAGGGTGGAGTTACCGAAGGACTTTATATGGAGGCAATCATACTCCTAATAGATCCAATAATACACTTAACCCCTCTATTGACCCTGCTAGAATAAGAGCAATGTATACTCATCCTGAATTTACTAGAAAAGGAATAGGCTCATTGATCCTAGATCTTTCAGAATCAGCAGCTAAGAAAGAAGGATTTAGTGCCATTGAGTTAATGGCAACTCTTTCTGGTTTACCCCTATATCATGCTAGAGGGTATAAGGAATATAGTAGAGAAAATTTTGTTAGTTCTAAAGGAATAGAAGTTCCATTATTTAAGATGGCAAAAAAATTATAGAACATGCAAAAACGTGATTCTGAATTTATGCAAGCAGCTTTAGAGCAATCTTACAAAGCATTTAAAATAGGAGAAGTTCCCGTAGGAGCAGTCCTGGTCTACAAGGAAGAGATTATTGCTAAAGGTTATAATACTACAATAAAAAACCACGATGCCTCCTCACATGCAGAAATAAATGTAATAAGGGCAGCCAGTAAGATAATTGGTAATTATAGACTAACTAACTCTAAACTATATGTAACTCTTGAGCCTTGTATTATGTGCTTAGGGGCGGCTGTAAATGCCAGAGTACAAGAGATAATATTTGCTGCTGAAGACAAAAGATTTGGTGCCCTTTTGAATCATAAGATACTTGAGATAGCTGATCTAAATCACAAAGTAGCATTTAGACAAGGACCATTAAAACTAGAATCTTCAAAAATTTTAAAAGAGTTTTTTAGATCCAAAAGAAATTAGACTTTAAAATAAGACCAAATAGGAGCATGATCTGATGGTTTCTCTAAACCTCTAATATCGTAATCTATACCAGAATCTTTTAGTTTATGGGTTAAGCTCTCTGTTGCCCAAATTTGGTCTATTCTAAGGCCCCTTTTAGGGGTGTCTTCAAACCCTCTACTACGATAATCAAACCAACTAAATTTATCATTTACATCAGGATTCAATGACCTGAAAGTGTCTTTAAGGCCCCAAGAAGTAAGATTTGCTAGCATTTCTCTTTCTTCAGGAAGGAAGCTGCACTTACCAGTTCTAAGCCATCGTTTTTTATTTTCTTCACCTATACCTATATCAATATCTTCTGGTGAGATATTAAGGTCTCCCATTAAAATTAAGTTTTCTGAGGAATTGTGATACTTTTTAAGGTGTTTGGAGAGGTCTTTATAGAATTTTATTTTTGCTGGAAATTTAATGGGGTGCTCTCTTGATTCCCCTTGAGGAAAATACCCATTTAAAATATGTAGTTCTTCATTATTTATTTTAATCTTTATAGATATAAACCTTTTTTGTGATTCTTCTGTATCTTTATCAAATCCTTTAGTTATAGATAGAGGACTTTCTTTGGTTAGAATTGCTACCCCGTAATGACCTTTTTGGCCATGTATATGAGGCATATAGCCCATTTCATTTATTACTTCGTGTGGAAATTCTTCGTCTACGACTTTTGTTTCTTGTAGTCCTATTATATCTGGATTATGTTTATCAATTATTGCCTGGACTTGATGAGGCCTGGCTCTAACACTATTGATATTAAAAGATATAACTTTCATTAGTTTGCTTTAGTAAAATAATTAGGTTTTTTCATTTCATTTATTTCTATAAGATCGCTTAGTATATTGGCTGCCTCTTCAAGTACATTTTGATTAACATTTAAAGTTTCTGGATCTTCTTCTCTATCTAGAAATTCTTGATAAGTTTCATAGGTTTCTAAATTAAGGTTGCTTCTAAAATCATTTTCTATGAGCAGAAGGTTATTTTCTAAATCTATTTTAGCCTGTTTTCTTTTACCAAGGTTTAACTCAATATAAGCTTGTTGATTTTCTTGTTGCCACTGCTTAACTTTTATCAATTTTTTAAATACTGGATTTTCTTCTACCCTTAATGCGCTGTTTTTTACTAATTGATTTTTTTTATTACCAACCCTGTTGAAATCTCTAAAATCAGATGAATTTATAATGTCGTGCTTAAGAGCTTTAGGGTATTGATTTTCTCCTATTTCATCTAATTTTAAAGAAGAAGGCAAGGCAATATCAGGGGTAACACCTTTATTTTGTGTGCTGCTACCGGTTACTCTATAAAATTTTGATTCTGTAAACTTTATTTGCCCAGTAGACAAGCTTTCAACTTTTTGTACTGTTCCTTTCCCAAAAGTCTCTGTTCCAACTATGATTCCACGACCATAATCTTGAATAACTCCTGCTAGAATTTCTGATGCAGATGCACTAAATTTATTTACTAAAACTGCTAAAGGTTTATCAAAGTACTGATATCCCCATCTTTCACCCAAACCATGAATATCACCTGAAGCAGTTTTGATTTGCACTGTGGTTCCTCTGCCTATAAATAAATGAGCTAGTGCATTAGCTTCAAATAGAGATCCTCCACCATTATTCCTTAAATCTAGGACTAGTCCATTTACCTGCTCACTTTTTAATTCTTTAATTAATTTTTTTACATCCTTACTACTACTTCTGTAATCGAAATCTCTATTTTGGTAGGCCTCAAAATCAAAATAAAAGGCGGGTAGTTTAATCACACCAATCTTATATAATTTTCCTTTTTTAGTAATATTTAGAATAGATTTCTCAGCTGCTTGATCTTCTAATTTAACTATATTTCTTGTAAGCCTAATTTTTTTTGTATTAGTATCATCTAAGGAAGAAGCCGGTATTATTTCTAATGTTACCGAACTATCTTTTGGTCCTCTTATTAATTTAACTACATCATCTATTCTCCATCCAATTACATCAGTTATTTCATCTCTTCCTTCAGAATCTACCCCAATTATTCTATCTTCTGGCTTAAGTAAATCAGATTTCTCTGCTGGTCCCCCAGGAATTAAGGAAGATACAGTTGTGTAGAGACCATCACTAGAAAGTAAAGCACCAATCCCTTCTAATTTTAAACTCATATTAATTTCGAAGTCTTCTTTTGTTTTGGGAGACATATAATTTGAATGAGGGCCATATCCTCGAGCAACAGAATTTATAAATAGATCAAAAACATCTTCTTTTCTAGTTTGATTAAAAAGGTTAAGTTGGTTGTCTAATCTTTTCTTTAGCTTTTCTTTAGCATCTTCTAATTCATTTCCTGAAAGTAAAAGTTGGATCAAATCATTTATAACGTAATCTCTCCAAAGATTGGATAATTCCTTATACTCAAGAGATCTTTTTAGATCTTCAATATCTCTGAGAACACTTCTATCTGTGTATAGATCATTGTTATTTAGCTCCTCAATTAATTTTGTCTGATATTCGTATCTTGATAGATACCTTTCTTTATAGAGATTAAAGAATTTAAAAGCAGACACTAAATCTGTTTTAATCTGCAAATCTTTTAAGGAACCTGAATCAGCGATTCTAACCTCATCTGAAAGAAAAAGGGATTTATTGGGATCTAAATAAGATAAGTAAGTCTCAAAGGCCTCTTTTCTTAGAGAACTGTAGGGACTTTTCACATAATGATCTTTTTCAAGAAGAGTGACTATCTCAAGAGCTAAATTTTGATTTTCTTCAGAGGAATAAAATGTAGATTCTTCAGTAGCTTCAGATAAAACAACCAAAGCAATTAGCAAAAGAGTAGTCAAAAAAATTAACCTAGTAGGTCTTTCAAGTAATTTAATTTTCAAAGTCTAGAAATTATATAGATACTTATCAAGATCTTAAATACAATGAGAAAAAAAGAAATTTTATTCACCATGTTTCTTAAGCAGAAAGATTATTTTATTCTAGGTATTAAATCTATAAAAAACTTTAAGAATTATTAGAAGATGTAGATTAATGAAAGACATAGAATATTATTTTGATTGCAGTAGCCCTTGGACTTATTTGTCTTTAAGAGGCCTGCTAGAGCTTAAAGAAGAGAAAAAACTTAATATTGTATGGAAACCCATCTTAGTTGGGGGTATCTTTAATACGATAAATCCATCGGTTTATGAGTCTAGAAAGAATCCTATAAAGCAGAAATTAGATTATTCTCAAAAGGACATGGCAGACTGGTCAAAAATAAGAGAAATAACAATAAACTGGCCCAAGATATTTCCTATAAATAGTGTGAAGGCAATGAGAGGAGCCCTTTATGCTTTAGATAAAGATTCTATAGAGCTATATGTCGAAAAAGTTTTTAAGTCTTATTGGACTGAAGGAAAGGACATTTCCCAAGATAAGATCTTATTGGCAATAATCAGAGATTTCAGATGGTCAGATAAAGATTTTATGAACTATATCAATGAAAGTTCAACAAAACAGAAACTAATAGATAATACTCAAGAATTGATAGACAAAGGAGGATTTGGATCTCCTACCTTCTTTCTAGAAAGATATATGTTTTTTGGGAATGATAGAATTAGCTTAATAAGAGATTTACTTGAAAGGGATTTAATCTAATCTCTTTTGATGGTCATCAAATTTTATTCCTCGTACATCTTCTCCTTCAAAATACCTTCTCCCCGCACCCCTCTTTTTATCTTTGTCTTCTATTTCCCTTTCTTTCCCAAACTCTTTACCTATATTTCTTTCTTCTTCTATTAATTCTAGCTCGAAGATTTTCTTTGCATCAATGATTTTAAATTTATCTACAAAATACCTCTCAACAGGAAGTATACAGCCAACAGGAGTTCCCGCTTTCACATGGACAACTTTACCTGGGCAAGTTAGTTTTAGATTAAAAGTGAAATCTCTCCTTAGATTATCTGTTTCTATTACCCCTGTTAGGTGCTGTATGCCATCAATAAAGAAATTTGGAGGGTTGATAGTCATTAAATTGATTCCTTTGGCCGTTCTAAAATGGAATCTATTTTGAACAGTTATTATTCCCAGACCGAAATGAGAATTTATCATCTGATGTCCTTTAAGCTCCCTTTGTTTTTCAGTTTGATTATCTATTACTTCAATCTTTGTATCACCTGGGTTGTCACCCCCATTCCACTCAGCATAGAAATCAAATAAAGTTTTAACAATAAATCCATATTGGTTACCTATAACCAGAGGAAGACAAAGGTAAGCATGGGAAGAAAACCAATCCCTTCTTTTATTGCTTTTAAGGTCTTCGATAATATTCTCTGTTGATGAGGCATACTCATCATTTTCAGTAATTAAGACAATATCGTGTTCTCCAATCAGATGATCGGGATCGTTAATTCTAGGATTCTTATACTTCCCCATCTGATCTCGTTCTATCTCTTGTGAAAAAAGAAGCTATAGTATATCTAACTCCTTGTGTTACTTCTTTGACCCCATGTAAGAACTCTAATGTCCCAGGGAAAAAAACTAGAGTTCCTGGCTTTATTTGTGGAGAGAAATCATTTTGTTCAGGGAAATATATTTCGCCTCCTGAATAATCTTCATTTAAGTAAGTTATTGAGGCATATTCTCTGTAAGAAAATGGATGCTCAGATCCATCAGGATTTTCTGAGTCTGCATGAGGATCGAGTTCATAACCTGGAATCCATCTAACTATCTGTAATAAATCTGAGTAAAGGGTTTCTTTTATTTCAAAATCTTTTCTTATAAGTTCTGAAATTTCCTTTCTTTTAGTAATAAGGATCTTTCTCACACTTTCATTGTCGATATTTTTATAATGTATAAATCTCTGGTTCCAAAATTCTACTTCAGCAGATCCCCAAACGTTATTTGGCTGTTTTGAAAAATTAACAAGCACATCAATTTCCTGACTATCTAGGAAGTTTTCATAAATCTTAATGCTCACTTATTTTTTTATAGTATTTGAAGTTTGGTTAAACATATTATCTAAGCTTTCCTTGTCCATTTTTCTTTTTCCTAGTTGCCTGTTTTTTTTACCAACATTTATTCCTCTTCGAACGCCAGGTCTGCTTTTTAGCTCATCAAACCATCTTCTTACATTTTTAAAACTATCTAGGTTTACTTCGTACCTTTTATAAGCTGTGATCCAGGGGAACGAAGCCATATCAGCTATAGAATAATCACCCGCAAGATAGTTCCTTTCTTCTAGAATCATATCCATTACACCTAATAATCTATCATATTCATTTTTATATCTTTTTTCGGAATAACTATGATCGCCTGGAAAGTTATGGGCATAATTAACGAAGTGACTTACTTGTCCTGCCATAGGCCCTAAACCACCGACTTGCCAGAAAAGCCATTCCATAACCTTATATTTTTCTGTAGTTTTTGTTGGGCAAAACTTACCTGTTTTTTCAGCGAGGTACATTAAGATAGCACCTGATTCAAATATACTTATCTCTTCTCCATCAGGACCTTCCTTATCAACAATGACTGGCATCCTGTTATTTGGGCTAATTTTTAAGAACTCTGGCTTAAATTGGTCACCTGCACCAAGGTTAATTGGGATAATATTGTATGGAATATTACATTCTTCCAACATAATAGTAATTTTCCATCCATTCGGTGTTGGTGCATAATATAAATCTAACATAACATTTCTTTTTTTCTAGAATAACAATTTAACATGGAGTCTAAAAGTATATTAAATAAAAATTCTCAAGAATTTAAATATTTAGTCGATCTACACAAGACTAAACGTTTCGAGTTACTTGAGAAAGAAACCAAAATTACTCTAAAGCATTATTCTGAAGACCACAAATTATATAATCTTCTAGGAATGTCCTTAGCTGAGCAGGGTCGTCTAGAAGAATCTATAGAAGCATTTAATTCAGGCTTGGATTTAACATCAGACAAAGCCTTAATGCTTAACAGTATAGGAGTCACTTATTTAAGATTTGAGCTTATTGATAAGGCCATAGAGAGTCTATCTGAAGCAGCTAAGTTAAATAAAAATTACCATTCTGCTTGCTTTAATTTAGGAAACGCCTATAGAAAGAAAGGAGATGGGAAAAAATCAGCTAAATTTTATAAGAAAGCAATAGCAATAAATCCTAGAAACCCAAAAGCTTATCTATATCTAAGCCTTCTGTATAAGAATTTAGGGAACTTTGAAGACTCCAAGATCTTTTGTGAAAAAGCCCTTGAAAAGAAACCAGATTATGGAATAGGGCATAGGCATCTGTCCAGCATGATTGAGTACGGCTCTAAAGAGGATTATCACGTTACGGAAATGCTTTCTATTTTAGAAAAAACTGATCTTGATCAAGAGGATAGAATGCAAATTTGTTTTGGCTTAGGTAAGGCTTTCGAAGATGCAAGAGAATTTAGTGAGGCGTTTAGATTTTTAAAAGAAGGAAATGATTTGTATAGATCAAGCTTAAATTATCAACTAGAAGGTAGAAAGAATTATTTTGTGCGTTTAAAGAAAATTTTCAATTACGATCTTCTTCATAAGAAAACAGAATGGCAAGACCAAGGACTTGATAACATCTTTATTGTAGGCATGCCAAGATCTGGGACCTCCCTAGTAGAGCAGATTTTAGCAAGTCATTCTAAAGTTGATGGTGGAGGAGAGCTGAGATTTTTGCATACTGCTATACATGAAACTTTCAAAAAAGAAACCAAGTCTTTCCCAGATAATGTCGACGAGGAAAGTTTCCATAAATTTCAAGTTGTAGGAGCAAAATATAAAGAGTTGACTAAAGAATTACATATAGAGGGAAATAGACTTGTTGATAAAATGCCCTATAACTTCATGCACGTTGGAGTGATGGCACTTTCTTTACCTAAATCAAAAATAATTCTCTGTAAAAGGGGAGTTATGGATAATTGCTTCTCTATATACAAGCAAAAATTTGGAACAGGAAATGATTACGCGTATTCCTTAGAAGATATTGCCAATTATTTTTATATCTACCAGCAACTCACAAATCACTGGTTAGAAGTTTTAGGGGATAAAGTATATATTGCTGATTATAATTATCTGACTAAGAATCAAGAGGAAGCAACTAGATCCTTATTAAAATTTTGCTCTCTTGACTGGGAAGATTCATGTCTAGAATTTCATAAAACTAAAAGGGACGTTAGAACAGCTAGTGCAGTCCAGGTAAGACAACCGATGTATCGTAAGTCAGTTGATTTGTGGAGAAACTATGAGAAAGATCTTGAGCCCTTATATAGAAGACTACAAGAATTAGGTGTAGATATTAGCTGAATAGGGAATCTTTCTTTTTCCAAATAGCGTTAATCCATACCTTAAATTCTTCTCTATATTCTTTATCTTCTAAATAATCTCTTCCCTTTAAGTGTTTAGGGATATTAATAGTATCTACATAAACTCGTGCTTTTGACATATTTCCACATAAAAAATCCCAGAAACTTTTTCTTTTACAATCATAAACTATTGTGAAATCAATAAGTTGCTCTATGTAAGGCATAGTAGATAGAGTCAAACCTAAACCTCCTGTTTTGGGTTCTAACAAATTTTTATATTTTGAGTTCTGATAGCTTTTCTTTTCTTCTGTAAATCTAGTTCCTTCAGCAAAAATAAAGATTGAAACAGGATATCTAGAGAATCTGGAAAATGATTTTTCCATTGCTTTTATATCTTTACCCCTCAATTCTGGATTCTTTTCTAACTTTTCTTTTGAGTATCTTTTTAAAAAAGGCATATCAAGAGCCCACCAGGCTAGTCCTATCACAGGTACCCAAATGAGAATATCCTTCATAAAAAACTTAAGCATAGGAATATTTCTATTTGTTATAGATTGTAGAATAAATATATCTGCCCAAGATTGATGATTTGATATGCCTATGTACCAACTTTCTTTATCTAGCTTTTCAAATCCATAAACATCCCAACTTGGTTTATGTAAATATTTTATCCATAGATCATTACAGAATATCCAATACTCTCCTACTGTTATAATCAATTTAGTGAATAATATTTTTGAGGATTCTATTGGGATTATTAATTTAAGTAATGCTAGGCTCAACAGGAAGACACACCAGAATAAAGTATTTATAATAATTAGTATTAAGCAAATTATGCCTTTATAGTATTTCATTCATTACCTAGAATCTTAGACTAGAACATTTTCTAATATTCACTTAAGTTAGCATACCTATCAACATGGTACTCAGCATTACCAAAAATTTGTTCTGCTACTCTTGATCTTTTTAAGAATAATCCTACGTCATATTCATCTGTTACCCCCACCCCACCATGCATTTGAACAGACTCATTTGATACCAGGTGAGATGTTTCACAAGCTTTAAATTTGCTTAAACTTGAGAGTCTTGCAATATCATTAGATTGTTCATCTATAGCATTCATAGCTGATATAACTGTAGATTTAGTTAGTTCTAGTTCGGAATACATCTCTGCAGCTCTATGTTTGAGAGCTTGAAAGCTCCCTATTAAGACTCCGAACTGTTTTCTTTCCTTCAAGTAATTAAGAGTTATTTCAAAAGCTTTAGAGGCATTGCCCAACATTTCTGCAGAAATTGCAACTGTAGCAATATCAAGAACATTCTGAATAACAGGATAAGCGTTGTTTAAATCGCCAAGAAGATCTTCTTCACTCACAACTACTTTATCAAAGTGTATTTCAGATACATTGCGCGAATCTACCATGCTTTGCTTAACTATTTTAAGATTCTTATTTTCTGAGTCTACACAAAAGAGGGAGATTCCATCAGTATCGTCTTGATTTCCACTAGTTCTAGCTGCAACGATAATTAAATCTGCACTATGTCCATCTATAACAAAGTTTTTCTTTCCATCAATAACAAAATCATTACCTTTTTTATTGCTTGTAGTAGAAATTTTGGTAGGAGCGTGGTGATTCCCTTCTTCTAGAGCAAAAGCAGTAGTTAGGTCACCGGAAACTAATGCAGGTAAGTATTTATTTTTTTGAGTTTCATTTCCTGCCATACTTAAAAGGCTTGCACCTAGTACAGCAGTAGAGAATAAAGGTGAAGGTGTTAAGTTTTTCCCAGTCTCTTCTAAAATTCCTCCCATTCCCATCATTCCAAAATTGAAACCTCCATAATCTTCAGACACTAAAATACCTGCCCAACCCAAATCTGCTATTTTTTTCCAGAGTTCTTTACTATAGCCAGTTTTATTATCGCTATCTCTAATTTCTCTGAAATGACTTATAGGAGCATTTTTATCAAGGAAGTCTTGAGCTATATCTTTTAAAGACTGCTGTTCTTCATTTAAAATTAAAGCCATTTAATTTTCTCTTTACTAATCAGGAAGTCCTAAGACCCTCTTTGATATAACATTAAGTTGTACTTCTGATGTACCCCCTTCGATTGAATTTGCTTTTGTTCTAAGCCAATCTCTAGTAATTGCTAATTCCTCCGGAGTAAAACCTTCACCTTCCCAACCTAGGGCTTTAGATCCCATGGCCTCTAACATGATTTCATATCTTAATTTATTGTGCTCAGTGCCATAGTATTTGCTCATAGCAGCAGCAGGACTAGGCGCTCCAACTTTAGTTTCTTCTCCTATCCTTTGTAGTGTTAATCCAAAGGCCCTTGAATTCATTTCATGTTTAGCTACTTTGGCTCTTAAACCTGAATTTGCAATTTTTTTATTTTTATCTTCCCCTACGTATTTTTTACTTACTTTAGCTAAACCTGACATTTTTTTGCTTCCGCTTCCATCACCACCTCCAGCAAGACCCATATTTGAAATCATAGTTCTCTCATGTTCAAGCAACCTTTTTGCAACTGTCCATCCTTTATTTAAACCTCCCACTAAATCTTTTTTTGGAGCTTTTGCTTCATCAAAGAATGTTTCACAAAAAGGGGATTTTCCACTTATAAGTGTTATGGGGCGTGTTGTTACTCCTGGTTGATCCATATCAATTAACAGAAAGCTTATACCATCGTGCTTTGGTTCTTGAGGCCCTGTTCTTACTAAACAAAATATTTTATCTGCTCTATCTGCATAAGAAGTCCAAATTTTTTGTCCATTTATTATGTAATTATCGCCGTTCTCTATTGCTTTAGTGCTCAAGCTAGCAAGATCTGATCCTGATCCAGGTTCACTATAACCTTGGCACCACCAGATTTTTCCTTTTACTATTTCTGGAAGATGTTCCTTCTTTTGATCCTCTGTTGCAAATTCTAAAAGAGCAGGTCCCAACATCCAAATACCAAAGCTACCGAGTGGCATTCTAGCTCCAATCGCTGCCATCTCTTCTTGTAAGATCTTACCTTCTTCTTTTGTAAGGCCTCCACCTCCATATTTGCTTGGCCAAGTAGGGCAAGTCCAACCCTTTTCTCCCATCTTATTTAGCCATATCTCTTGATCTGGATGAGAGAATTGAGGATTTCTTCCTCCCCAACATACATCTCCTGGTTTTCTCATTTCTGGAGGGCAATTATCTTCAAGCCAATCCCTTGTCTCCTCTCTAAAAGCGTTTAAATCTGACATTCTTTTCCTTAAAGTTTATTTGTAAAATTTAGATTATAAAGATAATCTATATATAACAAAGCATTAAGTGGAGAGTTTTAACAATGAAAGCATATCAAGTAATAGAAAATGGGAAACCGTTAGAAGAAAGAGATCTAGAGACGCCATCACCCCAAGGCAATCAAGTTTTGTTAAAAACAGTAGCCTGCGGTGTATGTCATTCAGATGTACACATCCATGATGGATACTTTGACTTAGGGGGAGGGGTTCAACTGCCTTCTCCGCTTCCAGAAGGCAAACCGCTAACCATGGGACATGAAATATTTGGTGAGGTTGTTAGTATTGGAGATGAGGTTGAAGGTATAAATCCAGGCGAAAAATATGTCGCTTATCCTTGGATGGGTTGTGGAGATTGTGATCTTTGTAATGATGACATGACACACTACTGTATGAATAATTCAAATTTAGGGATACATGTTAGTGGTGGTTATGGAGATCATGTTTTGGTTCCAGATTCAAAATACTTATTTGAGGCAGGAGATACTCCAGATAGTTTAGCTGGAAGTTATGCTTGTCGTGGTTTAACTGCTTATAGCGCTTTAAAGAAAGCAGGGCCTTATAATAAAGATAACTCCTTAGTTATTGTCTCAGCAGGAGGCTTAGGTTTATTGGCTTTAAAAATTGCTAAAGCTGCATACGGTATAAGCCCAATAGTTGTAGATATAGATGACGAAAAGCTTGGAATGGCAAGACAACTAGGTGCTTCTGCGACCATTAATTCTTCTGAAGAAGGGGCTGCTGAGAAGTTATTTGAGCTTACTGAAGGAGGTGCAAGGTCAATAGTTGATTTTGTAGGGGCTGAAGCATCAGTTAATTTCGGGTACAACCTCTTAGCTAGAGGAGGTAGTTATGTCGTAGTAGGTCTTTTTGGAGGACAGCTTACGCTTCCCCTACCAATGCAGGCTCTTTTTGAAAAGAAACTTATGGGCTCTTATGTGGGAAGCTTAGGAGATATGCAAGAGTTAATGGAATTAGTTGTTGCAGGAAAGATTGATCCTGTAAATGTCGAAATGAGAAACGTTTCTGAAGCTAATAGAACACTTGAAGAAATGAAAGAAGGTAAGCTTTTAGGTTTAGTTGCACTTACTCACGATTAACTCTATATAGACACTTCTGAAAAGACTTCAGAAATATCTCTATTTATAACCAAATCGGCGATATGGTCCATTTGTGTTGCTTCATTATTAATTATGACTAACTTAGACCCAGTTTCTTTAGCCAATACAGGTAAATCTGCTGCTGGGAAAACCGCTAAAGAGGTACCAATGCATATAAACAAATCACAACTTATACTTTTTTTTTGAGCTATCACCATTTCCTCTTCTGGCATAGGCTGTCCAAAAGAGATTGTTGCAGTTTTTATAAGCCCATCACAGGAAGTACAGATAGGAGGTTCTTTTGTGTTTAAAAAAGATTCTTTTAACTCCTTAAGATCATACCTTGATTCACAATCTAAGCACTTAGCGTAAGTGGCATTTCCATGTAACTCAGTAATGCGATCATCGCTGATACCTGACTCTTGATGCAAATTATCAACATTTTGAGTAATCAGATGAGATAATTCTTTTATCTCCATTATTTCCGCAATCTTTTGATGGCCTAGGTTAGGTTTAGCCTTAGCAATGTTTAGTTCATTAGAAAATTTCCTTTCCCAAGACTCAACTCTTTTTTCTTTAGAATTAACAAAATCTTGAAAGTATATAGGTTGACTGGTTTTCCAGATACCATTCGGGCCTCTAAAATCAGGGATACCTGAGCTAGTACTAATTCCAGCCCCTGTAAAGAAAACAAGATCTTTGCTTTCAGATATTAGCTCATTAAACATAATACTTATTTAGATTATCCTTTTTTTTGATTAGACTGCGTCTATTAAATAATAAAAAAAGCAGTTTTGGAAAATTTATCTTTCAGTCAGGAGTCTCTTTGGCTAATAACGGTTGTGTATGATTTAGGACTTGCCCTCATTCTATATAGATTCTTTGGAAAATATGGACTTTATGTAGCGGTTGTTTTGGGGATAGTTTTAGGAAATCTACAAGGAGGAAAAGTTAGTGAATTAGCTTTGTTTGGATATAACTTAAAGGTAAGCATGGGGGCCATTCTTTATTCAGGAATTTATTTTGCAACTGACGTTTTAAATGAGAAATACGGAAGGAGAGAAGCTAACAGAGCTGTAATGTTAGGTTTTGTAGCAAACATTGCTGTTATGATCACTTTAGTTTTAAGTGTTCAATTTAAGCCTTCTAATATAACCGGGTCTGCATTAGAGGTTCACAATGCTATAAGCGTATTAGCTATATATTCTCCAACTTTTGTGATTGGGTCTTTAACTGCTTACTTAATAAGTCAAACCTTTGACGTGTGGTTTTTCCATAAAATCAAAAGTATTACTGGTGAATCTAAATTATGGTTAAGAAACAATCTATCTACGATAACCTCTCAATTACTAGATACCCTGATATATCAATTTACTTGGGTAATAGCTACTGGTATGAGTTGGGAGACTGCTTTAGCCTTGGCTTTAACTAAATATATCTTTAAAGTAATCATTGCTCTTATTGATACAATCTTTATTTATTGGGTAAAAAGATGGTAAAAAAAGCAAAAAAAATGGAAAAAACAAAAAAATTTAATGTAATAACCATAGCATCTTCTTATGACAAGAGTGCAAAAATAAAAGAAGTTGCCTCTACATGCTTTGAATTTCTCACTCAAAAGGGAATTGAAGTCCAAGTTCATGAGACACTTAGAAGTGTTTTTCCAAAGAAATACTATTGCACCAATAAAAAAATAATTGAAAAATCAAAGTTAATTATATCTATTGGGGGAGATGGAACCATGTTAGGTTTAGCAAGAGACTTAGGATCAAAAGGCATTCCAATATTAGGAATTAACTCTGGGCAGATTGGCTTTCTATCTGATGTAGATCCAGATAGCATTTCTAAGAGTCTTACTGATATTATTAATGGTAAGTATATTCAAGATTCTAGATCCTTTTTGGAGGCTTATGTTAAGGATAGTATTTCTGATAAATTAGCGCTTAATGAAATAGTTATCCACTCTGGAAGTGTTGCAAGTATGATTGAATTCGATTTATTTGTTGATGAAAATTTTGTATATACTCTGAGAGCTGACGGTATTATTATTTCTACCACTACTGGATCTACAGCGTATTCTTTATCAGCTGGAGGTCCAGTGATTCATCCTGATCTAGACTTAATATCTGTAGTTCCTATGTTTCCTCACAGTCTTTCTGCAAGTCCTTTTTTAGTTGGCCCCAATAGTCCGCTCAAAATAATTATAAAGAATAATGTGATATCCAGTAAGATAAGTTTTGACAGCAGCCTTTCTCTCAAGTTAAAGAAGAATCAGGAAATAAATATCTATCTTTCTCGTAAGAAATTAAAACTTATTCATCCCTTAGATCACGATTTTTTTAATACATGCAGAAATAAGTTAGGGTGGAGTAAAGGAATTATTCAAGAATAACTTAAATTTGACAAAAAAAAGGTTAGAATGCCCAAATGAAATCTACAGCGTTTAAGAAAAGTTATCTAACACTTATACTCCTTGTGAGCTCCCTTAATATTCTATCTGTAGAATTAGATGATTCTAAATCAGCAATTCTAAATTCTCTTCCTGCAGATCAGAGAGAGAATGTTATGCAAAAAATGATGGCAGCTGATGAACTAGAAGAAGAGATTGATGCAGCTTTCGAAGAACCCAGAACGATGGCTGAACGGGCTCCAAAGAAAGAAAGAACAAAGAAAGAAGAAAAAGAATATAGAGAGAAGTCTAAAAATTGGATTTTTGGCTATGAAATATTTACTTCTTCACCAACCACTTTTGCTCCAGCTACAGACATACCGGTACCCGACGATTACGTTTTAGGACCTGGAGATGAAGTAAAGATAGATATTTATGGTAATAAGAATATTTCAGTTTCTTCTTTTGTATCAAGAAATGGAACATTAAGGATACCCTCAATGGGTCCAGTTAATGTTGTAGGACTAACTTTATCTGATGCAAGAGAGGTAATCCAGAAACAAGTTAGCACAAAGTCTATAGGGTCTGAATCCTTTGTAACTCTAGGAAAACTTAGATCTATAACAGTATATATATTAGGCAATGCCTACAAGCCTGGAACATATACAATCAGTTCTCTCTCCACTATTACAAATGCCCTTTTTGTAAGCGGAGGCGTTGATGAAAAAGGTTCGGTTAGGAATATACAAATTAAAAGAAAGGGAAAGACTGTTCATACATATGATTTATATGATCTTTTGCTCTCTGGAGATACTTCAAATGATATTCGTCTTGAACAAGGGGATACTATTTTTATTCCTGTTCTTTCTAAGACAGCAAGGGTTAAAGGCTCATTTATGAGGGAAGCGCTTTTTGAAGTAAAAGACTCAGATAAGATTGAAGATTTAATTTTTTATGCAGGCGGTTTCTCTTTGAGTTCAGATAGTAATCCAAATCTTGAATTAAGTAGGATTAGTGTCAATGATCAAGTGCGTAGAAGAATTGATTTTAAGTTAGATAATTCCACAATAATGAATTCTAAAGTTGTAAATGGAGATACACTAGTTGCACAGTCTTCCTCTTTGACAAGAGGAGGAACAGTTGAATTGAGAGGAGAATTTGTTTACCCAGGTGTTTACACCATTAAATCTGGAGATACAATTCTGGATTTAATGCAAAGAGCAGGGGGTCTAACCGAAGAAGCCTATGCTTATGGAACTTCTTTTACTAGGTTATCTGTAGCGAAACAACAGAAGCTTTCTTTTGAAAGATCTGCTGAATTCCTTGAAAATGCAATAGCTAATGCTTTGATCAGCGGTAATGTTGGTAACTTAACTACTGATGCCTTTGCTCCTATATCAGCATTAATAGCTAGATTAAGGGAATTAGAACCACCAGGAAGACAGGTTATAGAAGCAAATCCATTAAAACTAAAGTCTGATCCTGTATTAAATCTTTCTTTAGAAGATCAAGACACTATTACAGTTCCGAAGAGGCCATATTCTGTAACAGTTGTGGGTGAGGTCTTAAATGCTTCCACACATACTTACAGGTCAGGATTGTCTGTACAAGATTATATTGATTCAGCTGGAGGATATAATGATAGCGCAGATGCAGATGGAATTTTCTTAATTCTTCCTAATGGAGAATCTCAAGAAGTAAATAAAAAAGGATTCCTTGGTAGTTTAGCTAGAGGAGGTCAAGACCTTGTGCCTGGATCTACTATAGTTGTTCCTAAAGATCCTGCGCCATTTAATTGGTTGGTTATGGCAAAGACTATAACACCAGTTTTAGCTGAATCAGCTACAGTTGTTGCGACTGTTATTGCGCTTACCGATGATGATTGAGCTAGGCTCGATTTCAATTTAAGTTGAAAAGGTTAAAGATAATTAGCTTAGGAATATTAATCTCTTTTGAGATACATTCCTCTATCAACGATTACCTACCTCCAGACCCTGGACCAACTGCAGGTAACTTTTCTGAGACTGGCTTATTTGATATGCCTACAGCTAGATTAATGAGCGAAGGGTCTCTTAAATTTGGTATTTCTTCATTCAGCCCTTATGAAGTAACTGGAATTACAGCGACACCATTTTCTTGGTTAGAAGCGACTTTTAGGTATACTGAAGTAAAAAATCAGCTTTATGGCCCTGCTTTTTATAGTGGAAATCAGACCTTTAAGGATAAAAGTTTTGATTTTAAGTTCAGATTGATCAAAGAGAGAAACTATTTACCAAGCATAGCTTTAGGTCTTAGAGATATTGCAGGGACAGGAGTTTTTGCTTCTGAATATCTAGTTGCTTCAAAACGTTTTGGTAATTTCGATGCAACTCTAGGAATAGGATGGGGGCAAATGGCTACAGAAGGAAATATTAAAAATCCTTTTATATCATTAGACGAAGGTTTTGGAGATAGAAATAAAGATTACGGTGGTTTGGGAGGAGATTTTAATTTTGGACAATTTTTCTCTGGTCAGAATGCAGCTATTTTTGGAGGATTTGAATATCTTTTTCCCAGATACGGAATAAGATTTAAGGCTGAATACGACACTTCTGATCAAAGCAATGCAATTACACCTCTAGTACCAATAGAGGTAGATAGCAAGATAAATTATGGAATATCCTATAGCTTAGGAAAGTGGGCTGATATTAATCTTGGTTATCAAAGAGGAAATACTTTTCAATTTTCTATTTTTTTTAAAGGAGATTATTCTGATAAGGCTCTAGTTCCTAAATTAGATAAACCTGTGAATATAGGCACTCTTAGGCCTGATGAAAGAAGGCTTATAAGAAATAATAAAAGATTCTTTTACTCAACCTTATTGGAAGGACTTAAACAAGAAGAAATCTATTTGCATGCAGCTACAAGAGAAGAAAATAAACTTTCTATGACTATAAATCAGAGCAAATTTAGAAGTTATGCTATGGCTACAGGAAGAGCAGCTAGGATAGCTAGTGCACTTTCAAACTCAGATGTAGAGATTATAGAAATTTATCATTTAAATGGTAATCCTGAAATGGCAAAAGTTTCCTTGGCAAGAGCAGAGCTTGATAAAGCAATTGAAGGAAAAATTAGCCCAACAGAGTTACTATTAACAACAGACTTTTCTTCTCCTTATCCTCAGCATATAAAGAATGCTGATTTTGTTCCTAGAGTTATTTTACCTGATTTCCTCTGGAGCATGGGTCCAGCTTTAAGAAATCATATAGGAGGCCCAGAAGCATTCTATTTAGGACAGTTGTGGTGGAAGATTAACACTAATCTAATTATCAGAAGAGGATTATCACTTTCTACGGTTTTGGGGGTCAATATAGTAGACAATTTTAATGAGTTTAATAATCCAAGTTATAGTGAACTACCCCATGTAAGAAGTGATATTCAAAGCTATTTGTACGAAGGTAGAACAAATATAGCTAGAATGAAATTAGACTATATATGGACTCCATATGAAGATATTTTTGCACGTATAGATGTTGGACTAATAGAAGAAATGTTTGGAGGTTTTGGAGGAGAAATATTATATAGGCCATTTGGGAAGAGATACGCCTTAGGGGTTGTTGCCCACAAAGTTAGACAAAGAGAGTATAGGCAAAGGTTTGGTTTCAGAGATTATAAAACTACTACTGGTCATTTAGAGATGTTTTACGAATTTGCAAATGGAATTAATGCTAGTTTATTGGCAGGAAAGTATTTAGCAGGAGATAAAGGAGTAACTTTAGATCTTTCCAGGAGATTCATATCTGGATTTAGGTTGGGAGTCTATGCTTCTAAAACTAATGTACCAGCAGAGATATTTGGAGAAGGGACGTTCGATAAGGGTTTCTATTTTTCTATTCCCACACAAATGTTTTTACCGGGTTATGAAACTGGAAGTGTTTCCTTTGGAATGAGCCCTTTAACCAAAGATGCAGCAGCTACTTTACATAATCATAATAGTTTATGGAGTATTACTGGTAATACTGAAGAGTATGCTTTAAGAAGAGATTGGCGAACAGTAATGGATTAGATCATGTTAAATAAATCTTTTTTTCTTTGCTTTAGTATGATCTTTTTTATTGCCTGTTCATCTATTCCTAGCAGTCTAGGGAATATTGCTCCAGGACCTAGAAATGTTGTAAAGGCTATAACTGACGCTTACTTTGGAAGTAATGAAGATATTGTCACTCAAACTCTGGTAGATAATATACCCTATGCATCACTTAAATTAAGGATAGGGAAAGGGCCTTATGGCTTGTTAATCTTAGAGAGTAAAAATAATAATATTTATACGTGGGTTAGTGCTGATGGAGTTTATCTTCAAACCTACCAAGGCAGAATAATAGCAGTTCAAGGAATAACAAATAATCTGCAAGATTTTAGATCCAACGAACCTAACTTTATGGAATTAATTGATATTAATGATACTACTTCATTTAATCGCTATATATCTCTAGATAATCCTGAAGTGTTAGATATGAAATTAACTGTAAAAACTAGATTTTTGGGTTTAAAAAAAGTCCAACTTTTAAATGGAGAAAGAAATTTAAATCTATTTGAAGAGGAGATATCTAATTCTTACATAAGATGGAATTATGTTAATAAATACTGGGTTGATCCTCAAGATGGATATGTTTTGAAATCTTTTCAACAAGTAGCTCCAAATGTACCTATATTTGAATATGAGATAACTAAAAGGCCACAATAAAAAAACCCGCTCTCTTAGCGGGTTTTTTTATTTTTATCTACGCCTTACTGCTTAAGTCTTGTTTTTGTAGCTGTTGCAGTAGCTGTTGCAGTAGTAGTTGCTGGTACTATTCTAGTAGCAGTTTCTTCTACATAGTATGTTTCAGTTACTTCATAACTCTCAGAAACATCATAGCTTTCTGTAGCATCATAAGTTTCAGATGAAGAATACGTTTCAGTAACATCATATGATTCTGTTACTTCAAATATATCACTACCATCAACAGTAGTTCCTATAGAAGCTTGTGAAACATGAGAAGTTCTTGTAGAGGTACCTGTAGTCCTAGATGCCACAACTCCAGTTGTCCTAGTTGCTACAACCGGTCTAGTTGCAGTACTACCTGTATACCTAGTTGCAGTAGCTCCTGTTGGACGACTTGCTATAGCTCCTGTAGTTCTGTTGTCTTTAGATGAAGAAGTTACATAAGTTTCTTCATAAGAACTATCTGTAGTTTCAGTAACAGTTACTGTAGTTGTATAAGTTTCCGTAGCCGGTGGCGGCGGCGGTGGCGGCGGCGGTGGCGGCGGAGGCGGCGGTGGCGGCGGCGGTGGCGGCGGCGGAGGCGGCGGCGGAGGCGGCGGAGGCGGCGGAGGCGGAGGCGGAGGCGGAGGAGGCGGTTCATCACTTCCTGATCCACCATCAGCTATTGCTGCTGCTGCTGCTGCTATTGCAACCACTGCAGCGATAGTGCCCATAGAGACACCACCAACGGCTGAACCTGCTGCGTCTGCTCCTGCAGCATCTCCTGCATCCTTCCTGGATCCAGATGCCTTATCATTTGATTTTTTGTCGGACTCTTCCGCAGCTAAAGCAAATTGTGGTGTTATAACCAGCATTGCTGATGCTACGAAGGATATTAAATTCTTAAAATTCATAGTTAAATCTCTCTTTGATTAACCTCATATTAAATCGACGAATTGAAAACTTTAACCTAAAAAACTAGTTATTCAAAGCTTTTAATTCTATTTTTTTGAACTTTAGATTACTTATAATCGTTAATCAAGAATATTTTTTAATTAATTTTTCCTAATGTTCGCTTTTAGTTTATAAGAATTTACAAAAAAAATCTTCTTTTTTTAATTTTGTAGTTTAATGATGAAGTGAGACAATATAGGTAGTTTAATAATTACATTTGACTATTTAGGAGAAAATCGTAGGTGAAATCTATCTTGCACTTAGCTACTTTTTTTACTTACTTTCTTAGGTTTTTTCCTCCTGAGTTCTCGCATTTAATTGCTCTTATAGGATTAAAAGCATTATCTAACATGGGTATAAGATTAATCTCTCTGCCACATTATAAAAAAGAATTTCTTGGAATATCTTTTAGAAACACTTTAGGCCTTTCAGCTGGTTTAGATAAAAACGGAGATTATATTGAAGCACTAGACACTTTAGGATTTGGATTTATAGAGTTAGGAACAGTCACCCCAAAAAGTCAATCTGGCAATGACAAACCAAGGCTATGGAGGAATTCAAAGAATAAAGATTTAATAAATAAGATGGGTTTCAACAATAAAGGTGTTAAATATCTTATTTCTAAATTAGATAAAAAGAAATTTAATTCAGTTATAGGAATAAGTATTGGTAAAAATGCTCTTACAGATTTAAAAGACTCTGTAGATGATTATATATATTGCCTGAAGGAAGCCTATCCTTACGCAGACTATATTGCTGTCAATATATCCTCCCCAAATACAAAAGACCTTAGAGAGCTAGAAGGAAAAAGTTACTTTGAGGATCTAGTAGATGCTTTGATCAAGAGTAAAGAAAAACTAAAAAATGAGCATGGCTCTAAACCAATCTTTATTAAAGTTTCTCCTGATATGGAAGAAAATGATTTACTAAACCTGTGTCAGGTAGTTAAGAAAAAGAAGATTGAAGGTATTATTGCAACGAACACCACAATCAATCATCCTTATAAATATCCTGGAGGAATGAGTGGAAAGTCTCTCTTGAAAACTTCTAATAAAGTTTTAGAAAATATAAGAAAAGAACTAGGGCCAGATTTCCTGCTCATTGGCTGTGGAGGGGTAAATTCTAAAGAGACCTATGATAGTAAAATTAGATCTGGAGCTGACTTAGTACAAATATATACCGGATTTATTTTTAAGGGGCCAAAACTGATAGAAGATATACTAAAGTAAAAATTTAACTTGACACAATATACCATTCTGATCTTTATACTATAAATGAAAATTTAATTTAAGGTTCAGATTTATGACAAACCTAGTTATTGTTGAATCACCAGCAAAAGCAAAAACCATAGAAGGCTATTTAGGAGATAATTACAAAGTGATAGCTTCTTTTGGTCATGTTAGAGACATGGCTGACAAAGATGGAGCTGTTGTCCCAAAGAACTGGGAAAAGATAAATTGGTCTTTAAGTGAAAGAGGAAAGAGTCAACTTAAAGAAATTACCACTCTAGCTAAGAACTCAAACACAATTATTTTAGCTACAGATCCTGATAGAGAGGGCGAAGCTATAGCTTGGCATATTTTGGAGCTTCTAAAAGAAAGAGGTCTAGTTGAAGATAAAGAAATTTTAAGGGCTGTTTTTAACTCTATAACAAAAAAAGCTGTAACAGATGCCATGTCTAGCATGAGAGATTTAAATTATGAAAAAATCGAAGCGTACCTAGCAAGGAGAGTATTAGATTATGTTGTAGGTTTTAATATTTCACCTCTTTTATGGAGAAGATTACCGGGAGCCAAGTCTGCAGGTAGAGTTCAGTCAGTCGCTCTTAAACTTATTTGTGATAGAGAAGAAGAAAGAGAGAAATTTAAACCGAAAGAATATTGGTCTTTAGAAGCAGTGTTTCATAATGAAAATAAAGAAACCATATTATCAAGTATTTATTCTTTTGAAGGTGAGAGAATAAAGAGAATGGATTTATCTTCTGAGCAGGAGGCGAAGAGAATTGAAATAGTTTCAAAAGAAGAAATTTATAAAATTACAGACATAAAAAGTAAACCAACAAAAAGAAATCCTAGGCCCCCTTTTATAACATCATCTATGCAAAGGGAGGCATCAAGTAAATTAGGATTTTCACCAGAACACACCATGAGAATAGCCCAGTCTTTATATGAAAAGGCGCATATTACTTATATGAGAACTGACAGTGTCTCAATGTCGGAAGAGGGCCTACATCAAACTAGAGAACTAATTACCAGTAAGTTTGGCAATGCATTTTTGTCTCCAGATGTAAAAATTTATAAATCAAAGTCTAAACAAGCTCAGGAAGGTCATGAAGCAATAAGACCAACAAATCTATCAATGAACCCTGATGAGATTGTATTGTCAGGAGATGAAAAAAGACTTTATGAACTTATCTGGAATAGAGCTTTAGCCAGTCAAATGAAAAGTGCTGAAATAGAACAAACAGATATTTTTATAGAAGGTAAAAAAACGACTTATAAGGCCACAGGGTCTGTTGTTACCTTTAAAGGATTCTTAGAAGTCTACAAAGATAGCGCTAAAGATAGTGACAAAGAATCAAGTAATATTTTTCCTTCAAATATCAAGATAAATGATGAGCTTTATCTTGATGCAATGAATTTAGATCAACACTTTACCAAGCCTCCTGCTAGGTTTAATGAAGCAAGCTTAATAAAAGAACTAGAAGAGAGAGGTATTGGAAGACCCAGCACCTATGCTTCTATCATGAATAGTATCAAAAGAAGAGATTATGCTAGATTAGAAAATAAACAACTTATTCCTGAAAGCAAAGGCAGAGTGGTTGTAACTTTTCTAGATCTATATTTTACAGACTATTTCAAATATGAATTTACTGCTGAAATGGAAGAGTCTTTAGATTTAATTGCTAGAGGTAGCTTGGAATGGAAAGACCTACTAGATAAATTTTGGGATGGCTTTGAACCAAATATCTCTAAAGTCTTAGATTTATCAAATAGGGAGGTTATTGATGATCTGAATCATAAACTACATAAGCAACTTTTCCCTCTAGGAGATAAATGCCCACGATGTGATAAGTATCTAACCTTAAAAAATAGTCCTAGATATGGCCCTTTTATTGGTTGTACTGCCTTTGATGAAACAGGATGTGATTATAAGAGGCCCACTTTTTTATCAAAGGAAGCTGAGGAAGCTATAGAAAAAAGTAAAGATTCGATAGGTGTAAACCCTGATACAAATAAGGAAATATTTTTGAAGCCTTCTAGAGGTGGTGGTTTTTATCTAGAGAGTGAAAACTCTACAGGAGAAAGTCTTAGGCAGACCCTTCCGCTAGATATTGTTGAAAATATGGAAGAAGAATTAGCGATCCTCTGGATAAATTTACCTAGGAAAATTGGCCCACATCCTGATTCAGGAGAAATGATAGAAGCAGGTTATGCTAGAGGTCCTTTTGTAAGAGTAAAAAGAGAAAGTAAGGAAACATACCAATATGCAAATATTCCTAAAGATGAGGATATATTTAATATGGGAATGAATAGGGCTGTAGAGCTTTTGGCAAGTAAAGGAGTTCGTCAAGACGAAGAAAGAGAACTGGGTATTGATCCGATAAGTAAGGTTCCGGTTTTTCTTAAAACTGGCAGGTTTGGTTCTTACGTAGAAACTGATGAATTAATTAGAAAGACTGTTCCTAAAGACATGTCGGATGCAGAAATTTCTTTAGATTGGGCTTTGTCTAATCTTCCTATTTACGATTATCATCCTAAAGATTCAAAGCCAATAGGACTTAGAAGGCAAAGAACAAGAAATAAAGGCTGGAAAGCTTTTATTGTTCATTCAGGAAATAAAGCAGAAATTCCTAAGGACATAAAAATTAAGGATATAGATAAAGAAATAGCTTTTTCTGTCCTGGAAGATTTTTATAAAGAAGATTAAAAGCTTTTTATGACCCCCACACAAATACCTTCTAAATAAAACTCCTCCTTACTTGGGTCTATATAGATATTTTTATATGCTTTATTTGCAGGTTCTAAAATAACTTTCCCATTTTTATCTTTCTTAAAAGTTTTTACAGTAACTTCTTCTTCTACTCTAGCAACAATAACCTGACCCTCTTTACATTCATTTTGCTTTTTTACTGCTATAAGGTCATTGTCATGAATGCCTAAGTCAATCATGCTGTCTCCTCTAACTTCTAAAAGGTAATCAGGAAGTTCTCTAAAAAGATTATTGGGTATATTAATTGTATGATTTATATTTTCTTGAGCAAGAATAGGTTGCCCTGCAGCAACAAGTCCAACTACAGGAGTACCTTTATCAGATAAATCATCGTTCAACACAATTCCTCTTGAAGCACCACTTAATATAGAAATAAACCCTTTCTTTTCTATCGCTCTCAGATGTTGCTCCGCAGCATTAGGTGATTTAAAACCTAATTCTCTAGATATATCTGCTCTGGTAGGTGGAAAACCAAAATTTTTAATATTTTCTTTTACTAGTTGTAAAATTTCTCTTTGTCTTTTAGTTAGATCTTTCATATCTTTTTCTTGACTTATATAAAATAGTGTATAAATTAACAGTGTTATTATATACAGTCAAAAAAATTTAAACAAGTGTTAACTATTGGTATTAATTCTAGAGCTTTATTTAATTTAGACAAAAGTCATCGGATATATAAAGATAATGGACTAGATGCATACAAGGATTATCAGATAAAGAAAGAAAGGGTTCCTTTAAAACCAGGCCAAGCCTTTTCTTTAGTAAAAAAACTCTTATTTCTTAATAAAAAAAAAGAAGATCTCGTAGAAGTAATTTTACTTAGTAGAAATACAGCAGATACTGGTTTAAGAATTTTTAATTCAATAGATTTTCATAATTTATCTATCAAGAGAGCTGCATTTTGCGGAGGCCAAAGCCCCCATATATACGCTAAATCATTTGGTGTTGATTTATTTATATCTACTGAGCTTTATGATTGTGAATTAGCTATTAAATCTGGAATAGCATCAGCAAGGATGATATCAAATAAAATTATTAAAAATCGTTCTTCTATACTAAAAGTTGCATTTGATGGAGATTCAGTATTATTTTCTAACGAATCTCAAAATATTTTTGATAAAAAAGGATTAAATGAATTTAATAAAAATGAAAAAAAATTAGCATCTATACCTCTATCAGGAGGTCCTTTCAAAAACTTTCTAAAAGAATTGCATCAAATACAAAAAATTTTTCCTAAAAATAAATGCCCTATTAAGACAGCTTTGTTTACAGCTAGATGTTCTCCTTCTCATAAAAGAGTAATAAAGACCCTTAGAGACTGGAAGATAAGAATTGATGAATGCTTATTTTTAGGAGGATCAGAAAAAAAAGAATTTCTTATAGATTTCTGTGCAGATATTTTCTTTGATGATCAAATAAAGAATTGCAGATCAGCTTCTAGTGATATTACAACAGGACATGTAATTTCTTTAAAGCATTAATTCCTTTTTTACTAAAAGGAGTATAATTCTAATTTTAAAATCTTATATCATTTCTATGGAACATATTTGTCTCGACTTAGAGGGGGTATTAATACCCGAAATCTGGAATGAAGTAGCTAAAACTACTGGTGAAGATAAATTTAATCTCACTACTCAAGATATTAAAAATTATTCAGAGCTTATGGATATGAGAATGGATTTAGTAAAAAAACTTGGAATAAAAATTTCAGATTTAAATGGTATAGTACAAAAAATAGAGCCTTTCGAGGGGGCTAGAGAATTTTTAGACTGGGCTAGAGATAATTTCCAAGTCACAATTGTATCTGATTCATTTTATGAGCTAGTATGGCCGCTTATTAGGAAGTTAGGAACTCCATCTATTAATTGTCATAACCTAACAATAGATGGTGATGAGTTAATAGGATATAGGCTTAGACAGCTAAATAATAAAGAAAAGGTTGTAAGGGCTTTGCAAGATTTACAATTCACTGTTTTTGCATCTGGAGACTCTTATAATGATATTGAGATGTTGAGAAAGGCTGATTTAGGAATTCTTTTTAGAGCACCGCAACATATAAAAGATGAATATTCAGAGATTCCATTCGTTGAAGCTCATAGTGACCTTAAAGAACTTTTTATATCAGAATCTAAATTAAATAGAGTAATTATTAATGAATAAATCTGCAGGAATAAAACTAAAAGATGCTATAAAAGCTCATAAACCACTGCAAATTGTAGGTACTGTGAATGCTTATTCCGCTCTTCTAGCAAAAAAAACAGGTCATAAAGCTATCTATCTTTCTGGGGGTGGTGTTGCAGCTTCAAGTTTGGGTGTTCCTGACCTAGGTATAAGTACTTTCGAAGATGTGTTAACCGATGCTTCTAGGATAACCCATGTCTGCGACCTTCCTTTGCTAGTTGATGCCGATACAGGCTGGGGAGGTACATTTAATATATCTAGGGCAATTAAATCTTTTATCAATTGTGGAGTAGCAGGTATTCATTTAGAAGATCAAGTTTCTCAAAAAAGATGTGGCCATAGGCCTAATAAGGAAATTGTTTCTAAGGAAGAGATGGCAGACAGAATTAAGTCTGCAGTTGATGCAAAAACAGATAATGATTTCCTAATTATGGCTAGAACAGATTCATTAGCTAATGAGGGTTTAGAGAAAGCTCTAGAAAGGGCAGTTTTTTACCAGGAGGTTGGAGCAGATGCTATCTTTCCTGAAGCATTAGTTTCTTTAGAAGAATATACTGCATTTAAAGAGTCTTTAAATATACCCATATTAGCCAATATTACTGAGTTTGGAAAAACACCTATATTTAGTTCTGAGCAACTAAATTCAGTAGGAGTTGATATGATTCTTTATCCTCTTTCTGCCTTTAGAGCCATGAGTAAAGTGTCAGAACAGGTATATAATGAAATCAGATTAAACGGTTCTCAAGAAAATGTAATCTCTGAGATGCAAACTAGGGATGAACTATATGAAGTGCTAGACTACCATTCCTTTGAAAAAAAATTGGATGAACTGTTCAAAGATAAAAAGGGGAAATCTTAATGGCTGAAAAAAAACTTGAGGGCGCTGGTTTAAGAGGACAGGTAGCTGGGAACACTGCCCTATCAACTGTTGGGAAAGCAGGGAAGGGTTTAACTTATCGAGGTTACGCGATAGAAGAATTATCTGAGAAAGCTTCTTTTGAAGAAGTTGCTTTTCTATTGTTATATGGAAAATTACCCACTCAATCTGATTACGATGAATACTCTTCAAAGCTAAAATCTTATAGATCTTTACCCAAAGAGCTTAAAGAAGTTCTGGAAAAGATCCCACAAGATGCCCATCCTATGGATGTTATGAGAACAGGTTGTTCTATGCTAGGAAACATAGAACCAGAAGGAGATTTCTCTAATCAAAGTGAAACAGCGGATAGAATACTTGCTTCAATGACTTCTATTGTTACTTATTGGTATCGATATTCTCATGACGGAGTTAGGGTGGACACAGCAACTGACCACCCCACTATTGGCGGACAATTTCTATCTTTAATAACAGGTAAAGAACCTTCTGAAGAACATTCTAGAGTACTAGATGTATCCCTTATTCTTTATGCAGAACATGGATTTAATGCTTCAACCTTTACAGCCAGAACATGTGCATCAACCTTATCAGATATGCATTCATGCATTACTGGAGCTATAGGTACATTGAGAGGCCCTTTACATGGAGGAGCTAATGAAGCTGCTATGGAAATGATAGAAAAATACAGCACTAGAGAAGAGGCAAAATCTGGTCTATTAGAACTATTAGCAAACAAAGAGAAAATTATGGGATTCGGCCACGCTGTCTATAGTTCTGAAGATCCAAGAAACGCAATTATCAAAGCCTGGTCTAAAAAATTATCTGTTTCTAATGGTGACCCTACTTTGTATGAAGTTTCTGATGAAATAGAAAGAGTTATGGATGAAGAAAAAGGTATGTTTGCAAATACAGACTTCTTTATGGCTTCTGCTTATCATTATTTAGGTATCCCAACAGAGATATTCACCCCGCTTTTTGTTATTGGAAGAACTTCTGGTTGGGCTGCAAATATAATGGAACAAAGAGCTGATAATAGAATAATCCGACCTAGTGAAGAATATATTGGACCAGACAACTCTGTTTGGGTTGATATGGAAGATCGTTAATTTAATAAAATTAAAAGGATTAATTATGAGTGGAAACGTTGAAATGAACGTGCGCCCTGAACCTGATAAGGTCTTGGTCAAAATTGCTGATTATGTCTTAGATAAAGAAATAGAATCTTCTGAAGCCATAAGTACTGCTAGGTATTGCCTTATGGACACTTTGGGTTGTGGATTACTAGCTTTAAACTTTTCAGATTGTAGAGATCTTTTAGGGCCTTATGTAGAGGGGACATCTGTACCTAATGGAGTGAGAGTTCCGGGTACTGACTATGTCTTAGATCCAGTAAAAGGTGCATGGGATATCGGGGCTATTATTCGTTGGTTAGATTTTAATGATACTTGGTTAGCAGCAGAGTGGGGACATCCTTCTGATAACTTAGGAGGTATTCTAGCTGCAGCAGATTATTTATCTCAAATATATATATCTGAAGATAAAGAACCTCTAATTATAGATGACGTCTTAAAAGCCATGATTAAAGCTCATGAGATACAAGGGATTCTTGCTTTGGAGAATAGTTTTAATAGAGTTGGATTAGATCATGTTGTTTTAGTCAAAATTGCATCAACCGCAGTTATTTCTTCTTTGTTTTGTTTGAGTAAAAATAAAACTATTGATGCACTTTCTCAAGCTTTTGTAGATGGTCAAAGTTTAAGAACTTATAGACATGCACCAAATGCTGGACCCAGGAAATCATGGGCTGCAGGAGATGCCACAAGCAGAGCACTTCAATTAGTCTTGTTGACAAAAAGAGGTCAGATAGGATATCCAAGTGCAATTACAGCACCAACCTGGGGTTTTCAAGATGTTTTATTCAAAGGCAATAAAATTAGCTTACCTCAAGAATTTAGTTCTTATGTAATGGAAAATGTTTTATTTAAGATTTCTTTTCCTGCTGAATTTCATGCCCAAACTGCAGTAGAAGCAGCTGTGAAGCTTCACCCAGAAGTAAAAGATAGGTTAGATGATATTAAAGAAATTTGCATAACTACACATGAATCAGCAATAAGAATAATTAGCAAGGAAGGTATATTAAATAATCCTGCAGATAGAGATCATTGTATTCAGTATATGACTGCTATTGGTCTTTTGAAGGGGAACTTAGTGGCAGAAGATTATGAAGATGATGTAGCTTCAGACCCGAGAGTAGATTTATTAAGGGAAAAGATGGTAATAAAAGAAGATAAGAGATATTCAAGCGAATACTTAGAATCAGACAAAAGATCTATAGCTAATTCTATTCAAATTTTTTTTCAGGACGGCACTTCTACAGAAAATATCGAAGTTGAATATCCTATTGGGCATAGAAGAAGAAGAGAGGAAGGTATACCCATTCTTATTAAAAAATTTGAAAGTAATCTAAAAACACAATTTTCTGAGCAAAGAACAAAAGAAATTTTAGATTTATGTATGGATGAAGAAAAGCTAAGAGCCACAGCAGTATCAGACTTTATGTCTTTAATAAAAGCTGAGGGACCTACATAATAGGGAACTTTATAAATTGCTGGAGCTCATCTAATGCTTTCTTGGGATCTATAACTTTTATAGTTTTCATTCCTAATTCCCTAGCTGGTTTAAGATTTATTCCTAGATCATCTAAAAAAACAACTTCATTAGGTTCTATGTTTGCTCTCTCACAGGCCAGATTGTAAAAGCTTGGATCAGGCTTTCTTAAATTTACTATGCTAGATTCTATAACAAAATCAAAGATTTTCATTATCTCCTGATGTTTCCCAGAAATAGAAATATTTTTATTTTCATTTGTGATGTTATTATCCGATTTGATATTGTTAGTTAAGCATGCTTGAATGAGTTTTCCTTGAATTTTATTTAATGTATTTACCATTTCAGGTCTAATTTCTCCTTTAAGAAGTTCTAATATATCTTTACCAGCTACCTTATGTCCTAGTGATTTACTCTCTTTTTTAAAAAGAATATCAAACTCTTCTAAAGTTACCTCACTTCTTTCAAGTTTAGCCCAAGCATTATTATCTGGATTGCTTGAATTTACTGTTCTTATAAAATTATTAGGCAAATCCTTTAATTTTTCATACTTATTAAAAGATTCAAAAGGGCTGCTACTAATAACTCCTCCAAAGTCCCAAAATACAGCTTTTATCATTATTTTTCCTCTTTTCGGTATCTTAAAGTATAGAGAAAAAATAAAAATTTACTTAATTTAGATTCCTAAAATCTTTAAAAAATCTATAATCCTCCTCCCTAAACGCAATAAAAAGAAGAAATGGCAGGAAATACGTTTGGTCAAGTTTTCTCAATCACTACTTTCGGAGAAAGTCATGGTGAGGCATTAGGCTGCGTAATTGATGGCTGTCCTCCTGGCTTAGAGATATCAGAATCTGATATACAACAAGAGCTAGACAAGAGAAAACCTGGCTCTTCTAAGTACACCACACAGAGAAAAGAAGAAGATAAAGTAGAGATCCTTTCAGGGATTTTTGAAGGAAAAACAACAGGAACTCCAATTGGAATGATAATTAGGAATAAAGATCATAAGTCAAAAGACTATGATAAATTAAAAGATGTTTTCAGACCTTCACATGCAGACTATTCTTATACAAAAAAATATGGAATTAGGGACCATAGAGGAGGAGGAAGAGCTTCTGCTAGAGAAACAGCTATGAGGGTTGCATCAGGGGCAGTAGCAAAAAAGTATCTTAAAGAGAAATTAGGACTAGAAATAGTTGGATATCTTTCGCAAATAGGAGATATAAAAATTGAAGAAATAGACTTTTCAGTAATCTCCCAAAACCCATTCTTTTGTCCAGACGAGAGTAAGGTTACTAAAATAGAAAATTTAATAGACGACTTAAGAAAAGAAGGCGATTCTACAGGCGCTCAAATAAGTATTTCAGTAAAAAATATGCCCTTAGGTTTAGGTGAACCAGTTTTCGATAAACTCGACGCGGATATAGCAAAATCGATGATGAGTATAAATGCAGTAAAAGGTGTGGAGATAGGGGGGGGTTTTAACTTAGTTAATTCTAAAGGGTCTGAAGCAAGAGATGAGATGATACCCGGAGGATTTAAAAAGAATAATTCAGGAGGCACCGCTGGTGGAATATCAACAGGTCAGGATTTGCTGGTAAATATTGCTTTAAAACCAACTTCTAGCATAAGTAAGGAAGGAGAAACAGTAGACTCAGAAGGTAATGCAAAAAAAATTAAAGTTACAGGTAGGCACGACCCTTGTGTTGGAATAAGGGCAACTCCAATTGCTGAATCTATGATTGCTTTAGTTTTAATAGATCACTTTCTCAGGAATAGAGCTCAAAATGCAGACATAGAGTTTCATATTAATTCTAAAGATTGATTTGCTCATGACTAAAACTCTTTACGATAAATTGTGGGATTCTCATGTTGTTAGTCAAAGAGATGATGGAACTTTCCTACTTTATATAGACAGACAACTAATCCATGAAGTTACTTCCCCTCAAGCATTTGAGGGTTTAAAGCTTAGTGGAAGAAAGCCGTGGAGGCGATCTGCTAATAAAGCAACTCCAGACCACAATGTGCCAACTGAAAGAAGAGAGGAAGGTCTTCATGGAATTAAAGATGAAGTTTCTAAATTACAAGTAACTACCTTAGATAAGAATTGTAAAGAATTTGAAATTGAGCAGTTTGATATTTTAGATACAAGACAAGGAATAGTGCATGTAGTAGGGCCTGAACAAGGAATAACTCTACCAGGAATGACTGTTGTTTGTGGAGACTCTCATACTTCAACTCATGGAGCTTTAGGTGCATTAGCAATGGGTATAGGCACTTCTGAAGTTGAACACGTTTTAGCAACTCAGTGTTTAATTGCAGTTAAACAGAAAAATATGAAAGTCCAATTTATTGGTAACTTACCCGAAGGATTATACGCTAAAGATTTAACTTTAGCTGTTATTGGAAAGATTGGTACAGCTGGAGGAACCGGATTTGCTATTGAATATACAGGAAAATGTATAAGAGATTTGTCTATTGAAGGACGGATGACTGTTTGTAATATGGCTATTGAAGCGGGCGCAAGAGCAGGCCTTATAGCTTTTGATAAAAAAACTAAAGATTATGTTCAAGGCAGGCCTTATTCACCAACAGAATCAGAATGGGAGCTAGCATTAAATCAGTGGCAAGATCTCCATTCAGACAAGGGCTGTACTTTTGACAAAATAGTAGAGATTGATATATCACACTTAAAACCACAGGTTACTTGGGGAACTTCTCCTGAGATGGTAGTAGATATTGATTCTCTAATTCCTTCACCTTCTAACGAATCTGAGAAGTTAGCACTAGAATATATGGGACTCGAAGAAGGAACTGAGATAAAGGATATTGAGCTTGATCAAATTTTTATAGGTTCTTGTACAAACTCAAGAATAGAAGATCTAAGAGTTGCTGCAAAGATAATCGATGGAAGCAAAGTAAACAAAAAGGTAAAGAGGGCTATGGTAGTTCCAGGTTCAGGTTTAGTAGATAAACAAGCAAGAGAAGAAGGTTTAGATGAGATATTTATAAGTGCAGGTTTTGAATGGAGATCTCCAGGATGTTCAATGTGTCTGGGAATGAATCCAGATCAAATAGAAGAAAAACAACACTGTGCATCAACTTCAAATAGAAACTTTGAGGGAAGACAAGGTTATAAAGGAAGGACTCATTTAGTTAGCCCTGCAACTGCCGCAGCCGCAGCCATAGCAGGGAGGTTTATTGATCCAAGGGAGTTAATTTAAAATGAACGAATATACTGTCCATGGAGCTAAAATGATACCTCTTGATAGGGAAAATGTAGATACTGATCAAATAATCCCAAAACAATTTCTAAAATCAATAAAAAAAAGTGGCTTTGGTCCTAACTTATTTGATTCATGGAGGTATCTAGACACAGGTTATCCTGGTCAAGATAATTCTAAAAGGCCTATAAACAAAGACTTTGTAATCAATAAAGAGGAATATTCTGGATCAGAGATTTTAATTGCAAAAGATAATTTTGGGTGCGGCTCTAGTAGAGAACATGCTGTTTGGGCTTTACAAGATTTTGGAATTAAAAGTGTTATAGCTCCAAGCTTTGCAGATATATTCTTTAATAATTGTTTTAAAAATGGATTATTGGCTATAGAGGTTAATCAAGAGACCGTTGAACTATTATTTAATCTAACAGAACAAAATAATTTGATTTATATTGATCTTGAAAATCAAAGTATTTTAGATTCCGACGAGAGATTAATAAGTAAATTCGATATAGAGCCTTTTAGGAAAAAATGTATCTTAGAAGGCCTAGATGAAATAGGAATTAGTCTACAGTATAAGGATAAGATCAAGATATATGAAGAGTCTTTAAAGAATAAATCTCCATGGATTTTTAGATAGAGTTTAGTGTGAAAGAAGAAAAAAAAATTTTATTAATACCTGGAGACGGTATTGGTCCAGAAGTAATTCATCAAGCCAAAAAAATAATTAATATAGTGGATGAAAGGCATGGTCTTTCAATTAGTTTAGAAGAAGCTTTTCTAGGAGGATGTGCTTATGAAGAATTTGGAGATCCTCTTCCCCAAGAAACTATTGAGAAGGCAAAATGGAGTGATGCAATATTGTTAGGGGCTGTAGGTGGCCCTAAATGGGATAAATTATCTGCTGACAAAAAGCCAGAAAAGGGACTATTAGGATTAAGATCCGAGTTTGATTTCTTTGCTAATCTAAGGCCAGCAATATTATCTAAACATCTAGTAAAAGCTTCTTCCCTTAAGGCTGACCTAGTTTCAGATTTAGACCTGCTGATAGTTAGAGAATTAACAGGGGGTATATATTTTGGAGAGCCAAGAGGCTTTGTTGCCTATAAAAAAGCTTTGAATACTATGGTTTATGAAGAAGAAGAAATTCTGAGAATAGGTAAAGTTGCTTTTGAAAGCGCAATGAAAAGAAGTAAGAGACTTTGCTCAGTAGATAAATCAAATGTTCTAGAGGTTAGTGCTCTCTGGAGGGAAGTTATAACTGACCTAAGTAAAGAATACCAAGAGGTAGAATTGACTCATCAATTAGTTGACAATACTGCGATGCAGCTAGTTAGAGATCCTAAACAATTTGATGTAATAGTTACTTCTAATTTATTCGGCGATATCCTTTCAGATATTGCAGCTATGTTAACTGGTTCTATTGGCATGCTACCCTCAGCTTCATTAAATAGTTTTGGTAAAGGTCTTTATGAACCCGTCCATGGTTCTGCTCCTGATATAGCTAATAAAGGATTAGCCAATCCTATAGCATCAATTTTATCTGTAGCGATGATGATGAGACATACATTTCATCAGGAACAGGTTGCTAAAGAGATAGAAGAGTCTGTTGATAAAGTACTTTCAGAAGGTTATATAACAAGTGATCTAGATGTAGACGGCAATACACTTAATACGGAAGAGATGGGAAATAAAATAATGGAAAAGTTGAGAAAATGAAGAAGTTAGAAAGCTTAGCTATAGTTGGTGCAACAGGATTAGTAGGTCAAACTTTTCTAGATCTATTAAATGAAGGTTTTTTTCCAGGTGTAAATATTTATCTAGTTGCTAGTAAGAAATCTAAAGGGAAAGAAATTCAAGTAAGGGGAAAGAATCATATTGTTAGTTCTTTAGAAGAATTCGATTTTTCTTCTATTGACCTTGCTTTCTTTTCTGCAGGAGCTACAACTGCAGAAATTTATGCCCCTAAGGCAGTTAAGCAAGGGTGCGTTGTTATTGATAACTCTTCATTTTTTAGATACAAAGAAGATGTCCCTTTAATTGTTCCAGAAGTAAACGCAAGTGATTTAAAGAAAAACAGCTCTGGTGGTCTAATAGCTAATCCGAATTGTTCAACAATTCAGATGCTTACTGCTATAAAACCTATTCATGATGAATTTATTATTGAGAGAATTGATATAACTACTTTTCAAGCAGTTTCAGGCACTGGTAAAGAAGCTGAAAAAGAACTTATTTCTCAGTCAAGCTCTAAATTTACTGATGTAAATCTTAAATTAAATGTAAATGTTTATAAAAAACCAATAGCATTTAATGTAATACCTGAATGTGGTGAGTTCCAAGAGAATAGGTATACAGAGGAAGAAATGAAGTTAGTTTGGGAAACTAAAAAAATTATGGATTCTTCGATTCAAGTTAATGCAACTTGTGTCAGAGTACCAGTCATTAATGGGCACTCAGAGTCAATTCACTTAAAGACAAAAAAAGATATTAATTTAGATAAAGTTTTAGAAATACTTAAGAATAAAGAAGGACTAAGTGTTTTCTATGGAAAAGGGCCTGATGATTATCCAACACCCTTAACCGATTCTAACGGAAAAAATAATGTATTTGTAGGGCGTCTAAGAAAAGATTTATGGGATGAAAATAGATTAAATCTATGGGTAGTAGCTGATAACTTAAGAAAAGGAGCTGCTCTAAATAGCTTCCAAATTGCAAAATTACTTTTTCATTAAAATGGGATTTGAGGACTTAATTCTTAAATTAGAGACAGATTTTTTTATTCTTTCTGGTATTAAACTGCAAGGAATATCTGGACTCTTATTTGGTACTTTGCTATTTATATCTTTGTTGTATCTACTTAAAGATAAAGCTACTTCTTCTCCAAGTTTAAATGAAAGTGATCTTAGTGATATTGGAGATCCGATTAGCACACAATTAAATCTTGCAAGAAGCTTATATGAGATGGGTAAAGTTATAGAAGCAAAAAAACTTGTAGAAGGAATTTCGCAAGAAAATATAAATGAATTAGATAAAAAGAATCTAGATTTCCTAAAATCTAAAATTCAATAATGACTTTAAGTAAAAGGATCTCACTAGGAATCGAGTATGAAGGTACAAACTATTTTGGGTTCCAGAAGCAAAAGACTACAACTCAAACGATCCAAGGGAATCTTGAAAAAGCAATTAGCGAAATTGCTGATCATAAATCTAAGGTCTTTTGTTGTGGAAGAACAGATAGAGGTGTCCATGCTTTAAATCAGGTTATTCATTTTGATACCTTTTCTGAAAGAGAGAACCATGAGTGGTTGCGAGGAGTAAATTCTTTATTGCCAAGTGATATACGAGTCAAGTGGGTTAAAGAAGTTGACAATAATTTCCACGCAAGGTTCTCGGCAACGAGTAGGACCTATAGGTATATAATCAATAATTCGGGTGAAGAATCTGCTTTATGGTCAAACCGTTCTTTATGGATTAAAGATAGATTATATTTACAAAAAATGAGGGATGCTTCTAAATATTTAATAGGAGAAAATGATTTCAGTTCTTTTAGAGGTTCAGGTTGTCAGTCTTCTTCGGCTATAAGATTCTTAGAAACACTATCTATATCAAAAGAAAATAATTTTATTATTTTTGAAATCACTGCCAATTCTTTCTTGCTACATATGGTGAGGATAATTATAGGTACACTTTTAAAGGTTGGAAGGAAGGAAATAACAGCTGAAAAAGTTAAATCGATAATGTTTAGTAAAGATAGGAAACAATCAGGTAAAACTGTTAGCCCAAAGGGATTATATTTAATAAGCGCTGACTATGAGGATTGCTTTGATATACCAAAAAAAATAGATACAAAAATTCTTTAAACGCCTATCTGTTAAAATTTAACTTATAAAAATGAAAAGGTTTATAAAAATCTGCGGAGTTACATCTTTGATGGATGCTAAGTTAGTATTAAATCTAGGAGCTAATGCTATAGGGCTTAATCTCTATAGTAAGAGTCCCAGAAAAATATCTCTAGAAACTGCTTCTAAGATTTATTCTATGATTGACAATAAGATCCAAGTTTTTCTAGTGTTTGTTAATGAAGAAGATACAAAGATAAAGTATTGCTTAGAGAGATTTCCTAAAGCTATACCGCAATTTCATGGAAATGAAACAGGTGAATTTTGTAGGTCCTTTAAGACTTCTTATGTCAAAGCCATAGGAGTAGATAAAGATACAAACTTTAGATATATAGAGAAAGAGTTTTCAGATGCTAAAATGCTCCTCCTTGATAACTATGATGTAAAAAAATATGGAGGGACAGGCAAGTCATTTGATTGGAAATTAGTGGATAATGATTTAAAAATCCCTTATCTACTGGCTGGCGGTATAAATATTTCAAATGTCTTAGAGGCCTTAAACCAAACAAAATGCTTAGGAGTTGATGTAAGCTCTTCATTAGAAAGTCAGGTCGGGAAAAAGGACCATGAGAAAGTAAGGAATATAATTAAAACTGTGAGAAAATCATATGAATAATCAGTTACCCGATAAAGATGGAAAATATGGTAAATATGGAGGCATGTTTGTTGCCGAGACATTAGTACCAGCCTTAGAGGAATTAACAAAACGATATTATTCCATTATCAAAGACAAAGATTTCCAGAGTCAATTACATGAAGATCTTATTCATTATGTAGGAAGACCCTCTCCTCTATATTTTGCTAAAAGATGGTCTGAGAAGTTAGGTGGAGCAAGAATATACTTAAAACGTGAAGATCTAAATCATACAGGGGCTCATAAGATAAACAATACAATAGGACAAATCTTGTTAGCAAAGCATATGGGAAAGAAAAGGATAATTGCCGAAACAGGAGCAGGACAGCATGGAGTAGCTACTGCTTCAGTTGCTGCAAGACATGGTCTTGATTGTCTAATATATATGGGAGAAGAAGATATAAAACGTCAATCTTTAAATGTATATAGGATTAAGTTACTGGGAGCTCAGGTAGTTGCAGTAGATTCTGGTACAAGAACCTTAAAAGATGCAATGAATGAGGCAATGAGAGATTGGGTAACTAATGTTGATGATACATACTATATTATAGGGAGCGTAGCAGGCCCTCATCCTTACCCTGAAATAGTAAGAGATTTTAATTCTGTGGTAGGAAGAGAGGTCTTAGATCAAGCTAAAAAACAACTAAATTGCAAGCCAGATATATTAATAGCTTGTGTAGGCGGGGGTTCAAATGCAATGGGCTTGTTCTTTCCATTTATTCCACTCAAGGAAGTTGAACTTATAGGAGTTGAAGCAGGTGGTCTTGGATTAGAAACAGGTAAGCATGCAGCTCCTTTGAATGATGGAAAAGAAGGAGTCTTACATGGCATGAGAACATATCTCATGCAAGACGAAAGCGGACAGATTAAAAACACTCATTCGGTTTCTGCTGGCTTAGATTATCCAGGTGTTGGTCCAGAACATGCCTGGCTAAAAGACACGGGAAGAGCTCAATATGTTTCTGCTACAGATGATGAAGCTCTTGACGCATTTAAAGAATTAACAAGGATTGAAGGCATTATGCCTGCCTTAGAAACTGCACATGGTTTAGCCCATGCAAAGAAAATAGCACCCAACCTATCTAAAGAGAAAATCATAGTTGTAAATATCTCAGGCAGGGGAGATAAAGATATAAATACAGTTGCTGAAATAGAAGGGATAGATCTACATGGAAAGAATTAAAGAAACTTTCAATAATTTAAAGTCTCTAGATAGAAAAGCTTTAATTACTTATTTAGTAGCTGGCGACCCTGACTTAAATAAAACCTTAGAAACAATGAATGCTATGGTAGAAGAAGGAGCGGACATCCTAGAATTAGGTATCTCTTTCTCTGATCCCATGGCTGAAGGCCCCACTATTCAAAAAGGACACGAAAGGGCCTTAGCAAATAACACAACCCTGCAAGATGCACTTAACTTAGTTTCAGAATTTAGAAAAAAAAATAAGGATACACCGATAGTCTTGATGGGCTATTTAAATCCCTTTGAAGCCATGGGGCTAGAAGTTTTTTGTAAAAAAGCTAAAGAATCAGGAGTTGATGGTGTGCTAATTGTAGATATGCCCCTTGAAGAAAGTTCATCTTTTTCTTCCTATACAAAAGAATTCGGGCTGGATTTAATTCGTTTAATAGCGCCGACAACAGACAAGGAAAGGGCAAGATCTATATGTAGTAATTCTTCTGGGTATATTTATTATATTTCTCTAAAGGGCATAACAGGAGCAAAAGACTTTAATAGCAAAGAAGTAAAAGATAAGGTTTTAGAAATAAAAAAGATAACTGAGTTACCAGTAGCTATTGGTTTTGGTATTAAGAGTAAACGAGAAGTTAAATCTCTAAAAGAATCTGCTGATGGTTTAGTTGCTGGAAGTGTTTTTGTCGATATTATTCTATCTCAGGATAACGCAGAAGAGGAAGTAAGGAAGAAAACTAGAGAATTATCTAAGGCTTTAAATTCGGATGGCTAACTGGTTTGAAAAAATATTACCTTCTTTTATTAGGAAAGGCACAACTAAAAAATCTTCCATACCTGAAGGTTTATGGAAAAGCTGTCAATCCTGTAATAATATTCTTTATGTTCCCGAGTTAGAAGCTAGTTTATTTGTCTGCCCTAAATGTGATCATCATATAAGAATTGGTGCAAGAAAGAGGTTAGAGATTTTTATGGATTCAGGTAACACTAGAGAAATTTCAGGCTCGAAGACCCCTGTTGATTGGCTTAAATTTAAAGATACAAAAAGGTATAAACAAAGAATTGAGGATGCAAAAAGTTCTAGTGATGAAAATGAAGCTCTTATAGTAATGGAAGGTTCATTATTTAAACTTCCTATAGTTTGTGCTGCATTTGAATTCAGATATATGGGGGGCTCCATGGGGTCAGTAGTAGGGCAAAAGTTTGTAGATGGTATAGATTATGCACTCAAAAACAGCTTACCTTTTGTATGCTTTTCTACAAGCGGTGGAGCTAGAATGCAAGAGTCATTAGTTTCTTTATACCAGATGGCAAAGACTAGCGCAGCTATCGAAAAGATGAACAAAAAGGGTATCCCTTATATCTCCGTAATGGTCGATCCAATTTTTGGAGGGGTTTCAGCAAGTTTAGCTATGTTAGGTGATGTAAATATTGCAGAACCTAAAGCTTTTGTAGGCTTTACCGGACCTAGAGTTATAGAACAGACTCTAAATGTTGAACTTCCAGAGGGCTTTCAAAGAAGCGAGTTTCTAATTGAGCATGGAGCTGTTGATATGATTGTTCATAGAAGTGATTTAAGAGAAACCATTCATAGAATTCTGAAAAGTTTACTTAATCCAATTATTAATTAACATGCCCTTTAAGTCTTTAGAGGAATGGCTTAATTTTATCGATAGTGATAGACCAAAAAAAGAAGACTTTGGGCTTGATAGAATAAAAGGACTGTTCAATGAGATAGTTAAATCTAAAGTAGCAGACACAACTTTTGTTATAGGAGGAACAAATGGGAAGGGAAGTGCTGCAGAATTCTTAACAAATTTATTTATAAACTCGAATAAGACAGTAGGGACTTATACATCGCCTCATATCTTAAAATATAATGAAAGAATTAGGATTAATTCGCTCTCAGTTTCTGATAAAGCTATTTCTGCAGCCTTTGAGAAAATTTATAAGTTGAAAGGTGATATTAAATTAACTTATTTTGATTATTCTACCTTGGCGGCAATGCTTATATTTTTAGAAAATGGTGTAGAAGTTGGTATATTTGAAGTTGGGTTAGGTGGTAGACTTGATCCAGTTAATTTGCTGGATGCAGATTTCTCTCTGATAACTAACGTAGAACTTGATCATCAGAAATGGTTAGGAAATTCTAAAGAAGAAATAGGTAAAGAAAAGGCAGCTATAATTCGTTCTGACAACACAACTATATTAGGACAAAAGGACATACCGGAGAGCGTTGTAAGTCATGCTAACCTTTTAGGAACTAAATTGATAAAAGTAGAAAAGGATTACAGTTTTCAAAAGTTGAATGAAAATTTGTGGAATTATTGCCTCGAAATGCCTGGTAAAAAAGTAGAGATTAATAAGATATCTCAGAATAATCTTTCCATAGAAAGTGCGAGTATTGCTTTAACTGCATACTTCTTATCTTCAGGGGTTAACAGTGTAAATATAAAAGAGGTTGTTGAAAGAACAAATCTTCTCGGAAGGTGCTTTTATGTTGGAAACGTTATTTTAGATGTTGCTCATAATCCTTCTTCGGTAGAGAAGTTAAAAGCTTTTTTATTTAAAACAAAAAAGCAATATTCTAAAACTATAGCCTATGCAGGTTTTATGAGAGATAAAGATGTAGTGTCGATGATTAAAGCTCTTTCTGATCAAGTAGATGACTGGCATGTTTTTGATCTTCCTTTGGATAGAGCTATGAAAGCAAAAGAAGTAGCAGAAATAATAATCAATGTTACAGGCAAAAAACCTTTTGTACATGAATCAATATTAGAAGCTTTCCATTTAAATTATAAAATTGATAATGATAATTTAAACGTTGTTTTTGGTTCATTTCACACAGTTTGTGAAGCCTGTTATGAGCTAGAATCTTTTGGATTAAAAATATGAGAATTAACTTAATTTTGTTTACTTGCCTAGTTGTCATATTCTTTTTATTCTTTCTTTGGCCAGGAAAACAATATAAAGACCAGACGCTCGATTATAAATCTTTTTCAATTCCAAAGAACGAGATAGGTTTAGAAGCTCCTTCAATAAAATATGATTTACATTCAGAGCCCAATAGCGATTCTTTAAACAAAGAAAAATATTTTGTAACTAAGAATACTCAATGGGTTATAGAGGTAAATAAATATTCTTCAAAACAAGAGCTTCTAAAAGATTACTTGTATCTCAAAGAATCAGGGTATAGGGTGTTCTCAAGAGAGAAATTTGAACAAGAAGAATTAATATATTTTTTATTTATTGGTCCAAACCATGATAGAGCTTTTGCAAGTTCAGAAATTGATAAAATAAAGAGCCTCCTCCCTTCTAACCCCATAGTTAAACAGTATAAAGAATAAAGTGATTATAGATTTTCTAGCTCTTTTGATTATTTCATTCTTTTCTATAAGAGGATTTAGCAGAGGATTTTTTAAAGAATTTTTTGCAACTGCTTCTTGGTTTTTTTCTATTTTTTTATCTTGGTTCTACTCCCCTTTGATATATGAGCATTTAAACCTATATATACAGAATCCTTGGTTACTCAAGCTTACTTCTTTTTTAATATTTTTTATCATTTTGTTTATTTCTTTTAGGTTAACAGGCATTCTTCTTTCTATGTTTTCGTCTGCACTTGGATTAAAGTCAATAGATAAGATTTTTGGCTTTTTGTTTGGTTTTTTAAAAGTCACTATAATATTGTTAGTACTCTTTATTTATAATTTAGATTTTCTAAAGTCTAAAAAATGGTGGAATGATTCCTATTGTTCGGAATATACAACTTTATTTTATGAAACATTATACGAATCCTTTCCCAGTATAAAATATAGAGAATTTGAGTTAATAGAGAAAGACAATTTAAAGGTAGAGCTTTAGAATAATAGTTATGTGCGGTGTAGTTGGTCTTGTAAGTCAATCTGAGGTTTCTCCTCAAATTTATGATGCCCTTACAATTCTTCAACATAGGGGGCAAGATGCTGCGGGTATTGCAACTTCTTCAAGTAATAAATTTTTTATTCGAAAACAACTAGGTTTAGTAAGGGAAGTAATAAGAGAGCAAGATATACTGAACTTAAAAGGCCAAATGGGAATTGGCCATGTTAGATATCCCACAGCAGGTAGTGAGGATAGAGCTCTTGCTCAGCCTATGTATGTCAATTCTCCCTTTGGTATAAGCATATCCCATAACGGTAATTTAACTAATTCGGAAGAGCTTACTCTAGAATTAAGGAATAAAGACTTAAGGCACTTAAATACAGATTCTGATAGCGAAGTTCTTCTTAATATTTTTGCTCATGAGCTCCAACAAATGGGAAAGCCTAAGCCTGCCTCTGAAGATATTTTTCAAGCTGTAGGTAACCTTCACAAAAGAGTGAAAGGCGCTTATTCAGTAGTTGTGATGATTAATGGAGTGGGAATTGTTGCTTTTAGAGATCCCTATGGAATTAGGCCTCTTATTTTAGGTTCTAAAGAAAGTGATTTAATAGGTAAGGATTATCTCATTGCATCTGAAAGCACTGTACTTGATGCTTTGGGTTTTCAAGTGATACAAGATGTTCCTGCAGGTTCTGCTGTATTTATAAGCCCTGAAGGTACGTTAGAAATGAAATCATGTATAAAAGAACCTAAGCCGACCCCTTGTATTTTCGAGTATGTCTACTTAGCTAGGCCCGATGCAAAAATAGACAAAATTTCAGTTCACAAATCAAGACTGAGAATGGGAGAGTCCTTAGCAAACAAAATAATACAAGAAAAACCTAACCATGATATTGATGTTGTAATTCCTATTCCAGATAGCAGTACAACGTCAGCATTACAATTAGCCTCTAATCTAGGTATAAAGTACCGCGAGGGTTTTGTAAAAAATCGCTATATTGGCAGGACTTTCATTATGCCTTTTCAAGAAAAGAGAGAAAAATCAGTAAGACAAAAGTTAAATGCTATTGACTTAGAATTTAGAGATAAAAATGTTCTTCTTGTAGATGACTCCATAGTTAGGGGGACTACAAGTAGACAGATTATTGAAATGGCTAGATTTGCAGGCGCAAAGAAAGTTTATTTTGCATCTGCGGCACCTCCAATTAGATATCAAAATGTCTATGGAATTGACATGGCCGCAACGACTGAACTAGTAGCTCATAATAGAAGTGAAAAGGAGATAGAAAAGCATATCGGAGCAGATTGGCTTATTTACCAAAATCTTAAGGACCTGATAGACGCTGCAAAAGTTGGTAATCCAGAAATCTATGAATTTGAGTGCTCTATTTTTGATGGAAATTATATTACTGCAGATATAGATAAGAAATATTTAAAGAAGATAGAGAATATAAGAAGTGATAAACAAAAAGTTTCTAAAAGAAATAGATTAAATGAAGTTATTTAACTTCTTCAATAGTAATTGAAGGCAGAATTGCATTATCCGCAGCATCTTTATAAGCAGCTATTTGATGAAAGTTTAGATACTTGTAGACTTCAGGACCCATTGTATTAATTTCTTTCATAAACTCAGCATACTCTTCTTTAGTTGGAATTCTTCCTAGAATAGAAGAAATTGCTGCAACTTCTGCTGAAGCTAGAAATACATCTGCCCCATCTCCAAGTCTATTGGGAAAATTTCTCGTAGAAGTTGATACAACAGTAGATTCTGCCTCTACCCTTGCTTGGTTTCCCATGCAAAGTGAGCAACCAGGCATTTCAAGTCTTACCCCAGCTGTTTCAAAGATTTCATAATAGCCTTCTAAAGTTAATTGATGTTTATCCATTTTTGTAGGCGGAGAAACCCACAGTCTAGTTGGGAGATCAGATACTTTATTAAGTAATTTACCTGCAGCCCTAAAGTGCCCTATATTGGTCATACAGGAACCAATAAAAACTTCATCTATCTTAGTGTTTGATACTTCAGATAGTGGCTTTATATCATCAGGATCATTTGGGCAAGCTAACAAAGGTTCAGTAATTTCATTTAAATCTATTTCAATGACTGCTGCGTATTCAGCATCATTGTCAGCTTCCATTAGTATTGGATTTTTTAACCAATCCTCCATGGCTTGTGCTCTTCTTTCTAGTGTTCTTTCATCTTCATATCCTTCAGAAATTAACCATCTTAATAGGGTAATATTTGATTCAAGGTATTCTTTTATTGGTTCTTCATTTAGTTTAATGGTACAACCAGAAGCAGACCTTTCAGCTGATGCATCTGATAACTCAAAAGCTTGTTCAACTTTAAGATCAGGCAATCCTTCAATTTCTAAACATCTCCCAGAGAAGATATTTACTTTACCTTCCTTTGGTAAAGTTAGCTGGCCAGTTTGGAGGGCTGCATAAGGAATAGCATTTACTAAATCCCTTAGAGTAATACCAGGTTGTAATTTCCCTTTAAATTTCACTAAAACAGATTCAGGCATATCTAGGGGCATAACACCCAAGGCAGCACCAAAAGCTACTAATCCTGACCCGGCTGGGAAACTTATTCCTAAAGGAAATCTAGTATGTGAATCTCCTCCTGTACCAACCATATCAGGTAGAAGCATTCGGTTAAGCCAAGAATGTATTATTCCATCACCTGGTTTGAGTGCGACCCCCCCGCGAGTTTGGATGAACTCAGGAAGAGTGTGCTGTGTTTCTATATCTTTTGGTAAAGGGTAGGCTGCAGTATGGCAGAAAGATTGCATTACTAAGTCAGAATTAAATCCAAGACAAGCTAATTCTTTTAGTTCATCTCGGGTCATTGGGCCAGTTGTATCTTGACTTCCTACAGTAGACATTCTCGGCTCACAATAAATACCAGGTCTAATGCCTTCTACTCCACAAGCCCTCCCAACCATTTTTTGAGCTAATGTGAACCCTTTATTATTTTCTTTAGCTTCTTCAGGTCGGACAAAAACATCAGATGGAGTTAAGCTAAGTATCTCCCTTGTTTCATCGGTTAAACTCCTCCCTATGATTAACGGAATTCGTCCTCCTGCTCTAACTCCATCAAGTAAAGTATTCGATTTATATTCGTAGTTACACAGGACATCACCAGTATCTGATGAGACTACTTTCTTTTCATAGGGATAAATTTCTATTATTTCCCCCATATTTAATTTACTAACATCGCATTCAAATGCAAGAGCTCCTGAATCTTCTAAAGTGTTAAAAAATATTGGTGCTATCTTTCCTCCTAGACATATTCCAGCTTGTCTCTTATTTGGTATAAAAGGGATGTCTTCACCTATATGCCATAAAAGGGAATTGGTTGCAGATTTACGAGAAGATCCTGTCCCCACTACATCCCCTACAAAAGCTACAGGAAGACCAGACTCTTCTAGTTTATTAATTGTTTCTATAGGGTTTTTAAATGTATTCTTTAACATTGCTAATGCATGCAAAGGTATATCAGGTCTAGAGGGAGCATCGGGAGCAGGAGATAGATCGTCTGTATTAATTTCACCCTCTACTCTAAACACTATAGCTTTTATTACATCAGGCAATTTAGGCTTATTTGTAAACCATTCTGCGCTTGCCCAAGAATCAACAACACTCTTCGCATTTTTATTGTGTTTTGATAAATCTATAACGTCGTGTTTGGCATTGAACATAAGAAGGGTATTGCTTAAACCAGAAGCTGCTAGTGAACCTACCTCGTCGTCTTCTAGTAAATTAATTAGTGATTCGACGTTATATCCACCTAACATTGTTCCTAATAATTCAGTCGCTTTTTTTCTATCTATAAGTGGCGAATTAGCCTTCCCTTTTGCTACATCATTAAGGAAGGCTGCTTTCACATAGGCTGCAGGGTCAACTCCTGCAGGAGTTCTATTTGTTAGTAAATCTAAGATGAACTTTTCTTCTCCCGAAGGAGGGTTTTTTAATAACTTCACAAGGGAGGCTAATTGTTCTGCATTTAAAGGAAGCGGTGGAATACCTAGTTTTCCCCTCTCTTCAGCATGTTTCTTGTAATCTTTAAGCATAATAAAATAGGCTAGATATAAGTCCGTGGATACCACATTTTAACATAAAACTTAAATTTAAAGTTGCGTTGAAATATCTTAGATATATCATATCAGTTGATGTCTAAATCCTTAAAAACACCATGCATAGGAGTTTGCTCTACAGTTTTTGGAGATGTTGTTTGTAGAGGCTGTAAACGTTTCCAACACGAGGTAATTCAATGGAATTCTTACTCAGATCCTGAAAAAGAATCTGTCTTAACTCGCTTAGAAACTCTAAAAACACAAATAATGGAGTCTAAGGTTTTAATTTCAAATGAAGAGACCCTAAAAGAACAACTTGAAAGCTTAAAAATAGTTTTTAATGAAAACACTAATCCTTATTGTTGGGTATTTGATTTATTTAGACAAGCAAGTCAGTCTATTACCGATACATCTGAATTTGGTTTTGAAATAGTTAGTACTCAAACAGATAATTTATTAGCTTTAAAGAAGATTATTGAAGAAGAGTTGTTTGAGCTTTCTGAAGCTCACTATCAACGTTATTTTAAAGTAGAAGAAAATTTTAATGCCTCATAAATGGGAAGAGATTCTCCATTCTCTAACCCCTACAGAATGGTTAGATAAGGCTATTGATTCTCAAGAGATACTCCTGATAGATCACGCACATTGTGAAAAGAAAGCAGCAGCTACAGCTATTTCCCTAATACACAGATACCCAGATAAAAATTTAGCAAAAAAGCTTTCTCCTCTAGCAAGAGAAGAGCTTTTACATTTTGAACAGGTTTTAAGGGTCATAAAAAAAGAAGGTTATAAGTATAGAAACATTAGGCCAGGAGCATACGCCAGAACTTTGTATGAAGCTTCTTCTAATCAAGAACCTCAAAGATTAAAAGACACTTTGATTATCTGTGCTCTGATTGAAGCTCGTTCATGTGAACGTTTTCATGCACTTATTCCTCTTTTGCCTCCAGCTTTAAATAAATTTTATTCGAAACTTCATGAAGCTGAGGCTAGGCATTGTGATCTGTATCTAGATATTTATTCTGAAATATTTAATGAAGATTACACAGATAGATTACATTATTTAGCTGCAATCGAATCTTCGTATATCAATAAAGAAGAACAAACTTTTAGATTTCATAGCGGCCGTTAATTCTATTTAACAACTAGCATTTCTTCCCAGTGAGTTAGATACCTTGGAGACTGTAAGAACCTTTTCATGGACCATGTTTTTTTTATACCTTGAGCAGCGAAAGTTATTTTTCCAACACCAGAAGAATTTATTTTATCTATCGTTAACATTAACTCTTTACTTCCTGATCTACTTCTCATTGCTCTAAATAAGTCTCCTTGATAAACACCTTCGTCGTAAAAGTCGCTAAGCATTACGCCAGCTTTTATAAAATTAATATTTTTTTTAAAAACTTCCTCTGACAGCATTTTCGTTGCTCTTAAAATATCTCTAGTGTCGTTTGTTGGTGAGTGTAATCTGTAACTCAGAGAGCCATGATACTGCTTGTCCTGTTTTCTAAAGTAATTTGTTCTCATGAACACTGAGACCATTTTGCAATATTGATCTTCTTTCCTTA
>CETH01184590.1_pt1 | contig 85546 bp, 81 predicted proteins | sample 361461 | NCBI WGS metagenome assembly CETH01 (sample SAMEA2622695, study PRJEB7988) | marine metagenome | isolation source: saline water (ENVO:00002010), including | reverse complement strand
TTTCTGATAATGCTACCCAAATTAGAAAAATTGCATTAGTTAAATAATTGAACAATACTGAAAATAGGAAAGGGGAAGTAACCACTTCCCCTCCTCTATGCTAGACAATCAACCGACCATCTTAACCTTGCTTATATATATTATACTATTTAATCATAATTAACTGTGACTAATATCACATTTTTAAAAAAATTAATCATATAATTGATCAATACCTTCATTTGCAAGTTTATCTGCAAGCTCATTTTCAGGATGTCCTGTATGCCCTCTAACCCATTTCCAGTCAATTGTATGTTTAGAGGATAATTCATCTAAACTCAACCATAAATCTTTATTTTTAACCGGTTTTTTACTGGCTGTTTTCCAACCTTTAAGTTTCCAATTATGAATCCATTTAGTAATTCCATCTTTAACATAAGTAGAATCTGTAGTAACAATAATATGTGAACGATTTTTTAATAATTTTAAAGCTTGAATAACAGCTGTTAGTTCCATAATATTATTAGTTGTTAATAAAGAACCTCCTTTAATTTCTTTTCTATAGTCACCACAAATTAATATAGCTCCCCATCCTCCTGGGCCTGGATTTCCCCTACATGCACCATCTGTATATATATATATTACTTTATTATTCATAGCTATAACTTAATCAATATTAAAAATCTACTCCTAATGATAGGTACCAACTTCGTGATGAGACCCTACCTTTATGTGGATTATATTGCCATACATAATCTAATTTCCAAGGCATACCTAAAAAATAAAATCGAGGACCCAAGCCATATGACATAATCCAACCTTCAGGATTATTCGTATTAGACCAACTAGATTCTTCAGAAAATTCTGGATAATTTTCATTCCATGCTACCCCTGCATCAAGAAACATAGTACCAAAAAGTTGTCCAAAATATTTAATAGCTGGAAAATAATATATTAAAAATGGTAATCTTAATTCTAAATTTATTACCATAGAATGCGTGCCAAATTTTTGTGCAATATGATATCCCCTTACTGGAAATTCAAAATTATTCATAAATAAATATTGATATTCTGTATCTTCCATAATATTCGTTCTATAAATTGGATTTAATAATGTATTATCACTATGAAAGAACGTGTTTTGTCCAGATCCACCAACACCAAATACCCTAGCATGCTTACCTGTACTTTTACTAATAAATAAACGACTAGCAAATAAAATATTAGCTTTTTGAGATATGGTTATATAATTACGCGTATCAAATTTTATCTTTTGATAAATAAAATCATTATTAGACAAATTGGGGGACACTTCATATTTTAAAAACGTTCTATTCCCCCCTGCATAACCTGTATTATCCCAAACATATTTTAAAAAATAGCTAGATAAATTATATGTTTCTTTAATGTTAGAGGATTCTTCAATAGGATTAATCATAATTTCTTTTCTTTCCAAATAATTATGTTCTAATCCTAATTCCAATCTGTGAAATTTTGAAAATGGAATTTTTAATGTAAAATTCAAACCCATATCCCTTAATAAATCTTGAACAACTCCTAAATATGCTATATTTCCATAATCAAATATTTGCTGAGATAAATTAAGTGGATAAATCATATTATATATATAAGTAGACCAATTAATTCTACTTTTTGAATTTTTATAATCAAGTGTAAAATCTGTTTCATCTATATCAATGGCAGATGAAATCTGAAAGTTAAGCATATGATGTCCTAAAATATCGCTAAACATAAACTCTGCCATACCCTGAGCTTTATCCATCAAAACATTATATTGATAAGATGCGTTAACATAATCTAAAGTAAGACGTGTATGATATTTATAAGATTTATAATTACCCATAATATCAGATTTTAATTTATCAATAGAATCGATGTCAAAGTTATCTTGCGAATCAATAAATTGATAGTGTTGTAAAGATTCTCCATCGTGATTGGGAACATACTGCTCTACTTCTCTTAATAAATCATATTTTTTTCTATTTTTCCATTTAGCTGGAAATATTTTCTGATTATTAATCAATTTATCATCAATATTAGACATTCGGAAAATATCATACCCGCTTTTGTAAAAACCTGTAAAAAGAATTTCATCATTAGCATACCAATCTAACTGTGTGATTCCTGTTAAAACGTTGGTTATACTGTATGCTGTCTTAAAATTATCTGATGTAACGTAGATATTATTAATACCTGATTCATCAGAAATATATGCTATATTTTTACCATCAGGAGAAAAAGATGGGCAGGTTTCATTAAAAGGCGTAAACGTTAAACGAGTGATAACTCCATTAAGATTTAATCGATAAATATCATAATTATCTACATCATGTTCTCCAAGTGATACAATATCTGTATATAAATATGGGGAAGAAATATAATCAGAACGATCTGAAACTAATAATAATTCATCACCATTAGGATTCCATGTAATTTGAATATCACTATAAACATCATTAGTAATTTGTTGCAATAAATCTTTATCAAGATCATAGATAAAAACATCACTAGAAAAATTATTATGTCCAATAAATGCAATAGAATTATTTTTGGGATTCCATTTTGGTTTATAAATTGATTTTAAATTAAATTTTTTAATTATCTCTTTTTTAGTATTTTGTGTATCCATAATAATCAATGCATCAGACGCTCCTGACTTTACAGAAAATGCTAAAGATTGACTATTTGGAGACCAAGTTACTCCTGGCTTTAAAAAATGTAATTCTTCAAATTTTGATGTTTTTTGCCCAGAAACAACTTTTTTAATCATTTTACCCGTTTCTAAAGATATTAAATAAATTGACATTAGCCCATTTTTGTTAGAATATATAGCAACCTTAGTTCCATCAGGAGATACTTCTGAGGCTACATTATATGTAGTATATGATTCAATATGATTAGTTAAAGGAAATCCAATATTTCTTATATCATCTCTTGATTCAACATCAGGCCAATATAGTTTTTTAATATATTGATGCCATTGTTTAGATAATTCTTTAATATTTATATTAAGAGCAGCTTCAATCCCTTTATTAACATTTTTTTTAAATTTAATATTATAAAAAATTTCTGCTATAATTTCATCACCCCACTTAGTAGTAATGAACTCCCAAACTGACTGTCCTCCTCTATAAGCTAACATACCCCCTAGATAAGGGATATCAGGAATCTGATCAGAATGGATAGCTAAATCTCTCAACCACATATCTGAATTAGTATTCCAATCACTAGCTAAATATTCCGCTAATCCTTCATTCATCCACAAGGGAATCATAACTCGATTTTTTAATGCGGCCATTATGGATCCTCCATATACTCCATCATTAATAAAAACATGTACTAGTTCATGATATATAACATGTTTAAAATCTTTAAGAGAGCCTTCATATGGAATAAGCATTCTATTTTTGACTAATGTCGTAACCCCTCCAATGCCTTCTTCCATATAAAAAGGAATTACTGTATTTTCTTGAAATTCATTATGAGAATTATAAACTATAATTGCACGTCTTTCTTTCAAACCCCAGCCTATTAAAAGTTCAATTTTTTTATATGCATCCTCAGCATGATATGCAACAAATTCAGCTTGCTGCTTTGCAGAATCATAATAATAAATATCAAAATTTTCTGTTTTGATGTAATGCCAATCAAATTTACTATATTGAACAATATTTTTACCAAACTGTTCTTCTTGCATTAAAATACTTTGAGCATTGATGAAAGAAAACACAAAACATAAAAATATAGTAGTATTAAACAAATATGACATTTTATTTTTAAATTAGATGAATAATTTTTATACCATTCAACTAATTTAAGCATAATGGAAGCACCTTTTTATATTATATCTGATAATCATTTTATGATGGAAGATAATTCTGAAGAACGTGATAGAAGAAAAAAATTATTTTCTGTTTTAAATTTAATTAAAAAAAATGGAGAAGGAACTCTAATTATTGGTGGAGATTTTTTTGATTTTTGGTTTGAAACTAAACATATAATACCAAATGGCTATAACAATTTAATCACTAAATTAACAGAATTATCATTATCAGGTATTAATATACACTATTTAGCAGGAAATCATGATTATTGGGATTTTGGTTATTTAGAAAAAACCATTGGACTAACATTTCACAGGGGAGATTTAAATTTTCAGTTTGATAATCAAAATATATTAATAACCCATGGAGATGGATTATTAAAAGCAGACTATGGTTACAAAATCTTGAAAAAGATAATTAGACATCCTATATTTATTAAGCTATTTAAGCTTATACCACCAAAAATAAGTTTTAAAATTGCTAATAAACTATCACGATCTAGCTCTGAATATAATCATAATGATAAATTTATAGATATTGTTATGCGTGATATTTATGATTATGCTTTTAAACAATGGCAAAATAAAATAAATATTGTAATGGTAGGGCACTATCATCAACAAAAAATCATTAATAACGATATGGGAACTTTAATATTTTTAGGAGATTGGTTAAGCAAATTTTCAGTTACAACTTTAAATAAAGATGAAATTTGGCAAGGAAATTGGGAAGAATTTATAAAAAAATTAACTTGATAATGCTAAATTAATTGAATAATATTAAAGACCTTCTCACAATAAAAAATGATGAAAAAAATTATATTAATAATTATAGCTATTTCTTTATCCTGCATTTGGGCTAAGCCTAATAAGAGACTACTAGGTAAAACTGTAGCAATTAAGCAAGATCCTTATTCTAGCGAAGAAATTTATAAAATAAAAGAATTGTATGATGCAGGAAATCACTCAGCACTTGATGCTTTAATAAAAATTTATCAAGATAAAGAACAAACATATTCTATACGAATATTATGTCTTGATATGCTAGCGAAAATTGAAGAAAATGGAACAAACCCATTAATTAAAGATGCAATTCAAAGTACTCTTGAGAACACTGATTTTATAGAATTAGAATACTTGAAAAAATCTATTACAATATTACAAAATTATAAAGATCCCGAAGCTACTAAGTCTTTAGTTGCAGGATTAGCAAATTCAGAAAATAAAATTATGGATTTAAGAGAAACAATAATTCGTTCTATTGAAACAAATGGAACAAATGATGAAATTCTTACATTAATAGATTTGTATGAAGTCAGCATGTCAAATCATGCAAGGATGAATGAATTGTTAACATTTACACTTGGCAATATGGATGATGATAGATCTATACCTCTGCTTATGGATATTGCAAATAATCAAAATATAAATATTAGAATCCGTAATACTGCAGTTGAACTATTATCTAGAAAAAATGCACCAGAATTAGTTGATTATTTCGTAGAAATGTTAGGGGATCCTGAAACGAATGAAGAAATGTTAGGCTTTATTAATAATGCAATGGGAGATATTCAGAATGATCGATTAACAATTGCATTATTAGAATCTTTCCAAACTGGGAAAAATAGATATTATGCAAATTTACATTCAGTAATGTCAGCATTAAGTGATTATAATAATCCTCAAATTAAGCCAGCCTTTATTGAAATTGCTACGACAGATGGATTTCCAAGATTATTAAGGATTAAAGCCATTCAAGGATTAGTAAAATTTGGCGATTCCAGTGTATTAGATTTTATAGTCCCTATATTAGAAAATCCTGATAATTATGATTATTATCTTGATATATTAAGCCTTGCAAAACAGCTTAATGCATCAGAAAATTATATGAATTTAATACGACAAGCTGCGCATACAGCAATGTCAAATACACAAGGAATAAACAATTGATGAGTAATTATATCAAATATTTATTAATAATAAGCATGCTATTCATGGCTAGCTGTGGAACTAAAAAAGTGGTTAAAAGTCAAGCCCAAAAAAATAACCAACTGGATTCTGATGGAAAACTAATAGTGGATTCTAATCCCTTTTATCCGCTACAAGAATCAATGATGGATATTCAAAATCAAATGTTAGATTTAAAAAGTAAAGTAATTGAATATGAATCAAGGTTACATGCTCCAAAAATTAATATGGATTTACTAAAACTCATGCAAACACCTGATTTAAAACATGAAATTATAATGCAAAATGGAACAGTAATTCAAGGGACTATTCTTTTTGAAAATACAGATCAAATGATTATAAAAACTCGAATTGGGCAATTAACAATTGAAAAAGAATTTATTGCTGAAATTAAAGAAACTACTCCTCTGGAACCTGTAATAGCTTTTGATAACACATATCCTATTGAAGAAAGAATAAATGATGATTTATCAATTACATATGTTGGAAAAATAGAAAATACAGGCTTACGAAGAGGAGATTTTGTTAGGGTAATATATCATTTTTGGAATAATGACAACACAAATCCTATTTTTTCAGATTCATGTTTTGTTGCAGGACAAAATACGGTATACTTAAATGGAGTCGTATCTGACGCATCGTTAGAACCAGCTGAAACGGCTACTTTCAACTTAAATATCAAACTCCCTAGTTCTATAGAATATGAATATATTACTAAGGAAATTCATTGGGATATATTTGATTAAATAATGCATTCTTTAAAAAATCTTTTAGAATCAATGGGTCAAAAAAATGCAAGTGATTTGCATTTATCAATTGGTTCTCCACCAAGATTAAGAATTAATGGTGATCTTATTCCTGTAGAAGGAGAGAGTCTAACTTTAGAACAAATTAAAATTCTTTTACAAGAATATATATCAGATGATACATTACAAAAAATTGAACAAGGCACTGAATGTGATTTTACAATAGGGGTACCTGGATTAAGTCGATATAGAGTTAATGCATTTAAACAAAGAGGTAATATAGTTGCAGCATTTAGAAGATTGCCTTTTGAAATTCCTAATATTCATCATTTAGGCCTACCAGAAACAGTATTACAATTAACTAATAGACGTAAAGGACTAATATTAATTACAGGTGGTACTGGAAGTGGAAAATCAACAACACTTGCTGCAATGGTACAAAAAATTTCCAAAGAATTAAATGGTCATATTATTACTATTGAAGATCCAATTGAATACTTATACTCTCATTCTAAATCATTAATTAATCAGCGTGAAATTGGTATTGATTCTCCATCATTTGCACATGCATTAAAAAGCTCATTAAGACAAGACCCTGATTTAGTCGTCATTGGTGAATTAAGAGATCCAGAATCTATGTCTACAGCTCTTACAATTGCTGAAACTGGTCATCTTGTATTGGCTACTCTACATACAAATAATGCAGCTGGTACTATTACACGATTAGTAGATGTATTTCCACCTGAAAAGCAAGAAATTGTTAGAATGAATTTATCAATGTCTTTAATTGGAGTAATTTCTCAACAATTAATTCCTAATATAGAAAATAATAGATCTCTAGCCATTGAAATTTTAATTAATACACCTTCTATTAAAGCACTAATTAGAGAAAACAATATTCATCAAATTGATAATTATATTCTTAGTGGTGCAAAAGATGGTATGATAAGAATGGATGACTCAATTCTTTCATTATATAATGATAATTTAATTACTAAAGAAAATGCTCTACATTATGCACATAAACCATCTGAGCTTATCAATAAATTAGCTGATTTTTAATAGTCTAAAACAAAAAAGAGCCATATTACTGGCTCTTTTCACACAATCAATAACTTAGGAGGAGTTATTAACGATTGTATATTGTATACAATCATTAATCAGTAAAAGTTCCTAATTTTTATAATGCTTTAATTAAATCTAAAAAATCTACTTCACTTAATATAGTTACATTGTTTTTAATAGCTTTTTCAAGCTTACTACCAGGTTTATCACCCGCAACTACATAATCAGTTTTTGCACTGACCGAACTGGATACTTTACCATTATAATTTTCAACCATAGCTACTGCTTCTTTACGTTTAATGGTACTTAAGTTACCTGTAAAAACGAATGTTTTATTAGATATTTTAGAAACTTTTGATTCTTTTGGCACTAAAAAAATGACACCATTATCTAAACATTTAAAAATAAGTTCTCTATTATTTATATTAGCAAAATACGCAATAAGCGAATCAGCCATAATATCACCAATTTCATTAATGCTAAGTAATTCATCTTTTGATGATTTCATTAATTTATTAATATTGCCTTTAAAATGTTTTTCTAAAATTTTTGCTGCATTTTCACCTATATGCTTTATTCCAAGTCCATGAATAAATCTAGATAATTTACTTTTTTTAGATTGTTCAATAGCATTAAGAAGATTATCAACTGATTTTTCACCCATTCTATCTAAAGATAAAAGCTGATTTGCTGTAATTAAATATAAATCACCAATGTCATGTATGAGTTTTTCATCAATTAATGATTCAACTAATTTGCTTCCCAAACCATCTATATTCATACATTTTTTAGATACATAATGTTCAATAGCTCCTTTAATTTTTGCAGGACAAATTTGATTAGTACAACGATAAACAGCTTCACCTTGCATTCTAATTACATCATAAGAACATATAGGGCAAAGATTACTAATTTGAAACCTTTTATTACTATGCGTACGCTTTTCTTGAATAACCTTAACAACTTCAGGGATAACATCTCCTGCTCTTTGGATTAAAACCGTATCTCCAATTCTAATATCCTTACGATCTAATTCATCTTGATTATGAAGCGTTGCATTAGAAATAACCACACCTCCAACCTTAATGGGTTCTAATTGTGCAACTGGAGTAATAGCTCCTGTTCTGCCAACACTTAATATAATATCATTAACAATGGTTGTTGCTTGTTCTGCTTTTAATTTTCCAGCAATAGCCCATCTTGGAGATTTACTTCTGACTCCTAAGCTGTTTTGTTGCATATATGAATTTACTTTAAATACTACGCCATCAATATCATAGTTTAGATTATTTCTTAATTGCTCAGCATTATTATAATAATTTTTTATAAAAGAAAAACCAATCCCTGTTTTAATATGTGGATTAACAGGAAATCCCCATTTAGGAATATGTTGTAGAAATTCACTTTGAGATTCAAAGCTTATTTCTCCTGTAATTGTACCTGGAGCGTAGCAATAAATACGTAAAGGACGCTTCATTGTGATTTTAGGATCTAACTGTCTTAAGCTACCTGCAGCACAATTACGAGCATTCGAAAAAATAGTTTTTCCATCTTTTAATCTATTATTATTCAAATTTTTAAAATCTGATTTATTAATAAAAACTTCGCCTCTAATTTCTAAAATATTTGGAATAGGTTCTTTTAATATAGATAGCGGAATTGCTTTAATAGTTTTAAGATTATGTGTAATATCTTCCCCAGTCATACCATCACCTCTAGTTGTACCATAGACAAATTTTCCCTTCTCATATACTAATTCAACAGCCAATCCATCTAATTTAGGTTCACCAATATATTCAACATTTTTTAAATCTAAAGACTTCATCATTTTCTGATCAAAATGCTGTAATTCATTTTCATTCATTGCATTGGCTAATGATTGCATAGGAATCCGATGTGTAATAGAATTAAACTCATCAAGAGGAACACCTCCAATCCTCTGTGTAGGCGAATCACTAGTTAAAAATTGCGGATTATCTTTTTCTAATTTTTCTAACTGCCTTAATAGTGTATCATATTCATAATCTGAAATTGTAGGGTTATCATTAACATAATAATCAATATTATGTTGATTTAAAATAAATCGAAGCTTATCAATATGGTCTTTAACTTCCATATTTTTTAAAATTTATGATATAATGTCTCTATCAATCGTTGCAGTTAGGCTGAAATAATCTTTACTAGAAAATTGGAATTCTTTATGTTGATAATCTCCATCAGTATTTATAATATATTTTGCAGATAATGAATTTTTATTTTTTATAATACTAGAAAGAGCATTAATTAAAATATCGATATCTTCTTTTGTAGTATATAAACCAATACTAGCACGAACCATACCCATCCAAGGTTCTACTTTCCAATTTAAATGATTATCTAAACAATCTAGTTGCTCAATTTCTTTTTCATGTGTTGAATGTAACATTTTTTCAACATAGGGATGGGCACAAAAACATTCATTTCTAACAGCAATATTAAAATAATCATTTAATATTGCGGCAACAAGCCCATGATCCATATCAAGAATATTAAAAGCAATAGTACCAGCTCGCATTGAATCTTTATTATTAATCTCTCCATAAATAAAAATATCATTATAAGATTGCATTTTTTTAACTGCATATTGTGTGACTTCTAAATCCTTTTTTAAAATGCGCTCCATACCAATACTATCTAAAACATGAATTGCTGCGCCTAATGTAATAGCTCCTAATATATTTGGAGTTCCAGCTTCTTCTCTATCTGGAAATTTTTTAGATACAAAATAATTATCAGGAAATACTTTATCTACCATGCCTCCACCAACTTCTTCTGGTTCAATTGCAGACATAAATGATTTACGAGCAATAATTACTCCAGGAGAACCAGGAGCATAAGTTTTATGACCTGAAAAAAGAAGTGCATCGATTTCCATATCTTTGTCTTCAAAGCCACTCATATAAATAGGAACATGAGCTGCCATTTGTGCCGCATCAACAATAACATATGCTCCATATTTATGTGCTAATTTAGCAATTTTATTAATAGGAGTAACAATACCAGTAACATTACTTAAACCCGTAATAGAAACATAATTAATTCTTCCTTCAAATTGAAGTAAATATTTTTCAAATATATCTAAATCAATACTTCCTAAATTTTGGCTTGTATTGCTAATAGGTATATGAAGTACTTTCCCTCCATGCTTTCTATGGGGAAGATCATTAGAATGATGCTCCATAATCGAAACTAATACAATATCTTTTTCTGGACGTAATCTTTGAAATGTTTTTGCCATTCTATTCATACCAGCAGTTACTCCACTCCCCATAAAAAAACAAGTAAACTCTTCAGGATTTGCATGTACAAAATCTAATATTCTAGAATGAATCCAGTTATATGTTTTTGTAGATATTTTAGCACTAAAATGCAATAAAGAATGTGTGTTGGCATAATGTTTTAAAAATTCATTAGAAGCTCTATGTGCAATACCCATCATTAAGGATGACGCTGTTGTATCTAAATAAATTCTTTTAGAATGCTTACCATCAGCAGTTTTATATTGAGTATCTAAACCTATAAAATCATTCTTGACTTTATCTAATAATTTTTGTCCTTTCAAGGACATTGTATCAGATGTTAATAATGGATGATTCATGTCAATAAATTAGCTATTTTTTATCCTTTTAAATAGTTCTTTTTTTATTAATTTAGTTATTTTATAATTTGATTTCCATCCTTCCCAATAGCATGGTAAAAGACCAATCCCTGTAGATGAAATAAATGATTCATGCATATCATTAACACTATTATAATCAATATGCTTTTCTACAACTTTAACTCCAATATGTTTAGAAATATCAATAATAGTATCTCGCATAACACCTGATAAAATACCTAAATCTGTAGATGGAGTTAATAGTGTATTATTTTTAATATAAAATATGTTACGTATTGCGCATTCTGTTATAATTTTATCATTATTATAAAATACAGGTTCATATCCCCCTTGTTTCGTACACTCTCTTTTAGATAGTAAATTTCCAATATAATTCATTGATTTAATGGCTGGTGTAAAACGAATAATAGGATATTTAGTTTCATCTAAATAAATTACCTTAACAGGTTTACTGGGGACATCATAAAATGGTTTAATACTAATGTATATTCTAGGAATATTAAAGCTATGGGACTCTGCATTTGAAGCCCCTCTTGTAATCATCAGCCTTACTATTCCAGAATCTAATTTATTTTTGTGGATAACTTTGTTTAAAAGATATAATAAATCAGATGCTGTTTGTTCTATATTTAAACTAATAACTTCTAATCCTTTGAATAATCTACATAAATGTTTTTCAGGAGAAAATAATTTTTGATTATCAAATCTCAATGTTTCAAATAATCCATCACCATATAAAAAACCGGAGTCATCAAATGCAATTTTTGCATCATGCGATAATTTAAATTTTCCATTAATATAATAATACATTGAAGCCCCTTGTTATTCTATATAATTACTTAAAATTTTACTTTTTAATTTTGCTTCATTCCATTCATCTATTACATTAGATTCCCAAACAATACCACCACCGACACCATATTTAGCCAATTTATTTTTAATAGATAGTGTCCTAATTGCCATATTGAAATGCATATCACCAGAACTATTAATAAATCCAATGCTTCCTGTATATATTTCCCTATTATAAGTTTCTAATTTATCAATAATTTTAAGAGAACTTTCCTTTGGAGCACCTGTTATAGAACCCCCTGGATGCAAAGCTTTTAAAATATCTATATGATTAATTTTATCATCTAATAAGCCATATACACAGCTCACCATTTGATGTACTGTGGGATATGAATTTACCTGAAATAAGTTATCGACCTTAACAGTACCATATTTACAAATTTTTCCTAAATCGTTTCTTAATAAATCAACAATCATAACATGCTCTGCTCTATCTTTATCACTATTTTTTAATGCATGTTTCAATCTAATATCTTCTTCTAATTCACTGCCTCTTGGTTTAGTTCCTTTCATTGGATAAGTTTTAATTATATTATTGGTAGTATGAAAAAATTCTTCCGGAGAAAAACTTAATATATGATACTCTCCAGTATTTAGATAATATCCAAAATTAGGCTTTGCAGTTTTCCTTATTGCTAAATAAATGTCAAATGGATGAATATCTGTAGCAAATAATTCAGGCATAGTAAAATTAATCTGATAGGTATTACCTTTCTTTAATTCCTCTTTAATTAACTGAATTTTTACTTTATACTCTTCTATAGATAAAATATCCTGTATTTTAGAAAAAAAAGTTGTTTCTTTAGAGCGATTATTAGAATTAATAATATATGATTTAATAACTGCAGGCTTAGCAAACCACATATATGGAAAATTTCTTTTACTATTTTTGAATTGTATATGAGGATATAATATATTTTTTATATCATAACTTAAAAAACCAAGTGATGCTACATTATCATTTGTATCTATCCATTTATTAATTAAAGATTGTAAAAAATTAAATGGATTAATATTTTCATTTTGTTTTATGTAATCTAAATATAATCCAGTTTTATCATAAGACAAAATTTGCCTAAATCCCCAAATAGCATATCCGTGAGTATCATTATGATTATCAATCAATGCATCAGGAGTCCCATGTAATGCAACTAATTCATCTATTGTCTTCTTAGACTGATTCATTTAATTTGATTAAAAACTGTATACTTCATTTTTTTAGGTGATGTAATAGAATATGAAAACACTTTATTCTTTTTTATAAATTGATTCAAGCCAATTTTCACAACATCTGCCACTGGAATAGATTGTCGCTTCCCATTAATTTTTCTAATAATTTGAGGCATTTTTGGAGGAGACCATAATAAATTTTGAGCAAATACATCAAATAAATCTAATATGATATCCTCATCCCAATCAGGATTAAATTGATAATCCCTGCTCTTAATATGTAAATGTTTACTTTTCAACTTACTAAAACCAGAAATTGCTCCTATTTGAATCATTAATGGATAAAATTCTTGATCTACTTTTTTCTCAAACTCAACAGTATTGATATTTTTAAATAATTGTGTCCATTCATAATCATCTAATAAAGATAACCAATCTCTAAAATTTTTTGTGTATTGTTGGTATTTCAACCACGTAGAGTCACTATGTAGAACTAAAAATTGAGCCATTTGAGTTTTAGGGATAGAAACTTGAAATAACCACAATAAAAAACTTAATGTTGATAATGGATATTTAGATTTAAAATTATCACCTGAAATATTTTGTATAATATTTGGATTACATGAACTCTTTAAACCAGAAGGCATTTGTTGATCTAATATAACAATATGACCGCCTAGTGTTTTACCTGATTTTGGAACTATATCTAAATCAACCCATATTAAATCATTTTTTTTCTGTAAACCTTCTTCTGAAATCCATATTTTTTCCATATTATAATACCCTGCTAAATTCCAGTCTAAATGATGTGATAAAAATGCGGCACAAATCAATCCATCATAATCTGCAGAAATAATAAATGATTGCTTTGTTTTCTTAAGCCATTTAAAATTATTAAATATATTTTTTCTTATTATCATCTTTATCTTTAATTTAGCTAGGAGTATAGTTAATTTAATTAGCAATGAGAAATTTTTTTATTTATATATTTATTTTATTTACCTTTTTATTCTCTCAAGAAGAAATTGGTAGTGGCTTAATAGAAGATAATCTAATTAATTATTTACAAAATAATTATACTACATCTAACACTTCTTCTTATACAAATGCTAGAAATATTTTATATGGTATAATTGATAATAATAATGGATATGTATCCTGTATTTATACTAATTACTCTGGCTATCTTTCTTCAGGAGGAAGTTCAGGAGATAACATTGGAGAACTTTATAATCAAGGGATAAACTGTGAACATCTATGGCCCCAATCATTAGGAGCCAGTAACGGTAATGCTAAAAGTGATATGCACCACTTACGCCCCTGTAAAGATAATGTAAATTCTACAAGGTCAAATAAACCATTTAGTGAGATTAATGACTATATTACAGATACTTGGTTTTGGTTAGAATACTCTTCAACGAGTATCCCGACTAACAATATTGATGAATATTCTGAAAGCACATCTAATATCTTTGAGCCACGTGAAGATGTTAAAGGAGATATTGCTAGAGCTATGTTTTATTTCTATACTATTTATAATAATGTAGCAAATGAAAATTTTTTTAATGATCAAAAAGAAGTGCTATACGAATGGCATCTTAATGACCCTGTAAATGATGCAGAAATCAGTCGAACATGGTCAATAGCTTCATATCAAAATAATATTCCCAATCCATTTATTATCGATGAAACATTAATTTATAGAGCGTACTTTTATGAAGAGCAAATTAATGAAGAAAATATTGGAGATGTAACACAGGATGGACTAGTAAATATCGTTGACATTGTATTAATTGTAAATTATGTAATAAATACTCAAACCTTAACAGATAATCAAATAGAAATTGCAGATATTGATCAAAATGGCACTATTAACATTATAGATATTGTAGCCTTAATAAGTATAATTATAGGAGAAGAATAACTAATGAAAAAAAATATTTTAATAACATCATTAATTTTATTATGTATCTGGGGATGTAAAAAAAACCCTAATGAGCAAAATAAAAATACTACTATGGAAGCAAAAACGGAGAGCATTATGAAAGCAAAGCTAGAAACATCTAAAGGTGATATTATAATTCACTTAGAATTTGAAAAAACGCCTATGACTGTTGCAAATTTTATTGGTTTAGCTGAAGGAAAAATAAAAAATACAGCTAAAGATACTGGAACACCTTATTTTAATGGCTTAAAATTTCATCGAGTAATAAAAGATTTCATGATTCAGGGAGGTGATCCTACAGGAACAGGCAGGGGTGGTCCTGGATATAAATTCCCTGATGAATTCCATCCTGATTTAAAGCATGATAAAGCAGGTATTTTGTCTATGGCAAATAGTGGGCCTGGGACAAATGGAAGCCAATTTTTTATCACACATAAAGAAACACCTTGGCTAGATAATAAACATTCTGTTTTTGGTCATGTAGTAGAAGGACAAGACATCGTAAACCTAATTGAACAAGATGATATTATAAATAATATTACTATTATCAGAGAGGGAGACGCAGCAAATAATTTTGACGCTGTAAAAATATTTCAAGATAAACAAGAAGAAACAAAAAAAATAGCCGAAAAAAAAGCTGAAGAACAAAAAAAAGCATTAGAAAAATTAATTGAAGGCACTACAAAAACATCAAGCGGTTTACAATATATTATATTAACAGATGGAACGGGAGATACTCCATATCCTGGGCAAAATGTAAAAGTTCATTATTCTGGATTTTTAACTGATGGTACTAAATTTGACTCATCATATGATAGAAATATGCCTTTTGAATTTATGTTAGGAGCAAAACGTGTTATCCCAGGATGGGAAGAAGCTGTCCAATTATTAAAAACTGGAAGCAAAGCAAAATTTATCATTCCATCAAATCTAGCTTATGGAGAGCGAGGGATAGGACCCATTCCACCTAATGCAACTTTAATATTTGAAATTGAACTATTAGAAATTATGCCAGAAAAGCATAGTCATGATCACAGCAATCCAAATCATACACATTAAATGAAAAAATATTTATTCCTTATTTTAATTTTTGTATCCTGTACAAAAATTCATGTTTCATGGGATAATAGAGAATTAGAAGAAGTACTATTAAATAATAATAAATTTATCATGATTTATTTTTATGCGACATGGTGAGGTCCTTGTAAAATGCTGGATGCATCAACATTTCAAGATACTGATTTAATTAATTTAACTAAAGCAAATTTTACGGCTTTAAAAATTGATGCAGAAACAGATTATGGACAAAAATTATTTTCTAAATTTAATGGTACGGGATATCCCTTAATAATATTTCTTAATAAAGATGGTATTGAAGTTGATCGCTTTTATGGGTACTTACCTACATATGAATTTATAATTAAAATGGAAAACGTCATATCTGAACAAAATACTTTCACCTATTATTTAGAAGAATATAATAAAAATAATCATAGTGCTGAAATTCTTCGGCCTCTTGCAAATAAATATAAAGAGCAAGGTGATAAGAATATGGCTCTTGAATTATACAAGCAACTTATTACATCAACTAATATATCAAAAGAAGATTATAAAACAGCACAATATAATATTGCTTCATTATCTTTAAGAAATCATCAAATACAAAACATGATCAAATATTTAGATTATAATCAAGAAGATCAAAATTTTGAAAATGGTGTTTATGATTTACTAGATTATTATAAATCTAATCAAATGAGAGATGAAGAATTAAAAACATATATAACATATTTACCATTACTTAACCAAAGCTATCGTTTTTTAAATAGATATGCTTGGAGAATGACTGAAATCAATCAGAATTTAAAAGATGCTTTAAATAAAATCAATATGGCCCTTTTAATTTTAACAACAGAAGATACAGGGTATGCTAATATTTTAGATACTAAGGCTGAGATCCTATGGAAAATGGGAAATATAAAAGATGCGGTATTAATAATAGAAGAAGCATTAAGAATTAATCCAAATAGTGAATATTATCAATCTCAAAAAGAAAAGTTTCTACAATCTACTGATTAATCTCGCTGTATATAAAAAGGAATTAATTCAATTGAATTTCTTTCAGTTTTCTCGATTTTTCCCTCTACTCCACCCATTGAAATTGATGCTCCTCCTAGCTCAAAAGTATTAACTTTTAGTATATGTTTACCCTCCGCTATATTATTTAATGGAATAATCATAAAAAATGTTTGAAGATTAATAAATTTATGGGGATATAAATAAAAAATAAAATCACTCTCAACCTGCACATCATCTATAAAAACATTATAAGCTAAATTAATACAGTCTAAAACTTCATTTTCTTGATCAGATTCTACATCTTGATCATTTATATGCATAATCTCAGGGCATAAATCCTGTAATGTTTTATTCAACATAGGGCTATATGGAATATATAGTTTTAAATAATTAGAAGCAATAATTTCAGAATTAATAAAAGCTGTTTCTGGGTATGAAGCATCATCCTGTTTTTCAATTTTATCAAATTGATTTTCATAGTAATAATATTGCATTAAATTTTTTGAGCTTTTTTCTGGGAAAAAAGTCCTTTCATTAAGTGGGTCAAAAAATAAATTAATAATAATATAACAAAAGAATAATCCAAAAATAGTTCTACGCTTTATATTACTAATAAATGTATAATATAAATGGTCATAAACGAATACTAGTGTTATATATTTATAAAACTTATCAAGATAATAATAACAAAAAGAAAATGGCTTCCATTTGATTTTTTTAAAAATTCCAAAAAGAAAATAATCTATAAAGTATAGTAACCCTGGAACAAGAAATAGGATAATAAAAAACGCTATTACTCCTTCAATATCACCCTTCATTGCTCCACCTGTTGTTTCAAATTTCTCAGATGCACCAAGTCCAAGAATGATCATTAATAATAACTCAAAAACAAATATCAAAAAACTAATTATTGAAAAAGATAAAAGAAAAGTAAATGCAAAAATTGAACTGCAAATATTATCAATATTAATGATAAAATGATTAAAATTATATTTTTTTAAATCTTTTGTAAACCTATCATTAAAATTTAATTTTTTTAGATTAATACCATTTGGATAAACAGATGAAAGGCCTAATATCCCAACCCAAAATCCTCTAAGGCCTAAATAAACTGTCAAACAAAATATGAGTATGGAAATAGAGATTTGCAAAGAAAGTAATGATAAAGCCTGTCCTATCATATAAAAAAAACTTGTTTTTGTATCTAATGCAACTGAATTCATTAATTCAGAGAGCTTAAAACTAATTGTTTCAGGAACTTGAAATAACATAACAAGAACGAAACCAACAATTAATATTTCTACTTCCCAGCTATTTAATCTAAGTTTATCAAACCACTCAATTTTATGATGTTGTTTTTTATCCATAATATAATTTAGATAAAAATATTACCTTTATTTAATAATAAATCTGGATCAACTGCTAATTTAGATTTTTTAACCATCATAACTGCAGCATCACCGTAACACTTTTTAAAATCATTACGCTTTCGTTTCCCTGTACCATGCTCTGCAGAATACACTCCTCCCATTTTAGATGATAAATCAATCATATAATCATACACCTTAAAACTTTTTTTATGCTGATTTTTATTAGGAATTAAATGAAAATGCAAATGGCAATCTCCAAGATGACCAAATAATAAATATTCTATATTTTCAGCCTGTAGTTTTGCATGTATTTTATTTAAATACATTTCAAACTGATTAGGAGGAACAATTGTATCTGTTATAATGCTAATTCCTCCCAGTTGCCTTGTTTTAGTTAATGCATTATCTGGAATTGAATGCCTTGCCTCAAAAAACCGCTTCCAATTTAAAGGATCATTAAGAATAATAATATTATTCAAATTAATTGAATCATCAAAAGCATTTAAAATTTCTGCCCATAATTCTGTTTTGTTTTCTACAGATCCTTTATAAATAGGAATTTGTAAATAAACACCTACCTCAGATTCATTTTGAAATAAAAAATCTTTGTGCTTCATGTAAGCTTGACAATTATATCCAAAATACTCTAGCGCTGTAATTTGGCTCATATCATTATTAAAATATTCATATAAATAATTATAAAAAGATACTGCATGATTTTCATTTTTTAAGCGTATAAAAAGTTCTAAATAATCCTTTGGTCTTTTTGCTAAATTAAATGTACAATTTAAAATCATACCAAAAATACCTTCGCTGCCAATAATTAAATCAATAAAATCAATTTCTTGATTAATTGCTGAATATGGACCACTAGCATTTTTAATTTTTGGACGATCATATTTAGGGATAGGGAGCCGAATTGTTTGATTCCCACACTGTATATTAAAAAATCCATCTAATGATATATAATCTCCTCTTCTAATATTTAAACTATAACCATTAATAAGCATTAATTCAATTTCTTCTACCCAATAACGCGTAGCTCCTTTTTCACCTGGAATAAAACCTGAAGCATTACAAGATAATGTCCCCCCTACATATGCATCATGACGACTAGTTGGATCTACAGGATAATACAAAGTATTTTGACTTTGTTGTAAAACTTCTATTCGCATATCCTCTAAATATATACCAATAGGGGTTTTGACAATTTTCTGATCTATATCAACAGCAGGTGAAGGACTATTAAGATTAGATGTTGACAATACAATGCCTCCGTTTGGTGTTGCGCTACCTGTTAAATTAGTTTGCCCTGCAGAGATAGTGATAGGTATTTTATAAAAACTAGATAATGAAAATAACAACGCGCATTGTTCATTAGAATTTGGCCTTACAAGAAGATCTGCATAGCCACCTGGAATATTAGACCAATCTCTTGTATAGGGCTGAATAATATCTATATCAATCTGTGCATCAATACCACATTTACAAGATAGAAATTGTTGAATTTGATGCATATCCCAATTATTAGAGAACTCATTAATATTATTTTTGACTAATTCTAAGTATGTATTATTAAAAATTAAATTGTTACGCACAAGATTTATTGTTTTTATTTTTATATAAGATATAAAATAGTATTGTAAGGAATCTAATAATTAATTTAAATTGTGCATATATTTTTGGCCCGTTCGTCTAGTGGTTAGGACCCAGGGTTTTCATCTCTGTAACAGGAGTTCGATTCTCCTACGGGCTACGAAAAATGCTCAGATCTTATCTGGGCATTTTTCTTTTATATTAAAATTTTAGATAGTTACGTAAATTTAAATAAATGAAATTTATCAAATCTTACATACGTGCTATACAATATGTTATTAGCTTAGCAACATTTAAAGAAGAAAATATTCCTACACTAAAATTTAATGATGAATATTATCCAGGATTAAATGGTGAAAATACTATTGTAAGAATTTTTTATTCTAATAATAAGTCAAATCAATCAATTATTATTTTTCCTGGAGCATCACCATATGCAGAAGAGCATCCCGGGATGCTGATGTTAGGCAACAGTTTAAGAAATGCTGGCTATAATGTATATCTACCTAGAGTTCCAGCATTAAAAAAATTGAAATTAGAAAAAGAAAATATTGATTGGTTCGCACATTGTTATCAAAAATTAGTAAAACATAAAATAGGTCATAAAGATAATATTATGATTGTTGGTTTAAGTTATGGAGGAGCTTCTCTACTGCGTGCAACATTAGATAAGCGTATGCAATCTCCAAAACCTAAATCTATTTTATCTTATGGTACATATTACTCTATTAATACCGCTCTTGATTTTTTTATAACAGGAGTAATTAAATATAAAAATAAAACTTATAACATTACACCACATGAATGGGGTCCAATCGTTATGTTTTATAATTTTATACATACTATTGATATACCCTATGATAATATTAAAATTCAAAATATTCTTAAGTATCGTATTCAAGATAAGCATGAAGAAGTTAAAATAAAAATGGATACACTCAAAAGTGGTAAAGAAAAACAATTTATTCAAAATATTTTAGATGGAAGATTAACTAAAGAAATGGAAAAAATGGTTAAAGAAATGGTTAAAAATAATCTTGACCTTTTGGAATATTTATCACCTGAAAAATGGATTAAATCAATTGATAATAAAGTGTTTATTATGCATGGCGCAAATGACTCTATGGTTCCATTTACAGAATCAACATATCTACATGACAATTTACAAAATAGTACTTTATTAATTTCTTTTTTATATGAGCATCGTGAAATTTCAACAGATAGAGGTATACTCTTTAAAATCAAAGAATTTATAAAACTCATTCAATTTAATGCTCAATATATACGATATAATTTATGAAAATACAATCATTCCAAGGAGGATATGATAAAAATTTTACCTACATAGTTTGGTGTCAACAAACTAAACTAGCAGCTATTATTGATCCTTCTACGGAGATTAATCCTATTATTGAATATATCGAGAATCATGATTTAATACTATCAAAAATCTTCATTACACATACACACCATGATCATATCGCATATTTAAATGATTTTTTAGACTTATTTAACAATATTATTATATACTGCTATCACCAACCTATTAATCTAAAGAATGATTTTATTGGATTAAATGATAATGAAATGATTATGGTAGGCAATCAAGAATTAACTGCAATTTATACACCAGGACACTTAAGCGATAGTATGTGTTTTTGGAACAAAGAACATCATATGCTATTTACCGGAGATACTATGTTTGTTGGAAGAACAGGAAGAACTAAAAGTCCATCAAGCAATATTAAACAATTATATGATAGCGTTTATAATAAAATTCTTATTTTACCCAAGAAAACTATGATATATCCTGGACATCATTATGGATGTTATCCCTGTATTACAATCCAAAAAAATATTGAGCTATTTAACTTCTTTTCATGCAAAACCTTTAAAGAATTTTGTGTAATTATGAAAAATTTTGAAAAAAATCGATAAATAATACCTCAAAAATTAGCTTTTTAAGAAAAAAATATCACTTTTTTTAAATTTAACTATAATAATACTTGTTTTTATGACGAGAAAGATATATAATTAGTTCTGAACTTTATTAAAAAATTAAAATTAATATAATAGAAGGAGAAGTTATTATGGCAGATAAAGTTGCAAAAACAGGTGTTTCAAAAGAAAAAGGCTATTTATACTATTTAGGTAAAGATGGTAATGTTTGGGCATCAAGAATGGCTAGAGGTAACGATAAAGGTGGTGATAAAAAATGTGTTGCTGAACCTGGTGTTACTAGAGAAAATGGTTGGTTATATTTCATCGATAAAGATGGTGATGTTTCTAGATCAAAAATGGCTAGAGGTAGAAAATAGTATAACTAATTCTGCTTAAGTAAAAAATAAACCCCCTTTAATTTTATTAAAGGGGGTTTTTTTATTATGTTAAATTATAAATACATACTTATTTACTATATATTTGGTTTATTAATTTCATCTCCAATTACAAATATTCTAATTATTGGAAATAAAATAACTCAAGAGCAATTTATTCTAGATACAATTCAGCATTCTATAGGGGATACAATTAATCCTGAACTTGCTAATCAGGATATGCTAGATTTATATGAAACTGGTCTATTTGAAGATGTTACAATTTATGCACCAGAAGATACAACATATTCTATCATATTATCTGAAAAAAAATATAATACATTTAAACCATCAATAGATAAAGATGATATCATAGGCATGGCATTTGGAGGAGGCCTTATATTTGATAATATTAATGGAGAAAATAAAAAATTTGAACTGAGTGCTCTTTTTGGAGATCACTCTTTATATAGTTTAAAATATTTGAATCCAAGGTTAAAACAAACAAAAGATAGCTTACAAATCAATATCTACAATAAACAATTTGAAAATATTGAAAAAGAATATCTTATAAATAGAGTTGCCTTAGAATCATCTATTAATTTCATAATTAATAAACAGCAAACTATTAACTTAAAATTCGATAATCAATATAATCAAGTTTATATTCAACAAAATGATTATGAGTATAACAACTATTCATTAGGCATTAAATGCTTATTTCAACAATATCAAAATCCAAACCAAAATTATAGTAATACCGTAGCTTTATATTATAAAGGAACTATTTTTGATAAATATTACCCTAATAATAATGAATTTGGATTAATCAATAAATACTATATCCCAATATTAAAAAATAAAATAAAATATCGCCTATTAATTAAAAATCAAATTAAAATTAACTTTAATAATATAATTCCAAGATATAATAAAACATATATTGGTACAGAAAACTATGTTAGGGGATATAAAGCTAATCCAATGGATAATCATATTGAGGTACAGAATAAATTAAAATGGAATAATATAATAACATCTACAATACAACTTGAAACATTACTAGTAAAAAAATCTAATATGAATATTGAATTTCTATTATTTATAGATTTAGGATTAGGCTCTAATGATTATAAAAAATTTCTTACAAAAAATAAAGTGAAAAGTTTTGGTACAGGACTTCGCCTACATTATATCAAACTAGTGAATGTTGATTTATGTTTAGGAGTTAATCCATATGGAGAAAAAGAATTTCATGCTATTGTTCATACAAAAAAATTCTAGTTAAATAACCGTTTAAATAGCATAACTTTTTCAAATCTATTTTCATTGCCTGCAATCATTCTTTTAATATTTTCTCTATGAGTATAAAATAAAAATATAGCAACTCCAATAGTAAAATATCCAAATGCTGAAAATATGGATTGAGGATATTGCAAAATAGTTATAATAACCAATGCTATACCTGCACTAATGGTGCTTAAGCCTACAAAACCAGTTATAACCAATACGATTAACCATGTACTAAAAATATAAATAAAACTAGACGGAAAAATTGCTAAAACAACTCCAATTAAAGTTCCTGCACCTTTTCCACCTTTAAAATTATAAAAAATTGGAAACACATGTCCTAAAACTGCAGCAATACCAAAACAAATTTGAGCAAATGCAATATTATTATCAATATAATGAGAAAATAATATAATAGGTAAATAGCCTTTAAATATATCAATCAACACCGTCCCTAATGCAAAAACAGGACCAACACTACGTAATGCATTAGTTCCTCCAGCATTACCGCTACCCATTTTTCTAATATCAATATTATTAATTTTCCCTAATAATAAACTTCCTGATATTGAACCAAATAGATAACTAATAATAATAAATAGATATAACATAATTATTCTTCCAAATTTGTTTTTTGCAATCCAATCACCATTGCTCCTGGGCCTGCATGCGCACCTAAACCTCCACCTAATTCTAATAAATAATTAGAACTAATATTAGGGAATTTAGCCAAAATATGTCTTTCTAAATTTTGACCTTTACTTTTACAATTTGCATGCGCAATTAACATCCTATAATTATAATCAGGATTTATTTTTTTATCTAAAAAACGTGAAAATTTTGAAATCACATGTGATTTCCCAAATAAAACACCAGCAGCTTTTAGTTTACCAACTTTATTAGCGGTTAGTATAGGTGTTAATCTAAATAAATTTGCTATTGTTTTTACCTTTTGAGGAACTCTTCCTCCTTTTACAGCATAACTTAAATCATGCAATAATAAATATATTTGTGTTTCTGCTTTTTTAATATTTATTTGCTTAAGAATTTCATCATATGGCTTTCCTTCTTGCTTTAAGTCAACTGCATGCATCGCTAATAAACCCATTCCAACTGATGCAGAAGCTGAGTCTATAATATTAATATTACTAGCCTTTGTAGATTTAGAACCATTAATTGCAGATTGATATGTTCCGCTTAATTTTGAAGATAAATGTAAAGAAATAATATTATTATAATGAGATGCAACAAAATCATACATTTTAATAAAATCTCGCGCTGTAGGCTGAGATGTTTTCGGGTGATTAGGATCAACAGCCATCTGATCATAAAATTCTTTAACGGTTTGAGTTACCTTATCTATATGCTGCTGTCTTCCAAAACTATATTTAACAGGTACAACATGAATCTCTTTTAAATACTCATCTGGTAAATCTGCGCCTGAATCTGTTACAATAGCAATAGAACTGGCACCATGATGATGAATTGATTTTTCCTGCTTAGTCATATCATCTACTTTTTTATCAATAACATTACCATATACACTACACATTTTAAATAATTTAGCTGGATAATTAGTATGTATATGTACTTTAACTTTTTTTTGAGAACCTGCAATCACCATACTATCACCAAAATCTTTAATTTTTGATTTTAATTCTTTTCTACTAATATTTTCTCCTGTAACGACACATTCAGTACAAAATTTATTTTCGATTTTAAAATCTATATCTTTATGTAAATTTTCGATTTTTTCTAACTGATAACTGATATCTAAATGGGTAGTTTGTATTCTACCTCCACGGCCTTGTTCTAAAACATTTAAAACTCCTTGAATCAATAATACAAAACCTAATGCTCCTGAATCCACTACATCTGATTTTTTTAAAATTTTTAATATAGTTTTAGTAGACTTTAAAGATTTCTCAGCTTCTATAAAAATATGTTTTACAAATGATATAAAATCTTGGGAATTATTTTTTGTAAACTCTTGTGCTTTATCTGAAACATCACGCATCACTGTAATAATTGTTCCTTCTTCAGGATTAACAAGTGATTCAATTGCACTTTCATAGCCTTGCTTTAATCCTGCAGAGAATTGTTCTACATTAATGCTTTCTAATCCATTAAAGGATTTATGCATACCATAATAAAATTGAGCAATAATGGTGCCAGAATTCCCACGTGCTGATTCTAATGCAGTATTTGCGATGAGGGACATTGTATCATCAGCTCGCTCGGGAATTTGATTTTTAAGATCTGTAATGATAGGCATTAAAGTAAATGCCATATTGGTTCCAGTATCTCCATCAGGAACGGGAAAAACATTAATTTCATCTAATGTCTTTTGGTGTGCAATTAAATTTTTAATACCAATTGAAATTGCCTGATATAATCTATCTCCATTTAAATATTCTATTTTAACCATATAATTTTAAAAATTTATATATTTTTAAATTATCAAACCATCTATGAAATTGATTTAATAACTGTTTTTTATTTAATGAATTGCTTTGAATGCTATCAAATACTTGATTAAAACTATTATCATTTAAATATTTATATAATTTACTATTATTTTGCACAACAGAGGACATAATTTCTGAACTTTTCTTATCCCAATTAGAATCTATAATAGTATATAATTGTTTTAAATCTATATATGCTTGAGTATCAATATATAAATCATCAAATATCTTTTTATTATTAATATTATTCATTCTAAATCCAGTACCAAGATATATCCTTTGTTCCGCCCTAGATGATGGATAAACCAAAATTTCATCAATACTATATACTCCATGATATTTAGCCAGCTTCTGTAAAAAATAAAAATCTTCTGTTGCTTTTTTTATAGGCATTCCACCAATAGATACATAGGCTTTCATTGAACAAACCATAGCTGATCCCATGCTAACAAATCCATAAATTGATCCTGTATTTTTAATATTTATCGCCATATCCTTTAATAAGGTCTCATACTCTATAATTGCCTTATTAATTATAGGATTATGATTTTTTTGATGTTTAAAATTAATAACAGCTGCTTGAAATCTTTTTTCTTTATATTCTTTGATAATAATTTTAAGATAATTTTTATTTACAAGAGTATCAGCATCAAGAGAAAAAAATAAACTACTAGTTTTAGAAAATTTAATACAATAATCCATACCAATCTTACGAGCCAAGCCAACGCCTGCACTCCTTTCATTAAAAGAATATTTATTAGAAAAACAATCCATAACAATCAATTCAAAATTATAATTATTATTAATAATTTGATTATAAGTAGATTGGTTGTTATGTTTAATCTTTATAGAGGCATTGGCAGGATTATTGATAACAATTACAACTAATGTATTTTGTAATAAATTGATACTTTGCTCGTTGATCGAGTTTAAAGTTTTCTCAATATATAATTGTTCATTATATGCTGGAATAATAATAAAATAATTATATATAGATTTTAAAGGTTTCGTATGTGGCTTAAATAAACCACGAAAAAAAAAATTTTGATAATATTTATATAAAGTCCGAGAAAATTGCATTAACTTGTTTGATTCAAAGAAGAATTAATTATTGATTCAATATCTTTTATTTGATTTTTATTAAACCAATTAATTTTAATGCCTCGCTTTTCCATTCTTCTAAAAAATGTCATTTGACGCTTTGCAAATTTATTAATTCCTATATTAATTAAATTAACCATTTCAGAATAATTAATTTGATTTAATAAATACTGACCTATAAATTTGTATTCTAATCCAAAATAATCGAGGCGTTTATAGTCTAAGCCTGAGGCAATTAAATTTTCTACTTCGGCTATCATTCCTTGTTCTAATCTAGAATGCAATCTCACTTTAATAGAATCTAAAATAAGGGGTCTATCAACTTGCAAACCTATTACTATTGCATAATCTAAAATACTATTTCCAAGATTACTCATATTAATCTTCTTTTTATCCTCTAAGATTTCAATTGAACGAATAAGACGACGCTTAGAGGTATGGTAATCTTCTTTAAATTCATTTTTATTCAACTTTAATAAATATGTTGTTAACTCTTGAATTGTTTTTCGTTCTAATTTTTGCCTTAGCTTAATATTCGGTATTGTATTTGGTATTTTATAATCTAATAATACTGATTCAATATACAGTCCCGTACCTCCACAGATAATAGGAATTTTATTGTTGGATTTAATCTTTTTAATAGCATTATGACAATCTTGCTTAAAATGAAATACGCTGTAATCTTCATTGGGATTCAAAATATCAATTAAATGATGCTTAATTATATTATTATCAATTTGATATTCCTCTAAATCCTTGCCTGTTCCAATATCCATACCCCTATAAATCTGCCTAGAATCTGCAGAAATAATTTCACCTTTAAATTGTGAAGCAAGAGATACTGCAAGCGCTGTCTTTCCAGAAGCTGTTGGACCTAAAATAACAATAAAATGATTCATATGATATGCAATAGCATTATTAGCATAATAATTAAATTAAATAAAAAATTAATTTAAATTAATTCTAGCTTCTAAAATGGATTCAATATCTTCAGCACAACTTTCAAGATGTAACCGAGTATATTGGTCTAAACTATTAGATGAAAGGGCATGATAAATATTTTGCAATGTTCTTTTAAGATTAGAACGTGCTAATGTTTTTGCATCATTAGGAAAACCTGTATAATTATACATATCTAACATAATCATACTTAATAAATTAATATGTGATTTTTGTAATTCTCTTCGGTAACTATTAATGTTTTCTGTAATACTTAATTCACTCCATAAATATGCATTAACTGTATTAAATAATTCAGCCATGGTAAATTGATCATCATTTGTATAGCGTAATTCATTATCTTGCAATCTTAAAATTCGCCTAGGATGAAAAATAGAATAAAGAGCAACACTTTGAATTCTTTTAATCACTGTATGAATAGGATAATCTATACGATCAATTCGCCAAACATAATTTGTAAAATCATCATAACGCTCTGTAGATAATTTATTTAATATATCTTCATCAAATGCAAATGCATTTTTATTAAAAATTCTATAATTAATAAAATCTAAAGCTTCTCTTTGCTTATCAGGATCAACTACAATTAATGGATTTTTTTGATTTGGATCACCAATATGATTTCTAGAAAAATGTATACCTCCAATAAATTTAGCTGCAGTTCTTGAAGCTGAATAATATTCCCAGATTCCTTGCGAAAAAACACTCCTGATTTTTTGAAAACGGTTTCCTTTTTTTTCAAAATTATCTAAAAGATTATCCCATAATTTTTGAACTAAATCCAACTGTCTAGAATAATACAAAATTGGATTTTTCCCAATGTCCCATGTATTACACAACGGATCAATGCCTCTAGATGACAATCCAAATGCATCTTCATCTGTACCATAAGTTAATAAAGGATTATTAGATTTATTAGCTATTGATTCTAGACAGTCTATTTCATTTACATTAGAACATACAGTATACCCATATGCAATAGCCCAATCATCATATGGCCCTGGTTTGGTTTGAAACATTGTATTGCCATTATCAAGTAATGAAACAGGATGATAATCCATAACAGAACCACTAATACCCATATTATTTGTAAAATCTGGATTACTTAATTCATCAATAGTAAATACTGAACTTGCTTTAAAATTATGCCGTAAACCTAATGTGTGTCCTACTTCGTGTAAAACTAAATCAACTAAACCATCATGAATATATTCTCTAAGATTAGAAGGATTATCCTGGATATAACCCTGACTAACAAGCGAGTGCCAAGATAAAATCATCTGATCTTGAAGATGGTCTGCATACTCACACTTAGAATAATCATGTTGCTGTTCTTCGTTCCATAATGAAATAGGATTATCATCAATAACGGGGTTAACAAATTCATCAAATTCTTTATAAAACGCTCTTGTGAAATCTGCACTAATTCGTATATCTGCATCATATAATTCTCCTGTATATGGATTAGCTCTAGAAGGACCAACGGCATAACCTGATCCTGGCTGAACAATCCATCTAATTGTGTTATATCTTGCATCTCCTGGATGCCATGTTGCATCATCTGGCATTTGTTTAACCACTATAGCATTTTTAAAACCAATTTTCTCAAATGCTTGATTCCAAGCCAATACTCCTTCTCTAACAGCTGGCCTAAACTCTATTGGAATGGTATTTTCTAACCAAAATACAATTGGCTCAATTGGCTCTGATAAAGTCTTATTGGGATGTTTTTTTTGTAAATTCCAACGATTAATATATCTAATATAAGGCGTTTCTTTCAAAGTTGAAGTATAATCCTGATAAATAGTAGTAAAATATCCAATTCTATCATCTGCAATTCTTGGAGAAAAATTGGTTTCAGGAATAGATGATAAACTGATATGATATACATGTGTCATGCTATGCGAATTAGGCAAAGTAAATGAATCTGTCCATTTTGGACTCATAAAATGTGCTGTTATTTCTATTTCTGTATTGCTAGGATAAGATTGCAAATCACTAGCATAACTATTTTTTTTATCAAATCTATATTTCCCTTGACGATGCTGTGATACATATCCTATATCTCGAACAAACATTTCATTAGCATCAATTAAAATTGCTCCTGTTTCTTTATGAGGAGAAGAAATAATTTTTGCTGTTGCAAAAATAGAGTTTGATAGATTATTTTGAATAGACTTATAAATTGCTGATGATTGATCTGCCCTAAAATCCGTATTAATGTGAATTAGCTGTAGAGTATTTGCAAGCCTACTAAAAATAAATGGGAATTCCCACAACATTGAACCAGAATCATAATACATGCCTTCACCAGATTTCCTAGTTAAGTTAGCTAAATAAACTTGTTCTAGTTGTTCTGGTTTAACACTCATAAGAAATTTGTTTTTTTCTTTATCCCAATAAATAGAAAAAAGGCCATCAATCAAAATAAAATCTTTTATAATAAATTCATAAGCAGGCAAATCTGTCTTTTTTTGTTTAGAAGAATGTGGTGTTTTTTTAATAGCTGTAGATTGCAGATTACGTTTCTGTTTTAAAAAATCAATGTCCAAAGGTTCAAATGGATCTGTAAACAATAATCCAAAAAATAATATAATAGTTATTAAATAGGTTTTACTCATATTTAAAAGTTAATAAAGTATTACGAATTTGCATATCAATTAATTACGATTAATAATTTGATGTCGTTTAGGACCAATAGAAATAATAGAAATTGGAACCTTTAATTCAGACTCTAAATATTCAATATAATTTTTTGTTGATAATGGCAATTGATCAAACTTACTATATTCTCTAATTTCTGATTTCCATCCTTTTAATTCTTTATAAATTGGCTTAATATCTTCTAAATTATTTAAGGCCTCTGTTAAATTTGTAATCTTTTTACCATGTAAATCATATGAGGTGCATACTTTAATAGTATCAAAAGAATCTAGAATGTCTAATTTTGTTAAAGCAATATGAGTCAATCCATTAATTGCGACACTATATCTTGCAGCTACCAAATCAAACCAACCACAACGCCTAGGCCTACCTGTAGTAGCACCAAATTCTTTTCCAATTTTACCCAATATTTCACCATCCTTATCAAATAATTCTGTAGGGAAAGGGCCACCTCCTACGCGAGTAGTATATGCTTTAAATATACCTATTATATTATTAAGTCTTGATCCAGGTAAACCTAATCCAACACTAATACCACCTGATGAACAATTAGAAGAAGTAACATATGGATATGTTCCATGATCAATATCTAACATTGTGCCCTGAGCTCCTTCAATTAATATATTCATCTCTTCATTATCATGTAAATGTTTAAAAGTATCCTGTATATATATACTAATATTTTTACATGCCGCATAAAATTCTATTATTTCTTGTTTTAAATCTGTCAACTCATCCATTGCAATTTGATGTTCTTGAATTGCAAAATCTAGACGGGATTCAATTTTTTCTTTTAATGTTTCATATGATAATAAATCAACTGCTCGAATACCTATCCTATTATATTTATCGGTATAAGTGGGTCCGATGCCTTTGCAAGTTGTACCAATTTTATTATTTGTACGCTTTTCATTTGTTCTATCAATACATTTATGTATTGGGGTTACAATATGTGCATAATAATCAATTAATATCCGCCCTTCAACTGCAACATCCAACTGCTTTAAAATATTAATTTCATCTAACATCCCTATTGGATCTATAACCATCCCATTGCCCAATATACATATACAATTTTCTCTTAATGCTCCAGTAGGGATTTGGTGTAAAACTACTTTCTGATCATTACGATAAACAGTATGTCCTGCATTTGCACCGCCCTGATATCGCGCTACGATTTGAACATTTTTACTTAATAAATCTACAATTTTACCTTTACCTTCATCTCCCCATTGTCCTCCTATAATTGCATCAACTGACATAATTTTTAAACCTCCTCATCTATAAATTCTGGAATAGGATATTTTTCTTCAAAATAAAACATAATTGGACTGGCAACATAAATTGAAGAATAGGTCCCTATAAAAACCCCAATAATTAACGTAAGTGCAAATGATTGTAAAACTATTCCTCCATAAAGAAATAATACAACTACAACAAGAAGTGTTGTAAATGATGTAATGACCGTTCTATTTAAAGTTTCATTTAACGAACGATTAATAATATGCTGTTTTTTATCATTAATAAGTTTTGCAATATTTTCTCTAATTCTATCATAAACAACTATTGTATCATTTAATGAATAGCCAACAATAGTTAATAGTGCTGCAATAATACTAATTCCAATTTCTATATTTAAAATTGATAACAATCCAATTGTAATTAAAATATCGTGTAATAACGCTATAATACTACCCAACGCATAATATCTATCAAAACGAATTGCAATATAAAATGATATCAATAATAAAGCTATTAAAATTGCATTTCTAGCATTAGACTGTAATTCAGCTCCTAATTTGGGGCCAAATGAATCTATACTATTTAATTCTAAATCAGGAAATACTTCTTTAAGAGAATTAATAATCTTATTTTCATCTTCAATAAATTTCATCCTTAATAAAAAATTAGATTCCTTAGCGTCCGATTGAATTTCTACAATTTGTAAATTATCCTGTAAGACTTGCTGAGCTTTTAAACGAAACTCACTTACCTTAACCTTAGATACTGAAATATTTAAATTTGTTCCACCCGTAAATTCAACCGTAAGATTTAAACCCTTAATTAATATTATTAAAACAGCACACAACACGCAAAAACTCGATAATGTTCCGGTTATCAATGTGTGATTTAAAAAATTAATGGATAAAGTTTCTTTAAATAGTTTCATAAATAGTAATTAAATACTCAATTTTTTAATTTTAAAATAATCAATAAATGTTAAAAAAATTGTTTTTGTAACAAATATAGCTGTGAACATAGAACACAGTATACCAATACTTAACGTAGTAGCAAACCCTTTAATAGGACCAGAGCCAATAAATGATAAAACACAGGCAGTAATTAATGTAGTAATGTTAGCATCTAAGATCGTTAAAAATGCTCGATTATACCCAGTATGTACTGCTGATTGGATACTTTTACTAATTAACAATTCTTCTCTAATACGTTCAAAAATAATAATATTAGCATCTACAGTCATACCAATAGTAAGTAAAAGTCCTGCTATTCCTGGTAAAGTTAATACCGCATCCATAGTAATTAATATTGCAAAAACAAGTAACATATTAATCAATAATGCACAAGTAGCAATTAAACCAGATAAATTATAATAAAAAACCATAAATATAAATACTAATAATAAACCAATCATCATTGATAAGGTACCAGATGCAATAGAATCTTGACCTAGTGATGGTCCAATATAATTAATTTGTACTACATTAATAGGTGCTGGCAATTCTCCAGCTTTTAATACACTTGCAATATCTTGAGCTTCTTGCTTATCCTTAAAACCTGTGATACGAGTCCCTCCAGAAGAAATTTTAGCCTGGATAGTAGGCGCCATATAAATTACATTATCTAATATAATTGCTACCCTTCTTCCAATATTATTGCCTGTAAAACGACTCCATTTAACCTTACCTTCAGTTGTCATATCTAAATTAACAATCCAATTCCCTGCATCATCATTTCCAAATTCAGAAATTAATGCTCTAGATTCTTTAATTTGCCCACTAGAAATAGCTGGCTTAGAGCGAACTAAAGAAAGCTCACGCATCAACTGACCTTCAGGCCCAAGAAAGGCTTCATTAGACCATAAAATATCATATTTATCACCTAATATAGATTTATTTGAATCTAAAATTTGATTAATTATATCATAATCACTATCTACAGCAAGCATGCGATTTGCAGTAGGAATTAATTGATATTGTAATTTATAATCCCTTTTATGATTTTGATCAATTTGAAAAATTAAATCTTTAAATACTTGTAAATTTTCTACTAATGTTAATTGAAATTCAGCTGTACGTTGAACATAATCTTTAGCCTTAGAAACATCTGAAATTCCAGCAAGCTCAATAATCATTCTATCAGCCCCTAGTTGCTGAATTGAAGGCTCTCCCATTCCATACTGATTATGATCTTCTATTCTATTACGCATAATTTCTAGGATACTTAACATTGAATCTTTACGATTATTACCTAATAGTTCTATAACATCTAAATTATGTCTTTCTGTAGGAGAGCGAAATAAATTTGAATAATATGATATTAATGCAATATTATTTTCATTAGATAAACGCTCTAATTCATATAATACATCTGTCTGATTATTTAGTGCATTATTAATAGATTCCGATATTATACTTTCTAAATCAATTCGCTTGTTGAATGATAATTTTTCATTAGCTTGCTGTAACAAATAAGTAAGATAGTCTAATTCTAAAACAATATATAAACCACCTTTTAAATCTAATCCGAGCTGAATAGCATCCTCTGATAAATGGTCAGTGTTAATATCTTGCAATTCAGGATCACTTTTAATAGTATATAGCTCATAACTAGGCATAATAAAATAAATACTAGCCATAAGAATGCTAAATATTAAAATCCATCTGATATTTAAATTATATAACATGATGATTTAATTAGTATTATAATTCAGTAATAATTAATAGTTAAATTTAATTGGATTTAAGCATTCTACTAAACGATTTTTATATAAGAATGAAAGTATATTGTAATAGATTTCAACAAAAGTTAAATTGATATATATATAATTTCTAAAAATGAATAGATTTAAAACAAAAATTATAGCATTATGCAATCAAAAAGGAGGAGTTGGAAAGACAACATCATCCGTTAATATTGCATCTTTTCTTGCTATTACAGAAACACCTACCCTGCTAATTGATATGGATCCACAGGCTAATGCCTCAACTGGTTTAGGCATTGAAATAAATTCTACGCTATTGTCTTCATATGATGTACTAATTAATAATAAAGAAATTACAAAATGCATTCAAAAAACAGAAATTGAATATTTAGATATATTGCCAGCATCATCTAAATTAGCTGGAGCAGAAATTGAATTGGTAAGTATGTTTACACGCGAAGCTCTTTTAAAAGAAGCTATTAAAAAAATTAATGGTCAATATAAATATATTATTATTGATAGCCCTCCATCTTTAGGTCTACTAACAGTAAATATTTTTACTGCTGCCCATTCAATCATTATACCTATTCAATGTGAATATTATGCATTAGAAGGATTATCACAACTACTTAATACTATTAGATTAATTCAAAATAATCTAAACCCTAAACTAGATATAGAGGGAGTGCTAATAACAATGTACGATTCTAGATTAAATTTATCTAATCAAATTGTTAAAGAAGTAAATGAATATTTTGGAAATAAAGTCTATAAAACATATATACATAGAAATGTTAAATTAGGAGAGGCTCCTAGTTTTGGGAAGCCTATTTTACTTTATAATGCATCTTCAACAGGATCTCATAATTATATGAGTTTAGTATCGGAGATATTAAATCACAATGGCTAAAGTTCTGGGCAAAGGATTAGAAGCATTAATTAAAATGCATAATACCGAAGAAAGTGAGCGGTATTTAGCAGGGCAAATTGCAATTAAAAAAATCAAACCAAACCCTAATCAGCCGAGGCAATTTTTTGATTCTAAAAATATGGAACAATTACAAAATTCCATCAAAAACAATGGCGTTTTACAGCCTATCACTATACGAGAATTAGCCAATCACGAATACATGATTATTGCAGGAGAAAGAAGATATCAAGCATCTAAACTATTAGGGTTACAATGGATTCCTGCATATGTAGTTAAAATTGATAATGATTCAGAAATGATGGAATATGCTCTAATAGAAAATATTCAACGAGTAAATTTAAACCCTATAGAAGAAGCTGAAGGCTACGCTATATTAAAAGGGAAGCATAATTTATCACAAAAAGAAATTGCTCAAAAAGTTTCAAAAAGTAGATCTGAAATCACAAATAAAATGAGATTGCTAAAGCTACCTCCAGTAATAAAAGATAGTGTTAGACAGGGAAAACTCAGCTATGGTCACGCTAGAGCATTAATTTCAATTAAACAATCCAAAGCTATGATTATGGTATACCATAAAACATTAAAAAATCAACTAAGCGTTAGAGAAACAGAAAGCCTCATTAGAAAAACATTTAAAAAAACACAAATTATACAAAAAACATTTAAAAAAACAATTTCGCACTTTGAAAATAAAATAAATAAAATTTTAAATACATCTATAAAAATTAAAATCAATAAATCAGAAACTGGTAATATATACATTCCTTTCAAATCTAAAAAGCATATGAATCAAATCATTAAACGTATATCTCATGAAGAATAATTTTTTTTCTGTTGTTTTGATTAACCAAAAATCTAAACAAAATTTTTCAATCAACTTATCTAAACATACAGTATATTTAATATTATTATTGTGTTGCAGTTGCTTTGTAAGTTTTATAATCCTGGTATATCAAGCTTATTATCAAATTCCAAATATCAAACAACATGCTATCATTCATAATAATAAAAAAGATATTATAGTGTTACTAAATGAATTAAAAGATGAAAATTTAATTACTGATTCTACACTCTTAAAATATAAACTCTTAAATGAATATGATAGCTTTAATCAAATTGCTCCAATTGTCAAGCCTGTTGAAGGAATTATCACCAGAGGAGTGAATACACAAAAAAAACACTATGGAATTGATATTGCGGCATCATTGAAAAGTGATGTCCACGCAACGCAAGATGGCATTGTTATATTATCTGATGAGACAAAAAAATTAGGTAAAACAATAATTATTGCACACCCAAACAATTACTATTCTATATATGGACATCTATATAAAACAAAATGTACAGCCAGAGAATTTATTAAAAAAGGACAAACTATAGGTCTAGTAGGACAAGCAGATAGTAATGAAGGACCACATTTACATTTTGAAATATGGAAAAATAATATTATTATTGACCCAAGAAATTTAATCAAAGAATACAAGGAAAATGATGTTTCAATCAAAGAATAGCTCGGGTATGCTAACATCTATTATATCTAAGGATGTCGAAATTAATGGAGATATTAATATTTCAGGAGATATTTTAATTTATGGTAAAATCTCAGGCAATATTCAATCAACAGGGATAATAAATACGGCTCAAGGCTCATCTGTTGATGGAGATATAAAAGCAAAAAAAATATTTATCAGCGGGTCTATTAATGGTAATTTAGATATTATGAATAAAGCAATAATTGAATCAACAGGCCAATTAAGTGGTAATATCAAAGCAGCTATTATCACAATTGAAGAAGGCGCGCATTTTGATGGAATGTGTAATATGCTAAAATCATCTAATGAGTCTACTGTAAAAAAAATTACAGCACTTTAAATCTAGTAATTTATGCCTAAGCCAGATACTAATTTTCAAAAAGCAATGTCTGCTGCATATACACTATTAGGCTCTATATTAGTATTAAGCGGTTTAGGCTACTATCTTTCTCATAAATACAATAATATAGCATGGCTTATCATATTTTCAATATTAGGAATCATTGTAGGTATGTATGAACTCTATAAACAAATAAAATGATTTTATTATTATATTGTATTTGCTTAATAATTATATGCTACATCCCTATTCTAATTCTACAATGCAAGCCAAATTTATTTATTCATAACAGCTTAAAGATTCATTTAATATTTTTTTTATGTAAATTGATAATTATTTCAATGTTTATATACATTTTTCTTTATAATTTAAGTATCTCAAATTATAAGTTATTTATTATCATTGGTTGCTTTATATTTGTTTTTTTTCATTTTATAGAAGGATTTGTTCTACAAAACATTTTAATCAAAAATGGCAGGAAATAATCGAGAAATGAACGGCGATTTAATTCGTCACCATGTTACAGATGCTCAAATATCAGAGAATAGTTTTTGGTATCCTATATCTGATTTTCTAAATAACATAGGACAAAAAGTAAGTTTTCTTCCTGACTGGATGAGTATTCCTTTCAGCAAACATGTGGCTATGCTCTGGGTAGCCGCAATTTTTACAATGGGCATTTCTCTATGGGCAACTCGAAGATATAGAACAAATAAAGCGGCTCAACCAAAAGGAATTTCTCATATTTATGAGCTTTTATTAGAGTTTATTAAAAATGATATTATTATACCTAATATCGGTTTAAAAGATGCAAAAAGATGGACACCACTAGCCGCATCATTTTTTATTTTTATCTTAATGTGTAATTTTATTGGATTAATTCCATTTTTTGAAAAATTAGGTGGTGGTGGTGGTGCCACTCCAACTGGTAACTTTGGTGTTACTTTAGGGTTGGCAACAATTACATTTTTTGCAATTATTATTGCTGGAACCTTAAAACACGGCTTTATTGGACATTGGAAAAATATGATTCCTCATGGTGTGCCCGCTCCTGTACTTATTATATTAATCCCTATTGAAATTATAGGTATGTTTGTTAAGCCAATGGCGTTAACCCTTAGATTAGGAGCAAATATGACTGCTGGGCATATTGGTATGCTGGCAATATTTGGTTTACCTTATTTAATAGGATCTCAAGGTGTTCCAAGTGAGGGACTTTTACCTCAACCATCATGGGGATTTGCAATAATTGCTGTGATGTTAAATGTTGGCGTTTTTTTCTTAGAAATTATTGTATCATTAGTACAGGCTTATGTATTTACATTGCTATCATCAGTGTTTATTGGTATGGCAATTCATGCAGAACATTAAAATAAATATAAACAAGGAGATAAAATGAATAAAACAAAAAATACTATAATTGCTCTTATTCCATTTGCAGGAGTATGGGCGGCTGATGCAATGGCTGTAGGAAAACTAGCTGCTCCTTTTGGTGCAGGATTAGTTGTAATAGGTGCAGCAATTGGTATTGGAATGTTTGCTTCAGCTGCAGCTAATGCAACAGCTAGACAACCAGAAGCAGCTAACGATATTAGAAGTGCTGTAAATTTACCTTTATTCTTACTAGAAGGTGTTGCAATTATAGCGCTTGTTGTTTGCTTATTAGCATCATTCTAATTGGTGATTTAATATGTATAAACATCTTATCGTATTATCAACATCTATAGGCTTGTTGTTTAGTGGTGGAAGTGGTGGCTCTTGGATTGAAGATTGGCTGTATCCCGATACAGGTTTATTTTTCTGGGCAGTCATTACTTTTATAATTGTTTTTGTAGTATTGCGCTGGAAAGCCTGGGGACCATTAATGGATACATTGGAAGCTAGGGAAAAGCAAATTCAAGAATCATTAAACAAAGCAGAAAAAATCATTAAAGACCAAGAAAAAAGTGCTCAAGATAATGAGGTGATATTAAATGAGGCCAGGCAAGAAGCTAAAAGCATTATTGCCCAAGCAAAAGATGCTGGAGAAAAGTTAAAATTGAGTTTAGAAGAAAATGGTCGCACTAAATATGATGAATTGCTATCTAATGCAACTGAAGAAATAAATGCACAAAAACAAAAAGCGCTTGGAGAAATTAAAAATATGGTTTCTGAAATCGCTTTAAACGCATCAGAAAAAATTATTAAACGTAATTTAAACAATGATGACAACAAAAAAATTATTGATGAGACCGTAGAAAAATTTCAAGAAAAGAATCAATAAATGAATAAAATATCAACATATTCTAATACATTATTCAATATAGCAGAACAAAATGATTTATTGTCTAAAACAGCAAGCCAATTGTTGCAAATTAAATGTTTATATAAAACAGAACCTGATTTTAGACTGTTATGTGAATCAAAAAGAATAAAGCAAAGTGCTAAAAAAGATATATTAAATAATGTATTTGAATCCTTTGAACCTATTATTGTAGAATTTTTATATATTCTAATCAATCAAAAGTGTTCAAAGTATATTATTCAAATTGTTGATAAATTTCAAAAATTGGTAGATAAAAAACAGGTAGCACATAAAATTGAAATAATTACTGCTAACAAAATAGATGATCATGTTATACAAGAATTATCTCAAAAGCTTAATTGTAAACTAAGCATAACAATTGATGAAGCAATTATAGGTGGTATAAAATTAAGGCAAGGTAATAAAATTTTTGACAACTCAATTGCTTTACAAATCAATAATCTAAAAAAAACTTTATATAATGTTTAATAGGAGCTAGAATGGATTTTAAAACAGATGAAATAGTATCAATATTAAAACAACAACTAGATAATCATAATGCTAATATAGATATTTCTGAAGTAGGAGAAATAACATATATTGGAGATGGGGTTGCAAGAGTAAGTGGATTAGAAAATGTAATGAGTTCTGAATTAGTTGAATTACCAAACGATGTATTTGGTATGGCGTTAAATCTTGAAGAAGATTCTGTGGGAATTGTATTATTTGGTGATAGTAGCTTAGTAAAAGAAGGTGATATTGCAAAAAGAACTGGAAAAATAGTTGAAGTCCCAATTGGAGATGAATTATTAGGTAGGGTAGTTAACCCTCTTGGTCAGCCTATTGATGGAAAAGGCGCAATCACTTCAAATCATTCTTATCCTGTTGAAAGAAAAGCTGAAGGAGTAATGCAAAGGCAACCTGTTGTTGAGCCACTACAAACTGGACTTAAAAGTATTGATAGCATGATTCCAATTGGTAGGGGACAAAGAGAATTAATCATTGGAGATAGACAAACAGGAAAAACGGCTATTGCAATAGATACTATTATTAATCAAAAAGAAAATTTTGCATCTAATAATCCAGTATATTGCATATATGTAGCTATAGGACAAAAAGCTTCTACTGTTGCAAGAGTAGTAACAGAATTAGAAAAAGCAGGAGCCATGGACTATACAACAGTCGTTGCAGCTAATGCTTCAGACCCTGCTCCTATGCAATATATTGCACCATATTCAGGGGCATCTATGGGAGAATTTTTCAGGGATAATGGCAAACATGCGCTAATTATATATGACGACTTATCAAAACAGGCAGCGGCATACCGACAAATGTCTCTACTATTAAGACGTCCTCCTGGAAGAGAAGCTTATCCTGGAGATGTATTTTATCTTCATAGCAGATTATTAGAACGATCAAGCAAATTAAGTGAAGATTTAGGTGGAGGCTCTTTAACAGCTTTACCTATTATTGAAACACAAGAAGGTGATGTATCGGCATATATCCCAACTAATGTAATTTCTATTACAGATGGACAAATCTTTTTAGATACTGATATATTTAATTCAGGAATTCGTCCTGCTGTTGATGTGGGAATATCAGTCTCTAGGGTGGGTGGTGCAGCACAAACAAAAGCAATGAAATCAATTGCTGGAATGTTAAGATTAGATTTGGCACAATTTAGAGAATTAGAAGCCTTCGCTAAGTTCGGTTCGGATTTAGATGATGCAACACAAAAACAATTAACAAGAGGTAGAATAATGGTTGAAATATTAAAACAAAATCAATATGTGCCAATGTCAATTGAAAAACAAGTTGCTATTATTTATGCTGGTTTAAACGGATATTTAGATACAATTTCATTAGATAAAATCTCACAATTTGAAACTGAATTTTTAGATAGTCTATCTATCAACAATCAAGCAATTTTAGATGAAATTAAAAACTCAGGAAAATTAGAAAAAAATAATGAAAATAATTTAAAACAAGCATTAGAAACTTTTGTCACAACCTTTAATTAAGCATGGCCAATTTAAAAGAAATAAGATCAAGAATAAAGTCAGTTAAAAATATTCAAAAAGTTACCAAGGCTATGAAGATGGTTGCTGCTGCAAAATTAAGAAAATCACAAGAAAATATGGAGAAAGCACGTCCTTATGAAAACAGATTAAAGAAATTAATTTGTCATTTATCAAACAATTCATATGCACAAAATTTACCTTTATTAAAAACAAAGGACACAATCGAAACATTGGGGCTTGTAATAGTAACAGCAGATAGAGGTCTAGCAGCTTCATTTAATACTAATATTATTAAAAAAGCTGAAAAAGAAATTAATAATGCGGGCAAAGATAATGTTAAATTAATTTGCATTGGTAAAAAGGGTTATGAATATTTTCAAAAGCGTGGTTATAATGTGATTTCTGAATATATAGACTTTTGGAATGAATTAACCTTTAATACGGCTATCAATATAGGAAATAATATTAAAGCTATCTTTTTATCTAATCAATGTGATGAAATAAAAGTAATATTTAATTATTTTAAAAATGTCGCAACACAAGAAGTAATATTTGAATCGTTGCTCCCTATTAAACCAACTATTGATGATTCTCAGAATAATACTTTTTCTGATGATATACTATTTGAACCTTCAAAAAAGGAAATTTTAAATTTATTAATCCCTAAACATCTCAATACGCAAATATGGAAATATTTATTAGAATCTTTTGCGAGCGAACAGGGAGCAAGAATGATAGCTATGGAAAATGCTACAGAAAATGCAGGAGATATGATTTCAGATTTAACATTAGAATTTAACAAAGCTAGACAAACTGCTATTACCACAGAAATGCTAGAAATTGTTGGTGGAGCAGAAGCGTTATCAAATTAAAGAAAGGATAATAATATATGCAGGGTAATATATCACAAATTATGGGAGCTGTTGTTGATGTTGAGTTTTCTGATGGCAACTTGCCACAAATTATGAACGCATTAGAATTAAATAAAACTGATGGAACAAAATTAGTTTTAGAAGTTGCTCAACATTTAGGAGATTCAATAGTACGAACTGTCGCTATGGATTCTACTGATGGATTAGTTCGAGGACATCAAGTAGTTGATACAGGAAAACCCATTTCAGTGCCTGTTGGAGAAAATACATTGGGCAGATTATTTGATGTTATTGGTAATACAATCGATGGTAAAGAAGAAATAAAAAACACCTCTACTTTACCAATTCATAGAGCTGCTCCTAAACATGAAGATTTATCTACTGAAGCTGAAGTATTAGTAACAGGAATTAAAGTTGTAGATTTAATGGAGCCATATACTAAAGGTGGAAAAACTGGTTTATTTGGAGGAGCAGGAGTAGGAAAAACTGTATTAATTCAGGAATTAATTAGAAATATTGCAACAGAACATGGTGGTTATTCTGTATTTGCTGGAGTTGGTGAAAGAACTAGAGAGGGTAATGATTTATATCGTGAAATGTCTGAATCAGGAGTAATTGATAAAACAGCTATGGTATTTGGACAAATGAACGAACCTCCTGGGGCAAGATTACGTGTTGCTTTAAGTGCCCTAACAATGGCAGAATATTTCAGAGATGAAGAAGGTAAAGATGTATTGCTATTTGTAGATAATATCTTTAGATTTACACAGGCAGGGTCCGAAGTGTCAGCACTATTAGGTAGAATGCCATCAGCGGTTGGTTATCAACCTACCCTAGGTACAGAAATGGGAGATTTACAAGAACGTATTACTTCAACTAAAAAGGGTTCTGTAACCTCTGTACAGGCTGTATATGTTCCTGCTGATGATTTAACAGATCCTGCACCAGCAACTGCTTTTGCTCATTTAGATGCTACTTCTGTATTAGAAAGATCTATTGCTGAATTAGGAATTTATCCTGCTGTAGATCCTCTTGCATCGTCATCTCGAATTTTAGATCCTAGAGTAATTGGTGATAGACACTATAATGTTGCGCGATCTGTACAAAATATTTTGCAAAATTATAATGAGCTTAAAGATATTATTGCAATTTTAGGAATGGATGAATTATCTGATAATGATAAACAAACCGTGCATAGAGCACGAAGAATTCAAAAGTTCTTATCACAACCATTCTTTGTAGCAGAACAATTTACTGGTACTCCAGGAAAATATGTTTCGTTAGAAGATTCTATTTCAGGTTTTGAGGCAATCTTAAATGGTGATTGTGATGAATTGCCAGAAAGTGCATTTATGTATGTTGGAACAATTGATGAAGCTTTTGAAAAAGCTAAAAAATAATGACTAAAAATTTTCATTTAGATATTATTACTCCTACAAGTATTCAATCATTTGATGATATTTCCTATCTACGTCTTCCTGGAATAGATGGTTTAATTGGAATACAAGCCAATCATTCAAATGCAATTATTGGATTAAATATTGGAGAAATTAAACTTACTCAAAATGGTAAAAATATTTTTTATGCTACGTCTGGTGGATTTGCTGATATTGCCAAAGAAGGAGTACAATTATTATTAGAAACTGCAGAATCATCTAACCAAATTAATACAGAACGTGCTGAAAAGGCATTGCAGCGTGGTAAAGATAGATTGAATCATAAAGAAGGGGACTTAGATAGGGCTAATCAAGCAATTAAAAGAGCAACAAATAGACTGCAAATTGCACAGACCTTATCTACCAAAAAATAATATTAATAATAAATAGGTAACTTTTTAGGTATTACTGTTACCTCAACAGGAGTTTGATTTTTTACATCCCCATCAATATTCACAGCTTCATCCATTGTAGGCAATAATTTAATTTTACGAATTTGCTCATATTGAACATATTCAGAGCGGATATGTGAACCACTGGATAATTTAGCAAGCAATTTAATTAATTGTAATCTAGTTGCCTTTTTATTTACAAATACAATATCAATCAACCCATCATCTAATAAGGCATTTGGCGCAGCTTTCATACCTTTGCCTGTATGAATAGTATTTTGTATTAATAGAAAAATATATTTATCTGTATAGATTTTATTATCCACTATTAATGTACAATCACGTTTTTTTAATTTTAAAATATAATATAAACTTGCAAAATCATATCTCATTTGGCCTATAAAGCGTAATTTTTCAGCTAAAATCGCTATATCTGAAACCAATCCCCAGCCTAAAATATTAATAGAATACTCCAAATGATTGCTAAACTGTAAGGCCATTACATCAATATATTTTACTCTATTATTTAATATGGGTTCTAATGCTGATATAGGTTCTAAATAATTTAAATCATGTAATACAGAATTACCAGTGCCCCCAGGAAGAAATCCAAATGTTGGCAAATAATCATCTTCTCTTAATAAAATGCCATTTAAAACTTCATTAATTGTACCATCTCCTCCTAATATTAAAATACTTTGATATAAAGCATTATCCATATTGCATACATGCTGCCTTGCATGATTTTTATACTTGGTATATAAAATATTAACATTTATATCATTATCATTTAAAATCTGAACAATTTTTTTAGCAAGTAATTTATTATTTTTAATACCGCTAATAGGATTAACAATAAATAATATATTATTATCTTTTAACATAATCTTGTAAATTTAATTCCATAATACCATGTTTCATCTTTTGTTGAATTTTTATAGGAATTTGGCTGCTGTCAGCTGTAAACCAAATTTGCATTTCACCCTGATGTTTTAATAAGGGTCCATCTCCTCGATGATGTGGGACTATTACAAAACAATCTGTTGATATATAGGGAGTACGTAAGCTTTCTATTTTTTTGACATATAAATCAATATCACGTATTTTTTTCTTATTATAAGATTTAAAATTATATGTTTCTCCAACTTTTAAATTAAAATTTCGTAAATAATATATTATACTAAAAGGATCATATACAGGTCCATTAATAGATAAAAACAATTGATCTCCAGATTGCGTATAATTAATATCTTTAGTGTTTTGATAGAAAATCTGCTTTAAATCATAATTAACTTTAGCAGTATAAGCATCAATATATTTCCCTTGTTGTAATTTTTTAGTAGTAGTTATTAAAGAAAAATCCTTAGCATTTACAACAATGGTAGAAAAATGACGTAATTTATAAATTAAATCAACAATCTTGTTAGTTGAAGAGTTAACAGTTAAAATAATTTTCTGATTATCGTTTTGATTAGAAGTAGTTAAATTGATTTGCGTATTTCCAACTCTTAAATTTCTAAATTTAGTTTGATAAAGAAACTCTTCTACCTTTGAGAACAATAGGTTCAAAAACACAAAATAAAACATTAATAAGTATTTTATTAACATACAATTTCTTTTAAAATCATATTAGAGCTTTCTAAATCAAATAAATTATTACTTTTTTGATTAGAGCTAGATAATAAAAATGAATTCATATCTTGAATATCATAAATGATTTTTGAAAAACCTTGATTAATTAATAGTTTTGCTTCATCTAACATTTCAATATTAGGACCATGACCAATATAGCAATTATAAATTGCTGGTTCTAATACAGAATGGACTCCTCTAGAAAATCCCCCTCCTATATATGCAATACAAGTATATTTATATAAATCAGCTAATATTCCTACAGTATCAACAATAATGACTGAATTATTATTAAAAACTGCTTCAGAATAAATAGAATATTTAAATGTTAATTGATTTAGTTTATATTCCAATCTAGAAATTGTTTTATGATCCGTCTCATGTGGAACAAAAATGATTTTTTTCTTTTGCTTTATTAAATCTTTTGTTCCTTTGGGAAAAATATTTTTTAAAGAGTCAAAAATTATATTTTCATCATTAATATCAATGCTCCCAAATAATATAACTTCATCATTAGATAATATATCAGAAATGTGATAAAGATTCTGACTGGTTTCTTTTCTATAAATAATTTGATCAAATCTCGAATCACGGCAAATAACAACCTTATTTTTCAATATGTTTAATTGATAGAGATTCTGTGCAATATAATTAGATGGAACAATAATTTTATTACACTTATTAAATATATAGCGAGCTATAGATTGCATATACCATTTTAACCAAATAGAATTTTTATGAATATTGCCATTAATATAATAAATAGAAATTTTAAAACTTTTTGCAATTACAATATGACCTGGCCAAATATCATGCCTTGTAATAATATATTTAGAAGGTTTTAATGTTAAAAAAAAAGTGATTGATAGCCATGGTAAATCAAAAGGATGATAACATATGACGTCATACAGAGAATTATCTTTTTCTTTATTAAAAATAGATGGAGATGTAAAAGATTGAATTATAAAATATTTTTTCCTATCTATTAAACGTAATATAGGTTGTAATTGTTCATATTCTCCAACAGAAGCTGCATGAAATAATAAAACTTCTTTATTGTTTTTATTAATGGAAATATATCGTTTAGCAGTTTTAAGATACTTATAAAATGAAAAATAATTAGTTTTTATTTTAACAGAAAAACAGGTCGCTAATAAAATTAATAACCAAAAAATAGGGCTTAATAAAACATATATTATATAAGATATCATTAATATCTAGGCTGAATATTATAAGCCCTAAAAATTAAATCGACTAATTCTCGAAATGCTCCTTCACCACCAGCTTTATGGGTTATAAAGTCTGGTTGATAATAATTTAATATTGGAGTATTAGCAGGACTAGCTGATAATCCTGCAAATTGCAATGCTTCTAAATCATTTAAATCATCGCCAATATAAGCAATATTTTCAGGTTTTAAATTATATTTTTTCATTACATATGTTAAACGATTTAGTTTATCATGTTCATTGGTATAAATCTCTTTAATGTGTAATTTTTCAGCTCGTTTATGTAAAATATCTAAATGTTCATATTCGCTCGTAATCATTGTAATGATAAAATTATTTTGTAACGCTAAACTAGCTCCTAAACCATCATATGTTGAAAAAGCCTTCATATATAAACCTGTTTCTGTATAATACATCTTACTATCAGTCCAAACACCATCAACATCTGTGGCAATTAGTTTAATCTTTTTAGCTTTATTTAATATTTTTTGATTAATCATAATAATTTTTTTATTAATTCTATATCATCATATGTATCAATTTGGAAACTACGATACAATGGCATTTCGATATATCCCATTTTACCACCATAGCGCAATTTAGTTTTTAATAAATGCTCTCGTGTTGATATATAAAGAGCTCCATTTTCAACTAATAGTTCATCTTTTTCTTGCCGCATAGGGCGTTTTTTCATATCCCAATTATACGGTTTTAAATTTAAACTCCATCTTGGAATCCAATGTTCCTTATAAACACTAAATAATGAATCATAATGATGTTCCTTCATTAAATCCAGGCCTATATTAATATCTTTAAATAAAACAAGGGGGGATGTAGGTTGCAAAAATACTAAAATATCAAAATCAATATTTTGGCTAAAATGCAATAATGCTGCTTCACTAGAAGCTGTATCTGTAGCTAAATTTGATGGGCGATCTAATACTTGAGCTCCACAATCTAAAGCAATGTTTTTAATTTCTAGAGAGTCTGTAGACACCCATGTTTCATCTACGTTAGAGCATAAAGAGGCTTGTATGCTATATTGAATTAAGGGTTTATTCTTAATCAACATAATATTTTTATTAGGTATACCTTTACTGCCCCCTCTGGCTAATATAACTGATACAATTTTCATTTTAAAAGTTAATATTCATATGTAATATACTAGTAATATTAATTTAACCATATCATATATAAAGTAAATTATAACTGATGATTAACTTGATTAAAAATTTAATTCAAACAAGCACCATTTGCATTAAGGCTAATATTCCCTTTTTTATTAGTTTAATTTTTTTACATATTCTAATTATGCTTAGTGTTATTTTAGGATTCAACTGGATTAATAACAATATAGAAATCTATTCATTTACATTAGGCCCAATATTGCTCAGAATATCATTGTTTTTATTAATTTTAGGACTTTGGACTGGATATTTTAAACTAATATTTAATTTAATTGATCAAAAAAATGATTCTATTTTTTCTATATTAAAATTCTTTTATTTATTGCCAAAAATTTTTGCAGTACGTGTACTATCATATCTTACACTAGCTCCTGTATTTATATTTATTATTAATAAATTTCCATATGATGTCACCAAATATGGTACTAATATAGAATATTATCTAACTGACTTATCTAGTAATTTATCTAGTATATATACAGATGAAATTAGCAGAAATTTATATTTTTCTTATTTTAATTATACAGATTTAATAATTTTAACAGGTCTTGCAATATTACCACTCTTCTTTCTTGTCAAATTTTGGTTAGCTGAAATTCTAATTATTGATACTGAATGTAATATTAAACAATCACTATATATGAGTTTTTTATTAACAAAACCAATATATCAGTTCGTAATTTTAAGCTTACTAATCAGTTTTATTAATGTATTTATGATAATATTTGGCTTTTTGTTTTTCACAATATCATTAACACTAAGCTATATTATAATGTTTAATTATTATCGATTATTATTAAAAAATAAATCATAAACCATGTTGAACATATAGGTCATGCACCTCATTTATTAATTCATCAACTGATTTGTTCATAACGTCAATCGGCTTTAAAATAATCATAGTGGCAATTCCTGGATATAATTGCCATCTATGCTTTGGTTTAATTTCATATAATCCTTTAACAATAATTGGTAAAATTTTTGTGCCTGTATTAGAAGCCATATGAAAACCTCCTTTTTTAAATTGACTCAACTTCCCAGTTGTGGTTCTTGTCCCTTCTGGAAAAATTGCAATATGATAGCCTTGTTTAATACGGCTTTCTGCAATCTGCAAAGCTTTCATTGCTTTAGCATGATTAAAACGATGAATCGGAATAGCACCAACACGCTTAAGAATTGTACCAATTAATGGAATTTTAAAATTTTTTGCTGCTACAATACCAGTATATTTACCTTTAATAATGGTAGGTAAAAAAAATAAATCTAAAAAACTACTGTGATTATGCATTATAATATAAGTGCCCTCACTTGGAAAACTACCTATAATTTTTCGCTCAATATTAAAGCATTTAAAAAGGCCTATAGAAATAAATTGTGCAAAATGATAAATTTTAGATGGTAACACTAAAGTCACCAATAACATTAAGGGTGCCAAAATGAGCATAAAAATTGTTCCTACACAATACAATCCTATACTATATAATGTTTTCATATTTTAATTAAAGTAATTCAAATAATTTATGAGTTCCTCTTGGAAAAGCAAACTCATTTATTTGTTTATACATAATCCATTCAATCTGATTAGAAGCTAAAGGTTTCGGAATACCAGCTTTATAAATACATTTATAGAGTATAAGGTGTACTTTAAAATGAGAATATTGATGATTAATAGACCCTATTTTTTCTTTAATATTAATTGTAATATCTAGCTCTTCTTTAATTTCTCTCTTTAAACATGTAATTTCTGATTCATTTTTTTTTATCTTACCACCTGGTAATTCCCATAATCCTCCTAAAAATTTATTATTAAGTCTTTTACTAATTAAAAATTTATTATTTTTATAAATTAATCCAACTACCACTGTATACCTCGGTATTGCTTTAGATTTAAAGCGCATAGGATAAATTGATGTTGTTTGATTCCCATAGCTTAAACACTGTTTGCTTAATGGACACAGATTACATTTTGGAGATTTTGGGGTGCAAATTTCGCGACCTAAATCCATTAAAGCTTGGACAGAATGTCTTGGCTCTATATCAGATATATAAGTGCTCGCATATTTTTTTAACTTATCTGTTTTAATATTTAATAAATCTAATTCATATAAACGACTCATGACTCGTTTAATATTACCATCAATTGGAATAGCTTTAATATTAAATCCAATTGTTAGAATTGCAGAAGCTGTATAATCTCCAATACCCTTTAAAGCAATTAATTGATTATAATCCTTGGGGAAAACACCTTGATATTCTTCTTGTATAATATGTGCTGTTTTAAAAATATTTTTAACTCTATTATAATAACCTAAGCCTTGCCATAAAAATAATAAATCATCAATATTAGATTTTAATAAATCTCTCAATGAAGGAAACTGCTTCATCCAACGAATATAATATGGAGCCACAACCTTTACCTGTGATTGTTGCAACATAATTTCTGAAATCCAAGTTTTATAAGGGGAATAATGATTGCGCCAAGGAAAGGAATATGATTGTTGATGATACCATTTTAATAGTTTAGTAATCTCAATATTCATCTTTTATTTTATTAGTTAAAAGATTCCAGTTTAATTGTGATAAACTATCTACTATACTTTGATTATCTAAATTATTATGATTTAAATTCATGTGTTTACAATATACATTTAAATCATGTATAATATGTTTAAATATTGTCTTACCATAAGATGTTAAAAAAATTTTTACAAAACGCTCATCTTCAGGCACAGATCTCTTATAAATAATATTAAGTAATAATAATTTATCTAAATTTCTTGATAAAGTGCTCACATCAATAGCTAAAGAATTAGCTAAATTAGTTTGAGTAATGCCATCTATAGGAATAGAATAAACACATAATACTTGCTGAATAGAAAGATGGTTTTTTTTTGCAATTAAACGCAAAAAATATAAAATATTAATATGTAGATTAATTAATAATTCAGAAAGATTCATTATATACTTGTATTATACATTTATATAATAATATTTTAAAAAAAGATTCGCAAGAACTTTTAATCTAAACAATAGAACACTGATAAATCTGCAAATCACTATCCTCATTTAATGGAGATCGATTATAACCTCCCCATATATTTTGAATAAATAGACCAGACTCTCTTAATAGCCGTATGATTGTATCAGGATAATATACTTTCATTTGAAAATCAAACTCTTTATAAATTGTATTATTAGAGCGCAAATATTTCCAATTCACATTTATAATTTCTCTATCATGATTATACATCAATGATTCTCTAACCATAAGGTATTCTTTAATTTCATAATCAAAAAAATCCATAATATTATTATTAACTTGTTCACCATTAACTAGAAAAGAAGGGTGAGGAGTAAATACATCAATATAAAAAAGTGAATTATGATGCATGTGCTTTTTTACAACAGTCAAAAAAGACTTTAAATCATCAATTGTTAAAAGATGTGCCAATGCATTAAATCCAATAAATAAATAATCAAAAACACTGCTAAGGTTAACATTACGCATATCACCCTGGATAATCGATGGAATGTGATGAATTTTATGCGCATACTCAACATATTCTTGGGATAACTCAATTCCAGAATACAGCAATCCTTGTTTAATTAATGGAGTTGCTAACCGGCCTGTCCCAGCTGCAAATTCAAGGACACTACTAGATTTAGTATTAAAACATGACTTCCAAAATTCAATGTCATTTTTTTTCCACCAAAATTGATTATCATATAATTGCGGTGTAATTAAATAATATTCAGATGGCATTAATTAAGAATTAATAATTCTTTAGTAGACTGATTAAGAGGAACACATTTATCCTTTTGAATCCAACAGTCATCTTCGATTCGGACTCCACCCCAATTAGCTATATATATACCCGGTTCAATAGTTACAACATAGTTTTCCAATAAAGGTTTAGTATTAAAAGAGCTAATACGAGGATATGTATGAACCTCCAAGCCAATACCGTGCCCTGTTGAGTGAATAAATTGATTGCCATAGCCAGCATCTTTAATTACATTCCTACATACAGCATCTAAATCTGCACCAGTTATACCCGCTTTAGCTGCTTTAATACCAGCTAACTGTGATTCCAATACAATATCATAAATTTCCATATGACGCTCAGTAGCTTTCCCTATTAAAACTGTGCGTGTCATGTCTGCATGATACCCATTATATAATGCTCCAAAATCCATTACTACAAAATCACCAGATTCAAATTGTTTATCAGTTGGCCTTGCATGCGGCAATGCCCCTAAATATCCACTACCAATAATAGAATCATAACTATCTCCCTCAGCTCCGTGCATTTTAAATAAATAAGAAATTTTTGCAGCTATATGTTTTTCTGTAGCTCCTATTTTTAATTCAGGGATAATTTCTGTAAAAACTGTATCTGTAATTTCAATTGCTGCTTTTAAAGATTCTATTTCCTCTAAATCTTTTACTGCAGCAAGCACACCTATAATATCATTAATCTTTTCAAATATCACATAAGGCAGAGCAGCTCTAACCTTATCATATAGATGTATACTCATAGATTGAGATTCGATACCTATTTTTTGATCATTAGCAATAAGACTTTTATCTTTAATCTCCAAATAGTGTGCTGAACTCACAATATGAATTATACAGTTTTTTACTTGTTCTTTAGACTGTTCAATATATCGTCCATCAGTAAAAAAGTGTTGCTGATCATCTAATACCAATAAAGAGCCTGCAGAGCCTGTAAAACCTGTTAGATATTGTACGTTAGTTAAATTTGTCACATATATTCCATCTAAATTAAGTTGAGCCAATTTATTTTTTAATTTTGTTACTCTAGAATTGTAAATCATATTTTTATTCCTTCAATAGTTTAATTTGAATTTTTTTTAGTTCTTTAATAACAAAATTTTTATTCTGCTTATTTTTTTGCATTACAAGCAATACGTGATATGCATCAGAATATTTATGCTGAGAATAAAATAATTGATATAATGTTTTAGTAGCCAGCTTAGGATTCAAAACAAAAGGATTATTAATCTGTAGAGAATTTAGAAAATTGTTTTGCTTGACACCCTTTCTATGATTTTTCTTATATTTAGAAGGCGCTGTAGAGTTTACGCAATACTTATTATAATAAAGCTCTAATAACCTATTTTCAGGGTATAAAAGCATTGCTTTTTTAATGTACGAAAGCATAGAATTAAAATTTCTATTTAATTTTTCCATAACGGCAAGCAATAACAATAAAACATTTAAATTTTGAGATTCTTTTACAATTAAGGTTTTTAATATTTTTTCAGCATATACGATATCACCTTTAACTAATAATAATTTTGCTAACATATATTGACCATCACTATTATCAGGATCATGTTTTAAGCCAATTTCACAAACCTGGGCTGCATTGCGATATAATCTTTTATTATAATATAAATGAGCTAATACAATAAATACTGGAGAGCCTGCATTTTGCGAAAAAATTTTTTCTAAATCACTTAACATTGTTATGTGCTTGCATCCAATTTGTAATATAATCAATAGTATCCTGCACAGGGGTGCCCGGTCCAAACAATTGTCCTATACCAACTTTATTCAATTCAACCATATCTTCTTTAGGAATTATGCCCCCTCCGGTAATTAAAATATGCTGAATATGATTTTTATCTAACAATTCTTTTATTTTTGTAAATATTGTCATATGAGCCCCACTTAATACAGACAGTGCAATAACATCTGCATCTTCTTGAATAGCAGCATTCACAATCATTTGTGGTGTTTGACGCAAACCTAAATAAATAACCTCCATCCCTGAATCTCTAAATGCTCGTGCTAAAATTTTAATACCCCTATCATGACCATCTAGGCCAGGCTTAGCCATAATCACTCTAATCCGTTTGTTTTTATTCATTCTTTCGTATCCACAATTAATGTAACAGGCCCATCATTAACAAGAGAGACTTCCATATGTGCTCCGAATTCACCTGATTTACAGTTTATCTGATGTTGATGCATATAATTTACAAATTCATTATATATTTTCTTAGCATGAACTGAAGGAGCTGCATTAATAAAACTAGGCCTATTACCTTTCTTACAATCAGCATATAAAGTAAATTGACTAACAATTAATAAGCTCCCCCTCACATCTAAAACAGATTCATTCATTTTATTACCCTGTGAAAAAATTCTTAAATTTAAAATTTTATTAGCTAATTGAATAACATCTTCTAACTTATCAAACCGACCAATACCTAGTAAAATTAACAGGCCATGATCTATTGAACGCTGATCATGTTTTTCTATTAACACAGATGCTTTTAGAACTCTTTGAATAACAGCTTTCACACTATGATAACCAAACAGCTTTTACCCCAAACAATAAGCGCATAGCGGCCAAGGCATCATTAGAGATAGAAACTGGATATTTATGAATTAAAATTTTCTGATATCTTTTTTGAGATGTCATCATATGCAGTACAATAGATGTTTTTCCTTGATATTGTTGACATACATCAAATAATTGATTTAATGCCTCATCGTTAGATATTGTATTATCAATCTTAATATTGACATATTGAGTTAATTTAGACCTTAAATTAGAAGCTGTATAAATTTTATTTGCAATAATTTGTGAAACATGATTGGTGTCTGATTGATTAGACACTTTCCCTTTAATAAAAACAATATTATCCTCTTGTAATAATTGTAAATATTCTAAATATACATTATGAAATACATAAACCTGCAAACTATTAAAAAGAGTTGCAAGCGTAATAATAGCCCACTGATTACCATTTTTATCATATCTTAAATTAATATTAGTAATAATACCACCTGTTTGTATCTGTTCAGTATTAAACATATTGTATCCATCGCTATTAATAGTAGAAAGCTCAATAAAATCCTGCTCATATTTTGCTAATGGATTATTAGATAAATAAAAACCTAATAATTCTTTTTCATATTTTAGCTCTGTTTCAACTGGAAAATGATCACAATCCTCTAATATAGGATACACTATATTTACATCTGTGGTATTATTAAATAAACTTTCTTGATTCTTGTTCTTGCTTTTATAAAAGCGAGTGCCAAACTCTATAATTATATCAAGCGATTTAAATAGTTGCGCTCTATGTTGGCCCAAACAATTACAAGCTCCAACAAGGATTAAACTCTCAATTACCTTTTTATTAATATGTTGAGTATCGCTCGTTATTAATTCAAAAACATTATTATACTTACCTTTTTTATCACGATATTGTGCAATTTGATGAGACGCTTTATAGCCAACATTTTTAATTGCAGCTAAACCATACTGCATTGTTTTATCATCTAAAATTGTAAAATCAGCATATGATTTATTAATATCAGGTGGATTGACTGTTATGCCCATACGCCGACCATCTGCAATTAATTTCACTACATTGTTTGTATCATTAATATTAGAAGAAATATTTGCCGTTAAAAATTCAATTGGATAATAATGTTTAAGCCAGGCAGTTTGATAAGCGATTAATGCATATGCCGTAGCATGACTTTTATTAAAACCATATTCTGCAAATCTTTCTAATAATTCAAATATTTCTGCCGCAACCTTTTCGGATAAGCTGTTTTTTTGTGCACCTTTAATAAATTGAATTTTATAAGAAGACATTAAGTTTTTTTTCTTCTTTCCCATTGCTCTTCTCATAATATCAGACTCGGCTAAACTAAAACCTCCTATTTCTGATGAAATTTGCATTACCTGTTCTTGATATACAATAATACCATATGTTTCTTTCAAAATTGGTTCTAATGTTTGGTGTATATACACAATTGGAGATTTTCCATGTTTTCTATCAATAAATTCTGGCACATTAGCCATTGGACCAGGTCTATATAATGCATTCAATGCAATTAAATCTTCAATGCCTGTAGGCTTAAGCTGCGCAAGATATTCTTTCATTCCATCAGATTCAAATTGAAAAATTCCTGTTGTATGCCCATTTGCAAAAATATTAGCATATACGTTTTTATCATATAAATCAATTTGATTAATTTCAACTGTTTGATTGTGGCGCAAAGAAATCAAATTTAGCGTTTTATTAATAACAGTTAAATTTCTTAATCCTAAAAAATCCAACTTTAATAAACCTAAATCTTCTAAACCATTCATATCAGCCTGTGTAGCAATATCATTAGTAGATGTATTTTTAAATAACGGCACATAATCTGTTAATGGTCCAGGAGCAATCACAACACCAGCCGCATGAGTTGATGCATGTCGATGGCATCCTTCTAAAATTTTAGAATATTCCATTAAATTATTATGCAAATCACTTTTTTTGGATATATTGCCTAGCTCCGGATTTAATTTAGAGGCCTTATCTAATTTAATATTTAATTCATTTGGAACTAATTTTGCAATGCTGTCTACTTCTGCATAGCTCATTCCCAAAACCCTGCCAACATCTCTTATAACAGATTTTGCTTTCATAGTGCCAAAGGTAATAATTTGGGCAACAGATTTATGTCCATACTTTGCTTTTATATAATCAATTACCTTTTCTCTACCTTCAATACAAAAATCAATATCAATATCAGGCATTGTTACTCGTTCTGGATTAAGAAATCGCTCAAATAATAAATTATATTTAATGGGGTCCACATCAGTAATTCCTGTAGCATAGGCAACTAATGAGCCTGCAGCAGAACCCCTTCCTGGACCTACAGGAATACCATTATTTTTAGCATAATTAACAAAATCTTGAGTAATTAAAAAATAACCAGCATAACCCATTTTTTTAATAATTTGTAATTCATGTTCTAATCTTTGTTTAATAATAGTATCAAGATTACTATAGCGTAATTCTAAACCCTGTATACATAAATCTTTTAAATAATCATCTGGAGACTGATTATCTTTTACTGGATATGCTGGCAAATGATATTCTCCAATAGGAATTTCTACATTACACTGTTCAGCAATTTTTACAGTATTTTCTAAGGCTTCTGGAGTATCCGGAAAAATTTTATACATTTCATCAGCAGATTTTACATAAAACTTACCTGGTTCATATCTTAAACGATTAGTATCATAAACATCTTTGCCTGTACCTAAACAAAAAAGTGCATCATGTGCATCAGAATGTGATTCCAAACAATAATGACAATCATTAGTTGCTACCAATGGAATATCTAATTCTTTAGATAGTTTTTTTAAAACAATATGTGATTTTTTTTCTTCAGGAATATCATGGTTTTGTAGTTCTAAATAAAATCTATCTGGAAAAATTTCTTTATATTCTAATGCTGCCTTTTTTGCATTATCATAATCTCCTATAGCAGCATACGAAGTTACCTCTCCAGCCAAACATGCAGAAGTAGCAATTAAACCTTCATTATATTTACGCAATAAATCTTTATCTACTCTAGGCCTATAATAAAAACCTTCTAAATAACCTATAGAGCATAATTTCATGAGATTTCTATAGCCTATTTGATTTTGTGCCAATAGTACTAAATGATGATAGCCCCATTTTTTACCTCCCTCTGTAGTAACTAATGTTTTTTCGGTATGTTTTTTTACAGATACATATATTTCACAGCCTATAATTGCCTTAATTCCTGCTTTTTGAGCCTGCTTATAAAATGGAATCATTGCAAATAAATTACCGTGATCAGTTACAGCAATACTATCCATGCCTAAATCATATACCCTATTGCACATCTGTTCTACAGTTTGAGATGCATCTAACAATGAATAATCAGTATGATTATGTAAATGAACAAAATCTGACATATAAATCCTTGATATTAATTAAAAAATATCACCAAAGTGTTTTTACTAAGTTGCTGATAAATAAAAATAGCACTATAAATGATGTAATCTCAACAAGAAATATTAATATTATAAAGAAATCATTAAAAAGCGCTGGTCTCCATTTAAATCCTTATGCAACACTACCTGATAACCATGTTTTATAAAAATAGTTTTGATGTTCTGTATTAAGTGTCTTGAGCCTAGCTCACAAACAAAAACACCCTTTGGCATCAAAATATTATTTAAAATAGCAGCAAATCTTTTATAAAAAACCAAACCATCGCTTTGATCTGTAAGGGCTATTTTAGGTTCAAAATTTTTAATGTGTTTTGGTAATACTTGATATTCTTCATTAGTAATATAGGGGGGATTAGAAACTATTAAATCAAATTTTTTATTCCAACTATCACTTAAAACATCCTTCTGTAAAAGCTCAATATTTGTAATTGCATAATTTGAAATATTAAACCGTATCACATCAAGACAGTCTGAAGAAATATCACAAGCCACTATTTTAGAAGCTATCTCTTCTAAAGCAATAGTAATTGCAATACAGCCCGATCCAGATCCAATATCTAAACAAGAATTAACAGGAGAAATTGTCTGTTTTAAAATTTCAATCATCTGCTCTGTTTCAGGTCGAGGAATTAATACTCGTGAATCAACATAAAATTCTCTGCCATAAAAGTTAGCAGAATTTAAAATATATTGATAAGGCTTATGTGTTTTACGAATATTATAATATGTTTGAATGGTCTGTTTAATTTTTGGAGATAACATAATAGCATGTGTATATAATTGTTCTTTTTTTAACAATTTCTTATGCTCTAAATACCAAATAATTTCCTGTTGACCATTATTAATACCATGCTTTTTAAGATGAGAGGCATACTCTTTAATGTAGACTAAAACAGCATTGTTAATTAACATAGAATAATTTAATTAGAAATTGTGCTCAGTTGTAGTTTTTGATCTTCTAATTGCAAGGGTTCTATTAAATGAGAAAGCTCACCATTAATAATCTCTTCTAATTTATATAAAGTTAAATTAATCCTGTGATCTGTAACTCTTCCTTGAGGATAATTATATGTTCGAATTTTTGCACTTCTATCTCCAGTAGATACCATTTTTTTTCGCGTATCAGAACGTTCTTTATTAGCTTTTTCCAACTCATTTTCTAATAATCGAGCACGTAATACCTTCATTGCTTTATCTTTGTTTTTATGCTGTGAAGATTCATCTTGACACGTTACTACAATATTAGTTTTTAAATGAGTAATTCTAATGGCAGATTCAGTTTTATTAACATGCTGTCCTCCTGCTCCAGATGCTCTATATGTATCAATTTTAATATCTCCCTCAGAAATATCAATATCTACCTCTTCTGCTTCAGGTAAAACTGCTACAGTGGCTGCACTGGTATGAACTCGTCCGTTTGATTCTGTTTCTGGAATTCTTTGTACTCTGTGTACCCCCGATTCATATTTTAACATACCAAACACTGAATCACCCTGTACAGATAATACTACCTCTTTAACTCCTCCGCCTTCATTTTCATTAATCGATAAAATTTCATTTTTCCATTTATTATATTCAGCATACCTAGTATACATTCTAAACAAATCATCAGCAAAAAGAGCAGCTTCATTTCCCCCGGTACCACTTCTTATTTCTAATATAATATTTTTATCATCATTTGGGTCTCTTGGTAAAAGCAATAATTTTATTTGTTGCTCTAATCTTTCTAAATTATTTTTTAAATCAACTATTTCTTCTTTAACTATTTCTTTTAATTCTATATCATCCCCTTGTAAAATTTCTTCATCTTCTATAATCTGATTATATAATTTAATATATTTTTGTGCAAGCTTTGCCTGTTCAGACATACGCCTATGTTCCTTAGCAAGCTTTGCATATTCTGTCAGATTATTAATAATATCCGGATTAGCCATTTTTTCAGATAAGGAAGAATAATTTTTTAATATTTTTTCTAATTTTTCAATCATCATAATTTAACCTATTGCATCTGCTGTAAACGTCTGCCCTTGATACTGTGTTAATCGTTTTCCAAATGCAGTATTTAAAGCAACAATTGAGACCTCCACTTGTTGATCTTCTGGTTCTTTAGTAGTAATGTTTTGTAATAATAATCCCGGTAAAGCTAAATATCGAAAAAAAGAATAATTTTGCTTGCTCGCTAAAAATTTTAACACTTCATAACCAATGCCAGATACAACGGGCAAACAGCATAAATGCAAAACTATCCGAAAAAACATATTTAACTCAATAGACATAATAGAGACAAAAGCACTATCTATCATAGAATAGGTAAAAATAGTAACTATCATCAGAATAAAAACAAAACTTGTGCCACATCTTGGATGTCTAGTAGAAAACTCTTGAGCCCTTTGAATATTAATTTCTTTTCCAGATTCAAAATTATAAACCACCTTATGCTCAGCCCCATGATATTGAAATAAAGTTTTTATTTCTTTGAGATTTGACAATATAGCTAAATATAATAAAAAAATTATAATGCGCAAAAAGCCAGCAAAAATATTAAAATTAAATTGATTATGACTAAAATAAGCCTGAGATTTTAAACCAAACTCTGTTATTACATATGGGATTCCCATAAATAAAGAAATTGTAAACATTACAGAAAATATAGACAATAATATTTCCTGTATTTTATTAGGTTTATCTTGAGGCTCTACAATATTTGCAGACCATTCTAACTCCTTAAATCCTATTTTCATAGAATCTACTAAATGTAAAAAACCTCGTAATATTGGAAAATATTGCACATTATAACGTTCTGCTAGCGGTTGAAATTTATTGCGATGAGTATGAATTTTTCCTGATTTATCTCTTACAGCCGCTGCATAATATCCAGGAACCCTCATCATTACTCCTTCCATAATGGCTTGACCACCAACCATAATAGAAGATTTGCAAACTAAATAACATAACTGTTTAATAAAAAATTTATAAAACATAATAAGATAATTTAAATTGTTTCAAACAATCTTATAGAAAAAATATAATTAATTATTTTTTTTAGTATCTTGTAAGTTATATTTTTGCATATATTTTTCAATTCTACCTGCAGTATCAACAAGGTTTTGTTGTCCTGTAAAATATGGATGTGATTGATTAGAAATATCAACTTTATATAAAGGATATTCGTTTCCATCAGTCCATTTTATAGTATCTTTTGTTTTTATCGTCGACTTAGTAAGAAACGAATGATCACAAGACACATCTTGAAAAACTACAAATCTATAATCTTGAGGATGTAAATCTTTTTTCATAATTATTTAATATCTGAAAGAGTTAAACCTTGTTTTTTTAAATATGGCAACAATCCGTATTTATCAATTGTCTTTAATGCTGATGTAGAAACTTTCAGCTGAACAAATTTATTTAATTCAGGAACAAAAATCTTTTTACTTTGCAAATTAGGAAGCTGACGACGCTTAGTTCTTCTTTGTGATTTAGAAACATTGTTGCCAACCAAAGGACTTTTTCCTGTTATTTTACATAATCTTGACATTTTTATTAACTCTTATTTTCATTAATTTTTAACGGACGATATATTACTAATATAATATTAAAATTAAAAGTTTAATTTTGATAAAGCCTTTTTAATCAAATCCGTCGCCTTAATAATCGTTTGTTCAGATGTTGCATATGACAATCGTATGTATCCTGGGGCACCAAAACTATCTCCAGCCACAGTAACAACACCTGTAGAATCTAAAATATACATACATAAATCATTAGATGTTTTTAATTGTTTCTCATTATAATAAGCTCCTAAATAATTTGAAAAATCAGGAAAAACATAAAAGGCTCCATTGGGAGTTTCACATTCAACTTTTTTAATTTGCATTAATTGTGCTAAAATTAAATCACGTCTTTTTTGAAATGTCCTACACATATTATCTACTGAAGATTGGTCTCCCACTAAAGCCTCCACAGCAGCTTGTTGGGCAATAGAATTAGGGCAAGAAGTGCTCTGTCCTTGTAATTTAGACATTGCAGATACCACCCTAGCATCTCCTATAGTATATCCAATTCTCCAGCCTGTCATTGCATAAGTTTTTGAGCAACTTTGGAATGTTAAAACACGACTATTGTTGTTCGTAAGGGCAGCTAAACTATGATATGTTCCATCATAAACAAACTGCTCATAACATTCATCAGAAAACACCCAAATATCTTGTTCGTTACACAACTCCAATGTTTGTAAAAGAGCTTCATTGCTCCATACTCCTCCCGTGGGATTAGATGGAGAATTAATAATAATTCCTTTTGTTTTTTTATTAATTTTCTTTTTTAAATCATCAAAATCAGGCTCAAACTGTTTTTTCTTATTGGTTTTGACATATATAGGAATAGCCCCTGTTACAGATACAAAGTCAGGGAAAGAAACCCAATATGGCTCAAAAACAATCACCTCATCTCCTGATTCAAATAGAGCCTGACACGCATTATAGAGCGAGTGTTTAGCACCACAAGAAACAATAACATTGTTTAAATCATATTCTAAAGAATTATCTCTTTTAATTTTATATAAAATTGCCTCTTTTAAATCACGTGTTCCAGATCCGGGGGTATAACGTGTATGGTTGTTGTCAATTGCTTTTTTTGCAGCCTCCTGAATATTCATTGGAGTCGCAAAATCAGGCTCCCCAACACTCATATTATAAACAGGTTTATTTAATCTTTTAAGCTCTGCTGCTAATGCTGTCATTTGCAGTGTTGCAGAAGGAGAAATTCGAGAAATTCTTGATGCTAAAATAGACATTTTAGTTACTCATTGAGTCCAAAAACTCTCTATTATGTTTAGTTCTAGATAGTTTTCCTAATAAAAATTCCATAGCTTCCACGCTACTCATATCGCTTAACATTTTTCGTAATAACCAAATTCTAGATAAATCTTTTTTACCAATCAACTTATCTTCTCTTCTTGTCCCAGATCTATCTACATCAATAGAAGGATAAATTCTCTTATCGCTTAACGTTCGGTCAAGCACTAATTCCATATTACCAGTACCTTTAAATTCTTCAAAAATCACCTCATCCATTCTACTTCCTGTATCAATTAAAGCTGTTGAAATAATAGTTAAACTACCTCCATCTTCTACATTTCTTGCTGCTCCAAAAAATCGCTTTGGTTTATGTAGCGCGTTTGAATCTACCCCTCCAGATAATATTTTACCACTATGAGGAATTACCGTATTATATGCTCGTGCTAATCGCGTAATAGAATCTAATAAAATCACGACATCATCACCTGATTCAACACAACGCTTTGCTTTTTCAATTACCATTTCTGCAACTTGTACGTGCCTTTGTGCTGGCTCATCAAAAGTGGAAGCTACCACTTCTGCTTGTACGCTTCGCGCCATATCTGTTACCTCTTCAGGGCGCTCATCAATAAGTAAAATAATCAATTTAATTGCATCATCATTAGCTGCAATAGCATTGGCAATTTTTTGTAACAAAATTGTTTTTCCTGTTTTGGGCTGTGCAACAATTACGCCCCTTTGTCCTTTGCCAATTGGAGCCAACATATCAATAATACGCGTTGAAAAGTTGCGCTCTGTGGTTTCTAATTTTATCAGATCTTCAGGATATAAAGGTGTTAAGTTATCAAAATATATCAAATTCCTGTTTTCATCTGGATCTATATTGTTAATTTTTTCTACTCTTAACAATGCAAAAAATCGTTCATTATCCTTGGGCGGGCGCACTTGTCCTGAAACTAAATGGCCCGTTCTTAATCGAAATCTTTTAATCTGTGAATGTGAAACATAAATATCGTCTGGGCCCGGTAAATAGCTGTATTCTGCAGACCGTAAAAAGCCATAACCATCTGGCATCACCTCTAATACGCCATCAGTATAAATTTTACCTTCTTTTTTAGCTTCAGATTCTAAAATTAATTTAATTAAATCTTGCTTTCTCACGCCTGAAACTTCATTAATTTTCAATTTTCTGGCTAATTCTTGTAACTCTTTAACTGTTAAACGAACTAATTCGCTAGTTTGCATTTGTTTTCTCCTGATTGATATAATTAGAACTGTAATGCGAGAACAGGGATACTCTCCTGTAATCCTAAATTAAGATGATTTAATATCTATATCAAAACAATTTTTATAAACTTTGTTAATATACGGGGCAAAATAATGACTTCCAAGAATCACTATTGCATCCGCTACATCTGCGGTTTTAATCCTATGTTTAATAATTTTTAACACATTTTTTTTAATGAAAATTTTTTTATTATCCGGTTTATATAATGAAAAAAGCTCATCAGCAGACATGCTATTGCGTATATTGGTTTCTGTACAATCAATAGTATCAAATAAATTATATAATGCTGGTAGATTAGTTTCAATGCTTTTACCTTGTTCTAAGCCTAGAATTAAAAAGGTTTTTTTATATTGTTGGCGATGTTTTTGAAAATAATTAATAAAACCTTGAATGCTATGGCTGTTATGGGCAACATCAAATATAACGCTTGGTTCAAATGCAAGGTGCTGTATTCTACCGGGCCACTGCGTATCTTGAATATGCTGAATAACATTATTAAGCCTTAAACTGTATTTAGTTTTTATGTGCTGAAAAATATATTCTACGAAAAGAGCGTTATGTCGCTGGTGATCGACATTAAACAATGAAAAGCGTGGTAATTTTTTATAGTCTTTGTTTAGATAAAAAATTTGATTGGATTTTTTTTTAGCAATATTGTTTAATGTTTTTTTTACTATGCTGCGTTGAGAACAAGAAATTAATAATTGTTGTGCATTTTGAATAGCACCTGCTTTTTCAGCAGTAATTTTACTCAAGCTATTACCCAATATAGCCATATGATCATAATCAATAGGGGTAAAAATCAATGTATCGGCTTGTGCTGCAGTGACACTATCTAATGCTCCCCCCAAACCTGTCTCTAAAATAGCTATATCAACTTTTTTTTGCGCAAAATAGTATAAAGAAATCACTGTAATAATTTCAAAAAAGGAGGGGTTTATCTTTTGTATTTGTCTTTTATATTTCTTAATAAAAAAATCTAAAAAATCATCTGGAATATTTTGATTATTAATTCGAATGCGTTCATTAATATGTACTAAATGAGGGGATGTAAACAGACCCACCTTATATGAATTTTGCACCAAAACATTAGAAAGCATGGCTGCTATAGATCCCTTTCCATTGGTTCCTATGATTTGAATCGAAACAAGTTTTTTTTCTGGATTATTACAGGCTTGTAATAGTGCTAAAGTTCGACTTAATCCATATTTAATTTTTTTAGAATCTATAGATAGTAAAAATGATTTTGCAGACATTATTTGGTGATTTTCAATATTTCTAAATTTAATTTATTGGTATTTAAAATTTTTAATGCTAAGCTTTCAAAATTATTGGCTTGATCTGTTATAATAATTTGATCTTGTTGCTCTTTACTAGATGATAATAATTGATTATTATTAAGATATTCCTTTAAATACTCGGTTGTTGCTGTAGCTGAATCAATAATAATAATTTGTGTACCCATAACCCGCTTAATGCTTTCTTTAATTAAAGGATAATGGGTGCAACCTAAAATCAACACCTGAATGTTGTTTTTTATTAAATTTTTTAAATATTTTTCAATAATTAAATCTGCTATTATGCCTTGATGTAAATCCTCTTCAATCAAAGGAACAAGCAGAGGGCAGGCTTGCTGAAATATTTCAAGTTTTGGGTTATGTTTTGCTAATATGTTATAATACGCATTAGACTTAACAGTGTTATGGGTGCCAATCACACCTATTTTATGATACTGTTGATAATGTTTTAAAGCTTCAGACATTGGCGTAATTACATCAATAAAACCAATTTGAAAACGTTGTCTTAAAATAGATAGCGCCAATGAAGAGGCTGTATTACAGGCTACAATAATTAATTTTACTTTTTGTTTAATTAAATATTTACTAATTAACTCAGAATACTCAATAATTGCCTGTTTGCTTTTATTGCCATAGGGCAGGTGTGCTGTGTCTCCTATATAAATAAAGGTTTCCTGAGGAAATGCTTCTTGTAGTTTTTTTAAAACAGTTAAGCCGCCTAACCCGCTATCAAAAATACCGATGGGTAACCTTTTGCTCATTTCAACAAGGGTTTTTCATATTTTAATTTAAAATCTAAAATTGCTTTATAGATCGATTCAGCAATATTTCTTCTATAATATGACCGGGATAAATTAGATGCCTCGTTTTTATTTGATAAAAAACCAACTTCAACTAATACATTGGGCATTGTTGCTCCAACTAAAACATGAAAGCCTGCCTGTTTTACCCCTCTGTTTTTTGTCATGTTTTGTAAATTAGAAGCCATGTGTTGATTAATCAACGCTGCTAAATCTTCACTTTCTTTCATAAAACTGTTTTGAGCCATAGAAGCAATAATATAGTTTTCATTTTTTAGATCAGCATAATTATGTTCCTCTTTTTCTAATTCAATTACTGAATTTTCACGCTTTACCACTTCAATTGCCTGATCAGTTTTTCCGGGTCTTAATAAATATGTTTCAAAACCATGAATATGTGGAGATTTTTCTGTTGCATTAACATGTAAACTAATAAATAATTTTCCCCCTACGCTATTAGCCATCTTAGTTCTTTTCCATAGGGGAACAAAAACATCTTCTTCTCTTGTATACACTACGTTGATGCCTAAATTTCTCTCTAACATTTTGCCCAATTTTTTTGAAATATCTAAAGTAATATCTTTCTCTTGCAATTTATGCCCCAACGCACCCGGATCTTTCCCTCCATGTCCTGGGTCAATAACAATTGTGTCAATTAACCATTTTTTTCGTAATTCAATAATTTTTTCTGCATTATCTTCAATAGAGCTACGCAATAAAAAAGTAATCATTGATTCTCTAATAATAATATCAAAATCCTCAATTTGATTTTCTAATAACAGGGAAATTTGTGCTGATTCTTTTAATTGCATAGTTTCAATTTTTAAAATGGGCTTTTGTAAAAAAGCCGTATTAAGATTTAAAGAGTCTAATATGCCCCCTAATATGGTAATATTTAACCAGTTAGATGATGAAATAGATCCTGAAATATTATCTGATACAAATGACCGAGAAGTATGTAAATTAATTACTGTTCCGTTTTTTTTGTTTTTTACATCAACCTGATTAATATTATATAGGTTTTTTATCACATATAAAAGCTTATCTGTCTGCTTAATAATACGAAAAGGAAAGCCTGCCTGTTTTAATGCTTGATAGAAAGTTTTAATTGGTACATAAAATGTGTTTTTTGTATATAAAGTGGGGTGAATTAAATTATAAATTTCACCATTCATTTTACAATAAGATAAGCCTGGAGAAAAATACATTTTTTTACGATTATAAACAACTTCTAGCTTATCTTTAGATTCATAATAATTTGTATATAATTTATGTGTATCAACCAACTCATTTAAAGAAATATAGGCTACATTATTATGTTCTAAAATATCTAATGGTATTGTTTTGTTTAAAGAAATATCATCAGCCATAGCATAACCAACAATACTACAATACAATAATACGAGAATCAATAAGGGCTGTTTATTTAAAGCTCTATACATAACAAATCGGCTAATATTCTTTTATTTCTTGTATTCTGTAAACCTTTTCACCGGGACGAACAAACATAAACTTTTCTCTAGCAATTTTTTCTACATATTCTTTATCTGTTTGTACTTTTTCAATTTCTTCTTTTAATTTGGTTTGTTGCTGTAATAACTGTTCTAATGATACCGCTAGCTGAGCATGTTTATTTTTTAAGTTTATTAATTTTAAAAGTCCAAAATCATTAAACAATAAGGCACCCAAGCTCAATAAAATAGAAACAACTATAATAAAAGAGTTAACTGTTTTAACGTGCGGTCTGTAAGTTTTTTTTGACATTTAAGCTTTGTATGTTTCCATATATTACTAAGTTGTTTTTTATAGAACATGTTTCTGCAATTCTTAATAATTGATTATATTTAGCTGTTCTATCTGTTCGACACAACGACCCTGTTTTAATTTGTCCAGCGCCAGCAGCAACTGCCAAATCAGCAATAAAGGTGTTTTCTGTTTCTCCTGAGCGATGAGATATAATAGTACCAAAATTATGTTTTTGTGCCAATTGAATAGCATTTAATGTTTCTGTAAAAGTTCCAATTTGATTTAATTTAATCAAAATAGCGTTCATTGCGCCTTCATCGATCGCCTTGCTTAATAAGCTTGGGTTGGTAACCGTTAAATCATCTCCTACAATCTGTATTTCTTGACCTAGTGTTGCATTAAGCTGCTTCCAAGCGTCCCAATCGTTTTGATCAAGGCCATCTTCAATAGAGATAATAGGGTATTTTTCACAAAGTTCTTGATAATAATCAACCAATTCTAATGGTTTTAATGTTCTGTTTTCAGATTCTAAATAATATACATTTTTTTTGTTATCATAAAATTCGCTTGCGGCGACATCTAGCGCTAAAAAAACATCCTTTCCTGGTTTATATTTTGCAAGAATAATTGCTTCCAAAATTAACTCTAAAGCCTCTGCATTACTATTTAGCATTGGGGCAAATCCGCCTTCATCTCCAATAGTCGTGCTTAATTTTTTTTGATATAAAATTGATTTCAAGGCATGAAAAATTTCTGTTCCTGCCTGTAGAGCATTTGTATAACTAGAAAAATTAATTGGCATAATCATAAATTCTTGAAAGTCAACCGTATTATCTGCATGGCTTCCTCCATTTAAAATATTCATCATTGGAATTGGCATACAATAAGATTTATAGTCTTTCTTTAATATATCTTGTACAATATACTCAAAAAGTGGTTTTTTTTGATATTGTGATCCGGCTTGTACAGATGCTAATGAAACTGCTAAAATTGCATTTGCTCCCAACGCTCCTTTATTATCAGTACCATCTAACTCTAACATAATTTTATCAAGTAAAGCAATATCTAAAACTGATTTACCTATTAATGCAGGTTTAATTTGTTGATGAATATTATTAACAGCCAAAGATACTCCCTTGCCACACCAACCAACATCCCTATCTCTAAGCTCTAACGCTTCCTTGTCTCCTGTTGATGCTCCGCTAGGAACAGAAGCACGTCCAATAGTCCCGTTTTGTAATATAACATCAGCCTCTACAGTGGGGGTCCCTCTAGAGTCTAATACCTGCCTTGCAATAATATTAATTATGCTGTGTTGTGACATGTAGAATATAAATGTTTTTTAAAATATCGTTAATAAATTTGATTAAAATATTGCAATAAAAAAAATCTTTTATAAAAATAAAATATTTATATATTTATCGGAACAGTTGTTTCTTTAAATAGTTTTAATAATAGATGAATTTTTGGAAAACAACAACTATTTACGGGGTTGGATTTATTGCTCTAAGAGCAATTTCCTTTTTATTATTACCCCTTTATACCAACTTGCTATCTAATACAGAAGCAGGCTGGGTGTTTATTATTTATACCTTACTAGCCCTATTAAATGTATTTTATACTCATGGCATGAACGCAGCCTTATTAAAGTTTTTTCATTCATCAAACAAACAAGAAATTGTTACAACCTCTACAATATATGCCATTATATCTAGTATTGCTTTAAGCTTATTTTTATTTACTGTTTATTCTATATATGCAAAAACAGCCGGAGAAAATCATCACCTGATTGTTATATTCATGCTTATTATTGCCTCTCTAGATATGCTCTCTGCTAAAAATAATATTATATTAAGGTTACTAGAAAGGCCTCTGTATTATCTTTTTATATGCCTGGTTAATGTTCTACTGTCTATTGGATTAAATATTTATTTTATTCAAATTTGTAACCAAGGCATTATGGGGGCCATACACTCTCTGCTCATAGTTGCTATAATACAGTTTTTACTTTTAACTCCAATAATGTGGTCGTTTATACGCATTACATTATTTAATTATCGTTTATTATTACAAATGTTAACTGTGGGGATGAGTTTTTTTCCTGCGGCTGTTTTTTTTGTTTTCATCGAACTTTCAGATCGGTGGATGTTAGGATACCTCCTCAACATTCATGAGGTGGGTTTATATGGTGCGGGATATAAAATTGGCAGCGTTGTGTTGTTATTTGTAAACTCTTTTAATCTTAATTGGCAACCGTATTATTTAAAAACTAAACTTAATAAAGGAATGCCTGTGTTTGAAAAAATTGGAACCGGCTTTATCTTGATATTGGTTTTTATATCTACTATTTTAGCTTCTTTTTGGCCTATTTTATTTAATATAAAACTAGGTTCCTATTCTCTAATAGGACAAGATTTTTGGGAAGGAGGTCGTATTATACCCATTATTTGTATTAGCTATATTTTTTATGGAATCTTTATTTTACAAATACCTTCTATTTTTCTAAAAACAAAACAAAAGTGGGCTCCTATAATTTGGGGTTCTGGCCTAATAATAAATGTGCTAAGCAATCTTGTGCTGATTCCTGTTTATGGTATGTTTGGAGCAGCATATGCAACTCTGTTTGCATATATTACAATGTCTGCAATCATTATATTTAAAAACTATCGCTGGATGCGCCTTAAATATAATTTACAACAAATTTTTAGTTTTATAATAATTAGCTTGGGAATATATTGGATTTCTCATGCTATAATTATATATAATAATATATGGTTTATAATGGGCGTTGTAATTGTTTATAGTGGAATTGGTGCTATATATATTATCAAAGCTTATAAAGAATTAAAAATTACTGCGCAATAAACTAAACAGGCTCATAAGACCCTGATTCTAAATCCTCTAAAGAAGCCTCTTCCCACTCTTCACTTAAAAGCACGTCCTCTTGTTTTGTCTCCTGTTCAATAGGGTTGACAGCGGGTTCTTTAATCTGAGTATTTGTTGTTCTGTTAATCGTGTTGTGGCTGTTGTATATCAATAAGGGTACAGAAAAAACAAACAATAACAACAAAGATAATAAAATTCCTTCTGCATTAAATAAAATAGCCCCAACAGGAAGAGGCACCTGTTCTACTCCATAAATAAAAAACAACGACAGAGCAACAAGAACGCCAGACCAACAAAAAACATACAGTGTAGACTTAAAACAATATTGATCTAAGAGTATGCTTATTAGTAGCCATAAATATAAAATAAAAAGGAGGCATATAAGGCCTAATACAAGAGAGCTATTTACTAATAAATAAAAATATAGAAACAGCCCTGTACCATATATTGCCCAATGAAGATGATTTTTTAAATTAATTAGCATAATTTTACTTCCTAATAATAAAGTTTTTCACGTAACATTAGCAAGAAATTAAATCGAAAAAACAATTTATTTTGCAATCCAAGAAAATACAGTATGGGGTTATAGGCGCAGGACACATTGGGAATTACCACGCACAACAAATCAAAAATATCGCCAATGTTAAACTTATAGGAATCTATGATGTTAACTTTAAACAAGCACAAAAAATAGCAGACCTATATAATGTAGAGGCCTTTAATAGTTTGTCCAGCTTGTTGGAAACATGTGACGCCGTTTCTGTTGCAACGCCAGCACAAACACATTTTAAAATTGCTATACTAGCACTACAAAACAATTGTCATGTTTTTATTGAAAAACCCATCACAACCAACCTACAAGAGGCAGAAGCTATTATACAAGAAGCGGAAACCCTAAATAAGCTTGTTCAGGTTGGCCATATTGAGCGGTTTAATCCTGCCTTTGCTTATCTATTAACACACCAAAATATAAGTAGTTCTAGGTTTATTGAATCTGAGCGATTGGCTCCGTTTAACCAAAGAGGTTTAGATGTCAATGTGCTCTTAGATTTAATGATTCATGATATTGATTTAATTTTATGTATTAAAAATTGTGGTGTTAAAAATATAGAGGCTATTGGAATTAACGTTTTATCTAAAAACATTGATTTAGCAAATGCGCGCATTACGTTTGAGGATAATAGTGTGGCGAACTTAACAGCAAGCCGCATTTCTGATACCTCAGTGAGAAAATTGCGCATATTTAACAAACAACAATATTTTTCTCTGAATTTACAAAACCATAGTGTTGATTCATATTCTGTAAAAACAAAAAACCCCAACAAACAATCTCAATTAATTTTTTCCAATCAAAATAAATCTATTGTGCACAACAAAACCTCTGTTCCTAAACAAAATGCATTATATGAGGAACTTGCATCCTTCATTTCTAGTATACAAACTGGTAAAAAAATCATGGTCGATGCAAGCGCTGGTACAGAAGCAATTAAACTGGCGTTGCTAATTCAAAAAAAAATACATGAATCAACGCAAACATAATTTAGTAATTATTGCAGGTGAAAGCTCTGGAGATTTACATGGTGCCCATCTTATGCATCATATGAAAAAAATTAATCCTAAAATTGTTTTTTCTGGTCTAGGAGGACAAAAAATGAAAGAAGAGGGGCTAAGCTCTCTTTTTCCTATTAAAAAATTAGCCGTAATGGGGTTTTGGGAGGTTTTAAAAAATATTATTTTTTTTTTAAGGGTTGAACGCACCGTATTAAAACATATAAAAAAAACACAACCAAAAAAAATAATTTTAATTGATTATCCTGGTTTTAATTTACGTTTAGCAAAAAAACTTAAATCTTTTTCACGCGCTCAAATTATTTATTATATCAGTCCTCAACTTTGGGCCTGGAAAGAAGAGAGGGTTCAAATTATTAAAAAACATATTGACCGTTTAATCGTTTTGTTTCCCTTTGAGGTGAATTGGTATAAAAAGCATAAAATAAAAGCTTATTATTTTGGACACCCTTTAATAGCACAAAGCCTGCCCACAAAAGCTAAGTCCTTTTCTTCAAATCAACAGTTTTCCATTGCTCTATGTCCTGGTAGTCGAGCGCAAGAAATTAAACAACACCTACCTATTTTAATTGACACTGCTCTACAATATACAAAAATAAACCCTAACTCCTCTTTTAAGATTGTTTGTGCCCCTAATATTAACCCTAAATTATTACAACCATATATAAAAAACACAGCTATTAAAGTTGATACCAACCCCATTTTAAGCTCTTTTCATAATGTTGATTTTGCTATTGTTGCATCTGGAACAGCAGCTTTAGAGTGTGCTGTAACCCTGACTCCTATGATTGTTATATATAAAATGTCTTTTTTATCTTGGGTTATCACAAAAAATATAGTTCGTACTCCTTTTGCTTCTATTATTAATATTTTGGCTGAAAAACAAATTAGCTTAGAACTATTACAGAATCAGTTTACAACCAACAACTTAACAAGCGCTTTAACAAAAAAATTAAACAATGTTGCCAGCCTTACACAAGAACAACAAAACATACTCCAAACCATACAGCCCCTAGCATTAAATCAAGTATATCACAAAACAGCAGAACATATTATACAAAATTAATTGTGTTAAAAAAAATATCATATTATATAGCACCTCTATTTCTAAAAATTCTTCTATTCTGTATTTTTAATACTTGTAAATGGAGGGTTTATAATGATAGTTATTTTAAACAGGCTCAACAAATCAAATTTCCTATTCTTATTTGCTCTTGGCATAATTGTTTTTTATTAGTCGCACGTTATTTTAAAAATACCAAAACCTCTGTTTGGGCAATTTCTAGTACCCATAAAGATTCTGAAATTATGGCCTCTATTTTAAAAACTTGGAATTTTCAGCTTATTAAAGGCTCTAGCACTAGAGGGTGGAGAAACGTAATCAAAAACATGATGACCTTGTTTAATAACCCAAATAACATTGTTGCCGTTACAAACGACGGACCAAAGGGGCCTCCTTTCACAGCAAAACCGGGCTCTATTAACCTGGCCTTAAAAAAACAGGCTCAAATTATTGCAGTGAGTGCTACGGCAAATAGGTTTTGGCGCCTTCCTTCATGGGATCAAACTATTATTCCTAAGCCTTTTAGCACTATTTCTATACAGTTTGCACCAAGCTTTATAAATAAAAATTATTCAGAAAAAGAGGCCTCTGTTGCTGTTTCAAAATACATGACATATAATACTGTAGACCTCAATAGTAAAATTAATAAAAAATAATATGTACTTTATATTTCACTTCTTTTGTTTACAATTAATTAAGTTTTATAAAAAACTTTTTAGTTTGAAGTTTTTATCTCAACACTCTTTTCCTTTTCCTATTCTTTCAGTTGGCAATGTTTCTTTGGGGGGAACAGGAAAAACTCCTTTTATATACTATTTAGCCCAGCTGTGTTGTAAGTTAAAAATTAAACATGTAATTGTAAGCAGAGGATATAAAAAAACTTCATCAGGGCTATGTATAGTACATGATGGAAACCAATTGCTTTGCACTGACCCTTTAATCGCAGGAGATGAACCGGTAATGCTAGCTTTCAAGCTAAAACAAACTCCTATTTTAGTAGATAATAAAAAACAAAGAGCCTTGTCTTATGTAAAACAGGCTTTTCCAAAACACTTAGTTTTATTAGATGACAGTTTTCAAAGCCATTATATTATAAAAAATTTTGAAATTGTCCTTTTTAATTCTCTTTTACAAAAACAAGCTTTACGTCTTTTTCCCTTTGGACAACTGAGAGAGCCGTTAACAGCTTTATCTCGTGCAAACCTAATTGTTTTTACAAAGCAGAACTTACAACAAAAACAAAACAGCGCTATCAACGCTGTTCTTAACATAGTCAAAAAACACAATATTCCATACTTTTATTCTGATTTTTCTTTTCTGTTAACTAAATATTCTATAAAAAAACATGGCTCTTTACGATGGGAAACAACTCCTTTACAACAACTACCAAAAAACAACCTGCTTTTATTATGTTGTGGAATAGGGGACCCCGAATCTTTTAAACAAACAGTTCAACAATACAAACCAAATATTTGCAAATCGTTGGTCTTTTCTGATCATTATAACTATCATAAAAACGAAAAAGCTTTTATCAGCCAGATTCAAGGCCTTTATTCTCAACATTCATTTAATGGGCTATTAACAACTGAAAAGGATTTTGTTAAAATTAAAAGTCTGTCTTCTTCATGTTTGAGTTGGTTTGCACAGAAAAAAATAAACCTTTTTATAGTTGATATAAAAATACAACTACAAAAAGAGATAGCTTTTATAGAATATATTAAAAACCTAGCCCCCTAGGTTTCCATTCTTTCGTATTGTTTTGAATCTTTTTGTTTTTTTCTATAAAAATGGTGTCTTTTTTTTCTATAAAAATGCTATCTATAATTGTTTTTTCTATTGTGTCGGTTTTATTAATAATTAATGTATCTAATCCCTCACAGGGCTGTTGAATTGTTTCACAGGGACTTAAATCAACTTTAATGGGAAAGGTATATTTTTGTGTGTTTTTATATTTATCAATTAAATTAAAAGTAAGGGTATGTTCTCCTACTTCTGATATAGTAGGCTTCCACCTTAAGTTTTGTGTGAGGGAGTCTGTTTGTCCTGTAAACATTGTGTCTGAACTTAGAATACTTAAAAATAAATCTTTAGAAAACAATGAATCTAAAAACATATCTTCTCCTTTTGGGTTAAAAATATAATCAATATTAACAAACGCTTTTTCCATGGGAGTGTTTAACAAAACCGGATTTTTATAAACAAAAATATTTATTTTTTGTCTATCTGTTCCAGCATGAAAACCATCAGACACGCTAATTTCTAGTGTATGAAACCCTAAATCTTCTTCTTTGGGAATCCAAACCAATTTTCCTGTTTTACCACTAAACAAAATTTCATCAATGGTTGTTTTAATTGTATACAGCAACTCTGAATCTTGATTAAGGTCCTGTGCATCAAAATAATGAAAAAGGGTATCTCCTAACATAATTTTCAAACTATCTGGGCCAACAATGCTGGGCTTGTCATTTACAAAAACAGAAAAATCTTGTGTAACAAAATCTATAGAGTCTGTTACCAAAATAGAAAAATTGTTTTTTCCTATTTGTTTTTCAGTAGGTTTCCAGGTAATTGTTTGAGTTGTTTTATCAAAGCTCGTCCCTTGAGGAAAAACAGGCATATCATAATACAGCTGATTTTTTTTATTTTCTTGATAGGGTTTTTCTGTGTTTCTGTCTTCTGCTTGCACAACATACTGATATATACCGCCAAATTCAACATGTGTGTCTGGTGTGCTTATAATTTTAGGGGTTTCGTTAACATACAGCTTACCAATAAACTCATCTTTATCAACCCTATCATTTAAAGTAATTATATAGGTAAAATTATCTATTTTGTTTGTTGTGTCAAAGGAAAGCAAACCAAATTGATTAATCATAAATTCAGGAAGAGTGTCATTAGTAATATAGGCCCATTGTAATTCTGGGTTTGCATTCATATCAAAACTTTGAAATTGAAATGTAAAGTTTTTTCCTGCTTGTATGTATTCTTTTTCTGCAGGTTGAGAAGAAATAACCGGCACAGCATTAACATAAACGTTTAAAATATATTCTTTTGTGTTTTGAGGGCTCTCCGCTTTAATAATAATAGAGTTCATATCTACCTGGGTCATGATTGGAACCCAATATATGGTTCCTTGGGTAGAAATCCGAAGGTTTTGAGGGGTTTTTATTTTTTTATATATAACACCTTTTTGATGTGGAATTTGATATGTAAACGGTTCGTTGACGGTTATAATAAAATCCATGTTTTCTTGTGTTTTAATAATCGTTGTATCAATAAAAACACTAATATTGGCTGTATCTTGGGCCATACCATCGTCAACAAAAACAAGAAAGTTTTTCATTCCAAAATCCAGCCTGCTTGGTTCCCAATAAATTTCATTATCATTAATTAAAAGATTATTGTTTTTAGGATTAACAACTTGTAAAGTAGGTTTTTTTTGATATAAATAATCTACAACATTATATGAGGATTGAAAAAAGCCTGTTGTGTGAATTGTGTCTAAAGGATTATTAATAATTAGTTGTGGGAAATCATTAACATATATAAAATATTCGTGCATTTCTGTGGTTGTTTTAAAAGTTTTTTTTAGTTTAAGTTGCGCGTTGTTGCTTGTGTCTTCTTCTAGGGTGGCATCAGAAACATAGTTAGCTAAATATTGAAATGAATATATGCCGGTATCAGCCCTTGTTGGGCTCCAAACGAACTCGAGAGACTTAGAGTTTAAAGACATGCCTTCTGGTTTTTTTTGAGTTTCTATGCTTTCAATATTTAAAGCGTCTGGCTTAAGAATGGGCACTATTAATTTTTGTTCTACATTAATAAATAAGGTGTCGTGTATAGTTGTTTTATATTCTTTCGTTTGCGTTTTTTTTTCTTTAGCAGTGTTTACTAAAGGGTTTGGCTTTTGAGAATTAAACATAACAAGGGTCTGTTTATTTTCTTTCTTACTAAAAAATAATGCCGCCGTGTTTTGCTTATCTATAATATATTGGGTTTGCGTTGATATAAAAGGGGGTGTTGTAATTTTTTTTATTTTATTTTCTTTCATAAAAAACAATTTTTGTTTGTTTGATAAAACCACCAACCCGCTGTCTGCAAGAGCAACCAAAGAAACCGGGCCCGAAACACCTAAAGGAATTTTTATATCTTCTTTTTCCAATAAAGAATAGGCTGTATTATCTAGGTTTTGTTTGTTTCCTAAAATGAAAAAGTTTTGTTTGTTTTGAACTCCTGTTAAAGTTGAAAAATTGATATTTTCTCTTATTATATTAGAAACCGCAGGAGAAGAAGAAAAAACAATATGTTCTTCAAGTGTTTCTTTAGTGCTATATATTATCACATCATCAGCCTTATCTTGATCAACATCTGTTGTAAAAAATTTAATTGGCCCATAAGTAGACGACATAAAGTCTGAAGCAAGAGTTTTTATGATTTTTAAGTTATTATTATAATAATCTAAAACCAACAGCTCGCGCTCTGGACTACTACATGCTAATAAAATTTCTTGTTTTTTTTGTCTATCCCAATTAATAAGCTTGGCCTGTGCAGGCGTTGTTCCTGTTTTTTCTGTTGGTATTTTTAAAATTTCAGGGGGGCCAAAAGGGATGTTATCCTTCATTGAAAAAATATAAACCTCTCCTTGTTGACCAAAAGAGTGTAATACTGCAATAATTTCCTTTTTAGAATCTCCTTTAATATCTCCGTGTAATAAAGAAACAAGTCGCGCCTCTTTTGTTTGTAAAAACTTATATTCCCATATCTTTGTTGTCTCTGATTTATTATTAATATTATGGAGAGAAAGGGCCTTGTTTTCAAAAGAATAAAACTGATACCCTTGATCGTTTTGTAATAAAAGATATGGTTCTATGGGCGCGCTTGTCTGCCCTATATCTATTAATAAGACAAAAAGGGGAAGGACATATAAAAAGTTTTTTTGAACAAAAGGCATTTTATACATAATAATTGTTAATAAATTTAGGGGTATTATTTACTTTTTCAAAATTAAGAAATTGTTTTATAAAAATAATAAGGTTATTTAAAAATGAAATCTATTAACTTATTTAAAAAAGAGTTGGCCATTTTATGGGAAGATAATCAGGAAACCATTATTTCTTATAGCCTTCTTAGACAACTTTGTCCGTGTGCTTTTTGTAGCGGAGAAACCGATGCGCTGGGTAAAAAATATGGAGGACAAACCATACCGGAAAGTGAAGATGTTTTTGTTGTGCGTTTTAAACAAATAGGTTATTACGGGCTACAGTTTTTCTTTTCAGATGGACATAAAGATGGAATTTATACATTTGATTTTTTAAAAAAACAAAAAACTCAATAACTATATGTCTATACAAAATATTGTTTGGGATTGGAACGGGACTATCGTTAACGACGCTCAGGTCTTTGTTGACACAATGAACTTTCTTTTAGCTTCAGAAAGTCTTCCACTTACTCATCTACAAGACTACAGACAAAACTTTGTTTTTCCTGTTGAACAATATTGGAAACACCTTGGTTTTTCTTTAAACACAAAAGAATTTAATAAAAAAAACTCGTTGTTTATTAAACAATATCAAAAGAACATGTTTGTTCCCTTGCTGCACCCTGGTATAAAAAAATTAATAGGGCTTTTAAATGCAGAAAAAATTAGACAGTTTGTTTTGTCTGCATCTGAAAATTCTTTATTGCAGCAATCTATCAAACACTATAAACTAACCTCTTTGTTTGTAGATTGTTTTGGAGTAAAAAACCTAAACGCTAAAGGAAAAGAGCTTTTAGGAAAAAAATTATTTAAAAAACATTTTCTAAACAATAAAAAAACTTTATTAATAGGAGATACTGAGTATGATGCGCGCGTAGCAGACGCTTTAGGGTGTCCTGTTGTTTTGGTTTCCTATGGACATATTAACCATAACAGGCTTTCTAAAACAAACAAAACAGTTGTTGCTTCCGTTAAAGAGCTCTCTGATTTTATTTTTTCTAATCAATAACATATGCAAAAATATTCTTAAATCCAGCACAATATGCAGCAATTACATGGTTACATAAAAAACGTGTTGCAATCATATTTTTTTTAATTCTTACGGGTTTGTGTTGTCCAAAACATACCGCTATTTTAGATTGTTTAGAAAAACCATATATTTCGGTTATATCAAAAAATTTTATTTCATTGTTTTGTTTTCCTATAAGTGGATTTTTTCCCGTTTTGTTGATATGGTTAGAAATAGGTATTATGCTAAGGCCTTTATTAAAACCTCGATCATATATAAAAATGGGCTCTTTTTTTCCTTGTTCTTCTTTAAAAAAATCAATTGAATTTTGAGGAAGTTTACGTACTTCTTCTTTGTGATTTTTTTTATAACTGTTATACGCTTCGCTTGTAATAAAAATACGCTTATTCATATCTACTCTTATCAAACAAAAGAGTTCCAAGCCTGATGTGTGTTGCTCCTATTTGTAGGGCCTGCTTATAGTCTCCGCTCATTCCCAAAGACAAAGAAGAGCAGGTTGGATTTATTGTTTTTTCTATTGTTTTCTGTATTTTTTTTATTTTTTGAAAATATTCTTTAATTTTTTTTGTGTTTTGAGTGTTTGGGCCTATAGACATTATACCACAAAGTTTTATGTTTTGTAGTTTTTTTGTTTTTTTAGCAAGGAAAAGAGTTTCTTCGTTAGAAGCTCCTGCTTGTGTTGGTTTTCCCTTTAAATTGGTTTGTAAAAAAATTTTTTGTTTTTTGTTGTTTTTTTTTGCCACAGCATTAATTTTTACAAGAAGCTTTAAACTATCTACAGACTGTATAACATCATATGTTTGAACAGCTTTATTTGTTTTGTTTCTTTGAAGGCGCCCTATTAGGTGTATTTTTGTTTTAGGATTAAGTTTGTTATTTTTTAGTTTGTATTGTGTTTCTTGAACTTTGCTTTCTCCTATTTGAAAAAGATTTTGTTCTTCTGCGCTTTTAATTGCTTGAAAAGAAAATGTTTTTGTAACAACAATAATTTTGACCTTTTTGGGGAAAGGGGAATATTTTAAAATGTTGTTTGTTACTGTTTGTAGGTGGGATAGGTTGAGGGTTGTTTTTTTTAATTTATATACAGCACTCATTGTTTTTTTTATTCGCTTTTTATCTGTTCTTCCTCTTCATTAAACTCGTCTTCCTTTATAACTTTTGTTACCGATGCAATTTGAGCTTTTTCATCTAATTTTAAAAGTTTAACGCCTTGCGTGTTTCTTCCTATAATACTTAGGTTTGTAACTGTTTGTCTAATCATAATTCCTTTATCTGTTATAATCATTAAATCATCTTCATCAACAACCTCCATAATAGAAATTAATTTTCCTGTTTTGTTGTTGGCCTTTAAAGTAAAAACCCCTTTTCCGCCTCTTTTTTGTTCCCTATATTCTTCAAGCAAGCTTCTTTTTCCAAAACCCTTACTGGACACAACTAAAACCTGTCCCTCTCTTTTAACCACCAACATTCCTATAACAAAATCATCTTTAAAAGACATTCTAATGCCTGTAACCCCTTTGGTTTTTCTTCCTGTTGAGCGAATTTGGTTTTCATTAAACCTGATTGCTTTTCCATTGTTTGTTGCTAATAAAACATCTTGGTCTCCTGTGCTTATTTTTGCTTGAATTAATTCATCTCCATCATTAACATCAACAGCATATATTCCTCCTTTTCGGGGCCTGCTATACAACATTAAACGGCTTCTTTTAATTAACCCTTTTTTAGTACACATTATTAATTGTTGTTCTTCTGTAAACTCTTTAACCGAAACAAAGGCCTTAACTTTATCTTTAGAACCACACCCTATTAAATTAATGATTGCCCTGCCTTGAGATGTTCGAGAGGCTTGAGGAATTTGATGCACCTTTAACCAATAACACTTTCCTGTGTCTGTAAAAAACAACATTGTATTATGGGTTGATGCAATAAAAAGATGTTCTACAAAATCATCTTGTTTTGTGTTTGCTCCCCTCATTCCCTTTCCTCCTCTGTTTTGTGTTTTCCATGTAGAAACAGGAAGGCGCTTAATATACCCGTTGTGGCTAATAGTTACCACCATATCTTCATCGGCTATCATATCCTCAATTGTTAAATCTCCGCTAATTGGTATTATTTCTGTTTTTCTTTCATCTCCATATTTATTGTTTATTTCCAACAATTCTTCTTTAATAATAGAGCTTTGTAATTGATAGTTGTTTAAAATATCTTGATAGTGCTTTATTTTGTTTTGGAGATCCATTAATTCCTCTAACAACTTATCTGTTTCTAGCGATGTTAGTTTTTGCAATCTCATATCTAAAATTGCTTTTGTTTGAACATCTGTAAAATTAAACATTTTTATTAATTTTGTTTTTGCCTCATCTGGGTTTTTAGATTTTTTTATTAATTCTATAACTTTGTCTATATTTTCTAAGGCTTTTTTTAATCCTTCTAAAATGTGTGCTCTTGTTTCCGCTTCTTTTAAATCAAATTTTGTTCTTTTTATTATAATTTCTCTTCTAAAAAGCAAAAATTGATTTAATACCTCTTGAATAGACATAACCTTAGGAACACCTTCAACAATCGCCAACATAATAATTCCAAAAGTGTCTTGAAGTTGTGTTTGTTTATATAGGTTGTTTAAAATAATTTCAGCAATAGCATCTCTTTTACACTCTATTACTATTCTCATACCATCTTTATCAGACTCATCTCTTAAATCTGAAATTCCTTCTAATTTTTTTTCTCTAACGAGGTCTGCAACCCTTTCTATTAAACTTGCCTTGTTAACTTGATACGGAATTTCATTGATAATAATAACTTCTTTGCCATTTTCTTTTTCTTCAATAGTGGCCCTGCCTCGCATAACAACTCGGCCCCGCCCTGTTGTATAAGCCTCTTTTATTCCATCTATCCCCATAATAAAACCCGCTGTTGGAAAATCAGGGCCCTTTATATGTTGTTCAAATAATTCTTCGCTTGTTATGTTTGGATTTTCTAATAGCGCAACAAGTCCAGAAACAAGTTCTTTAAGATTATGGGGAGGAATTTTTGTTGCCATTCCAACAGCAATTCCCTCTGAACCATTCATTAAAAGGTTGGGAATTTGTGTTGGTAAAACAGAGGGCTCTTCTAAACTATCATCAAAATTTGGTTGTAAAGAAACCGTTTCTTTTTCTATATCTTTTAACATTTCTGATGCAATTTTAGACATTTTTGCCTCTGTATAACGCATAGCAGCAGCACCGTCCCCATCAACTGAACCAAAGTTTCCTTGTCCATCTATTAATAAATATCTTAAAGACCAGGGTTGTGCCATTCTTACTAAAGAGTCATATATAGACTGATCTCCGTGTGGATGATATTTACCAATAACCTCTCCTACAATTCTTGCACTTTTTTTATGTTTTCTGTTCCATTGAGCCCCAATGCCTGCAGCTCCATACAAAACTCTTCTATGTACTGGTTTTAAGCCATCTCTAACATCTGGAAGGGCTCTGCTTATAATAACAGACATTGCATATGAAAGATATGATTCTTCCATTTCGTCAACTAAGTCTCTTCCTAAAATACTTTGATTTTTAAATTCTTCTTCCATAAAAAAAACTACACATCCACATTTGTTGCATATTTAGCGTTCTTTAAAATAAATTCTCTTCTTGGTTCAACATCATCTCCCATTAGGTCCGCAAAAACCTTGTTTGGGTCTTTTAGTTGTTCTAAAGTTACCTGATAAAGTGTTCTGTTTTCAGGGTTCATTGTTGTTTCCCATAATTGTTCTGCATTCATTTCACCTAAACCTTTATAGCGCTGTATATCAAACTTAACATTATTGTTTTTATAATCTTCAACAACCAGGTCCTTTTCTTGGTCTGTATATACCCATTTTTCTGTTTTCCCTTTAATTATTTTATATAAAGGGGGTAGGGCTATATATACATATCCTCCTAAAATAAGCTCTGGCATTTTTCTATATAAAAAGGTTAACAAGAGGGTTCTAATATGAGATCCGTCAACATCTGCATCTGTCATTATAATTATTTTATGATATCTTAAATTTTCTACATTAAAATCTCCCGCAGAGGTTTCTTCTGCTTCTCCATCTCCTCCAAAGCCGGCACCAAAAGCTGTAATCATTGTTTGTATTTCGTTATTATTTAAAAGTTTGTCTATTCTTGCTTTTTCTGAATTAATAACCTTTCCCCTTAAAGGTAAAATAGCTTGATACCTTCTATTTCTTCCTTGTTTTGCAGACCCTCCCGCAGAATCTCCTTCGACAATATAAAGTTCACTTAAACTAGGGTCTTTTTCTGAACAATCAGCTAGTTTTCCAGGTAGTGCAGAAATATCTAAAACGCTTTTTCTTCTAACGAGCTCTCTAGCTCTTTTTGCTGCTTCTCTTGCTTTTGCAGCATTTTCAGCTTTTAAGATAATTGTTTTAGCTATATCGGGGTTTCTTTCTAAAAAATCTAAAAGACCTTCCATTATAATAGAATCACAAACCCCTTTTATTTCTCCGTTTCCAAGCTTTGTTTTTGTTTGTCCTTCAAACTGAGGCTCTTGAACCTTGATAGATAAAACAGCGGTTATTCCTTCCCTTACATCGTCTCCGCTTAAAGAAATATTTTCTCCTTTTTTGGTTTTAATAAGATTGTTTTTGTTGGTATATTGATTTAAAGATCTTGTTAAGGCTGTTTTAAAACCAGCTAAGTGGGTTCCCCCTTCTATTGTATTTATGTTATTAACAAAAGTTAATACGTTTGAAGAATATGTTTCATTATAACTTAAAGACAAATCAACAGGAACGTTTTCTTTTTCCCCTTTTATATGAATAGGGTTTTCAAACAGCGGTGTGTTTTTTCTATTTAAATATTTAACAAATTCTGCTAACCCCCCTTTGTAAAAGTGCTCTTCTTTTTGGTTTGTGTTTTTATCTATTAAAATGATTTTAATACCGCTGTTTAAATAAGCAAGTTCTCTTAGTCTTTCACTTATAATAGAATACTCATATGTTTGTCCTATAAAAATATCATAATCTGGTGTGAAGTTTATTTTTGTTCCTGTTTTATCTGTTTTTCCTGTTTGTTTTATCTTTTGTTGAGCAATTCCATATTTATATTCTTGCTCAAAAACACCCCTATCTCTAGAAACGGTTGCTTTACAATGTGTAGATAAAGCATTAACAACAGAAACCCCAACACCATGAAGACCTCCGGAAACTTTATATGTATCTTTATCAAACTTTCCTCCTGCATGTAAGACGGTCATAACAAGTTCTAAACCCGACTTTCCTTCTTTTTTATGTAAATCAACAGGAATTCCTCTTCCATTATCTTCTACCGTTATACTTTTGTTCTTTTCTATAATAATTTCTATTGTGTCGCAATGTCCTGCCATTGCTTCATCTATAGAATTATCAACAACCTCCCAAA
>CETH01068344.1_pt1 | contig 86595 bp, 54 predicted proteins | sample 361461 | NCBI WGS metagenome assembly CETH01 (sample SAMEA2622695, study PRJEB7988) | marine metagenome | isolation source: saline water (ENVO:00002010), including | reverse complement strand
TCTGTAGAGATGAGAGTAGCTCAGTTAGAATAAATTTAAATTCCATTCAGGCAGGTACAGTAACCAACACTCAATCTACAATTTGTAATGGAGATACTCCTTTATTGATAACTAGTGTCGCTGATGCAATAGCAGATCCTGGGTTTGGAACACTTACGTATCAATGGGTCACAAGATCAAGACCAATTGGAGGCCCTTGGGGTGCATGGGCTAATGCAGCTGGAGGATCAACTAGTGAAACGTATCAATCAGGTGCATTAACTCAAGACACTCAATTTGTTAGAGGTGCAACCAGTACCGATGGAGCACTATCATGTTCTGAGAGTACAACTATAATTACAATACTTGTTAATCCAGCAATTAATAATGCTGTAAGTACTTCATCGCAGACTATTTGTTCCGGAGAAACACCGACTCAGTTAACTTTTACAGGAGCTAATACTGGACCAGGTTATGTTAATCAATGGTTAGAGTCTAATGATAACATTGCATTTACAGCTATTCCTGGAGCTTTTGGAGTTGCTTATTCTCCACCAGCATTAGCATCTGCTAGGTTTTATAGACTACAAACTACCTTTACAGGTGGAGGAATATCGTGTACAGTAACAACAACTGCTGGAGCAGGTACAATTGCTATTTCGATTAATCAAGCACCAAACTCTCCAAATATTGTTGCAACTTCTGGTACAGTTACATCTACTAAACAAGTTACTAGGGTAAATATTAATGGAACTCCTGCAACGGGTGATTCATATTCAGTTACTTTAGATGGAGTTCTTTTAACGTCAGTTGTCGCTTCTGTTGGTAGTACTTCATTAGAAGTTGCTCAGGCATTAGATGATATAATTGCTGCTGAAGCTGCTATTGAGTCAGCGATTACATCAGGAGCAGCAGCTGCAGCAAATATTGAAATTACTGCAACAACTCCAGGTTCCACTTTTACAATACAAACTTCATGTTCACCATGTACCTCATCTAGTATTGGTGAACAATATATATTAGGCTCAAAGAAAATAACTTTTTGTTTAGCTGATTTAGGCACAGTAAGTATTACTGCTTCAGCACTTGGAGGTCCTGGAATTACATATGATTTTTTCCTTGATGGAACTCCTATTGTTGATGGACCTGAAGGTACAATTTTAGTTCCTGGTACAATGTCAGATACAGCAGTTCTTACAACAAGAGCAACCACAAATACGTGTTCTATAGAGTGGATAACTAATCTAGCTGTAAATAGGATTACAGGTGGGGTAATAGCCGCAAATCAAACTACTTGTTCTGGTGAAGATTTGGCTCCTTTTACTGAAGTAGTACCAGCATCAGGACCCCCGGGAAGTACTATCCTTTCTTATGAATGGTATATAGATACTGTTAAAGATGGTATTAATAACTTTACTAGGATCCCTGGAGCGACAGGAGCAGTTTATGATCATGGATCTTTAACTGCTTCAGCCACATTTTATAGAGTACCAATTATTGATTTTGGAGGAGTTTTATGTAACCCTCCTTTAGCTGCAGGGAATGCTTCATTAGCTACACCTGATCCAAATGCTAATAGAAGTAATTTAATTGAAATAACAGTCTCGGGGGCATTAACAGCTGGAGTAATTGATCAAGCTGATGAGGTGATATGTATGGGTGTAGAGGGTGATCCCACTGCTATGACAGTTAGTGGAGGAACTCCTGCCGGTGCTACTATAAGATTTCAATGGCAAAGATCTACAGCTTCTGTTTTAGGACCATTTACCGATATACCAGGAGTAACCACAGCTGGTTATGATCCTCCAGCAGGCCTAGGTACTTCAACTTGGTTTAGAAGAAAAATAAGCCAAATAGATCCATTTGGGGCTGAAAAATGTTTTGCTTTTACTAATCCAAGATTAGTCAAGGTTAATACTGTTACAGGAGGAACTATAAGTGGAACACAAACTGTATGTAATGGGGAAATTCCTCCTTTATTTACAAGTACTGTTGATGCCACAAGTAATACAGGAGTTCCATTTGATACAGGAACTATTACCTATTTATGGCAACGTTCACTTGACGCTGGTTCAACTTGGAACCCTGCTCCAGGTCCAAATCCAAATAATTTAAGTACTTATCAAGCTCCTGCTATAACTCAATCTCAGAGGTATCGAAGATTGGCTTTTGGAACTGTATCAGGAGTGTTATGTCCAACAGGAACTACAACTGTTACTTCAAATGAAATATTTATAACAAGAACTTTTAATATTGACCAACCCCAACTTATTAGAGCTAATTATAGTGGAGCAAATACTGGAAATTCAGGTAATAATACCGAAAATATTATTCAAAGATCTGGAACAACTTATAATAATTCATCTTGCGGAACTCCTCTAATTGATAGTTTTGAAGCTTGTCCTGTTGCAGGAGCAACTGGTTATGAGTATGAATTAACTGATCCTACAGCAGGATCCATTAATGCTACTACAGGTGTTGTTAGCTGGTCTACTACTTTTACAGGAAGTGTCACCATACGAGCTCGTGCTCTAGGATGCGGAGGACCATCAGATTGGACTGAAACTTCTTTTGAAATAACATCCACAGTTTCTAACGCATCAACTCCATCTTTACCTGTTGCTTTTGAAGAAGCACAGATAAGTAGAATTCGTTTTTCTAGTACAGTAACTGCAACCACTGGTGATAGGTGGTCTATTTTTATTGATGGTGTTGAATATACTACATATACTACTGCCGGTCAAACTAATGCTCAAGTCGGTCTTGCTTTGGTTAACTTAATTAACAATGCTACAGGAGTAGCTGACTATGTTACAGCCTCAGGAAGCAATCCAATATTATTAACTGCAGATGAAATAGGACGATCTTTCAATGTAGAAATTGAAAGAAATGCGACCTCAACTGGTTTTTGGTGGATGTGGGATCCATGGTCTGCAAATTCAGCAAGTTATTGTGGTCCACCTTCAGGAGCTATTCCAGATTGTCAAATAACTAATACAACTCCAAATACTCAATTTTATTCTGACTCTACAGGTTTTGCATCTATGACTTGGGATCTAGAGGTTGTAACAGTAGGACCTGGAAGTCCTGCTTTAGCTGGTTCTATTACGACTGATGAAGGAGTAGTTAGTTGGAATCCAGGATTCCACGGAACGGTTAATGTAGGAGTCATAGCATGGGGCTGTGATGGTAATCCATCTGCAAGGTCATTCAGCACTGTAGTTATTCCTCCAAATGATGGTTTACCGTCTGATATTACCGTTTTGGCAGGTTCTTCAATTCCAGTTTGTCCCGCAACTGAAAGTCAAACTACATATTTTGAATCTTCTGGATCAGATGTTACTTGGAGTTGGAATAATAGGGCAGCAGGTCAAATTGATGCATTTACCGGACAAGTAACTTGGACTACTGGTTTTAGTGGAGATGTTACTATTACAGCAACTTCTATGGGTTGCGGAAATCCCTCAGTTTCTAGAAAAATTACAATAGTTTCGTCTGCTGTGGTTTCTTTAACTTCTCTTGCTGGAACAAATAATTCACAAAATATTTGTAAAGGAAGTCCAGGATTAATTCCTATATCATATAGTATTTTAGGGGCAGCAACAACTGCTTCAATAACAGGTCTTCCAGATGGATTCTTTGGTAGTTATTCGCCGACAACCCAGACAGATAGGATTATTTTATCTGGTATAGCAGCAGCGGATAGATATGACGCATCAATTAATGGTGTTACTTATTCAATAACAGTTTCTAATACAGACACATTAGCAGCAGCAACAGTTAGTTTAGCTGCTTTAATTCAAGGTAATGCAGATATAGCGACTGCAACACCAAATGTTGGTACTGATGGAGTTATTGAAGTTACAGCGAATTTACCAAATAAATTTTTCTACACATCTGTTTTAAAAGAAGGAGCAGGAAATATTACTTCTCAAAATGTTACAGGTACAGGTTTATTCACAATTACAGGAACACCATCATCATCTGTGGGTATTTTAACTAGACATGATTATAGAATCACTACAGGAGGTTCAACTTGTACTCCAACAATTATAGATGGGTTTTTCTTTCAGTATCCAGAATCACAATTAATTTTAAAAAATGCAGGAACTGATAATCAAGAAATTTGTAATAATTCCCCTATAACGGACATTTTTTATAAAATATTAGGAACAAATGCAGCATCAGTTACTCCTTTGGTTAATTTCGATGGATTACCTCCAGGAATGACTCCAGGTGCAAATACAGCTGTCACTGCAACTAGACAAAAAGAAAAAGTTACTATTACTGGAGCTACAGCTACATCATCTTTTAGTTTAATTATAAATGGAATAACAAAAACCTCAGGAGTTGGAGGAACTAATGCTGGTATTGCAGCAGAATTAGAATCCGCAATTGATGCTGATGCTGCTCTTTCTGCATTAGTTTCTACTGATGATTCTGCAGCTGATGGAACTTTGACCATTGAAGCATTGGCTCCTGGTGTTCAATTTGGCATAACGGGATCTAAATTATCTGGAACTGGAAGCATAACTATAATTAATGAGGAAGGTATTTCACAGATTAGAATATTTGGAACTCCTAATGTTACATCAAATAGTGATGTTCAATATGTCTATACTCTTACAACAAACGCTAATCCAGGAGGATGTGTGCCTGCAGCAACAATAACTGGAACAATAAAAGTTTCTCCTTTAGAGACAGTTACTTATGACAATACAATTAATTTAGCTCTTTATCCAGGAGCTCGAACTCAAACTTTATGTCCATCAAGTACATTAGAAGGAATAAGTTATAGGATAGGAGGAGCAGTTGGCTCTGTAGTAGTAAATGGTCTTCCACCTGGAGTTTCTTCCACACATAGTGTAACTGCTCAGATAGATCAGTTTACTATAACGGGTGTTGCATCTACCAATATTATTAATCTTATTGTAAATGGAGTTTCTTATAGTAAAACAGCATCTAATACGGACACAGACCAAACTGTAGCTGTAGCTATAGCTACCTTAATTGATAATGATACCAATGCTACTATTAGCACATTAACTCCTGGAGGAGGAGTAATAAGACTTACAGCTGACACACCAGGAGTTCCATTTACTTCATTGGGTATTGCTACTGGGGGAGGTGCTGCTATAAATAAAACTAGTGTAACATCTAATGTTAATAATGTTGTTATTGAGGGAGCACCAAATAATACAGCTATAAAAGGTTTCCCATATAATTACACTATATCAACTCCTGGAGCATCATTTTGTAATCCTGGTCAGAATGGAGGAACTATTACAGTTGCTGAAGGTCCGAAAATTGAATTAATTTCTGCTTCATTAACTGATAGTCAAGAAGTCTGTAATGGTGATAATATTGTCACTATTCAATATAAAGTTAATGGTGCAGGAGGTGCACAAATTCCAGCCTTAGTTCCAGCAACTTTTTCTGGATTACCCAGTAATCTTTTTCCTGGAATTTTTAATGCAACAACTCAACAAGATAGTATTACAATAACTGGTGTAGCACCTGGAGATGAGATAAAAGTTTATATTAATGGTATTGAGTTTTCAAGTGGAGCAGCTAGTGCAACTTCAGTAGCCGCTGTAGCTTCAGTAACTGCTGGCATAAACACATCAATTAACCCTAATATTGCTGGTCAAGTTGTTGCTGCTGATTTAGGAGGGGGAGTTATGACCTTAACAGCCGTTACTTCAGGATCTCCATTTACCTTATCTGTTGCTGCAACAGGTGGCGTAGCTGCTATAACAAAGTCTAACCAAAGAGGAACAGGAACATTCACAATTTCTGGACAAATAAATCAATCTCATAATACTGAGATGACTTACAACTATACAATTACATCTCTTCTCAATCTTAATTCATGCTCTGCTGGAACAGCAACAGGAACTATCAAAATTGAGCCTATTGAAACAGTTACTTATGATAATACAATAAACCCTGCTTTATTCCCTGGTGCTGCTACTCAAGAGCTTTGTCCAGGTACTGATATGAGCGGAATAAGTTTCAGAATTGGAGGAGCTGTACCATCAGTAGTAGTTGCCGGTCTTCCGCCTGGTGTGACTTCTACGCATAGTGTTACAGCTCAACAAGATCAATTTACTATAACAGGTGTTGCTTCTACAAATATTATTAATGTTCTTGTAAATGGAGTTTCGTATAGTAAAACAGCTACTGATACTGATACGGATCAAAGCGTTGCTGAAGCTATATCAACATTGATTAATAATGACACAAGTGCTACGGTATCTTCATCTACTCCAGGGGGAGGAGTTATAAGATTACTTGCAGAAACTCCTGGTGTTCCATTCAGTTCATCAGGTATAGCAACTGGTGGAGGAGCAGCTATTAATAAGACAAGTGTAGTTTCAAATGTCAATAATGTGACACTTGATGGAACACCTGATAATACGGCTATTGTAAACAAGCCATACACTTATACAATAACGACACCTGGAACAGAATGTGCTTCAGCTTTAGGAGGAGGAACAATAACTATTTTAGAAGGCCCAACACTTGAGTTAATTTCAGCTGCGCTTACGGATAGTCAAGAAGTCTGTAATGGTTCAAATATTGTAACTATTGAATATAAAGTAACAGGAGCTCAAGGCGCCCAGATTCCTGCTACAGTTGGTTTTGTTGGCTTACCTGATACTTTAGCTAAAAACTTTAATGCTACAACTCAACTTGATAGTATAACTGTACTAAATGTAAATCCTGGAGATGAGATTAAGGTGTTTGTTAATGGTATTGAGTTTTCAAGTGGGGCCGCCAGTGCAACCTCAGCAGCTGCAGTAGCATCTGTAACTGCAGGTATAAATGCATCAATTAATCCTAAAATTGATGGTGAAGTTACTGCAACAGATTTAGGAGGTGGGGTTATGACAATTACAGCAGATTCAGCAGGAATACCCTTCAGTTTATCTGTTGATTCTACAGGTGCAAATATTACAAAGTCCAATCAAGTAGGAACAGGAATTTATAGAATTTCTGGACAAATAAATCAATCTCATGATTTTGAGGCAACATATAATTATGAGATTACAACAACAAATAACATTGACTCTTGTAATGCGGCAACAATTACAGGAACAATTAAAATTGAACCTTTAGAGTCTGTAACTTATGATAATACAATAAATAATGCTTTATTCCCTGGTGCTGCTACTCAAGAGCTTTGTCCAGGTACTGATATGAGCGGAATAAGTTTTAGGATTGGTGGAGCTGTTCCTTCAGTCTTAGTTGCTGGTCTTCCGCCTGGTGTGACTTCTACTCATAGCGTTACAGCTCAGCAAGATCAATTTACTATTTCTGGTGTAGCTTCTACAAATATTGTTGCAATTATTCTAAATGGTGTTTCATATCCTAGAACAGCTAATAATTCAGACACCAATCAAACGGTAGCTGAAGCTATATCAACATTGATTAACAATGATCCAAGCGCTACGGTATCTTCATCAACTCCCGGTGGAGGAGTTATAAGATTAATTGCAGAAACTCCAGGGGTTCCATTTGGTTCATCAGGAACTGCAACAGGTGGAGGAGCTGCGATTGTAAAGGTTATTTTACAACCTAACGTTAATAATTTAACAATTGAAGGTTCTCCTGATAATACGGCTATAGTAAATAAGCCATACACCTATACAATAACAACACCAGGAACAGAATGTTCTTCAGCTGTAGGAGGAGGTACAATAACTATTTTAGAAGGTCCTAAACTCGAACTAACATCTGCAGCACTAACAGATAATCAAGAAATTTGTTTTGATGATAATATTATTGATATTACATATAAAGTTACAGGTGCGAGAGGAGCTCAGATTCCCGCTTTAAATGCAGCTACATTTACTGGTTTGCCTGCTAATATATCTAAAAATTTTGCTGCAAGAACTCAACAGGACCGAATAACTGTTACTGGTGTAGCACCAGGAGATGAAATAAAAATATTTATTAATGGTGTTGAGTTTTCAAGTGGGGCTGCTAGTGCAACTTCTTTAGCTGCTGTGGCATCTTTAACTGCGGGAATAAATGCTTCAATAAATCCTAAAGTTGCAGGTGAAGTAAGTCCTGCTGATTTAGGAGGGGGAATTATGACAATTACTGCGGATTCATCAGGAATACCATTTAGTTTATCAGTTGATGCGACTGGTGGAGTTGCTGCTGTTACAAAGACTAATTTAGAGGGAACAGGAATTTATACTATTTCGGGCCAAATTAAACAATCTCATACAACTGAGATGACCTACAATTATCAAATTACGACTACAAATAATATTAATTCTTGTACTGCTGCTACAGCTACGGGTACTATTAAAATAATTCCTAAAGAAGAAATTACTTTAGATCAGTTAAGTGATCCTATTTCATTTGGCGGGCCTGCAAATCAAGAGGTTTGTGAAAATGCAAGTATTCAAGGAATCCGATTTAACTTAACAGGAGGGGCATATTCTGCTAGCGCAACTATAGCGATTCCTCCAGCAATAAACGGATTGCCTCCTGGAGTAGGTATTAATCATGTCAGAGAGAAACAAGTTGAGGAGTATACTGTTGCAGGAATAGGTGCTACAAACGTAGTAAATATAATAGTTAATGGTATTTCATATTCCAAAATAGCTGATGGAACTGACACAGTATCAAGTGTAATTCAAACTATAGCGAATTTAATTAATAATGACTTAAATTCATCAGTTACAGCATCAAGAACTGCCGTTAACAAGATTTTGTTAACATCAAAAATTTCAGGAAAACCATTTACAACTTCTGGCACAGCTTTTGGAGGAGGAAGTTCAATAACAAAAACTGCTATAGGTGTTTCACCACAAAACAATAATGAAAATTATGTAACTCTTGTTGGTGGTCCTACCGAAAATGTTTCGTCTACTAAAATATATAATTATACTTTAACTACATCTGGAACATCGTGTACTGATGATTCATATGCTGGATCAATAACTATAAATCCTTTATCAGAAATATCTTTAATTTCTGCTGGAACAACAGATAATCAAATAGTTTGTAATGGAGCTGTTATTGATGAAATTGTATATTCCATAAGCGGTAGTATAGCAAATGTAAACGTTTCTGGTTTACCTGGAGGAGTAAATGGTACCTGGGATGCTATTTTAAGAAGATTTACAATTAAAGGAACAATTGCTGCTTCTGTAGCTTCAAAGACAGTTTTTACTTACACAGTATCACCAGTAAGTAATGACTGTTCTCCAGAGCCAGTAATTTCAGGAACAATAGAGGTCGCTCCTGATATAACCATTGATGCAACTGCATTTACTGTATCTAAAACATTATTATCAGCTACATCCTCAGGAACTGTGTCGTGTTTTGGTAGTAGTAATGCTGCAATAACTGTTCCTGATGTTGCAATTACTGGGGGTGTATTAAGTATAGCTCAAGTTGATAGAATAAATATTTCTAGTTCTCCTGGACCGGCAATAGAGGGTGATGTAGCGGGAGTAGTTATTGATGGTACTGTTATTGCTTTGACAGTTTTAGATAATACTGGAAGTTTTGGAAATGGGTCCCCTGTTGAAAGTAGTTCTTCAATTGCAACAAGGCTATCAAATAAAATTAATACTACCCCTGGAATTAGTGTTACTGCTCAAGCCAATGGTTATGGTGCAGGAACAATTAAAATAACAGCTAACACATCAGGTGTAGGTTTTACAGCTACAGTGACTAGAACTTTAACGGGAGCTTCAAGTCTTACTATAGCAAGGGTTGCTGATGTTGCTAACAGTACACTTACTTATACATATGAATGGAGTAAAGATGGAGCACCTGGATACTCATTTTCTAAAAACATAACAGGATTAAGTGCTGGTGTTTATCAATTAACTGTTGGTACATCATTAAGTGGTTCATGTTCAACTACTAGTGGAGGAATTACAATAATTGAACCAGACGAGTTAACAGTATCAATTTCTGGAAACTGTGGAGCTTCATTTACAGCAACGACTGTAGGAGGAACAGCACCATATATTTATACTCTTGTCAATAATGATGATGGAACTGATGATGGTGGTTCAGCACAAACTAATTCACTAACTAAAGATTTCAATGGAGTACTTGGAGCTAAATATGTTGTTAAAGTAAAAGACGCAAATAATTGTGTTGCTTATAGTGCAGTTCACACTGTTTTTGGAAGTCTTACTATTGATAAATCAAAATATGATATACAGAATCAGAGGTGTTTTGGAAGAGATGAAGGAGCTATAACAAAATCAACTACTGTTACTCAAACTGTTAGTGGAGGATCTGGTTTTTATAGCTATACATGGACAGGCCCAAGTGGAACATTTACTACTGAAAACATTTCTGGTTTAGCTGCTGGAGATTATCAGTTATCAGTTGTAGATCTTAATTATCCATCGTGTACAGCTAGCGCTACTGTCACAATTCGTCCTGCAACTGCTATAACAATTACTCCAGATTCTTCTAATACAACTCAAATGTTATGTCCTGTTGCGAGTGATACAGTGATAGGGGCAGATTGGGGAACATTAACCGTTTCTGTCACAGGAGGAACAATTGCACCAAGTTATCAATATCAATGGGTTAAATTACCTTCTGGAGCAAACATTTCAGATTCTTTTGGAGGAAATACTAATTCAGTTAGAATTAATTCTGGAGGGGATTACATGGTTATTGTCTCTGACTCTAATGCTCAAGTTTCCACCGGAAATGTTTCTGCATCAACTGCATCATGTTCAATTTCTCAATTATTTTCTGTTACTGGACCCTCAGAAAACTTAAGTGCTGAAATTGTTCTAGGAAGTAATGATAAAATTAATGGTGGTAATGTTGAAATTTTATTTGATACATCTAGCACTACTATAAGTTGTAAAGGAGATTCTAATGGAAGTTTTACATTTGTTATTAAAGGAGGAACTCCTCCATATGAATATAAAGAAAGTTCAGGTGGGTGGACTTCAGCTGCTGGAGCAACAGTTCAGTTGACGGGATTAAGTGCAGACACATATAACATAAGAGTAAGAGATGCTGGACAATGCGTTTCGGGCGGACAAGAAGGTGTAACATTATCTGTTACTCAATCAGGGACTACAACCGATAATGTTGGGGTAATAATTTCTGAACCTTCAGATGAATTGTCAGCTTCAATTGATGGAACACAACAAGAAATAGACTGTTCAACTGGTATTGATGGAAAAATTACTATTAAAGTTTTAGGTGGACAAGCACCTTACCAATTAATTTGGACTGGACCAGCTGGATCTAATTATAAAGCATTAACTAGTATTGATAATATTGGGGGCAGTTCTAGCATAGATAATTTAACATATGCAGGAGATTATAGTGTAACAATAACTGATGCAGCCAAGTGTGATTTAACAAAAGAATTTCCTCTTAAAGAAAAGGCTGGATCAGAAGAAAAACTTGGAAAACCAACAATAACTGTAACTCCAGGAGCTTGTGGGACTGACGAAAAACCTAAAATGGAGGGAGTTTTAAATGGAGGTACTCCACTTGAGATTGAGTGGAGAAAGAAGGACAAAGCAATTGTTCAGAAAAATATGACAATTATTTCAACTATTTTAGTACCACAACTTGGAGATGCATTTACTATCACAATAAATGGAGTCAATTTTACAGAAACTTTAACTGCTTCTCCAACTAAAAGTTCAATTTCTAGCTTAACCTCTGCTTTAGCAACTAAAGTTGATGCGTCTGCTGAAGTTTCTGCTCAAGCACAAGATCTAGATGGAGACGGAAATAATGACAGAATACAAATTAAGGCTTTAACCCTTGGATTAGCCTTTGAATATTCAGATAGTGTTTCTAGAGTTACAGGCTCATTTTCTGACATTAAAGACGAAGTTAAAGAAAATGCTCAGGAACTTGTTGATGGTTGGTTTGCTCAAAATGGAGATCCATTTGGAGATAACTTAATAGTTGATGGCCCACCTGCAGGATTATATGTTCTTTATTTAACTGATGCAAGTGGTTGTAGTCCGCAGACTAGTGATCCTGTTTATGTAAGTGGTGATAATAGTTCTTTGGAAATTACGGTAGATACATCTACAGGAGGTATAGAATATTTTAATACTTGTAGTTATTCAGCAACTCCAATTTCGGCAAACTTTAAGTTTAATTTGTTAGGTGCAACATCACTTGTTTCTATAACATTAAATGGTACAGAAATAACCCAAGCAAGCGGTGAATTGGCAGTTGCTTCCGGAGGTCGATATACTGTTTTTGATTTGTCACCTGGAGATTATGAGATTACTGCAACAGATGCAAATAATCCTGGTTGTCCAGCTTCTCAATCTATTACGGTCAATGAAGCAACTGAAATAAAATACATTGGTGAAACTGAACTTTCTATTGAAAAATGTCAAGATACCATAGCGTTGAATTTTGAACCTTTGACAGATTTTATTGAGGCAGATAATCTTGATGCTTTTTATACAGGAAATAGTGATCCTTACTATGCTTTAGAATTATCTACTCCAGCTGGACTTGTTATAAAAAGGTCTAGTTTTAGAACTAAGGAGGAAATAGATACCGAAATAAATACTTTTGAGCTAGAGGAAGGATTATATACTTTAAAAATAACAAATAGTAAAGGTTGTACAAATGATCCTTCAAAACCAATACTAATAAATGTAACTCAAGAAATTTCTAATATTGTGGTTACAGAAGGATTAGTTGATTCACTTGGCAATCCTACTTTTTCAACCCCAGTAAGTTGTCTGTTAGATGCAAAAGATGGTAAAATTGGTATAAATATTGCAGGAGGACCTGCTAATGCTGAAATAAACTGGGAATATCTTAATCCAAATGATCCACTTACAACAGGTTATACATTATTACCTGAATATAAAGGCTATTTATCAATGAATGATTTAGAAAAAGGTAAATATAGATATACAATTACTGATCCTGACCCTCTAATAACAGGTAATTGTAAATCAAAACCTTATGCATATATACAAGGAGTTATTGATGTTGAAGATGATAAATCTTTAGTTATATCTGATGGACCTTTTGTAGACAATAATTTATGTAATAATACTGCTGGTATTTTGAGGATTGATGTTATTGATTCTCAACAATCTCCAATAACTTTCTATTATGGAACAGATTTTTCTACAGCTAAAATTGTAGATCATGTAAAAGATGATCTCGATTCATACGTTGTTACAATTGATAATCCTCAAAGCTTGGCTAATCTTTATGTTGTGAACGATAGAGGATGTACAAAATCTGTAGAACTTAATTTTGAATTAGGAACTCCTGGATTTGAATATTCAACTCCTACTTATAATAATTCTATAAGTGAAGATGATAGGGTAATCAATGCAAGGCAAGATATAACATTTACTAATCAATCGACATCTCCTTACACAAAAGTAAGATGGGATTGGGGAGATAATGTTTTTGATGAAATAGTTATAGCTAATTCATCAATACAAACCGATCCTGCTTTACAAGGAGATACTGATGGTGATACTTGGATAGATTGGGTTGAGTTTTTAGCTGGAGGTGTGTCTATGTTAGAGTCTAATACTTTAACTCCTGAAGATAAAGATGGTGACGGCGAGTGGGATGGTCAAAAGGGAGTCCTTAAAGGCGATAAAACTCATTCTTATGGACTTCAGGGAACATATTTGGTAACTCTTCAAATAGAAAATGAATTAGGGTGTTTTGATCAAGTAACTAAGCCAGTAAAAGTTGGAAAAGGTTTCTTTGTTTTACCTCCAAATGTTTTTACTCCTAATGGAGACAAGAAAAATGATTATTTTGGAGTTTTATTTTCAGGATTTTGTTATGTAGAATTCACAATATATGACAATACAGGTAATGTTGTTTATCCTACAAAATCAAGCGGAGAAAATCCAAAAATATCTTCGTCATCTACTAGTACTAGTACTACAAGTACACTTGGATATGCGCCTAATTTCAAAAGAGATGAAGGAGGAAATTTCCTTGGTGGACCAAATGAAACTGGACCTGATGGTTACCCAGATTTTAAACCATGGGATGGAAAGCCTGAAGGAAGTGATGAATTAGGAGTTGCTCCATATTATATATGGACTTTAAAAGCTTGGAATAAGGAAAGTTGCACTGGAGAAGAATTTGATGCGGTTGTGAGAGAAGGAGCATTTATGATACTGAAATAAAATGAGAGTAATTTATTTATTTTACTTTATATTTTTACTGATATTTTTTCAGTTAGAATCTTTATATTCTCAAGAAGAGTATTTAGTTAACAATTCTCGATTTCTTCAAAAATCAAATCCTAGTTATTTTGGATATAATAGCTTGTTGAAAGTGGGAGTTTTATATAACTCTCTTACTTTAAATGCTTTTGAAAGGATGAATAATAAATATATTTTTGGTACAATTAGTTTTGATAATCAAAATTTTTCATTAGGAGTTGATGTAAATAGTTTTGCAATGGAGAAAAGTGGGTATGGTCAAACTATTGCAAACTTGACATATGTTTATAAACTACAATTAGATAATTATTTGTTTTTTCTTCCTGCTATAACAGGAGGTTTAGCAACTAAACAATTCAATCCAGATAATTTAACATTTGGAGATCAATTAAGTATTGGTACAGGACAACTTTTAGAATCAAATGATCCACTTGCATCAATAATTTCTAATGTTAACTATTTTGATTTAGGAGCCTCTTTTTTATTACATAGTGAAGATTTTATGGCGGGTTTAACTATTAAGCATATAAATAAACCTAATGATTCTTTTAACAAAGAAGATGATACAACTGAAAAACCTATTCAAATAGGAATTCAAGGAGCTTATGAATTTGATATTAATCCTTATGAAAGAAGATATCTTCCAAGATATTCTTATTTAATGGTTTATTTAAATGCAGTTAAGGTCCAAAATTCAATTCACATGTATCTTTCTCAAGAACTTCAACTTGGAGAATTCTCCGTGGGATTAAGTCAACAAGCAGGAAGTAGCGGGCTTAATAATTTAGGAGTTTCTTTTGGTTTGTCAGCTGAAAATTTTGATTTTGGAGCGTCATATAATTTTAATTTCTTTAATAATCCAGGAAAAGTTTTTTCTCCATCAATATTTGAACTTTATGTAACTTTTGATTTTAGTATTTATAGAAGAAATCAAAGGGGATTATTTAAAAGAATTCAAATAGATAATTATTACTAGAGTTAGTTTTTTTTAGAAACAATATTTATTTTCATTAATTATCTTATTTGCAATTTCAGTTTTTAAAGCAAATATATTAGGACAAGTTTTATAGTCACATGATTTTTTAAATAAATCTAATAATTCTAATTTTTCTTCACCTTCTAATGTACTGTAAATAATATCTTTTGATTTTTTAAGGATTATTTCATTAGCCTCATATAAATACAATTGAGTCATTTTTATTTGTGAAGATTGAGATTCTTTGTCAGATCTATTAATATTTTTTATTGTTCTTTTTAAACCAGAATCAATTAAATAAATTTCAATTAATATATCTGATAAAGACATTAGAACTTGTTGCTTTTTATCAAGACCTTGACCATATTTTTCTGCAGCTTTCCCAATTAGAATTAAAAATATTTTCTTCAGATTAATTAACAGTTGAGTTTCATTTGACATTACATTATTTGGAAGATCTTTTATTTGTAGATTTTTTAACAAATCACTTTTTGCATTCATTACGGCTTCCATCAAATTTATTTGCCCTTTCATTCCTTTTTTTAAAAGCATGCCAACTGAAAGCATTCTGTTTATTTCATTAGTTCCTTCATATATTCTTCCAATACGAGCATCTCTCCAAGCAGATTCCATTGGAGCTTCTGCAGAAAATCCCATTCCACCAAAAATTTGAATTCCTTCATCAGTACAGTTCATTATATCTTCAGAAATTCCAATTTTAATTAAAGAGCATTCAATAGCAAAGTCTTCAACTCCTTTCAGTTCCGATTCCTGATGTGACATACCCTCACTTAAATAAACTTCAGTTCTATTTTCTATATCTTTAGCAGCTCTGTAACAAGCAGATTCGCCTATATAACAGGATGTCGCCATTTGACTAATTTTTTCTTTTATCGCTCCAAAACTAGAAATTGGTGATTTAAATTGAATACGTTCATTAGAATATTTAACTGCTTCAGTAATTACTCTTCTTTGGGCTTCAAGACATGCTACTCCTAATTTGACTCTTCCAACATTTAAAGCATTCATGGCAATTTTAAAACCCTGTTGTCTTTCTCCCAACATATTTTCAACTGGGACTTTTGTTTCATTAAAAAATACTTGACGAGTAGATGATGAGTGAATACCTAGCTTATTTTCTTCATCTCCTAAAGTTATTCCATTTGAAGGTTCATTTGGAATTAGAAAACCAGTAATATTTTTATCATCTTCGATTCTAGCAAAAACAATAAATAAACTTGCAAAACCAGCATTAGAAATCCACATTTTTTGTCCGGATATTTTGTAATAAGATCCGTCATCTGATAATACAGCTTTGGTTTTTCCAGAGTTTGCATCTGATCCAGATCCAGGCTCAGTTAAACAATATGATCCAATCCATTTACCAGATGCAAGATTTGGAAGATATTTTTGTTTTTGATCTTCTGTTCCATAAAGAACTATTGGAAGTATTCCTATACCAGTATGAGCTCCAAAAGCTGTTGAGATAGATCCACTTGCTCCTGAGATATAGTCACAAACAAGCATCGTTGATACAAAACCCATTCCTAGACCTCCATATTTTTCAGGAACAGAAACACCAAGAAAACCTAATTCACCTATTTTACTCATTATTTCTTCTGTGAGTTTGTAGTCTTTTTTTTCAAAACGTTGTCTTTTAGGAACAATTTCTCTATCAACAAACTCTATAACTGAATCCTTCATCATTTTATGTTCTTCAGTAAAGTCTTCAGGTGTAAAAATATCATTGAGATTAGACTCCTTAATTATAAAAGATCCACCAATAGTGACTGATTTTTGATTTGTTTCCATATTTATTTAATTTTTTTTGTTGTCATTATTACTGCACCTTTTTTGAAGAATTCATATTTTTTAGCTACTTCTGAAATTCTATTTATTACTTTATGAAAGTTTTTAATTTCTTTTGTATTTAATTTTTTATCAATTTCTTTATTAAAACCAACAACAACGTTCTTGGAATCTTCTCTTTTTAATTTTCCAAATTTTGTAAGTTTTACGATAACACCTCTTCCATCTTTCGGATTCTTATTTCTTTTAATAAGTTTTCTTTCTTCCATTGTGTTTATAAGCCTTGACAAACTGGTTGACTCCATACCCATTTTAGGTCCTAAATCCGTTACAGATGAACCTTTTTGTTCTATACTTAGTAATGCAAAGCCTATAACCATAGTTGATTCAAATTTTAAGGCCTCCCTATTATACATATTTGAAACTAATTGCCAAGTTGATTTTAAGGCATAGTCGTAAGTTTCTTTTTTCATTAAAGCAAATATAAAAAAAAATACTATGCATGCATAGTATTTTTATAAGAGTTAAATATTTGATTTAATTGTATATTTCATTTACTAATTCTTTGAATTTCTCTTTTATAACTTTTCTTTTGACTTTCATAGTAGGTGTAAGATGCTCTTTTTCTATTGACCAGACTTCAGGGGTTAATTTAAATTTTTTAATTTTTTCCCATTGAGCAAAGGATTCATTATAAAAATTAATTTCTTTTTCAAATTGGTTTAATAACTGTTCTTGTTTGCAAATTTTTTCAAGATTATTTTCGCACGATATTCCTTTTTCTTTTAACCATTGAAGGCAAAACTCAAAATTAGGTTGAATAATAGCTGAAGGCATTTTTTGATTCTCTCCAATTACAGCAATTTGTTCAATAAAAGAAGATTGTTTTATTAAACTTTCTAAAACTTGAGGAGCAATATATTTTCCTCCAGAGGTTTTAAACATTTCTTTTTTCCTATCAGTAATTGTTAGAAAACCATTATTATCAATTTCACCAATATCTCCAGTATGAAAATATTCTCCCGTCATACATTGCTTTGTTAATTCTTTGTTTTTAAAATATCCTAGCATAATGTTGGGTCCTTTACATAATATTTCACCATCGCTCGCAATCTTAATTTTTACTCCATCAATAACTTTACCAACACTTCCAATTTTAAAACCTTCGATTGATTTTTCATTAATTGTTATTGCAGGAGAAGTTTCAGTTAAGCCATAACCTTCTACAATTGTCATTTTTGCAGCACTAAACACTTTAATTAATCTTGGTTGCAAAGCAGCACTTCCGGATTGAATATGAACTAGATTACCTCCTAAAGCATCTTTCCATTTAGATAAAATTAATTTATAAGCAATTTTTAGTTTAATTTGATAAAGAAAACCCTGACTTTTAAAAGGAGTGTAGTTTAATCCTATTTTTATAGCCCAGTAAAATAAGTTTTTTTTCAATCCTTTTAACTCATCACCTTTTTCATAAAATTTGTCAAAAACTTTTTCTAATAACCTTGGTACAGCAGTTATTACATGCGGTTTAACTTCTTTTAAATTATCTCCAATTGTTTCAAGGGATTCAGCAAAATAAACTTCAAAACTATTAAAAATATATCCATACAATTGAGTTCTTTCATATATATGACAAAGAGGTAAAAAGCTTAAAGCTCTATGTCCCTTATTTGGTTGTAATCCCAATCTTTTCGAGGCTGAAATTACATTTGAAACTAAATTTCCATGGCTAAGCATAACTCCTTTGGGAATTCCCGTTGTTCCAGATGTGTATATTATTGTTGCTAAACTTTCAGAGTTAACTTTATTTTTAATAATATTAATTTTATCTAGATCAAAATTTTCACCTAAATCAAGAAGTTCTTTCCAGTTTTTACAATTTTTAATTTGGTCAAAACTAAAAATTTCTTTTAAGGATTTCACCTTACTTTTTATGGGTTTAATTTTATTTAACACCTCTGTATCAGAAACGAAACAATACTTACATTCAGAATGATTTAATATATATTCATAATCTTTTGAGGTAATTGTAGGGTACAAAGGAACATTTATTGCCCCTATTTGAAGTATACCCATATCTATGATACTCCATTCAAATCTATTTGTTGATGAAATTAAAGCTATTTTATCATCAGGTTTAATTCCAAGTTTTAAAAGAGCTTGAGAAATTTTATGAGATTTATCAAAAAACTCTTTAGAAGAAATTGAAACCCATTTTGAATTTGATTTTGAACTTAGTGATTTATCAAGTGGTCCATTATTCACTTGATGTTCTAAAAATTGAAAAATTTTTGAGAATTCCATATTATCTTTTGTCGCAAATTATGAATTTTTGACTAATTCTAGATTAAATTACTTTGAAAGCCAATTATAAGCATTTACAAAGGCTTCATGCCAAGGAGAAATTTCATGTTTAGATTTATTTGGATAATATCCCCAATTCCATGGAAAAAGAGATCTTTCGAGGTGTGGCATCATTACTAAATGTCTTCCATCTTTATTACATAGCATAGCTGCATTATAATCTGAACCATTTGGATTAGCAGGATAACCAGAATAATGATATTTTGCAGGTATTTGGTAATGATCTTCATTTAATGGTAATAAAAATTTACCCTCTCCATGGGCCGCCCATATTCCTAAGGTGCTTCCTTCTAAACTTTTCATCATTATTGAGCTTGACGGTTGAATTTTTACGGCAGTAAATATACATTCAAATTTTCCAGAATCATTGTGAGTCATTTTAGGTTTATTTTTATCTAAAGGATTTATTAAATTTAATTCAATAAAAAGTTGACACCCATTACAAACCCCTATTGACATTGTATCATTTCTTTTAAAAAAATTAGTTAAACTTTCTTTTGCCTTTGTATTATAAAGAAAAGAACCTGCCCATCCTTTTGCAGAGCCTAAAACATCCGAGTTTGAAAACCCTCCAACTCCAGCAATGAATTTTATTGATTCTAAGTTTTCTCTTCCTTCTATTAGATCAGTCATATGTATATCAATTACATCAAATCCAGCAATATGAAGAGCATATGCCATTTCTCTTTCGGAATTACTTCCTTGATCTCTAATTATAGCTGCCTTAATTCTTCTTTTATTTTTTAAGTTATTTATAAGCCCCTTAAATCCTTTTGGAAAAGTATATTTTAAGGGTTGAACTTTATAGTTTTTTTCTCTTTCCAATGATAAGTTATTCATTGTTTGATAGCTATCTAATATTTTTGAAGTTGAATACCAATTATCCCTAAAATTATTAATATTAAAATTGAAATTATTATTAAAATTTTTAACAATTAATTTTCCACTTGAAATTACTTTTCCAATATGAATACATTTAATTTTTTCTTTTTTAAAATAATCACTCAAATTAATTAAAGATTGTAATAGAATTCCTGAGTTTTCAGAAAAGAAGACTTTTACACAATCTTTTTCATTTAGTTCAGTTAAATCAATATCTAATCCTATATTATTACTTGGAAAACACATTTCTAAAAGACAGGTAATCAAACCCCCAGAAGAAATATCATGACCAGAATTTATTTTTTCATCATAAATTAAATCTTGCACAGAATTAAAAGCTTTTTTAAAATATTCGGGATTATTTATTGAAGGAGCATTATTACCTATTTTATTTAAAATTTGACCAAATGAACTACCTCCTAAAGAATATTCTTCATCTGAAAGATTTATGTAATATAAATCGCCTCCATTTTTTTTAAGATTAGGAGTGACAATTTTTTTAACATTTTCACACTCTCCAGTAGCTGATATAATTACAGTCCCAGGAGCTCTAACAATAGAGTTTTTATATTCTTGTTGCATTGACAGAGAATCTTTTCCCGTTGGAATATTTATACCTAGTGAAATTGCAAAGTCTGAACAAGCTTTTACTGCATCATAAAGTCTAGAGTCTTCACCTGGATTTTTACAAGGCCACATCCAATTTGCAGACAAACTTATAGATTTCATTTTTTTACACAATGGGGCCCAAATAATGTTTGTAAGACTTTCCGCTATAGAGTTTACACTTCCTTTTTTTGGATTTATAATTCCACTAATAGGGGAATGGCCAATTGAAGAAGCAATTCCTTTATTTCCTGAAAAATCAAGAGCAACTACTCCACAATTACTTAGGGGTAATTGTAATTTTCCAACAGTTTGTTGTTGAGCAACTTTTCCTGTAACGCATCTGTCAACTTTATTTGTAAGCCAATCTTTGCATGCTACTGATTCTAATTTTAAAAGATCACTAATATATTCTTCTATCTTTTTTTGTGAATATACTATTTCTTTAAATGATCTTTTTAAGGTTTTATCTTTCATAAAAGTTTTTGGAGGATTTCCAAATAATGAGTCAAGATTCAGATCAATGGGTTTTTTTTGAGTAGCATCATCAATAAACGTAAATTGTTTATCATTTTTGACTTCTCCAACAACATAAATAGGTGCTCTTTCTCTTTTAGCAATGGATTTGATTAAATTTAAATCAGAAGGATCGATAATTAAACCCATCCTTTCTTGTGATTCATTACCAATAATCTCTTTAAAAGATAGAGTTGGATCTCCTAAAGGAAGTTTGTTAATATGAATAAGTCCACCATTTTCTTCCACTAACTCTGAAAGACAATTTAAATGACCTCCAGCGCCATGATCATGAATTGAAATAATGGGATTTTTTCCTAACTCAATGAGGCTTCTAATAGTATTTGCAACTCTTTTTTGCATCTCTGGATTTGATCTTTGTACTGCATTTAATTCGATTTTATTTTCAAAAGATCCAGTATTAGATGAAGAAACAGCTGCTCCACCCATTCCAATCCTGTAATTATCTCCACCTAATATAATTATTAAATCATTTTTTTTTGGTAATTTTTTTTGAGCTTGATTTAAGTTTCCATATCCAATTCCACCAGCAAGCATAATTACTTTATCATAAGCCCATAGAAGATCTTTTTCTTTATGTTCAAATGTTAAGACAGATCCTGAAATTAATGGTTGGCCAAATTTATTTCCAAAATCTGATGCTCCATTTGAAGCTTTTATTAATATTTCAAGGGGTTTTTGATAAAGCCATTTTCTTTCATAAATATTTTCTTCCCAACGTTTAACTTTTCCTGCTCTAGAATATGGTGTCATATAAACAGCTGTCCCTGCCATAGGAATTGAACCTTGACCTCCAGCCATTCGATCTCTAATCTCTCCACCTGATCCAGTTGCTGCTCCATTAAATGGTTCAACTGTAGTAGGAAAATTATGTGTTTCCGCTTTTAGTGAAATTACACTTTTAATTTTTTTAGTTAAATATTTACTCGGTACTTCGCCTTTAGAAGGAGAAAACTGAATAATTTCAGGCCCTTTTATAAAGGCTACATTATCCTTGTAGGCAGATACGATTTCGTTTGGATTAATTTTTGATGTTTTTTTAATTAACTCAAATAGGCTTTTTTTTTGTTTGTTTCCATTAATTATAAAATTGCCATTAAATATTTTGTGTCTACAATGTTCAGAGTTTACTTGAGAAAAACCAAAGACTTCAGAATCAGTAAGAGGTCTATTCAATTTTTTTGATAAGTTATTTAAATAATCAATTTCTTCAGAATTAAGAGATAGTCCCTCATTTATATTATAAAGATTAATGTTTTCAATTTTTTTTATTTTTTCAGGAGTTACATTTACTTCGAATATGTTATGATCAATTACTTTATATTTATTAAAAAGCATTGGATCATATTTTTCTTCATCTAATATTTTTTTATATTTTTCAATTCTACTAATTCCAATTATACCCATGTTTTGAGCAATTTCTACAGCATTTGTACTCCATGGTGAGATCATATTAGGATATGGTCCAATAAAAGGTCCTTTTATTATTTTTTGAATATTAATTTTCTGATCAAATAACCACTGAAATTTTTTTAGATCTTCAGAAGATATTTTATTTTCGGATTTTATGACATATATAGCATCTTTTATATTACCGAAGAAAGAAATCATATAGCTAAAAAAATGATTATGTAAAATTAAATTATTTGACAGATTTAATTTAAACTAAAGACTTTACATTTTAATTATTTTTCATTTATTTATTCACATTATTAAGTTTTAACAAAAAAATGATTATAAATTCTAATGGAATGAAAATTTAAAGATCTAACCTAATTTTTTAATTTCACTTTTATATTTTGGAAAGTTCAAGTAACTAAAAGTTTAATTTTTTTGATTATTTAAAGCTTTGAAGTTTTACTAAATTTTTATATATCATACTCGAATTCATTAAAGATTTATGTGTTCCAAATTCAATAATTTTTCCATTATCAATTACAATTATTTTATCTGCTTTTTGAATAGTTGATAGTCTATGTGCAATTACTATAGAGGTCCTACCAATCATTAGCTTATTTAGAGCCTCTTTAACAAGATTTTCAGAGACAGTGTCTAAAGATGATGTAGCCTCATCAAGAATAAGTATTTCAGGGTTTTTTAAAAGAGCTCTAGCAATAGAGAGCCTTTGTTTTTGACCTCCTGAAAGGTTATTACCTGAATTTCCAATTATAGTCGAATATTTGTGTTCAAGTTTTTCAATAAACTCATCTGCATTTGCTGATTTTACCGCATTATAAATTTCTTTTTTTTCTGCTTTTGGATTTCCTATTAATAAATTGTTTAAAACAGTATCGTTAAATAAAATAGACTCTTGTGTAACTATTCCAATTAATTTATATAATGAGGATTTTTTTATACTTTTAATAGATATATTGTCAATTTTAATTTTACCAGAATCTATATCATAAAATCTATTTAACAAATTTGCAATTGTTGTTTTACCTCCTCCCGATGGACCAACTAAGGCTACAGTTTCTCCCTTTTTTATATTAAATGAAATATTATTTAATGTAATTTTCTCTAAATATGAAAAATTTACATTTTCAAATGAAATAGATTCTTTAAATTTTTTTAATTCTATAGCATTATCTGATTCTTTTATATTATTTCTTGCGTTAAGAACTTCTAATATTCTTTCAGCCGCTGCATTACCCTTTTGAATACTATAACTTGCCTTACTGATATCTTTTGCAGGGGTTAAAATATTATATGCTAAACCCATATATACAATAAAAGCAGCTCCTGTCAAACTTTGATCTATAAGAACCATTTTTCCACCAAACCATAAAAGTATTCCAATTGTACAAATACCTAGAAACTCACTAATAGGAGAAGATAAATTGACTTTATGTAAAAGCTTATTTGAAAAGAGATAGAACCTTAAAGTTGCATTTTGAAATAATGATTTAAAATGTTGACCAGCACTAAATGTTTTTATTATTTTTTGTCCATTTAATGTTTCATCTAATATTGAGAGAAAAGATCCTTGTTCTTTCTGAACTAAATTGGATTGTTTTTTTAATTGTTTGCCAATAATAGAAATAATAATTCCAGATATAGGAATGAAAATAATCACTATAATGGTTAATTCAAAACTAAAAATAAACATGGCAATTATTGAAAAGATTATAGTTAAAGGGGCTTTGATTATTAATTCCAAAATAGAAAGATAAGATGTTTGTATTTCATTAACATCATTTGTCATTCGTGACATCACGTCTCCTTTTTTCTTTTCATTGAAATAGGCTATTGGCAAACTAATTATTTTATCATATAAAATGTTTCTTAAATCTCTTAAAATTCCATTCCTTAAAAAAGTAATGAAATATAACGCTAAATAGTTTGATAAATTTTTTAGAAAAAATAATAATAAAACAATGCAAATAACAAATATTAAAGTTGTTTCTATATTTATTTCTAGCTGTTTTGTAATATAATAGTTTAAATAGTCTTTTATATAATCGTCGATTTTAAAAATACCATTATATAATGGTTTTACATCTTGTTTTTCGGTTGTTTTAAACAAAACATTTAACATAGGCATCAAAGACACAAAGGCCATCGCGCTAAAAAAAGCATAGAGAATATTAAAAAAAATATTTAGAAAAGCATATCCTTTGTATGGGATACCATATTTTAGAATATTTTTAAAAGAAATCATCATATTTCTATAAATTCATTTTTAATAATCTCAATTTTTTTTTCAAGAACTTTTTTTTGGCTTAACCATGATTTATTCGAATCAAATTTTTTATTTACACTTATATAAAATTTAATTTTTGGTTCAGTGCCACTGGGTCTGATTGCAATCATTGAGTCATCTTCTAGCCTAAATATAATGACATTAGATTTAGGTAGTTTAATTTTTTCAGTTTTATCAGAAATCATGTTGTGGTTAATAGATTTAAGATAATCCTCAAAAAAATTAACCTTGATTCCAGCTATGCGATTTGGAGGATTATTTCTATATTTTTTAATTATATTATTGATGATTTCTAAACCACTTTCACCTTCTTTATTAAAAGAAATTAATTCTTCTAAAAAAAAACCGTATTTTTTGTAACAATCAATCAAAAGATCAAAAACACTTTTATTATTTTTCTTTGCTATATATCCAATTTCACAGATTAACAGGGAACTTAAAACAGCGTCTTTATCTCTAATTTTATCTCCTATTAAAAAACCTAAACTTTCTTCTCCTCCAGCTATAAAATTATGATCAGGATTATCTTTTATTAATTTCCCTATCCATTTAAATCCAGTTAGTGTTTCTTTATATTGAAATTTATAATGATTTGCAATAAGTTTTATTATTGGAGATGAAACAATTGTACTTGCAATAAACTCGTTTCCGATTGGAGTTTTTTTATTGATATATTCCCTTAATAAAAAATCAATCATAATTGTCATAATTTGATTGCCATTTAAAATTTCCCATTCGTCTTCATCAGATAAAACAGCAATTCCTAACCTATCTGAATCGGGATCAGTACCAATCACAATATCAGCCTTAATTTTTTTTGCTTTTTCTATTGCCATCGATAAAGCTTCTTTTTCCTCGGGGTTTGGAGATTTTACAGTTGGAAAATTACCATCTGGTTTAGATTGTTCATTAACAATGTTAATTTTTTTAAACCCTGCTAATTTTAAAACTTCTGGTATAACCATAATTGAAGCCCCATGAAGAGGGGTGAAAACAATCTTATAGTTTTTGGTTTTATCATAATCGAATTTTCCAAGGGATATAATAACTTTAAAATATTCTCTATCTATTTTTGAATTAATTAGCTTAAGCTTTCTTGGATTAGATTTAAAAAGAATATCGTTAAAATTAATTTTATTTATTTCTTTTATTATTATTTCATCCTCTGGTGGTGTTAATTGACCTCCATCTTCTAGATAAACTTTATATCCATTATATTCTGGAGGATTGTGTGATGCTGTTATTACAATTCCACATTGAGCTTTAATATAACGAACTGCGAATGATAATTCTGGTGTTGGCCTTAATTCACTAAATAATAAACATTCAATATTATTAGCTGAAAAAATGTTTGCAACTATTTCTGCGAATTTTTTACTATTTTTTCTACTATCATACGCTACAATAGCTTTTATGTTAGTACCATTATATTTTTTATTTAAATAATTTGATATTCCTTGAGTGTTCCTTCCAATTGTATATTTATTTATTCTATTTGTTCCGACTCCCATGATTCCTCTCATACCTCCAGTTCCAAATTCAATATTCTTATTAAATGCATCTTTGAGTTCAGAAGGATTTTTTACTAGTTCTTTAACTTTGAACTGAGTATTTTCATCAAAAGGTTTGTTTAACCATGAATGAAAGTCTAACATAACAATTAAATTGTTTCAGCTATTGAATAGTTTTTTGTTCTTTTTTGAGTTTTCAGAATAATTTCCCCTAAAAAACCTGCAATAAAAAATTGACTTCCTAATAACATTAGAGTTAAAGCAATAAAAAATTGGGGCCTTTCAGTAATTAATCTTCCAGAAGTGTCTAGATAAAGCTTATCAAATCCAGTATACAGGGTAAAACCAAATCCTAAAATCAACATTATCGTTCCCCAAACTCCAAAAAAATGCATTGGTCTTTTACCAAATTTTTGTACAAACCAAATGGTTATTAAGTCAAGAAACCCTTTGTAAAACCTATCGTTTCCAAATTTTGTTTTTCCATATTTTCTTGCTTGATGTTTAACTACTTTTTCACTAATTTTTGTAAAACCTTGTTGGGCTGCTAGGACTGGAATATACCTATGCATTTCTCCATACACATAAATGTTTTTAACAACGTTTTTTCTATATCCTTTAATACCACAATTAAAATCATGAATTTTAATACCTGAGACTTTTCTTGCTGCCCAATTAAATAATTTTGAAGGCATATTTTTGAAAAAAAAGGAATCAAATCTTTTCTTTTTCCATCCAGAAATTAAATCAAGATTTTCATTTAATAAAATTTTATGCATTAATGGGATTTCATGAGGAGAGTCCTGTAAATCTGCATCTAGGGTAAAAATAAAATTACCTTTAGCTTTTTCAAAACCAGCATGTAAAGCTTGAGATTTTCCATAATTTTTTGAAAAGGATACACCAAATATATTTTTATATTTTTTTGATATTTCTTTAATTGAGATCCATGATTTGTCAGTACTTCCATCATCAATAAAAATGATTTCATAATCATAGTTATGAATATCCATAACATTTTGAGTGGTTTTAATTAATTCCTTTAATGATTCATTTTCATTAAATAATGGTATAACAATAGAAATTTCAGGGTTTTTTTCCATTTAAATCAAAATTACAAACTTTTGATTTATTCTGGTCTAGATTTTTTTACAATAAGGCCTCCAATTAATGATATAATAAAACCAATAAAAAGTTGAAAAATCATAACAAACACGAAAATAATTCCTGGCGTTGAAAAGTTTCTTTGCATTTCAATAGCACTTTCAATCATTTCTTGAGAGAGTTCTGGATTATTCATTCTCATTATTTCTGATTGATATTTAAAACCTTTTTCCAATACTTCTGGATCAAGAAAGTTAATTAAAATAATAAAATATAAAAAACCTATAAGACCTCCTAAAAGACTTATTCCTAAACCTAATTTAAAACACTCAGATAGATTTATAAAACCTTCATTATCCTTTTTAAATGCAATGAAGGCAACAATAATTGAAGCAGATAAAATAATAAATGATACAACTTGTTGAAATGGACTATTTTGATAGTGCATATCGAGAAAAAAAAGCATTAGGCTGAAAATAATAGAAACTATACCTAATAGCGAGCCATAATTTAATATATATTGACGAATACTTACTCTACTTTCTTCCATGATATAAAATTTTGATTCAAATGTATACTAATTTTAAAAAAAAAACTAAATTTGCTTTCTTAAAAAAAATAAATGAAACCTAATATTCATCCTGATAATTATCGATTAGTTGCTTTTAAAGATATGTCAAATGAAGATATTTTTATTACTAAGTCAACCGCACCTTCAAAAGAAAAGATTAAAGTCGATGGAATTGAATATCCGCTAATTAAATTGGAGGTTTCTAGAACTTCACATCCATATTATACCGGTAAAACTAACTTGGTTGATACTGCTGGAAGAATTGATAAATTTAAAACTAAGTATTCTAAATTCAAAAAATAGATTTTAATTCAATTTTCTAACTTTTTTTAAATTAAGTAGGTTTAAAGGATTAATATTAAAATTTTCAATATTTTTTTGCGAAAATCTTATAACTTGATCAAAGTAAAGGGGCACTATTGGGTAGTCATTCATCATTAAACTGTCCATTTTTTTATATAATTTAATTCTTTCTTCAGATGATTTTATTTTAAATGTTTTTTCATATAAAGAATCATAAGTTAAATTTTTATAATGTGTGTAATTTGGACCATTTGGCGAAAAGTTTTTACTGTAGAAAAGCGACAGGTAATTTTCTGCATCAGGATAATCAGCTATCCAACTCGCTCGAAAAAGTTCTAAATTACCAGAAGATTTTGCTTTTCTAAGGATTGATGTTGGCATTATTTCAATTTTAACATTTATACCTATTTTTTCCAATTCTTTTTGAAGGAATTCACATAAATCCACATAATTTGAATCGGTAGCAATTCTAATTTGAGGATTATTAATTCCACTTTCTTCAATAAATTCATTAACTAAGATTTTTGCTTTTATTGGATTGTATTCAAAATCGTATTGAGAAACCCCTTTTAGTCCTTCTGGAATTATTCCTTTTTTTGCAGAACTTCCAATATTATTTCTTAAATATCCTATCATTAAATCTCTATTAAATCCTATATTAATGGCTTTTCTAATTTTTTTTGAATTTATTACAGAAGATTTTGTGTCTAAGTAAATTCCAATATACTCTGTATTTAAATATGGACCTTTATACATTTTTATCTTATTTAGGTATTTAGGTTGAAGATTTCCTTGAGATGTTAACAATTCATCTTTATAAGAAGAATCAATTGAATTAATAAAATCTAATTTTCCTTGAATAAATAACATAAATTCACTTTGTATATCTGAAATAAATTGAATTGCAATTGATTCCAAATAAGGTAATCTAATCCCATTTATATCATTTTCAAAGTAGTTTTTATTTTTTCTCAAAACTAATTTTTCATTTTCATTCCATTTTTTAAAATAAAAAGGACCAGTTCCTATAGGATTTCTTGAAAAACTCTCTCCAAGGGCTTCAACAACTTCATAAGGCACGACTGAACAGTATTTCATTGAAACTAGCCCAAGAAAAGCAGGAAAAGGGTTTTTAAGTTTAATTTTAAAAATACTATCATTTAAAGATTTATAATTTTTAACATTTTGAAGCACCCAACCTCCTGGAGAGCCAAGGTTTTTATCTTTTAATCTATTTAAACTAAAAGTGAAATCTGATGCAATTACTTTTCTAGTTTTATTTTTTCCAAAATAATCTGATTCATGAAAAAAAACATCATCTCTTAAAATAAATGTATATTCTAAACCATCATCACTTATTATCCATGACTTAGCAATTTCAGGAATGACATTAAGACTATCATCTAATTGCACTAAACCATTGAATATTTGATTTACTGGCCATATATTTTGAGGGTTTCTTGAAAAAGCTGGATCTAAAGAGGTTATGTTTCTATATTCATTATATCTAAAAACATTTGTATTGGTTTCAATTTTTTTAGAACAAAAAGAAAAAAATAAGATGAAGCTTAGATAAAGACGATAAAAAAAATATTTTTTAATTAATTTTGACATTTTAAAAATTTCAATGCTTTTCAAAATTAAAATAATATATATTGTTTAAGTGAATACAAAAAAAGAATTTATAATTGATAAAAAAAGAAAAATTAAAATTGCTTTTCATACATTGGGATGTAAATTAAATTTTTCAGAAACTTCTTCAATTTCACGAACTTTTAGTAAAGATAAATACACTATTGTTTCATTTAACTCTAAAGCAGATGTTTATGTAATAAATACTTGTTCTGTAACTGAAAACGCAGACAAAAAAACTAAGTCTTTGATTAAATTAATTTTGAAAAAAAATATTAATGGATTTATTGCTATTATTGGTTGTTATGCGCAGCTTAAAACAAAAGAAATTTCTCAAATTCAAGGAGTAGATCTTGTAATTGGAGCAAAAGAAAAATTTAGATTAGCAAAATATGTAAAAGATGCCTTTAAAGATAATTTGGACAAGATTAATTCTTGCGATATTTCAAAGGTTAATTTTTTTAATGAAGCTTATTCTCTTGGTGAAAATAGAACCAGAGCTTTTTTGAAGGTGCAAGATGGTTGTGATTACAAGTGTTCATATTGCACAATTCCTCTTGCAAGGGGTGTTTCAAGAAGTGATAGTATTGAAAATATAATTTTAAATATTCATAAAATTGCAAAAGAGGGAATTAAAGAGGTTGTTATAACAGGAGTTAATACCGGCGATTATGGAAAAAGAATAGATTCAAATAAAAATAATTTCTTGCAGTTAATCTGTGAATTGGATAAAATAGAACCCATTAGTAGATATAGAATTTCATCCATTGAACCTAATTTGTTAGATGATAAGATAATTGAATTTGTATCTAAAAGTAAAAAATTTGTTCCTCACTTTCATATTCCGCTTCAAAGTGGAAGTGACAAAATTTTAAAAAAAATGAAAAGAAGATATTTGACAAATTTATTTTCAAATAGAATTAATACTATAAAAAAATTGATGCCTAATTCCTGTATAGGAGTTGATGTAATTGTTGGATTTCCTGGGGAAAGTGAAAAAGATTTTATTAAAACATATGAATATTTATTTAATTTAGAGGTTTCATATTTGCATGTCTTTAAATATTCTGAAAGATCTAATACTGAAGCTTTAAATTATAAGGAAGTTATACCTGAAATTGTAAGAAAAAAAAGAAGTAATATTTTAAGAGAATTGTCTTTAATAAAAAGAAAAGATTTTTATAAATCTCAAATTGGAAAAGAGCTGAATGTTCTTTTTGAAAGTGAAAATAAAAATGGTTTTATTGAAGGTTATACCGAAAACTATATAAAGGTAAGAGATTATTGGAACCCAAATAAAATAAATACTATTCAACAAAGAGTTTTGCAATCAATAGACAAAATGGGTTATTGTAGGATTTGATTAAAGTTTAATTCCAACAGGAAGTAGTGATTTGTAAGACTTATTTCTCCTTACAAAACTGGCTATTTTAGGAGAAGTAGGAACGACTCTTAGTTTTTTATTTGAAATAAACTCAAGAGTTTTTTTTATAAAATTTTCTTCAAATTCTTTTGAATGAATATTTCTAGGAATAACTATTTTGGTTAAAAAAATTTTTCTTTCTTGCTCTGCGTATTCAATTCTAGCAAGAAGACCATTTTTTCTTACCTCAAACTGCCTAAGAAATTCATTATTATCAAGTTTTATTTCAATCATAAATCTACAATGATTAATTTTAAAATTTAACTTAAATTCAAACGGATAACAAAAATACAATTATTTTGTTAGATTACAATTTTATTTTTTCCAATTAGATGAAAAAGATAAATGTTTACTTCATGCCCGGTATGGCAGCAAGTTCAAGGATTTTTGAATATATAAGATTACCAGAATTTTATTCAGTTCATAAACTGGATTGGATTATTCCTAAAAGAAAAGAAACTTTAGAGTTCTATGCTAAAAGAATTTGTAAAAAAATAACTGAGCCAAATCCTATTTTAATTGGAGTTTCTTTTGGCGGTATATTGATTCAAGAAGTTTCTAAACATATAAAGCACAAAAAAATTATAATAATATCAAGTATAAAAACTAATAATGAATTACCAATTTCAATGAAAATGGCTAAAAAAACAAATATTCATAGAATATTGCCTTTTCAATGGATTAATAGCCTTGACAAACTCGCTCTTTTTGCTTTTGGAAATGGAATAAAAAAGAAAATAAAAATTTATCAAAAATATTTATCATATAGAGACCCAAATTATTTGAAATGGGCTATGGATTGCATTGTGAATTGGAATCAAACAGAAATTATAGAGGGATTAATTCATATTCATGGAAAAAAAGATAATGTTTTTCCAGTTAAAAACTTATCTGGTAGAGTTTATCTAATTGATGGTAATCATGCCATCATAATCACTAAAGCAGACTTAATAAATAAATTACTAGTAGAATTATTAAAAAATTAAATTTTCAATTATTAATATTGTAGGTCATTTCATTTCTAAATTAAATTTTTTGAAAAAAAATATTCTATTCTTTTCATTTGTAATTATATTATTATTTATTAGCGCAACGTATTTTAAAAATAACTTTAATTCAGAGTTTAAATCTTATAGTAACGATGATCTTTATAGAGTATATGCTCTTAAAACACCAGAAAATATAAGTTTTTGTGATGAACAAGTTCCTTTAGAATTATTAGATGTTAGAGAAAGATTAGATAGAGAATTGCTTGTAAATACTTATTGGCAATCAAACATGCTTTTGTTGATTAAAAGATCGTATAGATTTTTTCCATTAATTGAGGAAATATTAAAAGAAGAAGAAGTGCCTGATGATTTCAAATATTTAGCTGTTATTGAAAGTGGATTAGAAAACGTACGATCACCGAAAGGAGCTAAAGGGATTTGGCAAATAATGTCAGGTACAGCCAGAGAATATGGATTAGAGGTTAATAAAAATGTTGATGAGCGTTATAATTTGGAGTTATCAACTAGAGTTGCATGCAAATATTTAAAAAAAGCTAAGAACAAATTTGGTTCTTGGACTCTAGCAGCTGCAGCTTATAATAGAGGTATATCTGGTATTTCAAGAAATCTTACAAGGCAAAAAGTTGAAAACTATTATGATTTATTGTTAGGTAGAGAAACCAGTAGGTATATTTTTAGAATTTTAGCTGTTAAGGAAATAATGGAGAATGCCAATAATTATGGATTTATATTTCAAGAAAAAGATCTTTATAAGCCATATGAAATTAAAAAAATCGAGTTAGATACTGCAATTTCGAATATTACAGATTTCTCAAAAAAAATGGGGATAAATTATAAAACCATGAAACTACATAACCCTTGGTTATTAGAAAACCATTTAAATAATAAATCAAGAAAAAAATATATTATTAAAATCCCAAATTAAATATCAAATTCTTTTCATTTGTTGTTGAATCATTTTTATTTGCTCATTTAGCATATTGTGTTTATCTAATTTTTTTGCCTCTGTTAATAACTGTTGAGCTTCTCTTTTTCTTCTTTTTTGCATTAATATTCCTGCTAAGCTCATTTTTGCCATAGCAAGATCATGATTCATTGACATACCTAATTGGATTGCTTTTTTAAAATACTTTTCTGCTTGGGTTAAATTTTTTTGAGAATAAATAATACCATTTAAATAATTGTAATAACCTTGTTGTTTTTTTACAAGGGCTTTTTCTGGATTATATATTTTTGATAATAATCTTTCAGTACCCATGAAATCTTGTTTTCTTAACTTTAAAAATGCAAGAAAAATAATTTCATTTTTAAAATAAATCAATATGAAAAATAATGAAATTAAAATTAGAAAAATACCATTTCCAATGTAATTTTCATAGAATTGATATATAGAGTATACTAACGTTATGAAAGCTAGTAGTAATTTTATATTTTTATTAAACATTTTTTATTCAAAAATAATGAAATTTTGAAATGTTTTTGATTCAATTTGTTAGAGAAAAAAGTTATTGTATATTTGCTCGAATTCCTAAATTTATCAAAGCAATATTAAATGAAAAGAACATTTCAGCCTTCTAGAAGAAAAAGAAGAAACAAGCATGGTTTTAGGGAAAGGATGTCAACCTCTGCTGGCAGAAAAATTCTTTCATCTAGGAGAGCAAAAGGAAGGAAAAAACTATCTGTTTCATCAGAGTTAAGTTATAATAAATGATAAAAAACAAAATATTTCAAAGGTGTTATCTACTTTCTAGTTAACACTTTTTTTTTATATTAATTTCGATAATGCCAAAGTCATCTTCAATTAAGTCTATACTTGTTATTGGATCTGGACCAATAATTATTGGTCAAGCTTGTGAATTTGATTATTCAGGATCTCAAGCGTTAAGATCATTGAGGGAGGATGGAATTAAAACAATTTTAATTAATTCAAATCCGGCAACCATAATGACTGATCCATCTATGGCAGATCATATTTATTTGAAACCATTAAATACAAAGTCAATTATTGAAATTTTGAAATTGCATTCTATTGATGCTGTTTTACCAACTATGGGGGGACAAACAGCTTTGAATCTTTGTATTGAAGCTGACGAAAAAGGTATTTGGAAAGATTTTGATGTTAAAATAATTGGAGTTGATATAGATGCTATCAATATAACTGAGGATAGAGAAAAATTCAAGAAATTATTAAAAAAAATCAACATTCCAGTTGCACCTGCATTAATAGCAAATTCTTTTTTAAAAGGCAAAGAAATTGCTCAAGAATTAGGTTTCCCACTTGTTATAAGACCTTCTTTTACACTTGGAGGATCAGGTGCTTCATTTGTACATGACGAATCTGAATTTGAAAAATTATTAACTCGTGGACTAGAAGCTTCTCCCATTCATGAAGTTTTAATAGATAAAGCTCTTCTTGGTTGGAAGGAATATGAATTAGAGTTATTAAGGGATAAAAACGATAATGTGGTAATAATTTGCACAATTGAAAATATGGATCCAATGGGTATTCACACTGGAGATTCCATAACTGTTGCTCCTGCAATGACTCTTTCTGATAAAACTTACCAGAAAATGAGAGATATGGCGATTAAAATGATGAGAAGTATTGGTGATTTTGCTGGAGGATGTAATGTTCAATTTGCAATTAGTCCTGATGAAAAAGAGGATATTATTGGTATTGAAATTAATCCTCGAGTTTCTAGGTCTTCTGCCTTAGCATCCAAAGCATCAGGATACCCCATAGCTAAAATAGCTGCTAAACTTGCAATAGGCTATACTCTTGATGAATTAAATAATCAAATAACTAAGTCTACATCTGCTTTATTTGAGCCAACCTTGGACTATGTAATTGTTAAAATTCCAAGATGGAATTTCGATAAATTTGAAGGTTCAGATAGAACTTTAGGACTTCAGATGAAATCTGTAGGGGAAGTTATGGGTATTGGTAGATCATTTCAAGAGGCCCTTCATAAAGCAACTCAATCATTGGAAATTAAAAGAAATGGATTAGGTGCTGATGGAAAGGGAATTAAAGATTATGAATTAATAATAAAAAAATTAAGTAATCCTAGTTGGGATAGAGTATTTATAATTTACGATGCTATTCAAATGGGAATTTCTCTAGAAAGAATTTTTGAAATTACAAAAATTGATATGTGGTTTTTACTACAATTCTATGAGTTAGCTGAACTAGAAAAAGAAATTTCAACTTTTTCAATTAAATCAATTTCATCCGAAATTTTGTTAGAAGCCAAACAAAAGGGTTTTGCAGATAGACAAATTGCGCATATGCTTAAATGTTTAGAGAGTGAAGTATATAATAAAAGAAATAAATTAGGTATTAATAGAGTTTATAAGCTTGTTGATACTTGTGCTGCAGAATTTTCTGCAAAAACCCCTTATTATTATTCTACATTTGAGGAAAAGTTTCATGTTGAAAACGAAAAAATAAAAAGTGAAAATGAAAGTATAGTAACTAATAAGAAAAAAATAATTGTTTTGGGATCTGGTCCTAATAGAATTGGTCAGGGAATAGAATTTGATTATTGTTGTGTTCATGGGGTAATGGCGGCTAGTGAATGTGGTTATGAAACAATCATGATAAATTGTAATCCAGAAACTGTTTCAACAGATTTTGATATTGCTGATAAGTTATACTTTGAACCAGTTTTTTGGGAACATATTTATGATATAATTTGTTTAGAAAAACCTTACGGTGTTATTGTTCAATTAGGAGGGCAAACAGCTTTAAAGTTAGCGGAAAAGCTTGATAGATATGGTATAAAAATAATTGGCACAAACTTTAAGTCATTAGATCTAGCAGAAGATCGTGGTAGTTTTTCTAATTTATTAAAAAAGAATAATATTCCTTACCCAGAATTTGGAGTGGCTACAACTCCAGATGAAGCCGTTAAATTGTCAAAGAAATTAGATTTTCCAATTTTGGTAAGACCATCATATGTTTTGGGTGGTCAAGGAATGAAAATAGTTATAAATGAAGAAGAATTAGAATCTCATGTAAGTGACTTGTTACAAAAAATTCCAAATAATAAATTATTACTAGATCATTATCTAGACGGTGCTATTGAGGCTGAGGCAGATGCAATTTGTGATGGTGAAAATGTATATATTATTGGTATAATGGAACATATTGAGCCTTGTGGTATTCATTCCGGAGATTCTAATGCCACTCTTCCTGTGTTTAATTTAGGAGAATATGTTGTCCAGCAAATCCAAGATCATACTCATAAAATTGCAATAGCTTTAAAAACAGTCGGTTTAATTAATATTCAGTATGCCATTAAAGATGATGTAGTATATGTAATAGAGGCAAATCCAAGAGCGTCAAGAACCGTTCCATTTATTGCTAAAGCATACAATGAACCTTATGTTAATTACGCTACAAAAGTTATGCTAAAACATAATAAGGTCACTGATTTTAAATTTAAACCAAGTATAAAGGGATATGCAATTAAACAACCAGTATTTTCATTTAATAAATTTCCTGATGTCAATAAACAATTAGGACCAGAAATGAAAAGTACTGGAGAAAGTATTCTTTTTATAGAAAATCTAAAAGATGACGATTTTTATAACCTTTATTCTAGAAGAAAAATGTATTTAACTAAATAAGTTTTTTTAATTTTTAGTAAAATCAAAATAATCAAAATCCAAATGCATAATTTGTCTTTTTTTCAAATTAGGATCTAATAATTTCGTTTGATTAAATTTAACTTTTTCAGGATTAGATTTCGAGCTGCCAGTCATTAAGTTTATTGCAAATGAAATTAAATTTTCTTTTTTATCACCTAAAGTTCCCAAATTAAAAAGATCTTCCTCTACTTCAATGTCTGGAATTAAACCATCGGTGTAGTCATCAAAACCATCACTATTTGCCATTTTTAAAACTATTGGTTGCATTGCATATTTGTGATATGGATTTTTTGTTCCATCGTTATCAACATAATCATAGACAGTTATTGATCCAACATTTTTTCCACTTGTTATTTCACCGATATGTATCACATCTATATAAGGTTTTAAACCATTAATCAAAAGTTCACTTGAAGAAGCTGATTCAGAAGTTGTAATTATATAAACTTTTTCTAGATTTAAGGAATTTATTTGTTCACTTCCATCATATTTATCAGAAAATTTATTTATCAAACTTTCAGGGTTTTTTTCATTCCAATATTTTGTGAGTTTAGAATTCCAGTTTTGTTTAACAAAAGTTTTACCTTTAAATTGACCAGTTATCATGCTAGCAATGGCAGTACAGGTTGCAACAGAACCTCCACCATTATATCTTAAATCAATAATTAAGTCAGTAACACCTTCATTTTTAAACTTACCAAAAGCTTCATTAACTAATGATGTTTTGTTTCCTACAAATTGATTGTACATTAAATAACCTATTTTATTTGAATTTATAGTAATAATTTTTTCAATTTGAATTGGATTTGATTCAAAATTTTCCTCTTTAGTTAGTTCAATATTTACACCATTAGCTGTTAATTTACCATTATCATCAAAAGATGCCATGTTAAGAGTATAAGTTAAATTATCTCCATTTAGTAGTTCCTGGTAATTTTTAGTTGTAATATTTATACCGTCAACTCCGTAAAAAATATCTCCTCTTTTAATATTTTTTTCAGAAGCATCAGAGTCTTTAAGAATATATTTTACAATCCCAATAACTTGATCGCAACTAGGATAACATATTAGTTGAAACTCCAGTCCATTTGACGAAAAAACTCCTTTAAGAAGATTATCAAGTTCTTCATAATCTTCCTGAATCCAGCTAAATCTATCATCAGGATGTTTTAAAGATTCAAAGAATTCTTTTGGTTTAGGGTTCTCGTTTATAAACTCAATATATTTTTCACTATCATTTAATAATGAATCAGATAATTTAATCACACTTTCTTGCCAATAGTAAAAGTAATTTAAACCTTGCCAAACAAAATCACTAATTTGAAGTTCACCATCAAGATTTATAACATTATCATCAGAATCAATTCTTAAAACAGAACCATCATCTTTTTTACATCCGTTTAATAGAAGTAATGATATTAAGAAAAATAGAATTTTTATTTGAGGTATTGATTTCATGATTTTAAAATTCCAATATAATTATGAGGAGAAATTTTTTTTAGTTTGTTTTTTAAATCATTGGATATGTCTAGTTTGTTTATGAAATAATGTAATTTTTCTTTATCAATAATTTTCTGATTTCTCGTTAAATCTTTTAATATTTCGTATGGATTTTTAAATCCTTCTTTTCTTAGAATTGTTTGGATTGCTTCAGAAACAACAACCCAATTTTGATCTAAATCATTTTTTATTATTTCCTGATTTATAACAATTTTTTTCAAACCATTTGAAATTGAGTTAAAAGCAATAAGAGTGTGTCCAATAGGGACTCCAACATTTCTTAAAACAGTACTGTCAGTCAAGTCTCTTTGAAGTCTTGAAACAGGAAGTTTACTTGAAAAGAAATTAAAGATTGTGTTTGCAATCCCAAGATTTCCCTCAGCATTTTCAAAATCAATTGGATTAACTTTATGAGGCATAGCAGATGATCCAACTTCATTTAAGTTTATTTTTTGTTTAAAATAATCTTGTGATATATATAACCAAATATCTTGACTAAAATCAATAAGTATTGAATTTATTCTTTTTAAATTATCACATAATGAGGCAAAAGAATCATAATGTTCAATTTGAGTAGTAGGAAATGAAAATTTTAAACCTAAGTTTTTTGTAACAAAATTTTTTGCAAATTTTTTCCAGTTAATATCTGGATATGCAACATAATGAGCATTAAAATTTCCTGTTGCACCAGAAAATTTTGCTGAGTTAGGAATCTTTAGAAGATTATCTCTTTGAATAATTAACCTTTGACAAAAAACATTTAACTCTTTTCCCATTGTTGTAGGAGAAGCTGGCTGACCATGGGTTCTTGAAAGGATAGTAACATTTCGAAATTTATAAACTAATTTTTTTAAACTATCAATTATGTCACTTAGTTCAATTAAATACACATTTTTTAAAGCTTCTTTCACAGATAGTGGTATAGCTGTATTATTTATGTCTTGGGATGTTAAACCAAAATGAATAAATTCATTATGATTTTTTATATCTAATTCATTAAATTTTTCCTTTAAAAAATATTCAACTGCTTTAACATCATGATTTGTTTTTTTTTCAATTGATTTAATTTTTAAAGCATCATTTTCTGAAAAATTTAAGTATATATCCCTTAAATTTTTAAAAAATTTTTTATTGAATTTTTTTAATTCTGGAAGAGGGATTTTACATAGAGCAATAAAATATTCAATTTCTATTTTTAAACGATATTTTATAAGAGATTCTTCTGAAAAATATTTAGAAAGAGATTCAGTTTTTTTTCGATATCTACCATCAATAGGTGAAATAGCATTTAAAGAGTTAATTTTCATAATAAAAAAGCATATGCAAAGATAATCTTATATGTTGTATTAATTTATTTTATTTATTAGAACTTTAAAATACGGTATTCCTCATAACAGTTACTTATGCCCTCAAGGATTTGAAGGTCGTTTGCTTGCTTAATAAAAGTATCAGAATAATTACAATTTCTTAATATTTCATCAATATCAATTCTTTCTATTTTTAAAAGTTGAGAAAGTACTTGTCTATCAAATTTAGATGCAAGAAGATTTTTTATTTCAAAGTCTTCTCTCATTTTTTTTAATTTTTTCAATTGTTTAGGATTTTTACCAAAAATATTATGTAAAAAATCAGCAGGATTGAAAATGGCTCCAATTGCATTTGAAATATTTGAAGGGTTTCTGTTGCCAGATTCGTATCCAATATTAGGTAACCCAGAAATTATATATCTTTTTGAGTTATTTATTGGAGCATTTTTAACATCAATATCCAAATAGCCAGTTAATTTATATGGCCTTATAATAATTTCTTCTAACGCAAAAGCTAATTCAGTCATTTGAAATTTAGAATTTCCATATTTAATCATGTCATTTGTAACAGCTATTTTTAAAGCTTTATATCCTAAAAATGAAAAATATAGTGTGTCATTTGTTTTTACATTTATTTCAAAAACTCCTTTTGGATCAGTAGTTGTTCCAATAACTTGAGTTAAGTTTAAAACATGCACACTTTGCATTGGAAGACCGGTGCTCTCATTTTCCACAATGGCTCTAAATTTTATATTTTCCTTTTGAGCATAAGAAGAAAAAAAGAAAAAAATAATTATAATATTTAAAATTAAATTTTTAATTTTTTTTTATTAAAATTAATACATAAATGCTTTATCAATATAGAAAAAAAATATATTAATAATTTTTTTTTAAAAAGTGAATCATTTTATTTATTGCAATGTATCTATGACTAATTGTATTTTTTTCTTCTAAAGATAATTCTGCGAAAGTTTTTTTATAACCATTAGGAATAAAAATGGGATCATATCCAAAACCTCTTTCGCCTTTAATTTTATCAATAATTTTTCCATTAATAACGCCTTCGAAACTATAAATATTTTGATTAATAATTAAAGATATAACTGTTCTAAATCTTGCGGATTTATCACTAAATACTGAAAGGTTATTTAGTAGTTTTTTAATGTTATTATTTGTGCTAATTGGATAACCAGAATATCTTGATGAATAAATGCCAGGTTCATTATTTAATGAATGAACTTCAAGGCCGGTATCATCTGCAAAACAATTCATTCCATAATTAGACTTAATATATTTTGCTTTAATAATTGAATTTTCATGCAAGGACTTTCCATATTCAATAATTTCATCTTTAAATCCAATATCTGATAAACTTAGAATTTTAATATTATCATGAATTAAATTTTTAATTTCAATAACTTTGTTTTCATTATGTGTTGCAAAAACTAATTCCATTTAATTATTGTGATAAGGATGATTTTTTATAATTGTAAAGGCTCTATACAATTGTTCACAAAAGAATAATCTTGTCATTTGATGAGAAAAAGTCATTTTTGACAAAGAAATTTTATTATTAAAATTATTAGTAATGAATTTTGAATAGCCAGAGTGATCTCCGATAATAAATATTATGTTATTGATGCCTGAATATATTTTTTTTTCAATAAAATTTGAAAATTTTAAGGAATTGTATTCAATACCTTTCTCGTTTAATAAAAATATTAAATATTTTTTTTTTTTTAAACTTTTAACTTTTTCATCTAGTGTTTTAGAATTATTGGAGTAAATAATTGAAAAATTTATATAACTATTTATTCTTTTAAAGTATTTGTTAATTTCAGAATCAAATGATTTGGAATTATTTTTACCTATACATATTAATGTAATTTTCACACTGCAAATTTACAAACTAGATGTTATTATATTAATGAAATTTAGTAATGATTTAATCAGCTTTATATATTTGTCTATAATATTTAGAAATAAATGGTAAAATTTAAAAATATCCCAATAATTAATAATTTGATTCAATTTTTAAAAAAAATTAAACCAAATTCTTTTTATGGATTTTCTTTTTATGATATTTTGAGAATGTATATAATTGGAATTATTAAAGGAGCCTTGTCATCTAGAGCAGGAAGTATTTCTTTTAGTTTTTTTATGGCAATTTTCCCTTTTATTCTATTTATTTTAAACTTAATTCCTTTTATAGATTCAATTCCTTTTCTTTCAATTGAAAATTTTGATAAAACTCTATTGACATATATCGAATTTTTTATTCCAAGCGAAACTCAAAGTTTTTTTAATTCTATTTTTGAAGATATTCAAAATAAACCAAGAGGAGGTCTTTTATCTTCTGTTTTTGTTTTATCAATTATTTTTACTGCAAATGGAGTATCTGCTATTTTTTCTGGATTTGAAGATTCATATCATATAGAATTATCAAGAAATTTTTTTAAACAATATTTATATTCAATAGCTGTAAGTGTTTTGCTAGCATTTTTATTTCTTTTTGCAGTAGTTATATTTTTTTATTTTGAATTTTTTATTCTTAAAAATTTAAATTCTCTTATTGAGAGTGAGGTAAATTGGATTAGAATAGGACAATTAATATTTTTTGGGTTTATTACTCACGCAACAGTTTGTATTTTATATTATTTTGGCACAATTGAAGTAAAAAAAATAAGATTTCTTTCACCAGGCGCTTTAATGACAACGCTTTTGTTTTTTTTAACGACCTATTTCTTTGGAATATATATAGATAACTTTTCAAGTTATAATCAATTATATGGATCAATTGGTGCTCTATTAATTTTTTTACTTTATATATGGATTAACTCAAACATTCTTCTTTTGGGTTTTGAGTTAAATGCTACTATTGCTAGTTTTAAAAGAAAATTAAAGGTTTAAAAATAAATGAATTCATTTGTTGACGTAATATTACCATTACCGATTAATAACTCGTTTACTTATTCTTTTAATAGAAAAATATTTTTAAATATATCTATTGGGATGAGGGTAGTTGTCCCATTTGGAAAAAATAGACTTCTAACAGGAGTTATTAATAAAATTCATAATGTAAAACCCTTAAATTATGAAATTAGAAATATAGTTGTTTTACTTGATAAAAATCCAATTATTAGCGAGTCAATTTTTGATTTTTGGAAATGGGTTTCTAATTATTATATGTGTAGTATCGGAGATATTATGAAAGCTTCTCTTCCATCAACTTTATTATTAGAAGGAGAAACCCAAGTATCAAGAAAAAAATCCAAAAACTTAATATTAAGAAAGACAACTGATGATCAATTTTTAATTTATGAGGCACTTGAAGGAGGACCTCTTTCTATTTCTGAAGTAATGTCTATTGTTCAAAAAAAATCTGTGATGCCAATTATAGAGGAAATGATAAGATTGAATATAATAGAGTTAAGTCAAAAATTAAAAGATAAATACGTCCCTAAACTTTTAAGATATGTTTGTATAAACAACAGATATAGGGGAAAGAAAAATCAAAAAGAACTTTTTGAAAATTTAAAAAATTCTCCTAAACAGTATGAATTTGTTAATTTTTTAATTAAGAATCAAAAAAAAATAGGTGATTATGCCAAATTAAAAGAAATAAGAAAAAAAATAGAATTTTCAAGTTCTTTAATTAAAACATTATTAGATAAAAAAATATTAAAAGAGAAATTTTTAAAAGAAGATAGAAATATTTATAATAAAAAAGTAAAAGATTCAAAACCTTTACTAACTAAAAAGCAGAAAATTGCATTTAATCAAATTATACAAGAATTTAAAATAAGAAATACAGTTCTTTTTGAAGGCGTTACATCTTCTGGAAAAACTGAAATATATATCAAGTTAATTGAACTAGAAATTAAAAAAGATAAACAAGTTTTATATTTATTACCTGAAATTTCATTGGCTTCACAAATAGTTAAAAGATTAACTTCATATTTCGGTAATAAAATTAAAGTATATCATTCAAAATATTCTTTAAATGAAAGGACTGAAGTTTGGAGGAATGTTCTAGAAAATAAAGAAAGTGCAAGAATCATAGTAGGGGCAAGATCTTCTGTTTTTCTTCCGTTTAAAAATTTGGGTTTAATAATTATTGATGAAGAGCATGAATCATCTTATAAACAGTTTGATCCAAACCCAAGATACAATGCAAGAGATTGTGGAATATATCTTGGTGTAAAAATTGGAGCAAAAGTAGTTTTGGGGTCTGCTACTCCTTCAATTGAATCATCTCAAAATGCAAGAAAGGGTAAATATGGGTGGGTAAAGTTAATGGAGAGATTTGGAGGAATAGAACTACCCGAAATAAAAATAATAGATTTAAAAGAATCTCATAATAAAAAGCAGATGAATGGGATATTTTCAAATACTTTGATTAAAGAGGTAAATAAAACTCTTGAAGATGAACATCAAGTAATTTTATTTCAAAATAGAAGGGGATATTCTCCAATTTTAGAATGTTTAAGTTGTGGGTATATTGCTCAATGTATTCAATGTGATGTTTCTTTGACATATCATCAGGTTTCTAATCAATTACGATGTCATTATTGTGATTATAATAGATTAAAGCCAAAACAGTGTGATAGTTGTGGAATGTTTAGTTTAGAATCAAAAGGAATAGGAACTCAACAAATTCAAGAACAAGTAATAAAGCTTTTTCCCGGAATCAATGTAGAAAGAATGGATTATGATAATACAAGGGGAAAATTTGCTTTTGATAAAATAATTGATTCTTTTACAAATAATAAAATCCAAATTCTAATAGGAACACAAATGTTAATTAAAGGTCTAGATTTTAAGAATGTTCAATTAGTAGGTGTTTTAAATGCAGATCATTTAATTAATTTTCCTGATTTTAGATCATATGAAAGAACTTATCAAATGTTATGTCAAGTTTCTGGTAGAGCAGGCAGATATGAAAAAAAAGGAAAAGTTTTTTTACAGACATTTCAACATGAAAATGAATTATTCAAATTTGTTAAGGATTATGACTACGAATCTATGTTTAAAAATCAAAAAATTGAAAGAAAAAAATTTAAATATCCCCCGTTTATAAAATTGATAAAAGTAACTTTTAAGAATAAAAGTATTCAATTGATTAATGAATCTTCATTATGGTTTTATAATGTACTTAATCAAAATTATAATGGAACTATACTAGGCCCAGTTTTCCCTTATGTGTCAAAAGTTAGAAATTTATTTCAAAAACAGCTATTGATAAAAATTGATTCTGATTTAAATCAATTTCAAACAAAAAATATGATTTTTAAAGTTGCAACTAGTTTTCAATCTATAGCTAAGTTTAGGTCAACAAAATTGAGTTTTGATGTTGACCCTTATTAAATTAAATCTTTTTTTATCAATTTTATTATATTTTTTGGTTAAGAATATAGATTAAACTAATTTTGCGGACCTAAATTACTTTATATGAAAAATTATGAAACTGTTTTCATTCTAAATCCCGTTCTATCTGAGGATCAGATAGAGGAAGCAGTTAAGAAATATGAAAATCTTATTTCTAAACATAAAGCTAAGATAGTAGCTAAAGAAAATTGGGGTCTTAAAAAGTTTGCATATCCAATACAAAATAAAAAAAGTGGTTTTTATCACCTTATAGAGTATCAAGGAACTGCTGAAGTTTCAAAGACTATTGAAATGGAGTTTAGAAGAGATGAAAGAATTATGAGATATTTAACTGTCAAACTTGATAAACATGCTTTGGATTGGTCAGAAAAGAGAAGAAAAAAATTAAAAGTAAAAGCTAAAGTATAAGATCATGTCAAAAATAGAAGAACAGTCTACAGGAAAAAAAGAAGGAGAGATTAGATATTTAACTCCTCTAAATATTGAAACCACAACCAAAAAAAAATATTGTAGGTTTAAAAGATCTGGAATAAAGTATATTGATTATAAAGATCCAGAATTTTTATTAAAATTTGTTAATGAGCAAGGAAAAATACTTCCTAGAAGACTAACAGGCACATCTCTCAAATATCAAAGAAAGGTTTCTGTTGCAATTAAAAGAGCCAGACACCTTGCAATAATGCCTTATGTAGCAGACTTATTAAAATAAAAAAGATGCAACTAATTTTAAAAGAAGATATAGAAAATTTAGGATTTAAAGATGATATTGTAACTGTAAAAAATGGTTACGGTCGCAACTATTTAATTCCTAATGGTAAAGCTGTTTTAGCTACTAAAGTTGAATTAAAAGTTTTAAAAGAAAATTTAAAACAAAAAGCATTTAAAGAAAAAAAAGTTATAGATGAGGCAAAAGCCTTAGCTGATAAGATTTCTAAACTTAAAATTAAAATTCCCTCTAAAATTGGATCAGGAGACAAATTATTTGGATCCGTTACTAATGGCCATTTAGCTGAATTAATTTCATCAAACGGAATTGAAATAGATAAAAAACATATTACTCTTCCAGGCAAAAACATTAAAAGATTAGGTAATTATGAAGCAACTATTAGAGTTCATAGGGAGATCAGTTTTAAATTTCCTTTTGATATTGTTGCTGAAAAAAAATAGATTTTTTCATTTTATAATTAAATGAAGTATCACAGGCTTTCACAAGATCAACTTAATTCAGTATATAAACAGTTTATTTTCTTTTTAAGTTCAAAAGGGATTGATAAAAAACATTGGGATTCTATAAAGAAAGAAAAAAATAATAAAATTTCTTTGTTATTGGATGAGTTTAGCGATATTATATGGGAGGAGATTATTAATAAATGTAGTTTTTTTACCTTTAATAGTAATAACCAATTATTCTTTTTTAATCCAAAAAAAACAACCATTTCAGTTATAGTCATTAAATGCTTAAATAGAAAAAAAAATATTCAGACAAATAAAGGTTGGAATTGGATATTGAATAATATAAAACATAAAGATCTGTCGTTTTATCAATCATCTAGAAAATATCCTGAAGAAAGAAATAAATATATATATAAATATTTAAAAAAGGGAGCAACAATTTCAGATGGAAAAAAATTTAAATCTCTTAAGACTTGTTTTTCAATTTGAATAAAAAATAAAATCATTTTTGTTATATTTAATGAGTATGGCCATTAAACCGACAATACCAAAGGGAACCAGAGATTTTTCTAGTGAAGAGATTTTTAAAAGAAATTATATAAAAAACATACTAGTTTCTTCTTTTGAGATTTTTGGATATGAACCTGTAGAAACCCCATCATTTGAAAAAACAGAAACATTAATGGGTCAATATGGAGATGAAGGAGACAGGTTAATATTTAAGATTATCAACTCGGGTGAGAAAGTAAAAAAAGCAGATTTAAATTCTTTTGAAAAAGAAGATTATGAAAAATTTTCAAGATCTATATCTGAGAAAGCTTTGAGATATGACTTGACTGTTCCTTTTGCAAGATATGTTTCTCAGAATCAAAATAAAATCACTTTCCCATTTAAAAGATATCAAATACAACCTGTATGGAGAGCAGATAGACCTCAGCATGGAAGATTTCAAGAATTCTTTCAATGTGATGCAGATATAATTGGGAATAGATCTCTTTGGCAAGAAATTGAAATGATTTTATTATACGATGAAGTTTTTAGTAGATTAAATTTAAAAGGTGTAAAAATAAGAATTAACCATAGAAAAATTTTATCCAATATTTGCTCATTACTAGAAATTTCAGATCGTTTTAATGAATTTACTGCTGTTTTTGATAAAATAGACAAAATTGGAATTGATGGAGCTATTAAAGAATTTGAAATTAAAAAATTTCCTCAAAAGGCTATAAATAAAATTAACTCTTTGTTTAAATTTTCGGGAACTACAATTGAGAAATTAAAATTTATAGAAAAAATATTTAAAGATTATAAATCAGATAAATCTGGATTAGATGAAATCTCTTTTGTTTTAAAATATCTTGATAAAACACAATTAATAGCTTCAACTGTTGATTTTGATTTTTCTTTAGCTAGAGGTTTAAATTATTACACTGGAATGATAATAGAAGTATCTCCTCCACCAGCTATAAAAATAGGTTCAATTGGAGGAGGGGGCAGATATGATAATTTAACTTCAAAATTTGGATTAAAAAATATTAGCGGAATTGGAATTTCATTCGGATTTGAAAGAATTTATCATGTGATTGAATCTCTTAAATTATTTCCCGAAAAAATTAAAAAAAACACTGAGGTTCTATTTTTAAATTTCGGAAATGATATAATCAATAACATTCATAATGAAATAAATAAATTGAGAAAAAATAACATTTCATGTGAATTATACCCCTCTAATGATAAGTTGAAAAAACAACTAAGCTATGCAAATAAAAAGGCCATTAAATATGTTGTTATAATTGGTCCTGAAGAATTTAAAGAAAAAAAATGTATCATTAAAAACATGATTTCTGGAGAACAATTATCTTTCCCTTTAAAAGAATTGTATTTAAAGTTAAAAGAAATGCTAAAAGTTTAATTTTCAACCTCTGAAGGTTTTCTGTATTTTTGAAAGGGTTGTTTTAGTAACTCATATATTTTTCCATTTTTTTCTTCATTATAAAAAACGTCAACTCCATATACAAGTTTATCCCTATCAAATCTTTTATAAGTTCCAAATAGTCTATCCCATATAGAAAAAACGTTTCCATAATTAGAATCTGTATACGGAAGCTTATAATGATGATGAATTTTGTGCATATCAGGGGATACAATTATAAAACTTAAATAATAATCGATTTTTTTTGGCAAGGAAATATTTGCGTGTGTAAACTGAGTAGATAATACAGATAAAGACTGGTATAACATGACAATTCCAATATTTGCTCCAATAATAAAAGCTCCAAATAAAGTGAAAGTAAACCTTATTATACTTTCTAATGGATGATGCCTATTTCCTGTTGTTATATCTACTTTATGATCAGTGTGATGAACCAAATGAATCATCCAGAGAGGTTTTATTTTATGTTCTAAAAAGTGAGGTAGATATGCCCCTATTAAATCCAACATTAATATTCCTATAAATACAGAAATATATATCGGTATATTATCAAAAATATATAATAATCCAAATTGATTTAGAGCTACCCAATCAGCAGTATTTAAAAGAAGAAAAGCTAGGGCAAAATTTATTATAATTGTAGTAATTGTAAAAAAGAAGTTTGGAATAGCGTGTTTCCATTTTTTATAATTAAAATTAAATAAAGGTAAATTACCTTCAAGAATCCAAAAAAAAGTAATTCCACCAACTAAAATTATACTTCTGTGTAAAGTAGGTATTTTTTCAAAATAGTTTAAAACTTCTTCCATCAAGTAATTAATATTTGTGTAAAAGTATTAAAAGATTTAAAATTTCTTAAATTAGGCTTTTAAAAAAAACTATGAATAATCGTTTTATAAGAAATTTCATTTTTATTTTTTGTTTAATCTTTTCCTTTAAAATCAATTCTCAATATAAACCTGAAGATACTGAAGTTTGGAATCCAGAACCAAATATAATTAATCCAGGGAAAAAAAATCTACCTCCAAGTGATGCTGTTATTTTATTTGATGGTAAAGATTTTTCAAAATGGAAAGCTTATGGAAAAAACAGTTCTGTTGAATGGACTATTAATAAAGATGGCTCTATGACTGTTTTTCCAGGAAAAGGTGCAATTGAAACAAAAGAAGAACATGGTTCAATTCAATTACATATAGAGTGGAAAACTCCAAAAAAAGTGATTAGCTCTGGTCAGGGTAGAGGTAACAGTGGAGTTTATTTTCAAAACAGATATGAAATTCAAGTTTTAGATAGTTATAAAAACAGAACTTATTCTAATGGTCAAGCTGGCTCAATATATAAACAATATGCTCCTCTTGTAAATGCATCAAGACCTCCTGGAGAATGGCAAGAATATGATATTATATTTATGGAACCTTTGTATGATGACAATGGAGAAATTTTAAGAGTGGGAAGGTTTACTGTTTTTCATAACGGTATATTAATTCAAAATAACGCTCAAATTTTAGGTACTACAGAATATATTGGTCCCCCAAAAACTAAAATGACAAATTTTCCAAAAAAGTCTTTAATGATTCAAGATCATGGTAATTTAGTTAGTTATAGAAATATTTGGTATCGAAAACTTTAATTATTGCTTTTACTTAAAATTTTTCCATAGAAATAAATATAAGTAAAGCTAATTAGCGGAAGTATAAATGAGAAGTTAACTTCGCTTACTTCTAAGATTTTTATATCATTAACTCCAGGTCCTCCAAAGTCTATTATAAACCCTTGTAATTTTGGCATAAGTGCTCCTCCTACAATTGCCATAACAAGTCCAGAAGCTCCTATTTTTGTATCTGAATCATTAAGTCCTTTTAATGTTTGAGCGTAAATAGTTGGGAACATTAATGACATAAAAAAAGAAACGCCTACAAGGCTATATAAACCATATATACTATTGCTAAAAATGGTTACAATTATTAAAATACCAGAAAATGATGAAAAAACTTTTAAAAGAAATTCTGCATTAAAACTTTTTAGAAGGTAAGTTCCAAAAATTCTTCCTAACAAAAATAAAATAAATGCGAAAAACTGAAAGTTAGCAGCTGTAACACTATTTATTCCTTTCCCTTCAGAATATTGATAAATATATGTCCAACACATGACTTGAGCTCCCACGTAAAAAGCCTGAGCTAAAACCCCTAAACGATACATTTTTCTTGAAAGGAGTTTTGATAATGTTTTTTTTATTGAAAAACTCTTATCATCTTCTTTGAATTGAGGCATTTTTACTATACTAATTATTGTAAAGAAAATTAAAACTATTAAACCTAAAATCACATAAGGATCTCTAATTACAATTAAATCAGATGTTTTTATTAAAATTTTTTGAGCTATATCTAAATTTTCAAAAGATGATATGTCATCTGATTTAAGATTTTTTAAGACAAATTGTTGGGCAATTAATAACCCAATAATCGCACCAATTGGATTAAAAACTTGTGCAAGATTTAATCTTCTTGTTGCTGTTGATTTATTTCCCATAGCAAGAACATAGGGATTGGCTGTAGTTTCTAAAAAAGCTAATCCAAATGTAAGAACATATAAACCAAGGCAAAAAAACCAAAATTTTTCTGTTATTGCGGCAGGGTAGAACATCAATGCTCCTAAAGCGTATAAAAATAATCCTAATTGAATTCCTTTTTTGTAATTAAATTTTCTTATGAAAATTGCTGCAGGTAAAGCCATTGAAAAGTATCCTCCATAAAAAGCCATTTGAACCCAAGCTGCTTCTCTATTTGATAGCTCAAGAACTTTTTTAAAAGCATTAACCATGGGGTCCGTTACAGCATTTGCAAAGCCCCAAAGAGCAAATAATGAGGTAACAAGTATAAATGGAAAAATAAATTTTTTATCTACAATGGAAGTTGATGAAAGAGATTTTTCTTTATTAATCAAAATAATATGAATTATTTATTAATTTAATAAGTGAGGTATTAAAAAATAAGGTTTTATTTATTATTTAAAAAAAAAATTAAACTCTCCAGCCATCTCTATAATCTCTCGTTACAAATTGATTAGCTTCATCAATATTTGTAATCTTCATAGTGTCACCATCCCATAATAATTTTTTTCTAGCAAAATAATCGGTTCTTCTACCGGATTCTTTTCTAAGCATAAAACTCCTAATTGCGAGATTACCCATTAAAACGGTTTCAGTCATTGGCCCTGCATAATCAAATGAACAGGTTAAACTTTTATGTTCCTTACTATTAAAACCTGCTTTACAAGCATCAACCCATTTGTGTTGATGACCATATTCTGGTTCAGGAAATAATGGACCTCTTTCATTTTCGGGACCAAAATCTTTGGTACCATCATAAAGATATAATTTTGGCATTAAAGGAGAACTGTCATTAATATTAGTTGAAATAATTCCTTTAGCTCCAATAAACAAAACTCCATTTTCGCTATTGGTACCTCCTATATCACTATTGGCAGGAATAATATCAGGATGAGCAGGCCTAATTCCACCATCACTCCAAGTCATTTTAATTGGAGAATTACTTTTATCAGTAGCTTTGAAATTAATAGTAATAAAAGAAGATGGAGGACATCCTTCAGGGTAATAGTCAGGCGTCCACATTTTAGTAAAAACACTTCCAACGCTGCATTCTGCATCAGTTGGATATTTTAAATTAAGAGTCCTGAAAGGAATATCAATTAAGTGACAACCCACATCACCTAATGCTCCAGTTCCATAATCCCACCATCCTCTCCAATTGAAGGGATGCATGTTAGGTGTATATGGTTTGTAAGGAGCAGGTCCTAACCATAAGTCCCAATTAAGAGCTTCTGGTTTGCTAGCTGCATCAGGATCTGGCATTTTAATCCCTTGAGGCCAAACAGGTCGGTTTGTCCATATTTTAACTTCGGAAACTTTACCTATTGAGCCATTGTCGATCCAATTTTGAACCATTTTCAAATAAGGATTAGAACCACCTTGATTTCCCATTTGAGTTACAACTTTTTGCTTTCGAGCCATTTCAGTCAAGATTCGAGTTTCTCTAATATTGTGCGCCATAGGCTTTTGAATATAAACATGCTTCCCTCTTTCCATAGCAAAAACTCCTGCAGGAGCATGAACATGATCGGGAGTGGAGATTGTTACTGCATCAATATTTTTCTCTTTATCAAGCATAATTCTGTAGTCAGCGTATTTTTTAGCTTTAGGAAATCTTTTCACTGAACTTTTTGCACTTCCTGAAAAGTCTACATCACATAGGGCAACAACTTTTTCTCTTCCTTTCACTGAAGCAAGTCTTATATCACTAGCTCCCTTACCACCTGAGCCTATAGCAGCAAGATTTAATTGGTCACTAGGAGCTATATATCCTTTACCTCCTAGAACATTTCTAGGAACTATGAAAATAGATGAGGCTACTAAACTTTTTTTTAGAAAATTTCTTCTTGATTTAGAATTGTTTGAATTTTTTGATCTCATGTTTATGTTTAGATTAAAGAACTAAGCATAAAAATAAATAAAAATTATATATATATTATATTTTAAACTCTTGGAAGAAGAATTAATTAGTTCTAAAACCATATACACCAGAACTGCTGGAATTACCATTAGAATCGATAGCAATTATTTTCCAATAATAATCTTTTTTATTTTCTACATCCACCTCAATTTCGGTAGTAAGAGTTTCATAGGGTATGGTTTTGAGCAATGTGGTTCCATTTGAATTATCAAGATAAACTTCAAAAGACTCAAGATCATCGTCAACATCAGTACAATTCCAACTTAATAATACTATTCCATTGACAGGGGTCAAATTTCCTCCAGATCTAGGGCTTAATAATTCTGGTGGAAACGGAGCATAGTTAATAATATTTTTTCCAGCTAAATAAAATTTCCATGTTTGACTTGATGCAGGTGTTGTGCCATCTTCTCCTAAAGCGTTTACAGACCATGAGTAAGGCTCAGCATTAGTTAGTGTTATATTAAGTTGATTAGTTCCACTACCGTATACTTGAGATGTTTGATTAGCTAAGTTATTAACTAAAACTTCATAACTAACGGCATTTTCAGAAACACTCCATTGAAAATCAACACTACTTTGAGTATCATTTACAATAGTCCCATCAAAACAAGCTTCATTATTATTAGGGGAAATAAGGTTAGGTGCTAAAGGATCTTTAGGTCCAGAATCATTACTACAATTAATCTGAACTAAAACACTCAGGGATAATATTATATAAATTAGATTTTTTCTCATAATCAATATTTTATTGCTTTAAATGACTGATCTGTATTCTCCCCTTTAACCTTAATATAATATGTTCCTTGTTTGAACTCACCAGTATTTATTTCTAAAGTTCTTGAATAATTGTCTAAAACACAATTTTCAGAATGTATTAATCTTCCATCTGTAGCGTGAATCTCAACTTTTATATCTCGATCTTCTCCTCCAACATAAATACTAATAAATTCATTAAATGGATTAGGTGAAAACTTTACTTCATTAGAATTTAGATAAGTCGCTTCAAAAATTCCTTGACATTCAATACCCGTTGTTATAGTAACTCTATTTAAACCTCTTTTTAAACTTAGTGTATGATTTGATTTTGAAGTTTGAGTTGTTTTACCATTGTGAGTTATATTATAGACAGAACCACCAGAAAGGTTAAAAGAAACTTTATTTTCCAAATCATTAGCCATAGCAAAAACAGATAGTGGAGAAGGTTCTTTGATGTTTACTTTAAAACATCTTTCAAACATAGTAGGATCTACGCCATCAACGGTAACGCAAATATTATAATCTCCAGCGGATAAATTATCTAAAGACCAATTGCTGTTTGAAAAGCTATAATTAGAATTTACTGCACCTGTAACATTTACTTTATAAGTGTAAGAGGTGTCTTCTACAGCAAGGTTTATTTGATTAGTTCCTGCACATTTTTCAGTTTTCGAAATATTAAAGTTTTGTCCTGGGATATAAAATAATACACAACCTTCCATATTTACTACCTCTCCTAAAGGAGTATCAGCACATACATCATATGGATTCCAAACTCCATCATGATCAAAATCATCTGAAACATCACCTTCTCCATCTCCATCCTCATCAATTTGGTCAGGATTTGCAACTAAAGGACTGTTGTCAATTATATCAGCAACACCATCACCATCAGTATCATCTGTAGGTAAAGCAGGAGTAGATTGGAGCTCGAGTGCAACAGGAGCTCCTTCAGGAACTTGAATTTGAGTTTGAGTAACAACAACTGGTACCTCTACAGCACCATCTTCAGAATTTATAAAATCAACTTCAACTTCGTATACATTATCCTTATTATGATCCTGAGGATTATTAAAATCAGGAGGATTAATAAATGCTAAATAGGATTCATTTTCATCCTGAGGTGTTTTTTGATTAATTTCAGGTTCAGTAGATTTTGTTTTAATTTCAAATAATGCTCTATCAGCTCCTCCAGAAATTTTCTTTTTAATTTTCCATTTACCTACACTTTTGTTAAAAGGGTTATGATATCTTGTATGATCAACTTTTGCTCCTAGTGTTTGATTTTGAACAGGGAAAACAGCAAGAGAAAATCTTCCTGTATATACTGCGTTAGGAATGTCTTCAACTGGAATTTCATCTTGAAAAATTCCCGTTAATTCTTCCCCAACGGCTGTTATTATAATTGGATGAGATTCTTGCTCTTCAAAATCAAGAGGTGCTGCTAATTTTACTATTCCGCTATCTCCTTCAATTGTTGGAAGCCATTCAAAAACTCCTGTTGGATTTTCAAAAGTTAGAGAGATAATTTCTCCACCCATGGGATCTTCAGCTTCAATAATAGCAACAGTAACCCCAGGCAATGCATCTTCTTTAACAGGAAGTAGTGTTACAAAGATCTCAGGTGGTCTAGGCTGATCTTCAATTACAATTCTGACAGAAACTTTTAATTGATTTGTGCCATCATCAATTATGATTTCTAAATCAGAATTATTATACTGTGATTTAAACTCAAGAAGAGGACCAGAGATTACAATAACTTCACCAGAAGGAGTTATGTCTAATACATTAACAAATTTAGAATTAGGATTTAAACTAAAACTTAAAGATTCTCCTTCAGGATCAATAGCTGAAACTTTACCAACTGAAGACTTATTTTTTGGAAGTTGAACAAATTTAATCTGATTAGTTCTTAATTCTGGCAATGGATTTTCTGTATCACAAACATCTCCAATACCATCACCATCTTTATCTTCTTGTTTAGGATTATATTCTTCTGGGCAATTATCATCTATATCAAAAACACCATCTTTATCAGTATCTCTTTCTGAATCTGAGCAACCATTTTCGTCAACTTTTTCTCCCTCAGGGGTGTTTGGACATGCATCAAAATTATCATACACGCCATCTTTATCTTTATCAACTTGATATAGTGCACAACCATCTTTATTTACGCTTTTTCCAAATTCAGTAAATGGACAAAGGTCAAAAGTGTCTGCAATACCATCTCCATCAGAATCCATCAATACTGATACTTTTGTTTTGTCTTTTGCCTCTTTTTCATAAAGGGTAAACCCTAAAGTAAAATCTTTGTTTTCTCCAATCATTCCTGGGTTAAATTCAACAGTATATGTACCGTCATTATTATCTTTTGTATCAAGAGTAACTCTATTTCCAAAAAGGAAATAAAATACTTTTACTGATGCACCTCCTTGATTAAATTTTTGCCCTAAACTATCTACTGCTTGAATAATAATAGTTGAAGCTCTAGCATTATTTGTTTCCACAGACTGAAATTCTGATCCAATTTTTGATAAGTCAGGTCCAGTCACTTCTTCTCTTAATATATTAACTGTTGGAGAAGAAACTGTAGTACCAGAAATATCAGATGAGGTTGTATTATTCACTGATGTTAATCTTTCGCTTTTAACCACAATAGTTTCTGGATCAGCTTCTATAGTAGATAATAGAAGTGATGGGGGTCCAGAAACAGGTGGATTTAATTTAAAAGTATTATTAGTTTGATTAGTTAACATATTATTACCTAGGGCGTCATAAATTGAAGATGAATTATAAGCCGAAACTGTATAAACTTCATTTCCAGTAGGAGAGTTGGTAGAAGTTAAAAAGACTCGAATTTTTGTTTCCCCTCCAGATAATCTTCCTGCATTATTTAACTCTTCATTGTTTGCGGTCTTAACACCAATAATAGATAAGCCAATATCTGCTCCATTAGTTTGAGTCAAACTAAGCGTTGATGTTGAAAGACCTGTTGATGATGATGTGTCAGCATAAACACCTTCATTAAAGGTTAGATCGATATATTTATTTCTTTTTTGAAGTACAGATTCAATAATTACAGGGCCTGCTTTATCATTTAATTGAATTGTATTTGATTGAGCTAGAGAATAATCAACCTGCTGTTCGGAAGAATCAATTACAGAATTTGAAAGAGTTTTTACAGTTAGAATTTCAGAGCCATTAGCCGCAGAGGATAGTGGTAACCCTAGAACATAAGTTTTTGAATTAGTTGCTGTAAATGATGAAGGGGTTGTTGAGGAAAGTGTTGCAGATCCTCCGCTTATAGAAAGTTCAAAATCACCAGCATCTATTGCACTTTGACCTACTGGAGCAGTTACATTCTCACTAAAAATAATTGTTACAGAAGAATTATCACTTGTAATAGTTGTAGAAACTATATTTGGTTTAACGTTTGTAAGTTTGACAGAATTGCTTATTTGGCCTGTATCTGAACCGCCATCAACTCCATAAATTTTTAAGTTTCTGTACTTCATTCCATAATTTCCTGCCCAATATTCAGCTTCATTAATCTGATGTAATTCCACTCTGACCTTCCTGTTATTAACATCAGAAGCCATAGGTATCGCCCAGCTTTGCGTGAAATTTTTTCCATTGGTATTATCAGCGGTAAGTGTACCAGAGTTACTTGTATAATTAGTATAATTGTTTCCATTGTACCATTTTACAACAACCTTACCTGTATCAGCACTATAATTTTTAAAGTAATCAACACTTAATGTTATTGTAGTTACACCTGTGGGGATATCAAAAGTTTTGTAGACAGACACATTATCTGTATATGCAAAAATTAAGTTATTTTCTGCTATGTATGGTTTATTTCCTGAACTTCCAGAAAAATTTTGAAAAGATCCTTGAGAAGCTGTCCAACCTTTATTAGGCCCTATCAGATACCCTGCAGCTCCTGACATTGAATTTCCTACTATATCATGAATTGATTCTGATGTTGCAGCATCAATAGTTATTATTTCGTTTCCATCAGGGATTCCATTTAACTGAACTCCGAGACTTACAGAAGAAGCTGAATTAATTTGAATACTTGAAGGGGTAGTGCTTGATAGAGTCGCTGTTCCCCCAGAAATAGAATAGACAAAATCACCAACAACTAATGCTCCCGAGGATTTAAGATTAGAAGCGCTTCTTTGATTGGTATAAACATTTTCAGTAAAACTTAACGTTATTTCATCTTGATTTGTATTAATTGCAGCAGAGCTAAATTTAGGTTTTACATTATCTATTGTAAATGTGACACTGTTAGTCATAGTGGCTAGGTTACCTGCAATATCTGTTGCAGAAACTGAAAGACTAAAGTCTCCAGTGGTAACTGAAGCAACCCCAGGGACATTCCAATAATAAGTCCATACAGTAGAGCTGTTAGTTGAACTCATAAATGTTTCACTCATTAGACCAGTTATAAATATAGTTGGTGTAGAACTTAGAGATTCATTAAATGTGGCAGTTAAAGCAAGATTATCTAGATCTGAAACAATTTGATCAGGATGCGTGTGTGTTAGACCTACGCTAGGGCCTGTATTATCAACAGAAAATGTTATACTTTCAGTTCCCGCGTATGCGTTTCCTGATAGATCTGTTCCTGATACAGTAGCTGTTGCAAGACCACTATATTGACTAGTAACACTCCAATTGTAATACCATATATTATTTGTAGATGAAACAGTCATTGCAGCATTAGTCACCTGATTAGAAATATTAATAGTAGGAGAGGAGCTCATAGCTTCATTAAATGTAGCAGTTATCGTAACTGTATCTGAACCTTTAATAATATTGTCAGATTCTGTATCTGTTAAAATAACATTTGGAGGACTTGTTTCAGGGATATTAAGTTGATTAACTGAAAGCTGTTTGTTATAATATTTTACAGCTTGCATATAACCATAAAAGAGATGGTTTGGACCTGTATTATTTCCTTCTGATGCAGATTCACTTCCATTACCTACCCAACCATATCTTGGGCCTGGACCACCATTTTCACTTCCTATTGGACCAAAATTTCCAGGATGTTGGTAAACTAATATACCATCTACATAATACTTTAGACCTCCAGGAACATTAGCTTTAAACGTTACACCTACAGTATGCCATTTTTCGTCTCTTAAATCTAAAGTTTGACTAACTGCATGAGTGTCAAAAACAGTACCGTTAACGTTAAAATGGAATGCCAATTTACCTTTAGCGTCAGTATTATAATCTGATCCCACAGAAAATCTAAAGTTTTCAGACCTATCCATAGTAAACAAAATTCTTTGATCATTACCACGGTTTAATTCACCAGTTTTTAATTTTACTCGAGCAACAATACTCAATTCATTTAGCTGATCAGAATTATTATTAACGTAGTTTAAAGTTTTGATGGCTATACCTGCATTTTCTTGTTCACTTCCATTAAAATAGATGGCATCCTGATAAGAATCATAATAAACTCTATCGGTCTCTTTAATAATTCCATCGTAATTATTTCCACTCAAGTCCTCTACAGTGTTATTGCTATTAGAAGTAGCTAACCCATTGTATGAGTTTGGATTTGAGAAATCATAGTAAACTAAAAGATTATTTTTTAATGAAATATTTATAACTGTTGATGGACTGTTTCCAGCAATATCATAAATTGAATTACTAGGGATAGTTATAGTTAATGTTTCCTGTCCAGAAGCAAATCCTGTTAATGATATAGTCAATGAATATATATTGGTACCTGAAATTCTGGTAACTGATGTTGGAGAACTAGAGCCTAAAGTAACACTTGAGTTGCCAGATAGTGAAATCTGAAAATCTGAAGTCGAAAGAGAATTAGATCCCTGACCACTAATTAATTCTGTATATACAGCTTCGTTAAAGGTTAAACTAACGGTCAGATTGTCGGCAGAAATTCCGTTTTGTGTAACTTGAGGATTAGTATAATCAAAGTTAAATGTTATACTCTCAGATCCAGAATAAGCATTTCCATTGCTATCGGTTCCTGATACTGTAGCAGTTGTTGTGGCGACTGAGTTGGAGCTAGTAAGAATATATTTATATGCATAATAATTTTGATTTATCCATTTCCAACCACCTGAAGGTTCAGAATAATTGGGGTCATTTGTGTCTTGATAAAGACCAATCCATATTCCAATATTTACATTTGAAAAGGTTTGCGCAACTAAGAAATTAAATTCGGCAGTGCTATTAATAACAGATAAATATCCACCTTTGGAAACCGCTTGAGTTTTAGAGTTTTCCCAAGTAGCTCTACCTGTTGATTGAAAATAATTATGGCCATTAAATGTACCTAAGAAATTATAACCAGAAATTGATTTTATATCAGTTGAATTAATTTCAAGAACATGAACAGTTTGATGAGATGGAGTAGAATCATTTAATCCCCAGCCACCATTGTCTTGAATCATACCATATTTTTCAGTACCTGAATTGGAATTGTTAGGTTCGCCACTATTCCAGAGAGAGCTACCTGTTATAGTAATTCCAGACGTAGTTGTTCCGGTTAAAGGAGTCATGGTAGCAGACCCTATGCCTGACAAATTTATAATTGGATTTGCAGTCAATTGCTCTGAAAAAAATGCTGTTATAGTTACGCTTCCACTAGACCCAATAATATTATCAGCATCAGTATCGTTTAGCATTACTGTAGGGGCTACAGTATCTATAGAGATTGTTATACTATCTGATCCTGAATAGGGGTTTTCTGAAAGATCTTTTCCAGCAACTGTTACTTTAAATGTATCACTTTGTGATCCAGACCAGGTGGACATATTTAGAAAATACGTCCAGACTGTAGATGTTACTCCAGAGCTTGACGAAACAGTCATGGTTTTATTTACAACTCCATCTCCAATAGTAATTGTAGGAGAATCTAACATAGACTCAGAGAAAGTAGCCGTAAAAGTTACTGTATCTGAAATTCCAAGGCGGTTATCTGCATCAGTACTTGTAAGAGTAACAGTAGGTGTTGTAGTATCAATGTTAAAAGTTATACTGCTATTTCCTGAGATGGTATTTCCGAAATAATCTTTACCATTAACTGTAGCCTTTGCTGATGTGCCAGATCCAGACCAACTTGTCATATCTAAAACATATTTCCAAGTTGAAGAACTACTTGCTGTCATATAAGCATTACTAACTCCATTTCCAATAGTTATTGTAGGAGAGTTAGCCATAGATTTGCTAAAATTCGCAACAAGAGTTACTGTTGAGGAAAGACCAATATTTTTTGAAAGAGTATTTTTCATCCACACTTGGAAGGCCAAGTCTTTAGAACTTCCTCCAATCAGCCCTGCATTGTTAGCGTAAGTATCTGGAGCTACCATATAGGTATTAGAATAAGTACTAATAGATGAATCAAGTGCTTTAATTTGGAACCAGTATTTTGTGCCTCCAGTAACCGAAACAGGCGTTTCAAAAACGTAAGCTACTCCACCTGCAGTTGTTTGATTTCTTGGTATATAACCTTTTGTTGTACCAATTAAAGTTCCTCCGCTTAAAGAACTTCCATTATTTCCCGTAACACCACTATAAATTTTCATTTCAAAGCCAAAATCTCGAGCAGGATTATTTTTTGACCTGTCGAAGCCATAGCCAAAATTTGTAGGATTACCTTGTTTTAAATAAATTGAATAAACGTAACCACTTTTAGTTGGAGTAAATTCTTGCCAGGCACCGTCTCCACCTGTACTTGTTGTTGAATTCCACCCTATATCTAGAATTTTTTCCTCTTTTAAATTGTCACTCAGAATAACTGTAGGAGTAGTAGTGTCAATCATTATATTTTCAAAAGTATAAGTAGTTGTAGCAGTGGTAAGATATCCACCAAAATCTGTTGCAGAAACAATAGCGGTAAAAGTACCACTAGCTGATCCAGACCAGTTATCCATATTAAGGGAATATACCCATACGGCATTATCAGTAAAGCTTGTGCTATAATTTTGAGTTGTTCCATTTACATTGTAGGTCCAAAAAGTCATGCTGGAATTATCAGTTGACACATAACTTGCTACCCCACTTTGAGCAAAAGCCATAAAAGTTTGACTTGTAATTGCAGTCATTGTAGCGCTAGTAACACCATTGCCAATAGTAATGGTTGGGGGGGTTATAGCGTTAATGGGCTCGGAAAAAATAGCTGTAAAAGTAACTTGACCCGAACTTGGCATTATAGCTCCATAATATTGTTCACTATTAGAATCTTCTATGTATCTAGCAGCCTCAGGGAAAATATCAACCTCAGGTAAAAAGTCAAAAACTTTTAGTAACCCTGCATTACTTCCAGGGCCATCATCAGCTAAACAAGAACCTCCAACAACTCTAGTACCATCTTTACTAATACTAACAGACTCTCCCCAAAAGGCATTATTGCTTGTTCCTCCATCAATATCAGTTCTAAACTGAGTCCATGAAGTAGTTTCTGTAGGAGTAAATTTATAAATATAAACACCTCCTCTTGTAGAACCACCTCCTTCATTTTGCCTAGCTCCAACTGCAAGGGTAAAACCATCACCACTTAAAGAAACGGCATCTCCAAAGTAATCACTCGCAGACTCACCATCTATGTCTGCTCCTAATTGAGTCCAAGATGCATTTCCTGTTGGGGAGTATTTATAAACTCTTACATGACCTGACTGAGAGCCATTTGCTCCAGTATTATTAGTTGCGCCTATAGCAATAATATTACCACTACTATTTAGTGAAATACTTGCTCCAGAATAATCATTATTAGCTTCTCCTAAAATACTTCCTATTAAAGTCCATGAATCTGTAGCAGAAGAATTGTATTGATATATTTTAACTTGTCCTTTATTCGATGATGCCCTTCTTGAGGATCCCGCTATTATTGTTCCATTACTATTGACAGAAACATCATTGCCAAATAAATGATTTGCTGATCCATGTAGTGAAGAACCTTTTTGAACCCAAGCTGAACCATTCCAAGTGTATACATATATAGCCCCTGTCTGACTTGCACCATCATCATCATGTTCATTAGCTCCAATTACTATTGTATAACCATCATCACTAAGCGCCACAGAAACTCCAAGATTATCACTTTGAGCTTCTCCGTCAATATCATCTCCCATTTGGACCCAATTACCACTTATAAATTGAAAAACTCTAACATGACCCGCATTTGTAGCAGTTCCATCATCATTAACAGAGCCAAATGCTAAAATATTTCCAGCCAAATTAAGAGCAATATTGTTTCCACCATTTTCAATAGCACCATTGTCGTTTGCCGATTCTCCATCTATATCAGAGCCCATTTGAGTCCAAGAGGCATTTCCTGTTGGTGTATATTGGAAAACTCTTACGTGCCCTTTATTTGAGTCATGCATGGTAGCAAATCCAGCAACTATTGTTCCGTTTCCGTTTATAGCTGTATTTTCTCCAAAATAATCTCCTGAAGCTGCACCAAGAATTGGTTGACCTACTTGCACCTGAGCCATAAGACCCGTAGAGAAGAGTAGTGCTAGAAATAGATATTTTAAAGAATTTTTTATCATTCAGCTTTAGTTATTTGTTTTTTAAATACTCATAAAAAATTGCACTAGACACGTATATCAATGGAAGAGCCCAAAGCCATCCGATGATAGTTATAAGCCCTGCAATAACAATTAAAAAATACAATAGATAAAGAAGAAAAAGTTTATATTTATCTTCCTTCATTAAATCACCACTTCTTTGTAAAGCTTCACCAATAGATAGTTCTGGATTTTCCACTAAAGCAAAAAAGCACATAGAGTATTTTAAAGAAAAATATATTCCTGGAATTATAAGTAATAATAAACCAGCAATAACTATCAATATAAAAGATACGTAAAGTAATAATGTTTTAATAAAATGATTAAAACCGGAAAATATCATTTCAAAATTAAAATCTTCTCCTCTTGAAATTTTTAAAGCTAAAAGCGAACCTCCATATATAAATGGCCCTGAAGCAAATAGGCTAATAAAAGCTAAGTAAATAGGAGGGCTATAGTTAGCGCTGGGTTGATAGAGATTTGGAATTAAAGCAACTATAAAAAATGGAAATAAAACTCTTAACCATTTCCCAGAAAGAGTATCGTATGCTTTAGAAATAATTTCTGTATTACTCATTATCTATTTAATTTTTGTTTGGCTTCATCATAAATATCTCTGAGATATTCCAATTGATCATTCTCTTTGTTAAAGTTTTGAATATAATTATCAGTACACATAACCTCAATGACCTCCTCGTCTAAATCATCTAGATCGTAATTCATAATTTTAATTGACCTGGCAATTCTAGAAGAGTAGGGGCTAGCTTTCATTTTGTGTTTACTCATTTCATTTAAGGAATCATATACTTGCATACCTCTATCTCGATCTAATTTATAGGTAAGCTTTTTTAGCTTACTAAGTAAGCCAACATGAGATCGACCTTCCATTAATATTTCTAAGGAAGTTGTTGGTCTAAGTCTTTTTGCAGTTTCTTTTTCCCATCTTTTGGCAATTTTTATAGCTTCTTGTACATCATTATTTCCACTCTCAGCAGCGTAGTTAGCAAAATCCATAGCATTCCACTTAGAACCAGTATTATTGATTTCTATAGTATGTTTGTCTTCTTTCCAGGTTTTACTTTTAATATAAGGAACTTTGTAGCCTAATTTTTTAAGAGCCCAAAATCTATGTTGACCATCAATAATTTGATTATTGTGATTTAAAACAATAGGTATTTGTATGCCGTTTTCTTTTATGCTTTTCTCGAGTCTACCTAATATTTTCTCATTAGGCTTACGATTGTTATCCAAAAATTGGAAAAACTTGTAATCCTCGGTAATGTCTACCTTAAATTCATTTTCTAGATCCATTCTAAAATAATATTATAATATTTTCTATTACAAATCTAAAATATTTATTTTAATATTCTAATTTTTTTCTAAAAAATTTCTAAAAAATTTCTAAATATTTTTTATTTATAAATTATTTAGTTGTTATACATTACAATATTCATTTAATACTTTACTACATAGTCATATTAGATATTTTACATATGAATACTATATGGCTAACCTACAAATATATCAAAATACTATATCTTATAAGAAATTATATGAAATAATGAGATTGTTTGGAAAACTCTAATTATATATATTTGAAATTAATACTTGTCTAATTATGAATTATTTAAAAAATTTTACCGTCTTTTTTTTATTGTTTTTTTCTTTTGTTTCATACTCTCAAAAAAACCTCACATATCAGATACCTAAAAAAGAAATTTTAGATTTAGTCGATGTTGACAGAGCTCCTTCTGTATTAAAAGATGAAAAAAACAATTATATGGTTTTTGTTTATAGACCTGAGTATAAATCAATTGACGAACTTTCACAAAAGGAGATGCGCCTTGGAGGACTTAGAGTAAATCCTTACCTCAATATTGGTAGTAGAACAACTTATTATAATAAAGTGAAAATTTTAAGATTAAAAAAAGGAGATAAATCACCTATTGAAGTTAAAGGATTACCAACTAACCCGAAATTATCAAATTTTGTTTATTCACCTGATCAATCCAAAATTGCAATGATAAATACAACTTCTGATAGATTGGAATTATGGGTCTTAAATATTGAAAAAGCTTTAGCCAGAAGAATTAATACTCCCTCATTAAATGCAACACTGGGATCTGTTATTAATTGGTTTTCAGATAATAAAAGCCTTTTGATTAAAATTAGGCCTGAAAATTCAAATATTATAATTGATCAAGAAAATATGACCCCTACAGGTCCAACTATAACAGAAAATATGGGAGATAAAGCTCAAAATAGAACATATCAGGATTTATTAAAAAACATTACTGATGAAAATAATTTCGAGCAATTGTCTAGATCAAAACTTATCAAAGTTAGTTTAAAAGGAAAAATCTCCCAATGGCTTGATGAGAATATGTATAGATCGATTTCTTTTTCTCCTGACGGTAAATACGTCCTTGTTAATATTATAAAAAAACCTTTTTCATACATTGTCACTTATTCAAGATTTCCTAATGAAACTCTAGTTTATGATTTAAATGGAAAACTTATTAAAAAAATAGCTGAGTCTCCGCTTTTAGAAGTTTTACCTAAAGGGTTTATGGCCACAAAAGTGGGTAAAAGAAGTATTTCGTGGAGAAATGATCTACCTTCTTCTTTAAGATATATTGAAGCACTAGATGGAGGGGATCCATCAGTTGAGGTTGATTACAGAGATAAATTAATGAATTGGGACGCTCCATTTAATAAAAATCCTGAGTTTTTAATTAAAACTATAAATAGAATTAATAATATTAATTGGGGAAATGAAAATTTTGCAATAGTTAGAGATATTTGGTGGAATAATAGAAACACTAAAACTTATCTTTTTAATCCATCTAATTCTAATGTTAAACCTAAAATAATTTCAGACAGGAATTATCAGGATATTTATAGCAATCCAGGTTCTTATGTAACAAAAAGGAATGATTATAATAGAAGTGTTTTATTAATTAAAAATAATAATTTATTTAGAATAGCAGATGGATTTTCAAAAGAGGGTCAATTTCCTTATGTTGAAAAATTAAATATTAATGATCTTTCAACAGCTACAATTTATAAATCTAATTATGAAACAAAATTTGAAAATATTATAGATTTTGATTTTGAAAAAAACGAACTTTTTGTGAGAATTGAAAGCAAACAGGATTTTCCAAATTATTATTTCAGAAAACTTTCTAAAAATAACATTCTTGATCAAATTACATTTTTTAAAAATCCATTTGAATCCTTAAAAAAGGTATCAAAACAAACTATAACTTATAAAAGAGAAGATGGTCTTGATTTAAGTGGAGTTTTATATTTACCTCCAGATTATGATAAAACTAAGCCTGAAAGAAAACCAATGATTTTATGGGCATATCCAAGGGAGTATAAAGACAAGAATAGTGCTTCGCAAAAAACAAATAATCCAAACAGGTTTATTTATCCATCTTGGGCTTCACCTATATATTGGGTTACTCAAGGATATGTTCTTTTAGACAGAGCTTCTTTTCCTATAATTGGAGAAAAAGATGTTGAGCCAAATGATAGTTTCAGAAATCAACTTGTTTCAAATGCTAAAGCTGCTATTGATGAATTAGATAAAAAAGGTTACATAGATCCAAAAAAAGTTGCAGTAGGAGGTCACAGCTATGGAGCTTTTATGGTTGCTAACTTATTAAGTCATTCCAATTTATTTTCTGCTGGAATAGCAAGAAGTGGAGCATATAACAGAACTTTAACTCCTTTTGGCTTTCAAAGTGAAGAAAGAACATATTGGGAGGCTCCAGAAGTTTATTACAGAATGTCTCCATTTATGCATGCTGATAAAATGAAGACACCTCTTTTATTAATTCATGGTGAAGCAGATAATAATTCTGGCACTTATCCAATGCAAAGTAAGAGATATTTTAATGCGTTAAAAGGTTTAGGCGCTACAGTCAGATTAGTTATGTTTCCTAAAGAAAGTCATGGATATCGTGCTAAAGAAACGATTCTTCATCTACTTTGGGAACAAGATCAATGGCTTGAGAAATATTTAAAAAATTAATTTTTAGTTATGAATAGAAATTTTTACACAACTCTATTACTTAGTTTTTCCTTTTCTATATTTTCCATTAGTTTTTCTCAAGATAGGATAACAGGTGAATTATTTTCTACAAGGTCAGAAGTTATAGCTCAAAATGGAATGGTAGCTACAAGTCATCCTCTAGCTACACAAATAGGACTTGACATTTTAAAAAAAGGAGGAAATGCCATTGATGCAGCTATTGCAGCAAATGCAGCATTAGGTCTTATGGAGCCAACAGGTAATGGTATAGGAGGAGATTTGTATGCAATTGTCTGGAGTGCTAAAGAAAATAAACTTTATGGATTAAATGCCAGTGGAAGATCTCCAAAAAGTTTAACATTAAAATTTTTTAAAGAAAATAATTATGAAACTATACCTGCTTATGGGCCTCTTCCAGTTTCTGTTCCTGGTTGTGTAGATGGATGGTTTTCTCTTCATGAAAAGTTTGGAAACATAAAAATGAGTGAGATTTTAAAACCAACAATAGAATATGCAGAAAATGGATTTCCTTTGACTGAATTAGTAGCATACTATATGAATTTATCTTCAAAAAGATTTAAAGATTATCCAAATTTTGCATCTACCTATATGATAAATGGGAGAACTCCAAAAAAGGGGGAGATTTTTAAAAATCCTTTTTTAGCATCTACATTAAAAGAAATAGCTAAAAAAGGAAGAAAAGTTTTTTACAGTGGAACCATAGCAAAATCTATAGCTAAGTTTGTTAAAAGTCAAGGTGGATTTTTGTCTGAGGAAGATTTGAAAAGTCATAAATCAAACTGGGTAGAGCCTGTTTCAACAAATTATAGAGGTTATGATGTTTGGGAATTACCGCCTAATGGTCAAGGCATAGCCGCACTTCAAATATTAAATATAATGGAAGGTTTTGATTTAAAAAGTATGGGCTTTGGGTCTGCTGAATATATTCATCATTTTATAGAGGCAAAAAAAATAGCATTTGCTGATAGAGCAAAATATTATGCAGATATGGATTTTAATGAAATACCAGTTTCATATTTAATTTCCAAAGATTATGCCACTAAAAGAAGAAATGAAATTAATCCAACAAAAGCAGCAAATCAAGTAAAAGCAGCAGATATTGAAAATGGAGATACAATATATTTAACTGTTGCAGATAGTCAAGGAAATATGATCTCACTTATTCAAAGTAATTACAGAGGGATGGGTTCTGGAATGGTTCCGCCTAAATTAGGATTTATGCTTCAAGATAGAGGAGAGTTATTTTCATTAGAAGAAGGTCATTTTAATGTTTATGAACCTAATAAAAGACCTTTTCATACTATTATACCAGCTTTTATAACAAAAAATAACAAGCCTTGGTTGAGTTTTGGTCTAATGGGAGGTGCTATGCAACCACAAGGACATGCTCAGATAGTAATTAATTTGATTGATTTCGATATGAATATTCAAGAGGCTGGAGATGCTCCAAGAATAAGACATACATCCGACTTACAACCTACTGGTGGAAAAATGTTGGATGGAGGAAAAGTATTTTTAGAATCTGGGTTTGATTATAGATCAATAAGAAAACTTCTCAAATATGGACATAAAGTTGGTTATGATATTGGATCATTTGGAGGTTATCAAGCAATTAAGTTTGATTATAAAAATAAAGTTTTCTATGGCGCTTCTGAATCAAGAAAAGATGGTAACGCATCAGGATATTAAAAATTAAACATTTAAAATGTTTTCAAAAGTAGGTCATGTTTTTACAGATTTTTTTAAAAAAAATATGCCTGATGCCTTTATTTTTGCACTAATTTTAACTTTAATAGTAGCTCTATCTTCATTTTTTTTCGTTGGTTCTTCTTGGTTAATTATAATTGATTCTTGGTACAAGGGTTTTTGGTTATTATTAGAGTTTGGAATGCAAATGGTATTATTAATAGTTACGGGATATACCATTGCTCTTTCACCTTTTATAAGAAATAAAATTAATTCTCTATCAAGATTAATTAAAACTCCTTCACAAGTTTATTTTACGGTAATTTTATTAGGCCTTTTGGTCTCAATGGTTAGTTGGGGATGGATTGTTATAGCTGCTGTTTTAGCAAGAGAACTAGCTTTAAGAGTAAAAGGAATTAATTATCCTTTTTTAATTGCATGTGCATATATTTCTAATGGAAGTTGGGTTACGGGGCTATCTAGCTCAATACCTTTACTTCTTAATACGGAAAACAATTATTTAATAAAATCCGAAATAATCGAATCCACTATTCCAACAGCAATTACTTTAGGTTCCCCTTTAAATTTAAGCGTTATAATTCTTTATCTCATTTTTATTCCTTTATTAATGATTCTTATAAAGCCGAAGGAAGATTATTCATTTGAAATAAAAAATTATTTAATAAATGATCAACCAGTTCAGGAAATTAGTATTGAAAAAGAAGCAAATATTCAAAAACTTCCTTATTGGGCTTTATCTGATAAATTAAATAATAGTTTTTTTTTGGTATTGTTAATTTTTATTCCTGCTCTCGTCTATGTTTTCTTTCATTTTCTTAATAAAGGTTTTGACTTGAATTTAAATATTATGATTTTTATTTTTTTGATGTTAGGTTTAATATTGCATAAGTCTCCTTTAAAATACGGTATAGCTATGAGAAGGGCTAGCAGTAATGTATCAAGTATTTTATTTCAGTTTCCTTTTTATGCTGGTATTATGGGTATAATGATATATACAGGTCTTGGCGAGACTCTAGCTTTAAAGTTTGCTGAAATTTCTAATATTCACACCTATCCTTTTTTTGCTTTTTTAATAGGAGGTATTGTTAATTTCGCTATTCCTTCTGGGGGAGGAGAGTTTGCTGTTATTGGCCCTAGTATAATTGAAGCTGTAAAAGTAATTGGAAATGATTTACCTCCTGAGGAGATAATAACGATGATTTCTAGAGCTTCTCTCTCAATTGCCTATGGAGAGAGTTTGACTAATTTATTACAACCTTTTTATTTACTTTTAATTATACCTATTATGGGTGCCGGAACAAAAATTCAAGCAAGGGATGTAATGGGATATTTAGTTATACCTTTTATTTTATTATTTATAATTCAATCAATATTTGTTACCTATATGCCAATGTAATTCTAGGATAATAATAAGTTTAAATTAGTTTCTTAAGATTTCTACAGTTCCCTCCCAGTCTGGATCGGCTTCACCAATCCATGAATTATTAATTGTGTCCATTGCAATTGCGTGAATTCTTCCAAAACGGGCCTTTTCATTAATAAATTTAATATTCAAGTTTTTTGAATTTATTTTTAACCTTAAATTCTTTAATTCTAGATGATCTTCTATAAGTAAAGTATCATTTTCAGGATAAACTCTAGGATAAAATAAAGCATCTTTTAAACTTTTTTTTTGTTGAAAATATCTTGATGCAATTTGTGCAATAGCAGTAACAATTTTATTACCCCCAGCTCCTCCAAGAGCAAGAATTATTTTTTCATTGTTTCCTATTAAAGTAGGAGAGATAAAAGAATTAACTCTTTTACCGGGTTCATACATACCAAGATAACTTCCGGATGTCACAGCATATAAAAACCCTAAACCTTTAGTTGCAACTTTTGACCCCATATTTGGACCAATGGTTTGGGTTAATGACACAACATTTCCAAATTTATCTGCTGTGGTCAGGTGAGTCGTATGTCCAACTTTTTCACCTGAAATATTAGATATTTCAGTTTGTTCTTTTTTGAAAAAATTATTACTAACTAACATTAAAGCATCATTTTTAGCTTTTTCATAAGAAAGAATATTAACTAAAGAATCTTTATTTTCTTGAAGACGTCTATAACCATATGATAGTTTTGTTGCTTTTCCAACTAAAAATGACCAATTTTCTTCATTATTCAAATCTTTAAATTGATCCATTAATTGTAAAATTTGAATAGTTAAAGCTCCATAGGAGGGAAGAAATAAAGAAAAAACCTTGTAATTATTAAATTTTCCAATTAAAACTTTAGAATCTAATGCTTTATAGTTTTTTAAGTCCTCTAAAGATAGATATCCGCCATTTTTATTTATATCATCAACAATTAATTCTGCGGTTTCTCCTTCATAAAACCCTTTGTGTCCATTTTTGGAAATTCTTTTTAATAAAACTGCTAAATCTTTTTGAATAAAAACTTCATCTGCATTATAATTTTTTAGATCATTCTTTAAGAAATGAAATTGTGTTCCTTCAAATTCTAGAATTTTTTTTATTTCAGATTTATGTCTCAAGGATTCTCCTGGTAAAATTTTAAAACCTTTCTCTGCGTATTTAATAGATGGATTCATAATAGTTTGTAAAGGCAGAGATCCTTGTTCTTTATGAAGTTTTATTAAACCAGCTACTACGCCTGGAATACCTATGGTTTTATAACCATAATTTTTATGGTCTATTTTTTTGTCATAATTCAAAGGAACTTCTGTTGATGCATCAACACCTCCAATAAAACCATCTTTACTTCTATAAATTGCCTGAAGTCTACCTCCTAAACCACTCATGCTTGGTTCTACAACAGATAATGTAAAAGCAGCGGCAATTGCAGCATCAGCTGCGTTACCTCCTTTTTTGAACATTTCTTTTCCTGCTAATGAAGCTAATGGATGACCTGAAGATATTACATTGTTTCTTAATTTTTTATTAGATGAATCACACGACAATAAATTAAAAAATAATAAAACTAAAATTGAATAGTATTTCATTTTCTGCTATTGATAAATTAATATAAAATTACTTTTTACTTTTTATTAAAAGATATAAATTGGACTTCATAAAAAAAACATGGTTAAAATAGGAAATTTATTTTTTAGAACTAGAAATTTCATTTTCCCAATTTTTTATTTATTTCTATTTATTCCTTCTTCTCAATTAGTAGTTAACTATAAAATTATTGCTATAATAGGTATTTCCATTACTATAATAGGTCAATTAATAAGGATGGTTACAATTGGGTTAGTTTATGTAATTAGGGGGGGTAGAAAGAGAAGAATTTATGCTGAAGGATTGGTTACTGAGGGTTTATTTTCTCATTGTAGAAATCCAATGTATGTTGGAAATATTTTAATGATAATTGGTTTAAGTATTTTTTCAAATTCATTATTGTCTATATTGATATTAATACCATTATTTATTTTTATCTATCAAACTATAGTTATTGCTGAGGAAGATTTTTTAAAATCAAAATTTAAAGAAGGTTACAAAGAATATTGTAATAGGGTAAATAGATGGATTCCAAAAGTAAGAGGATTAAATAAAACATTTAGTGAAAATGAATTTAATTTAAAAAAAGTAATATATAAGGAATATAACACAACTTTTGTTTGGACTGTTGGAGCAACATTATTATTTGCGTATAATAATTTTAAGATTAAAGGAGATATTCAACCAGATTCAGTTTATTATTATTCAGCTCTTATTTTTCTCTCAATTATATATTTAATGACAAGATTTTTTAAAAAAAGAGAGCAAAGAAATAAAACTTATAAAGTATAAATTATTTTATAGCCAAAAAACCTTCAAAGCATAGTTTTTTCATGATAGTACATGTATCTTTAAAACCTGCTCTTTCTAACATTTGAATATTAGCATTAGAGGAAAAAGGTTCTAAAATACCTTTTAGACTTCTTGTTTTATTTAGGATTTCTTCATGGGTATATCCCATTTCTAATTTGTAATCATTGTAAAGCGTAGTGATCATGTCCTGAAATCTAGCATCATTAAATCTTACTTTTTCAAATAAAATTAATGCTCCACCCCAATTTAATGATTCAAAAATTTTATTAATTAATTTTTGTCTATGTTTTGGATGAATGAATTGGATTGTAAAATATGAAATAATTAAGTCAGACTTTTCAAAATCATAAGTAATAATATCTTCATTTATAAAATTTAGCTTTGCTACTTTTATAGATAGTTTTTTTTGCTTCTTTTTAGCAAATTTTATCATATCACTTTCAATGTCAATTCCAATATATTTTGAGTTTTTTTTATGTTTATTTTGGTTAACTAAATCAATAAGTAATTTTCCAGTAGAACATCCTATATCATAAACTACAGAATCATTTTTAATAAAGTATTCACTTAAATCTTTTGTTAATTTTTGTCCTTCACTATAAATTGGAACAGATTTTTTTACATGTTGTTCAAAATTATTCACCATTTCACCTGAAAATGTCCATTTACCATTTCCTGCATTTATATTATCACCAGAATTTGTTGACTTTTCTTTTGAAGATTTCATTCTAAATTATTTACTACTTTTCAATATTATAACAAATAAATCAATAAATTATTGCCAAAAAAAATAATTTAATTTTTAAAAAGTTGATTTTTAACAGACTTAGAGCAATATGGAAGCCTGAACTTTATCATGGTTGGGGTAAAAAAAATAAATTTTTTGAGGGATGGTATTACAAAATAATATCTAAAGATCAAGATTATGCATTTGCTTTTATTCCTGGCATTGCAATGGATGAAAATGGTATAAAACAAGCTTTTATTCAAATTTTAGATGGCAAAAAACTAAAGTCTAATTATATTAAATTTCCTTTTGATGAATTTAAACCTAATCCTTCAGTTCATGATATAATTATTGGAAAAAATAGATTTAAAACAAATTCAATTGAATTAAATCTTCCTGATGTAAAAGGAAAATTAATTTTTAATGATATTGTACCATGGTCAAAATCATTTTTTTCTCCTGGAATTATGGGACCTTTTTCTTTTTTGCCATTTATGGAGTGTTATCATGGAATATTAAGCATGAATCATTCTATTAATGGAGAGTTAATTATAAACAAGAATAAAATAAATTTTGATTGTGGAAGAGGTTATATTGAAAAGGATTGGGGACACTCTTTTCCATTAGGATACGTTTGGATGCAATCAAATCATTTTAGTAAAAGTGAAATTTCATTTAAATTATCTGTTGCAAAGATTCCAATAAAAGGTTTTTCTTTTATTGGTTTTATTGCTGGTGTATGGGTTAATTCTGAGTTAATTGAATTTACTACTTATAATTTTTCAAATCTTAGAAAGTGTTCTATAAGTAAAGAAGAAGTTTCAATTGAAATGGATAATAATAAATATAAATTAATTGTTAAAGCTATTAGATCAAAATCAACTAAATTGGCAGCTCCAATTCAAGGGTTTATGGATTCTAAAATTGAAGAAAGTATGAATTCAAAAATAGATTTGGTTTTAATTGATAAAAAGATAAATAAATCAATTATAGATGATATTGGTTCAAGTGCTTGTATAGAAGTTGCAGGAAATTATAGTTTATTGTTAAAATAGGTAATTTTATTCTGGAATAATAACTTTTAATGATTTTGGAACTAATTCTAAAAATATTTTTTTATCAACAATGTTTATTGTTTCTCCATCAATTTGTAAACAAAAAGGAGCATTATCTTTTTTAATTATTTTTATTTTATTTAGTTCAAAATATTTTAGAAGTTGAAAGGATTTGATTCGTATAAAAAAACTAATAATTAGATTGTAAAAAAGAATCAAAACAGAATGGTTTTCAGTATATACAAGTTCTAGTTTGCCATTATCAGCTTTAGCTTTAGGTGTTATTGAAAAATTATATCCTTGTTCGCTTGTATTGGAGATTAGAAACAAAAAAGGAAATATTTTTTTTCTTATATTATTAAATTCAATCTCTATTTTTTGTTTTTTATATGTCGAAATTATTTTTAAAAAACTTGTTATGTAACCTAAAAGACCTCTTGCTTTAATTTTTGAATATTCTTCAATAAATTTTGCTTCAACACCTAATCCAAAATTGCTAAAAAAAAATCTTTTATTTATTTTTCCTACATCTATTGTAGTTGAAAAATTTTTAGAAATTATATCAAGCGCATAATTTAGATTTCTTGGAATATTAAAATGACGAGCAAAACCATTTCCAGAACCTAGTGGAATTACCCCAAGTAAAACGGGTTTTTTAATTAGGCTTTGACCAACTTCATTTATTGTTCCATCTCCACCACACGCAACAACTATATTAGCTTTATTTTCAACAGCTTTTTCAGCTAATTTAATGCAATGACCTTTGTATTTAGAAATTAAGATATTTACATCATATTTTTCAGACAAAAATTTAGTTCGGATTAATTTTTTTAGGTTTTTATTCTTTTTTGAATGTAGGGCATTAACTATAAAAAATATTTTATTTTTTTTCATCATTAATAATTCATTTCACCTTTTATTATTCTATTGAAGTAATCTTGAAGAAACATTGATCCTTTTCTTTCTAAATCATTCATCTTTTTATTTCTTTTTTGTATTAAATTATTTTTAAAATTTTTATCCTGAATATCATAAAAACCTATTGCTTTCTCGCCATTGTGAACAGAAATTAAACTGTCATTCATAATAAAATAACTCCCACCTCCTAAATAATTTACAACTATTGAATTTAAATTATCTGGGGTAACTAAACTTTTACCCCAACTTCTAAAAGCTTTCTTATACCCGATCAAATCAACTATAGTTGGATATATATCCATATGAGAAGCTAGGGAATTTATTTCTCCTTTAAATTCACTATTAGGAATATAGATCATAATAGGATTTGCAAATCGATTTATAGTTTTCTGATAATATGGATAATATGATTGATTACTATGATCGGCTGTAAAAAGAAAAACAGTATTTTTAAACCAATCAGAGTTTTTTGATGCGTCAAAAAATTTTCTAATTGAAAAATCAGTATATAAAACACATTTATGCATTGGAATTACTCCTTGATTAAACCTATTATCGTATTTTTTAGGTATTACATAAGGTTCATGAGAAGTAATAGTAAAAACAGTAGCTAAAAATGGTTGTTTTTTATTGTCAAGGGTTTCCTTTGTGAATTGTAAAAATGGTTCATCCCATATTCCCCAATATCCATCATATTCATCATCATTATTAAATTCATTTCTTCCATAATAATTTTTAAATCCTAAAGTGTTTGAAAATCCAAGAAAACCCATTGATCCGTTTGAAGCTCCATGAAAAAATGAAGTGTTATAATCCATAGAATTAGCAATAGAAACTATTGATTCAATTTTTTGTTTTGAATATGGTGTTGAGGTATATGAGATTTCAAATGATGGGATTCCAGCTAAAATTGATGGCATTGCATGAATTGATTTTCTGCTAGTTGCAAAAGCATTAGAAAATACTAGACTATGCTCAGCTAAAGAATCTAAAAAAGGGGTAAATCCTTTAAAATCCTTGATTTTTCTTTCTTTATTCATTGACCCCCAGTATTCTCTACCCATACTTTCAAGAATGAAAATTATAACATTTGGTGAAGGGTCTATTAATACTCTATTATATTGTTTTATTGTATTTAATTCATTTAAAATTTCATCATTATTAAATTTATTAATTAGTTTAAATGGCTTTTTAAATAGAGTTTTAAGAATAGTAAAAGGTGTATTTAAAATTATATCAGCATGTTGAGGATTGTTTACATTATCCATAGCATCAATAATTGTTATTGGCCTTGTGCTTTTTTTTAAATCACCACCTCTAGCACCCATAACACAAAATACAGCAGTAAATAAAAAGATAAAAATAGAACTTAAATAATAATTTTTATTTCTAAAATAAATTTGATCCTTATGTTTTATCATCTTATATAAAAAGATCCAAACAAAAAGAAAGGTTAAGTAGATTATTAAAATATGATAGTAATCAAAAATATAGTGTAAAATTAATTCTGATTTATTAGGTTCAGATTCAATAGCTTCCAAAAAAGAGCTCATTAATCTATTTAAATTAAATCTATAATATTCAAAATCAATAAAATTTAGTAACATTCCAATTCCATTAAAAATAAAGTATATCCAAATCAATACATCTTGATAAATTTTTGAAGTATTAATTTTAAATGGAATTATTGAAAGTAAAATAAATATGGAGTTAAGATAAACAATTGACAAACTGTCAAATCTTATTCCATGGTAAAGAAGTTTAGTTAATTGTAAAAAATTATCTATTTGAAGAAGATCATTATTAAAATAAACAAAAAGTAAACGACAAAAAGTATAGTTTATATAGACTAAAAAAATTCTATAAATTAAAATAGAGATTTCATTTATTCTAAAGCTCATATAGATTTTTTTTTAAATCTAAATATTTTTGATTTTCTTTCTTTTTTTAATTAACCAACTTATTCCAAAAGAAAAGAAATTCATTTTACTATTAACACCTGTCCCATAAGAACAATCAAGTTGAAAATTATCTTTTACTAAATATGTGAACCCAGAATCAAAATTTAGAATGAAACTTTTTATATCAACTATTTCTCCAAAGGGCTCCATAAAAAAACCAAGTTTTTCCGTCAATGAAGTGCCTATTGCTAAAGTATATGTTAAATTACCTTTGCCACTTCCAAAATAATCATAGCCCAAATTATATCCTAAACCTGTTTTATCAGATAAAGTATGAGAAAAAATCATTCTATTAGATATTCCAAGAGAATTTATAGACAAATCATTTGAAGCTGAAGGAATTATGAGAGTAGTAAGAAAAGAAATTTCAGTATTAATATTTTCTTTTTTTAATACTTTAATTTTTATTCCTAATTCAAGATCATTAATACCAGATATTTTCACGTTTTCGAATTCTTGATTTTCAAATTGGGTAAGTAGACGAAGCTCAATCTTACTATTTAAACCATAACGAAATAAGTTAGTTGGAATTAAGCTTTGAGTCATTTTACTACTGGTTTCTCTGTCTTTAAGAGAAAGGTATCCGCTCTCTATTTGAAGATTCCCTTTATTTAATGTATTTGGACTTTCTGTTTGATCAGGTCGATCGGTAATTATATTTTGTGAAAAAACTGAATTAAATATTGAAAGTAAAAGAATTATAAATAAATTTTTTAGACTTTGTGACATGAATTACTAGAGTTTGCTGCGAATTTATATAAATAAAATATAATTTATTATAAGTATATTTCAATAAAAATAGAAATATAAATCGTTTTTAATTATTTCAAATTATTTGTAATATTGTTCGTAAACCAATTTTAAAATGAAGAATACGAAAATTGAGTCAATTTCTGAGGAATTTTGGCCAATAATTGATTATAATTATGAACAAATTAGGTTTGCAGAAATTAAAGCAAGTGTAATTATATCATTTTATAGTCTTCTTTTAACAGTTAGTTATACTTTGGATATATTAGATGAAGACAATATTTATAATCTTTCGGTAAACTCAATAGAAGATTCTATAAAGTTTTTTTTTCTTATTCCAGCTATTATTTTTACAGTTCTTTCACTTAGAAGATGCGTTCAATGCTATCTTCCTCGATTAAATTTTACCACTGAAAAATCACCTTTTTTTTTCGGGGATTATCCTGTTCATTTTAGAGATTTTAATTCTTTTGAAAAAACTATAAATAAAATTATTGATAATGAGCCTGAATACAGAAGACATTTGTCTCAAATTGTTTTTGCAACTGGACATATTGCTGCAAAAAAATTCTTTTTCGTTAATAAGGGTATTATATCACTTATAAGATCAATAGCTTTTTTAATTTTATTTGCTGTTTTTTCCTATTTCTAAGATACTTTCATTAACCAGTTTTTAATTGGCTTAGATTTACCCTTTAAATTCAACGGTTTATTTAAATGAAAACCTGATGAATTAGTAAGTTTATTGTAAACGGAATCTGAAATAATTATTTCCCCAGGCTTAGCCACAGAGCAAAGTCTTGCAGCAATATTTACATTGTCTCCAATCACAGTATAATTCATTTGTTGATCAGAACCTATATTTCCTGAAATTACCTTTCCAAAGTTTATTCCAATACCAATAGATATTTCAGGTAACCCTTCATCTTTAATTTTCTTATTGAAATTTTTTAATTCTTTAAACATCTCAATTGAAGTATTGACAGCATTCTGGTTATCATTTTCATAACTTATCGGTACACCATATAAAACCATTAGCTCATCTCCAATAATTTTGTCTAGAGTTCCATTATTTTTAAACACAACATTTATCATTTTTTGGAAATAATTATTTAGTAGAGAAACCACCTTTTCCGGTTCTAAATTTTCTGACATAGATGTAAATCCTCTTATATCAACAAATAATACACAAACATCTTTTTGCACACCACCTAGTTCTAGAGAATTTTCATTTAATAAAAGTTCATCAACTATACTTTCAGAAACATATTTTTTAAAGGTTGACTTTACCTTATTTATATTGGATAGATCCTCTAAAGTTATTACCATACCAGAATTAATTCCATCATCAAAAACTGGAGAGATAGTAAGGTTAACAGCTCCAAGATTATTTTCGTTAGTATTAATTTTTAAATTTTCTTCATAAAATATATGAGAGCTATTTTCTGCTCTTTCAAGTATATCTAAAATTTCTTGATTATTATGAAAAAGGATTGCATAGTGATTATTAACTATAGATTTTGAATCTATTTTAAAAATAGAAGAAGCGGATTCGTTAATGTACTCTATTTCACCTAACATGTTTATTTTAATTATACCAGTTGAAATAGAAGACATTATACTGTCTATCATTTTTTTCGAATCTTTTAGTGAGTGAACTAAGAATAAATTATTATAAGTAAGACTGATTTTTTTAATTATTGAATCAAAAAGTTTTAGGTCATAATTATTAAAGGTTGTTAATCCTTTTCTTGACTCTTTATCAAATAAAAAAATACTCCCATCTAATTTTTTATCACTAATTATAGGTCCAGATATACAATTTAATTTTCCTTCTTCTAAAAGAGGATACCTTTTTAGATTATTTATTATTCTTGATTTAAAACTTTCCTTAAGTTCTTTGTGAATGCCTCTAGTATCTCTAATTATTCTAGTATTTATTTTACTTAAATCATAGTTAAAAGAAGATTGAATATTGAAGTTTTTTGAGTTAGCGTCTCTTAGGAAAATTATTCCTTTTGAAGCATTAAATAAAGAAATTAGAAAATATAAAATTTTATCAAATAAAGGTTTTAAATTTTCATCAGAATTTAACATTTCTGTGATGTCAAACAATGATTCTATTTCTAAAGTTTTATTTTTTAGAAGATTATTCTTTGCATTAATTTTTTTTCTTAGATTTTCTTTTTCTATCAAATTAGAAATTTCAAAGTTTAATCGATTTAATAATATTTCATGACTGCACTTTTCATTGTAGCATACGTATATCAATCCTTTTAATTTTTTTCCAACTGATATATAATTAACATTTGTATACTTGTATTTTGTTTTTGATGGCTCTAAATTAAATTTATCAGAAAAATATTTTTCAGACCAATTTTTTTTTTCTTTTAATATTAAATCATAATTAATTTCTTTAATCTTAATATTTTTATTTAAAAAATGTAAAGATTTAAGAGGTTTATTAATAATAATATGACATTTTGAATTATTCTCCTCAATCTTTTTTATTAGTAATGAAATAATTTCAATAGGAGATTTAATTGAAGACAAATTCTCTTGAAATTTATCGAAATTAGAAGACATTTTAGCTTAATTCTTCAATGGCTTCTGATTGAGATTTAAAAGTTTTGCAATATTTAGTCAACCCCATAATGTTAAAAGTTTTTTCAATTATGGGAGCTAGATTGCATAGATATAAATTTCCATTTACATCTTGAAGTTTTTCTATAATCTCAATTAAAATTGAAGCACCAATACTATTAACAATGTTAGATTGTTTAAGGTCTAATAAAAAATTCAATTCACCGTTTTCAATATGTTCATATGCGATCTTTTGAATTTCTTCACCTAAATCTTTATTTAGATACCCATCAGTATAGATTATAGTTAATCCGTCTTTGCTTTCCGTATTTATTACCTTACTCATCTTTATTCTTGTTTTTAACCATCGTTAATGTAGTTCCTGTATGATCTGATTCGTAATCGACATTATCCATAAGTTCTTTAATTAACATTAATCCCCAACCTCTTTTTTTATCAGAAACTAATTTATCATCTATGTCAGGAAGAGGAATTGATGAAGCGTCAAACCCTTTTCCTTTATCAATGACTTTAATAGTTAAGCTGTCATCTGAGATTATAAAATTTATAAAAATTTCAGTTTTTGTTTCAGAATGTTCAAAAGCATTTATACAAGCCTCTATTAGAGCCATAGAAATTTCTGCTGACTTTTCTTCTGAAAGATTCATGTGCTTAGCAATTACTTCAGAGGATTGGGTTGCAACTAATTCCATGTCTTTTAGAACTGGTAATTTAAGTTCTACAGTAGGGTTTTTCTTCATTTTAATTGTTTACTAATTGGCTTATGTTGTCCAAATTTATAAAAATTTTTTTTTAAATTTGAAATTAATCATTAAACCATGTAATTATGAAGAATTATTTTAATTATTCTGTTAAGTTTTTATTTTTTTTAATTTCAATTCTAATTATTTCTTGTGGGTCTCCAAAAAAAGAAATTGGTGATTCTTATAAAAAGGAAATTCAAGGATTTTGGCTTCGAACAGGAACTATTCAATATGTAAATGGTATACCTGTTGATACAATTAAATTTGTAAATACAGAGGACAATAAAAATTATCGCCAAATAAAAAGTTATTCTAAAGGAGGTCATGTAGTCTGGCTTAATAATTGGACAGATACTATAAATAATCCTTGGTCAGGAGGAATGGGAGGTTATGGAAAGTACAAAGTGCATTCAAAAGATTCCCTTTCTGAATATATGTCACATGGAACAGGGTGGTTTGGAGCTTTTTTAAATAATTATAAAGATTCTTTAAAAGTAAATTTTGAAACTTATAATTTTAGTTCTAATGTTACTAAAAATACTTACTCGCAAATAATGAGAGCAAATGAGATTAATGAGGGAGATTCTAGAACAGCTCAAGCAGGGGAGTATTTTGCTGAGTTTTTTGAAAAACTAGAACCAGCTGGTCCAAAAACAAAGCTTGATGGAGTTTGGAAAAGAGTTTATGAAATCCAATATATAAATGGTATTGCTGTTGATACTACTAGTGTTTCTTCTGATGTAGTTTTTGATGTAAAGGCTATGTTTGAAGGAAGGTATTTATATCAAGTTGATGTAACGCAAATTACTGATCCAAATTCACCTGAGCATGGAGGAGGAGGAGGTTATGGCCAATTTGAATATGATTCTAAAACAGGCGTTATGAATGAAATGGGAGAGGTCGGATCAGGAAATTGGGGTAACGATAGTTTCTCTGCTCCTAGATCTAACAAAAATTTTCATGATATTACTTTTTACAGTGATGACTTGTTTTTACAGATAAGAAAAGACACTCTTAATCAAGGTCAAATTGATAAAGAAACTGGTCAAAAAAGATTTAGAGGGCTTGTATATGAAAGAATTGATTAATATTTCAACTATGATTAGAGCTTTAATTTTCTTTTTATCTTTTTTTGTACTTATTAATTATTCCTGTGATTCTGCTGAAGCTAGTACCTCATCTAATCAAGATGCTGTTAATGCTTTTAAAAAAGTAGCTTCTAAAGACAAAAAGTTATTTACTCAAAAAGATAGGGTAGCATCTTATAAATCATCTTTAGAAACAGGAAAGTCTAGTATAGAAAAAAAACAGGTTTATACTGGCTATGGCTCTAACATAAAAAAGACTAGCAGTAAAAAAATAACTAAAGAGAAGAAAAAGACTAAATCTAAATACAGTTTGAAGAAAGGAAAAAATAAGTCTTCAAATAATTTTTCCGCCTATACTACAAATTAGTTTGTTGCATATGCAGAATAACTAACATTATTTAATTTGGGTTTTTAAGATTGAATTTTCTTATTCGAAGAATAACTTTTTTAAAAGTAGTTTTTCTATTTAAATTTTAAAGACCCATATCCGTTATAATTTCTTAACTACTACCACTGTTGCATCATCTTCTGGAATACCTCCTTTTAACCAAATATCAAGCTCATCTAAAAGAGAATCTTTAATTTTACTAGCTGATTCATTAGAGTTTTTAAGAATAGTATTTTTTATTCTGTCGTAATTGTACATTTCAGAATTTTCATTTTCAGCCTCAGGTAAACCATCTGAAATCATTACTAGAATATCACCTTTAAAAAATTTGTTTTCATAAAGTTTAAAAGTTTCATTATTTAAACCTCCTAAAGGAAGACCTTGAATCATAATTTCTTCACAATTTTTATTTTTAATATTAAACAAGTAGGTTGGAGGCATAGCTGCAGAACTTAAAAACAATTTATTTCCTATAATTTTAGAAACAGTTAAACTCATTTTTAAACGACCTAAATCTATTTTTTTAACAATTTTATTTAATTGTTCTAATATTTTATTTACGGGCAGAACAGGCAGGCCATTTAGAGCAGATTTAATGATGGAAACCATCATGCCAGCAGCAGTTCCATGACCAGTTGCATCACCACAAACTATATAGATATCTCCATTATCTTCTAAAAAGTAGTCATAGTAGTCACCTCCAACTTCAGTTGATGTTATTAATCCAGCAGCAATATCTAAATCACTTAATTCAGGAAACTTTTTAGGCAACATGCTTTCTTGAATTTTTTTAGCTTCTTCTAATTCTTTGACTCTTCTTTCATTATCTGACTTTTCTAAAGATTTTTTAGCTTGATATTTTCCAAAAAATCTAATTGAAAAAACAGTTATAAGAATATAAATAGCATAAGCGAAGTAGGTTCTAAACCAAGGAGGCTTTATAGAAAATTTATAAGAAACGATTTCACTAATATCCCCATTAGTATCCATGGCTTGAAGTTGAAAATCATAGTCACCTTCCCATAAATTATTGTAATTACTTTCATTCGATTTAGACCAATTATTCCATGTATCATCTTGACCAATTAATCTTGCCCGATATAGATTATTTTCAACTTTTTCAAAAGAGGGATAAGTATATGAAAATTTAATATTTCTACTTTCATCAAAAGCATTATTAGTTAATGATAAATCTATATTATTTTCATTAAATGATATGTTTTGAATTATTGGTTTAATATTTATCTTTTTAATTGAATTATATTTTTTTGGTATCCATGAAATTATTTTAGAATCTTTAGACCCCAACCATAATATGTCTTGGTTTTGAAATGTTTCACTTAAAAAAGCCCCTGAAAGTTCTTTATCATCAATACTTCCGTAAGAGTAATTATTAAGAATTTCATATCCTGACTCATTAAATTTAACTTCCATAACGCCATTATTTTGTAAAAACCAATTATTCTTAGTTTTTTGATTTACTGAAGTAAATTGAGTTTCATCTGCAATAATACTTTGTCGATTAAAATCTATTAGATTTTCAAAAATTGGAAAAAGATCTATTTTCAAATCATTAAGTTTTAAATTCTCATTTACACTATATAGATTTAGATTATCATCAAAAACTAAATATCCTAATCCTGTTTCAAAAAAATTTAATTCAGCTGTTTCAAATAATTCGATAAGATCTGAATTTAAGAGTTTGTTTGAGAGTATTTCTTTTTCATCTATAATTTTTTGATTTTCAGGAATCAAGACTCTTTTGAAAGAAATATTTAACTTTTTATCGTAAGTTGCTATAAAAGATCCTTCGTCTTCACTAAGTTCTATGTATAAATTTCCTGGACTAATTTCTTTTAATCCAATTATTCCTTTTCCATATACTTTAGTTGATTTTATTTTATTAATTAAATTCTTTTTATTCTTTTTAAAAAAAATAATTCCTTCAATTGGATGAGCAACTATTAAAAGACTTTTATCAATTAAACTTTTTTGAGGAGATTGGATTAATCTGTCATTAGAAATTATAGTTTTTTTATTTTTAAAAGTTGCTGATAAATTTAAATTGTTAGCAGACACAATAGTTTCACCAAGTGATATAAAACTCTTAGGTATATCGTCAACTCCTAAATCATTAATTTTATTATTAATTAAAGGATTAGAATTATTGATAACTTTAAAAATATCTTCAGTTGTACTGAAAAATAGTTGATTATTTAATCTTTTAATTTTTCTTACCAAGCCTTTTATTCCATCAGATTCATTATAAATAGTTAAAGATTTATTCATTTTAACTTTTGAGGAAGTTAAAAGACTTGTTAAGTATAAATCATCATTAACATCAATAAAAAAACTTGTTATTGTATTAGACAATAATCCATCTTCTTGATTTATCAGATCTACAATATTTAATTTTTCATCTAAAATTAAAACTCCTCCTTCTAATGATATAAGTGGAAAACGATTATCACTGAATAATTTTATTTCTTCAGTGTTATATACTTTATTTTTAGTTAACCAACTGTTTAAGGGCTTATTCTTTATTTTTTTAAATTCTTCATTATTATTCATTTCATAGGCTCCATTATTACTGCTAAAAAAGACGATTTTATTATTTACCATTTTAGCAGACTCAATTCTATTATTAATGAATACAGTAGAGTTTTTTATAAGCTCAAAAGAATTTCCTTTAAGCTCAAATATTCCTTTACCAAAAACTCTTATAAAAATTCTTTCATTTACTTTAATTAGAGTTTGAATAGTGCCTAGAGCATCAATTCCTTCTTTATCATCAGAAATTTTCCAGATTTTTTCAAAACTTATTCCATTCCATTTAAAAACTCTCTCTCTTGTATAAAGAAATAAATTAGATTTTTGTTTTACAGCTCCCCAAAAAGCTTGATTATATGGATTTATGCTATCAGGGATTTTATCCATAAGAGATTGATAAACTGTTTTTCCAAAGTTATTTTTTATTAATTTTCCAAAAACACCTCTTCCAGCAGCATAAATTGAACCACTTTCATCTTCAATAATTTTTCTAACATAAGATGTTTCTAATTCTTCCTCAATACTACCATTAATTGAAATTGATGAAATGTCCTTACCATTATATTCGAGAATTCCATCAAATGTTCCATAATAAATCATTTTATTTTGAGAAGACCTTAAAACAGACCATACGGAAGTGGGTCTATTTAAAAAACTATTGCTATAGTTTTCAATTATATTGTTTCCAACAGATAAAGTTTGATCATTTTTATTTTGCGATAGACTTAAAGGGCTATAAAAGATAAATAATAAAACAGACAGAATTGTTTTATTCATCATTTAAAATTAGTTTATGGTTCATTAAAA
>CETH01021738.1_pt1 | contig 86944 bp, 78 predicted proteins | sample 361461 | NCBI WGS metagenome assembly CETH01 (sample SAMEA2622695, study PRJEB7988) | marine metagenome | isolation source: saline water (ENVO:00002010), including | reverse complement strand
AAAAATGGGAGATCTTGCAGGTAAAATTGTACTTATCACAGGTGCAAGTAGGGGTATTGGTGCAGAAACTGCTCGTCAGGTAGTAGCAGCCGATGGGAAGGTTATTCTGCACTTCAATAAAAACGAAAGTTTAGTAAACGGTTTGATAGACGAGCTTGGTAAAGATAGTTGTTGTGCAATATCTGCTGATTTTATGAAAAATTCAGATATTCAAGATTTGTGGACAAAATCTTTAGATTGGTTTGGTCGAGTGGATGTGCTTGTTAACAATGCAGGTATATACGAGTCTGTTGATATTGATTCTGATTTTGACTCCTGGGCTCTAGCTTGGGAAAGAACAATGCAAGTTAATCTTTTAGCTTCTGTACATCTGTCAAGAGAAGCTATAAGGAGTTTCTTGAAATCAAATGGGGGTACTATAATTAATGTAACAAGTAGAGCTGCTTTTAGGGGAGATTCACAGCAGCACCTTCATTATGCAGCCTCAAAAGGTGGTCAAATTTCTATTACTCATACAATTGCTCGTGGATGGGGGAAGAAGGGAGTTATGTGTTACTCTGTAGCACCTGGTTGGGTCGATACGGAGATGGCTCGTGAGGGTGCGGAGCAGATTGGCTGGGATAATGTAATGAGAGACTTACCTCTAGAGGAATTGGTGCCCCCTAAAGAGGTTGCAGATGTCATTGTATTTCTTTCATCAGGAAAAGCACGTCACGCTACAGGTTCTTCTATCAATATTAATGGAGCATCTTTTCCACGGTAACTGAAAACTGGGTTTTTAAAAATTTTTAATAATTGCCAACAATAAAAATAGGCGAATGATTGACAGGCACAAGCTCAAGACAATAAAATGAATAGTGCATCCGTTATACGGATAAGAAATTTATTAAGAAGGCTTCACAAAGGGAGAGCAGTTGGTTTCTTTTCCAACGCTAGAAAAAATGGGAATTAGAGTTGCAATCGATACTGGTGGTACTTTTACAGACGTAGTTGCTATTGATGATAAAACAGGCAGGCAATGGGCCGTAAAGACACCTAGCACACCTGCCGATCCTTCTATTGGTTTATTAGAAGGTATGCGAAAAGCAGTAGAGCAGGCTAGTTCTTCGCAAGCCGATATATCTCAGCTACTGCATGGATCCACAACTGCTACTAATGCGGTTTTAGAGCATAAGTTTGAAGGGTTGGGATTATTAGTTACTAAAGGTTTCCGTCACATTATTGAGATTGCCCGTCAATCTGTTCCAGACGGATATGGTAATTCATATTTTTGGGTTAAGCCTCCTAGGTTAGTTCCTTTACATCTTGTGAGAGAGGTTCCGGGTAGAATAGATTTCCAAGGAAATGAGATAAATTCGATTGATGAATCTGCAATAGAAGAGGCTGTTGATGATCTAGTTAGTAAGGGTGTGAAGTGTATAGGAGTATGTCTACTCCACTCATACGCAAATGACATGCATGAAAAAATAGTAGGGGATATAATAGCTTCTAAATATCCTGAAATATTTGTATCTCTTTCATCTATTGTTTTACCCGAATATCGTGAATATGAGAGAGCTATGACTACATTGATTGATGTGATGGTCAAGCCTTACTGTAAGACTTATTTGGCGCATGCCGAAAAAGAATTGAAAGGTCATGCCAAGAATGCGCCTTTCCTAATTATGCAATCTAATGGAGGTGTTGTGAGTGCAGAGGCTGCTGGGGAAAAGCCCGTAACGATGTTACTTTCTGGTCCAGCTGCTGGAGTTCTTGGAGCTACTTTTATGGCAAGTCTTGCTGGTCATAGAGATGTTCTTACATTAGATGTAGGAGGCACTTCAACAGATGTATCACTAGTTGAGGATCTCAAGCCAAATTTAACTACACATTCATTGATTGAACACTATCCGGTTAAGACGCCAATGCTTGATATGGCCACAGTAGGTACTGGTGGCGGCTCTCTGGCCTGGATAGATGATTATGGAAGTCTGAAAGTCGGTCCTAAGAGTGCCGGTGCTGATCCGGGCCCTATTTGTTATAGCCGAGGTGGTAAATTACCTACTGTAACTGATGCGGCTTTGGTCCTAGGAAGATTGCCAAAAGCACTTGTTGGCGGTGAATTGCAACTTGATATAGAAGGTGCCCATGAGGCATTTGCAAAACTAGGTAAAGAATTTGATATCAGTGCAGAAGAGGCTGCGGCAGGAGTTTTTGAGATTGCTGCTGCTAATCAGGTCAATGGTATTAGGCAAGTATCTGTATTAAAAGGGCGTGATCCCGGTCGATATGCTCTTGTGGCTTTTGGAGGGGCTGGTGGACTTTTTGCAGCAGAAGTTGCAGATTTTCTCGATATAACTGCAGTTATTTCTCCACCAAACCCAGGAAATTTATCTGCATTTGGATTACACGTATCTGACATTAAGAGAGATTATATAAGGACAATAGTTAGGCGCCAGCAAATTGCAGATAATAAAGAAATTTCCAAAGTTTGGTTGGAACTTGAAAAACAGGGGAGAATGGAAATTGCTGCTGAGGGTGTTAGTGAACAGGAAATAGAAGCCCATTATTCTGCAGATATGCGTTACGTTGGAGAGGGTCATGAAGTTCCCGTAATAATTCCAGAGAGCTTATCAGGCGAAGAAGCTGTGATTTATATGTGGGATGAATTCCATAAAGTGCACGAAAAAACATTTGGATTTGAATATAAAGACCAACAAGACGTCGAGCTAGTTAATTTGCGTGTACAAGCGGTTGGGCGTGCGAATCGCCCAGAAGTACTGAAATTAGACAAAACCGATAACAAACCTTTACCTGAGACTAATCGTCAAGTTTATTGGAGGGGAAAGGGATGGGATGACTGTCCTATATATAGCCGATCAAAAGTGCCTGCAGGAGTCAGGGTAAACGGCCCAGCTATTTTTGAGGAGTACGGTTCGACTGTAGTTGTTCCAGAGAATTGGTCGATTAGTTCTGACAGTTACGGTAATCTAAAATTAGAGAGGTTACGTTAATGGAAAATAAAATAAAAACTACTGTTGGCCCTGTTGAACTAGAAGTGATCGCTGGTACAGTCCGTTCGGCAGAGCTAGAAATTGAGGCCGCCGTTGAACGTACTTCACGTTCACCAATGATAAGAGATCAACATGACTATAGAGTGGCCTTATTTGATGCTCGTGGAAGAAAATTGACTGGCAGATCTTACTCAGCACTTGTAGAGCCTATTTTTGAGTACTTTGGGGAGGAAAATATTAATCCCGGAGACGTTTTCTTTTGGAATGATCCATATAATAGTTGTGGAGGAATAGGCCATATTCCTGATCTATGTACAACAGTACCAATTTTTCACGCTGATAGGCTGATAGGGTTTAGCCAGGTATTTGGTCATCATGACGATGTGGGGGGGGCAGTTCCTGGTAGCATGCCAGTGAAAGCTACAGACATGTGGACCGAGGGATTAGTAGTCCCGCCTATAAAATTATTTGATCAGGGGAAACTTAATAGTGCTGCCTATAGTATTGTTGCTCGTAATTCTAGACTTTCAGAACATCTTAAGGGAGACATTGATGCTGAAATAGGCGCTGCTCGCCTTGGCTCAAATAGAATAGTAGAAATGGCTGAACGCTATGGAGTTGATGCATTGCAAGCAGCTTTTGATTCCATAATAGAGAATTGTACTCGTACGATTCGTGAGGAACTTCTGCCAAAGATTAAGGATGGAGTATATCATTGGGAAGATTATATTGAAGGCGATGGTGTTGATGAGCCGCGAATGCATGCGATGAGATTGACTATGACTAAAACCCCTGAGAAAATTATTCTAGATTTTGCAGGTACTGATCCGGAAGCAAAGGGGCCAATAAATTGGCCGATTGATTATGCGGATGGAAAGTTTGCACGTAAATGGATTGCTCCTGTTCTACGTTCTCTTGCAAGTTCTCCTGATAGAGCGGCTGAAATAGACATGAATGAAGGCGTGCTCGATGTTATCGAGGTTAATTTTCCTGGTAAGGGCACACTGGTTACGCCAACATTTGGAAAGCCGACAGGACTTAGGTTCTTTATATTATTAAGATCACTGGGTATTTTTGCTGCTTGTCTATCTAAGGCTACTGGTGGTCGCATGCCTGCAGATCATGAGACAATAAGGATTTGGGGCTTGCATGGTGGAAAAACTGCAGACGATTTTTTCTTATTTAGAGAAGTTTTGGGCGGAGGTGGTCCAGGTCGTCCATGGGCAGATGGAAGCGATGTAGTTCATATTGTACCAAATTCTAGAAACTTACCTGCAGAATTTTCAGAACAGAGGTATCCAGTAAGAGTCGAAAAGCTTGGGCTTGCAACAGACTCAGGAGGCGCTGGATTCCATCGTGGTGGTTTTGGTTATGATAAACGAATACGCCTACTTGAGGATGCACGATTATTATCAAATGCTGATCGTGCTCTTTTAAATACTTATGGGGTCAATGGAGGAAAAGCTGGGGAAACCTTTGGTATTGAAATTGATCACAAGACTGGAGAATCAGAGAGTGTCCCAGGAATGGCAGATAATATAAATGTTGCCTCGGATTCAGTGGTTAGGATAGTGACAACTGGCGGTGGCGGTTGGGGTGACCCATTAAGACGAGATGTGGATGCAGTTTGTTATGATGTAGAATGTGGATTGGTAACTACTGGTTCGGCAAAAAGTGATTATGGGGTAGTTCTTGAACCAGAAGAATCTGGATATAAGTATAAAGTGAATGTCACAGAAACTCAAAAACTCAGAGACGCAATGAGAAAGTCGCGTGGTGAAGTCCCAATGTTTGACCGGGGAGACTACTTTAGAAAAGTTGCTTCTATAAAGGGTATTGATTGGCCTGATGGTTGGGATGACCCTGATCAAGGGTGGAAAGCAGTTGTGGGGATCGAGGAAGATGAAGCCGCCAATATTTGAATATTTTAGACCAAAAAGTATAGAAGAAGCTGTCTCTGTAAGAGCGGACCACGACTATTCTGCTATACTTGCTGGAGGCCAAAGCTTAATTCCTACAATGAATTTCCGAATAGCGAATCCAACTGCAATTATTGATATAAGTAGGATAGATTCACTAGCAGAGTATCGTATTGATGATAGTCAAATTGTAATAGGTGCTATGGTCAGGCAGCGAGATATCGAATTATCAGATTCAGTTTACAAAGTACATCCCTTGATCAGAGAGACACTTGAGCATGTTGCACATGTCCCTATAAGATGTAGGGGCACGGTGGCAGGTAGTCTTGCTCATGCGGATGCTGCTGCGGAATTACCTGCCTTATTATTGGTTTCTAATGGATGTGTTGTTGCGCATAGCGCCTCAGGTGCTCGAATAATTGATGCAAATGAACTATTTCAATTTCATATGACTACTAGTCTTGCTGATAATGAGATAATCACAGAGGTAAGAATTCCAGTTATGCACGATGATGCAGGGTGGGCTTTCTTAGAGTTTACACGTCGTCATGGTGACTATGCAGTAGCAGGAGTTGCGGTAATCCTTCGTTTTTCAGAAGACGGTATATGTGAAGAATCATCAATTGCTTCATGTGGAATTGGTTCACGTGCAGTAAGATTACCAGAAGCAGAGGCTGTATTGTTGGGTAAAAAGCTTGATTCCAATATTATTAATGAGGCTTCGCAAGCGGGTAAGGAATATGTTTCTGCAGCAGACGACACGCATGCGACTACAGAGTTTCGCCAGCACGTCTTATCTACAATTTTGAGCCGTGCTATAAATATTGCTAAATCTCGCGCTAGGTATGGGAGTGAATAGTTGAAGAAATCTCAAATTCGTCCTGACTACCCTGAACGTTCGGATGACCCGTTACATGAAGTGAATATGGAGGTCAACGGAGAGTTGATTACGCGCAATGTTTCTCCTCGAATTTTATTAGCTGATTTTATCCGGCATCATCTCGGCTTAACTGGCACTCATGTCGGTTGTGAGCATGGAGTTTGTGGTTGCTGTACAGTGATAATTGACGGTAGAGCGGCACGTTCTTGTTTAACGTTTGCGGTCCAAGCAGATGGATCAAAAATTCGAACTGTTGAAAGTTTGGCCCAAGATGATGGGTCTTTACATCCACTGCAGGAAGCTTTCAAGGAGTCTCACGCACTACAATGTGGATTTTGTACTCCTGGATTCTTAATGTCTATTGTTAGCCAACTAGAAGAAACTGAGGGTGAAATTGACCTATCTGAGGATGGAATAAGAGTAATGTTATCAGGTAATTTGTGTAGATGTACTGGTTATCAAAATATAGTTAAGGCAGTACAATCTGCAGCTAAGCGTATGTATAAAACTAACTAGGTATTTAATTATGTCTACAAGAACCTTTGGAGAGCGCGTACAAAGAAATAATGACGAGCGCCTATTAACAGGTGGGGGTCGATATGTTGACGATATCCCTTTGCCAGGAGCGCTGCATGTAGCTTTTGTTCGTAGCCCTTATGCGCGAGCTAAGATTTTAAGCATGGATACGTCTCTTGCAAAGTCCAGACCGGGGGTTGTAGAGGTGTATACTTGTAATGACATCGGTGCTCTTGATACAGAGATGCCCTTACTTATTCCTCATCCCTCATTACATAGCCCAAAGACACAGAGACCTCTTGCGCGTGATGACGTATTTTATGTAGGCCAAACGGTTGCAATGGTAGTTGCTGTAGATCGTTATGTTGCAGAAGATGCTACAAGGCTTGTGGATATAGAATATTCTGAACCTCAAGAATGTAATATTGAGATAGAAGAGGCTATTAGTGATGACGCTCCACGTGTCCATGACGATGTTCCAAATAATGTTGCAGCCCACTGTATACAGGTTAGTGGGGACCCAGAAGAAGCCTTTGCTAAGGCGGAACACTTTACTAAGGTAAAGGTAAGGGTAGATAGATCAACAGCTGCGCCTATGGAGTGTCGCGCAGTAGCCGCAAGGTTTGACTCGGTGTCGGGAGAGCTTACAATCTGGGATGGTACCCAAGCACCAATTTCAGTTCGTGGAGGTATAGCCTCTATTTTTAATCTGGATGAAGATAAGGTGCGTGTGATTGCCCCAGATGTAGGTGGGGGGTTTGGGCAGAAGGTTTTGCTATTTTATCCAGATGAATTGTTAGTACCGTTCGCTGCCATGAGTCTTTCCAGACCTGTAAAATATATAGAAGATAGAACTGAAAACTTTCTTGGTTCCACCCAAGAACGCACGCAAATTCATGAAGTAGAGCTTGCTGCAAATAAGGATGGTGTTGTTCTTGGCCTAAAGGACAATTTTCTTCATGATACAGGTGCTTTTATTCCCTATGGCATAGCTGTTGCTCAAGTCGCATCTACGGCAATAATGGGCCCTTATCGTATTCCAAACTCAAGAGTTGAATATAAAGCTGTCTATACCCCAATTGTACCTGTGACCCCATACCGTGGATGTGGAAGACCGCATGCATGTTTTGCTATTGAGAGGGCTATGGATCAATTGGCAGAGGAACTTGGACTAGATCGCTTTGAAGTTCGTCGTCGGAACCTGATCGGTGATGATGAGTTTCCTTATGAGCGACCAAATCTACTTTTTGCTGATGGTCTAGCTGTAATCTATGACAGCGGGCAATATAGCAAAGCATTAGATATGATTATTGAAAGTATCAATTTGGAAGACTTTAAAGCAAAACAAAAGTTAGCATTAGACGAAGGTAGATACCTGGGCCTTGGTTTAAGTTTTTATGTTGAGGCCACAGGTATAGGTCCCTATGAGGGAGGGCATGTTAAGGTCCACCCCATAACAGGTAAAGTTTACGTAAATACAGGACTAACTACTCAAGGCCAAGGTCATGAGACTGTATTTGCTCAGATCGTTGCTGATCAGTTAGGAGTTAGTCCTGAAGATGTAATACTGGTTGAGGGTGATACAGGAGCGTTTGATTGGGGTGTTGCAACTTATGCAAGTCGCGCAGCAGTAGTCAGTGGTAACGCAATACATATGGCTGCAGAAAAGGCACGGAACATCGTCTTAGAGGCTGCTAGTAATATGCTTGAAGCTTCCGTGGATGATTTGGAACTCCAAGATGGCAAGGTGAATGTTAAAGGTTCAGATGTGTCAGTTGGTTTAGCAGCCGTGGCAACAGCGTGTAATCCTCTTCGGTATGCATTTAATGAAGCAGCGCAAGCTGCTACACAATTTGCTCCTGCTGCTCGAAGTGATGAACCGGCGCTAGGAGATGGTCGAGCGCCTGGAATAGAAACGACTGAATATTATGCTCCTCCACATGCAGCTTGGGCCTACGGAGTTCATGCGGCTATAGTAGAAGTGGACCCCGGTTTGTGCTCTATCGACATAAATCGATACATATGTGTGCACGATTGTGGAAATATGATTAACCCCACTATAGTGGAGGGCCAGGTTATGGGTGGTGTTGCTCAGGGCATGGGGGGCGCTTTTTATGAAAGATGTGAATTTGATTCTGAAGGCAATCCTCGCAATGCAAACTTTATGGATTTTTTAGTTCCCTATGCAACTGAGGTCCCTAAAGTTGAATTACATCACATTGAAACTCCATCTCCTTTGAATCCGCTTGGTGTAAAGGGAGTTGGGGAGGCAGGAACAATTCCTGTAGCACCAGTTATTGCATCTGCAATTGAAGATGCATTGAAGCCGTTAGGGGTCGAGAAACTACACCATGTGCCTCTCTCACCTAATTCTATTTATGAAGCTCTATCAGTTGCTAGAGAAAAGAACATTATCTGAAACTCTTAGTGGAAACTATTTTTGACTAATTCCTAATAATCTTTTTAAAAAACGGATTATTATTTTAAATAGGATCTTGTCCACTTTTAATTCTGAAGATATTTGCTTATTTCCGCTATGTGGGTTCTTTGACGGAATATTTCCTAGTTCTTCTGTATCTCTACCATCAGCATTTTTGGCAATCTTATCGTTTAAATTTTTTGCAAATGTATTGGTTACCTGGTCTGCAACATCTTGAACAATTCCCGTACGCCCCATTTGTGCTAGAGTGCCTGTAAGTTTCATATCCGCATTTATTTTTACTATAGAATGATCTCCAGACTCTTTTACTTCATAGCTAACAGTTGCGCTGGCTCGACTGCCTCCCTGACGATCTAATCCTTGACCTTCTATTTTAGTTATTCTCTGAATAGCATCAGTCTCAATAATTGTAGCTTCTCCCTCAAAGGATCCTACAATTGGACCAAGCCTGATATTTACCTTGCCACGATAGTGATTATTATTATCATGATCTGTTAAAATAAATCCTGGAATACAGCTTACTACCTCAGGGACATTTTGGAGAAATTGCCAAACATTATCGACTGTTTGATTAACCTTAAATTCTTGAACAATACTGGGCATAAATTTTCCTAAAAATTACTAATAGTTATATTACACTCTTAGGACCTAGTCAGTCTTTAGAGCATATTCTATAATTTATTTATACATCAATTATAGACTTGAATTAGTGATTACACTAGTAGTCGTTTATTATAGGTTAATTAAGTAACGGGCTTGTCTCGATAAGGATAAAATAAATGGAAGTAAAACTAGCATATATGACTTGGGATGGTGTGAAGTCCGCTATCAGTAAAGAGAAAATGGTTATATTACCAACTGGCGCTACTGAGGCTCACGGTCCACATATGCCAACAGATACAGATACTCACCAGGCTGAGTGGATAGCAGTAGAATTAGCTAAAAGAGTCGATGCAGTGGTAGCTCCTCCTCTAGCTTATGGTATATCAAAAACTTTTGAATACTTTCCTGGGACAATCTCTCTTTCCATTCCCATTTACCAGGAAATGCTTTTTGAAATTGGGACCGCCCTGATTAGGCAGGGTTTTAAACATCTATTAATTTTAAATGGGAATAGGCCTAATGGTACTTCCAATGACTCTGTTGCAAGGCGCCTAATTGATGATCTTGATCAAGAATTTGATTTTATGGTAACGGCTGTTAGCTATTGGGAGCCTGGAGCTATGCAAATTCATAACCTTAGAAAGTCCGAAGTAGGAGGAATGGGGCACGCAGGTGAGTTTGAAACATCTTTTCAGCTTGCAACTAGACCTGAACTAGTCCATATGGATCGCCTCGAAGGGGTATATGCTCCTCTGGTTGGTTGGGATTTAGTTGCTCCAGTTACTCCTTCCAGAACTTACAGACGTCGACCAACTCCAGAGACTAATCATGCTTCAATTTTTGGTGATCCACATAAAGCAAGCGAAGAGTCCGGGAAAAAAATGCTTGAAGCTGCAGTAAATGGATTAGTGGAAATGATTGAGAACTTGCAGCCATCATATGAAGAGCGTTAATGAATTTCTATTTATTTTTTGAGGATTCCGCTAGGTCGCCAACCTAGGGCAATTGAGATAGACTGTGTTGTTTGAAGAACAATTTCTGTAATTTCTTCTTTACGGGCTTGATCTTTAAAGGCGCTTCGGCGAGTAATAATACATACAGCAGCGACTAAGGACCCTTGGTGGTCAAAAACGGGTGCTGAAATAGAACCGGAAAATGGTTGCACATCACCTTCTGTAAAAGCATATCCATTGCTTTTGATATCTTCAATAATCTTTCTTATTTTTTCAGGATTAACTACTGACTCGCTAGTAAGAGATTCTAGTGGCCCATCTAGATAAGACTCAATAAATTCTCTTGGAGAATATGCAAGTAGAACTTGCCCTTTAGATCCGCAATGTAATGGAAAGTGATAACCGTAAGTTGCCTTGGTAATAATTTCACCTGATATATTTCTTGAGTATAATGTTAGAGCTATCCTACCTGATCTCTGCACTAATTGGACTGTGAGGCTTCCCTTGCCTGCAGCTGAATCTAGGTAGGGCTGAGCCAATTCTAAAACCCTATGATTTGCCAGATATTTTGTGCCGATCTGCCATGCTTTTGTACCGATATTATATCGTCCACTATCGCTATCTCTTTCTAGAAAACCCCCTTGTTCTAGTTGGGATAGAGTCCTATGCAGAGTAGCCCATGATATACCAAGTTCGTTAGCAATATCAGTGGCACGGCCTGGTTTACTAGCTACTAGTTCTAGTACTTCTAATGCTCTATTGACACCCTTCAGAGGCGGTGCAGAGGAATTTTTTGTGCCTTTGTTTGAAGCATATTTTGACATAATAAGTTACCACTGGGTGATCTATCAAAAATCTCTTATATTTTTATATATCTTAAAACGTATATTATATCCATATAACGGATATATTCATATTCAGCTAGTATTTGGTTAAGGTAGGATGAGGTTATATTTTCTCATATACCTAAGTAGGTACATCAGAAGTTTTATTAGGGGTATGCCGCATTATGGAAAGCAATATTTGGAAAAAAAATCTATATCAATTATTTTCTGAAAATTTTCCTGAAAAAGACCATATATTTATTCAATCTACAGGTGGTCAAAGTATTAATTATAGGGAATTAGAAAAATTTACTGCACAGTTTTCTAACGCATTGGTTAACAAGGGCGTGAAGCAAGGAGATAGAGTACTCGTACAGACCAAAAAATCTCCAGAAGTTGTCATTTTATATTTAGCTTGCCTAAGAGTAGGTGCAATTTTTGTGCCATTAAACACCGGATATACTGAGTCTGAATTGACTTATTTTCTTGATGATGCAAAGCCAAGATTAGTTGTTTGCGATCCCAACTCAAATATATCTAATCTAGACTTTCAAAGCGAGTTTTCATCGATCTCATTGGAGACTTTAGGTGCTCATAGATCAGGGACATTTATAAAATTAGCTGAAAGACAATCAGAAGAATATATTACTTTTGAGAGTGATGGTAATGATATTGCTTGTATTCTTTATACCAGTGGCACTACGGGTAAGCCAAAAGGTGCTATGCTTAGCCATGCTAATCTGGGTTCGAATGCATGTACCCTAAAGAAAGAATGGGGATTTAATCCAGAAGATATTTTATTGCATGCGCTTCCAGTTTTTCATGCTCATGGGCTATTCGTTGCAATTAATACGGTCTTAGTAAATGGAACGGGAATGGTATTCCTACCTACTTTTGATGTTCATGAGGTCATTCGTGAAATGCCACGTGTCACTGTTATGATGGGCGTACCTACTTTCTATACTAGATTATTAGAGGAGGATTTATTCACTGATGATTCTACGAAAAATATTAGATTATTTATTTCAGGGTCTGCCCCCCTCTTAGCAGAGACGCACAATGAATTTTATGATCGTGTAGGCCACTCAATATTAGAAAGATATGGTATGACAGAAACTGCTATGAATACATCAAACCCACTAAATGGTGACCGTATTCCAGGTAGTGTTGGCTTGGCTCTTCCTGGGATAGATGTCAGGATTGTTACTGATGGTAAGGAATTAGACATAGGGGGTACTGGTAATATAGAGGTGAGAGGTCCGAATGTTTTTAGTGGGTATTGGCGTAATCCCGAAAAGACAGCTCAAGAATTCTGTGATGACGGTTACTTTCGTACAGGGGATATAGGTTACAAAGATAAAAATGGGTATATTTTTATTGTTGGCAGGGCTAAAGATTTAATTATATCAGGTGGTTACAACGTTTATCCAAAAGAAGTCGAGGTTTGCCTAGATGAGTTTAATGGAATCCGAGAATCAGCAGTGATTGGTGTTCCGCATAAGGATTTTGGAGAAGGAGTAGTAGCTGTTGTTACATCTGACAATGGTAAGGAGACTTTTAACTCTAAGAAAATTATAAGTAAACTTAAAGAAGAGCTTGCTGCCTATAAGGTGCCAAAGGCTATTTATCTTGTTGATGAAATACCTCGAAATGTGATGGGAAAGGTAGAGAAAAATAAACTGCGTGATATTTATAAAGACATCTTCCTGAAAGACACATAATTTATATTGATAATAAACAAGTATTAAAATTTTAAGAAGAGGCGCTTTCTGATGATCGACTTATATTACTGGCCTACACCAAACGGATGGAAAATTACGATTCTATTTGAAGAACTAGGTCTCAATTATCGAATAGTTCCAGTAGATATACTAAGGGGAGACCAGTTTGATGAGGAATTCCTTAAGATTGGACCTAATAATAAAATGCCTGTTGTAGTAGACTCAAAAGGACCAAATAATAAGCCTATAACAATCTTTGAGTCGGGAGCAATATTGTTACATTATGCTGAACTTTCAAGGAAATTCATTCCTTTAGATATAGGTGCAAGATCTGAAGTAATAGAATGGCTTTTCTTTCAAATGGCCCATGTTGGTCCAATGCTGGGACAGAATCATCATTTTAGGGTTTATGCCACTGAAAAAATCCCTTACGCCATTGATCGTTATACAAAAGAAGCGGCTAGAATCTATGGGGTAATTAATAAGCGTCTTAAGGGTAGAGATTTTATTTGTGATAACTACTCGATAGTTGATATGGCAATTTATCCCTGGTTACGCGGACATGAGAAACAGGGTCAATCTCTTGATGATTTTCCAGATATTAAACGTTGGTATTCAAATATGAGTGATAGGCCGGCTGTACAAAAAGGGTTAGCTGTTCTTAAAGATAAAAGAAAAGATGCCTCTGATTTCACTGACGAGCAACGTTCTGTAATGTTTGGTGATAAGCAATTTGAGATTCAGGATAGCTAGCGTCTATCTTGTCGAACATAAGGTGTTCCAAGCGCAGTAGGTGCATCTTGTCCTCCTGTTTCTCGAACGGCAGCATAGATTAGGACTATCAGAGTTGCTAGGTAAGGAGTCATTTGTAGAAAGTACTGGGGAATTGGGAAACCTGCGGCCATTACTCGAGGTATTAAGGCTTCAATGCTTCCAAACAAAACACCTCCTAGTACTACCCGCCATGGACGCCAGCGAGCGAATATAACTAATGCTATAGCTATCCACCCACGACCTTGAGTCATATCATAAACAAAGATTTTAGCTGACGCTAAAGCAAGATATCCCCCTGCCAGACCAACCATTCCTCCTCCAATGATTACGCTAAAAAATCGATACGCTTCGACATTGACTCCGTTAGCGTCGGCTGCTTGGGGGTTTTCTCCCACTGCTCTTAATTTCAATCCATGATTTGAGCGGTATAAAAATCTCCAAATTAGATAAATTAGTACAATAGATACATACACCATAGGATCTTGGTTAAGAAAAATTTTTCCTATGATAGGAATATCGCTAAGCCAGGGTATTTGGATCTGTGTTATTCCACGAAATGCAATATCTGTCCAAGGAGTGCCTATAAGACCCGTTAATCCAGATCCAAAAAAAACAAGTGTGATACCAGTAACAACCTGATTTGTCCTAAAAATTACGACTAAGATAGCGAATAAGCTACTTACTATAACACCTGCGAATACTGAACCAATTAGACCAAGGGCAACGCTATCTCCTAGCTCTAGATAAGCTACAGCGCCCGCAAGAGAGCCGCAGAGTAAGATGCCTTCTGCACCAAGATTAAGTACTCCAGCCCTTTCATTAATTATCAATCCAACAGCAGCAAGAATTAAGGGCACTGTAAATATCGGCATGGATGCAAGCCAATTGACAACAAAATCCATAACCTAATTCTCCTCGTAACGTGCTATACGAACTCGGTATCGCACAAAAAACTCTGAGGCTGCAACTGAAAGGACAACAATAGCTTGGATGAGCCCAACTATAGCATCGGGGAGATTGTAGAATACTTTTAAACTATCGCCAGCTACGTAAAGTCCCCCCATAAGAAACGCAACAATAAGAACCCCGATGGGCCTATTTCCTGCAAGAAATGCTATTACAATAGCTGAAAACCCATATCCTGCAGCGATCCCGTAGGTAAGGCGAAATTCCATGGAGCTTGCAACAACAAATCCAGCTGTTCCAGAGAGGCCACCAGAGACTAAGGCGGAAATTAATGTGATTACCGAAACTGGCAGACCCACTGCCAGAGCCATTGAGGGATTAATTCCAACAAAGCGTGATTTAATTCCAAAGCGGCTACGTTCTATAAGCCACCAAGTAAGTCCCACTGCAACACCTGCCACTAAAACTCCCCATGAAACATCTTCCCAGCCAATACCTGGAAGCCGCTCCACTTTCTCATATAGCTCTGAGTGTGGAAATTTATCTACAGGATCCTTCCATGCTCCATATATCTGATTAAGAACAAAATAGTAGGCGATATAGTTAAACAAAAGTGTAGTTATAACCTCATTGATTCTTAGGCGAAGTTTTAACCATGCTGGAGGCATTGCCCAAATACCACCAAGTAAAATAGAAAATATAAGCATAATGGGAAGCCGTAGGCTCTCAGGGCCAATGTCAAATATAACAACTATAGTAGATCCAATTACTCCCATAAAAAATTGGCCTTCTATACCGATATTCCAGAAATTAATTCGGAAAGCCGCAGCGGCGGCTAAACCAACTATCACTAGGGGAGTGCTATCAACAACTATATTTGCAAGCCCAGCAGAGTTGAAAAAAGTGAAAACGATGAACTCTTCATATACAGATGCTAGTGGAACACCAGAGGCAATGAGTATTCCTAAAGTGATTCCTAAGCCAAAAATTAATGACCCAATAATTATTCCTGTTCTTATAGCCCAGGAGACGCTTTGTCTTACTTCCAGAGTTATCCGTCTTGCTCTGAACATCGAGTAGAAGTTTTTAGAAAATTGTTCTGACATTATGCGTGCCCAAGCATCAATTCACCTATTTTATGGCGATCTGCAGGGGCATTGAATTCACCAACTATACGTCCTCTGTTCATAACTCCTATTCGGTCAGACACCGTAAGTATCTCATCCAAGTCTTCACTTAGCAGGAGTACTGCTGCCCCCTTTTCAGCTGCCTGCCTAAGGCCTTGGTGAACATCTGAGCAGGCCCTTACATCTAGTCCCCTTGTAGGAGAGTGTGCTATCAATATGTTAGAATCAGATGCCATCTCTCTTGCAAGAACAAGTTTTTGTGCGTTGCCACCCGATAATAAACGTGCCCTAGTATTAGGCTTGGCGCCATGTATATTAAATACTTTGATAGCTAATTCAGTGAGTTTTTTCATTGAGCGGACATTGCTCCAAATTGCTAAACCAAATTCCTTAGCATCAATCCGAGAAATAGAATAGTTTTCCATTACTGCTAGATCACCTGCGAGGCCATAAATATATCGATCTGCTGGTATGCAGGAAATTTTTCTGCGCCGCATTTTTTTTGGGTCGTTTAACTTTAAAGTTTTTCCAGACTCTTCGATATTACCTCCAGTAATATTTCGGATTCCCATTAAAATATCAGCTAGCTCACTTTGTCCGTTACCGCCTACTCCTGCTACCCCATATACTTGACCGGCGTATAAAGTCAGATTGAGGTTATCTAGAGCGATAGCGCCGTTGTCCCGAAAGGCTTGGAGATTAGTGATTCTTAGTGAAACCTTATCTGTGGATACTGGAGCGCCTCGTTTATATTCACGAGTTTCACCGACCATCAACTTTGATAAATCTTCTGCGGTTTTTCCTTTTGGTGACTCGCCTGAAGAGACTGTTTCTCCATTACGCATAACTGTTATTCTGTCAGCGTGTGCTAATACTTCCCGCAATTTATGAGTGATCACTATTACGCAACTTCCTTTTTTTGCAAAGGATTTTAATTCGGTAAGGAGACTATTAGATTCTTCATCAGTTAGGACTGCAGTAGGCTCATCAAGAATAAGTATTCTTGCCCCCCCAATTAGAGCCTTAACTATTTCAACACGTTGTTGTTCAGCTACTGATAGGGAGTCAATTTTAGCATCAGGATTTACTGAGAATCCTATTTGTTTGCATATATCATTAATTTTAGAGCGAATTTGATTTTGACTCTGGTGCCAACCTTTTTCTCCATGGCCTAGAATAATATTCTCTATAACTGTCATGGAGCGAACAAGTTTAAAATGTTGATGAACCATACCTATGCCAAGATTTTGTGCACCAGTTGGGCCGTCAATTGTAACCATTTGGTCATCAATTTTTACTGAACCATGGTCAGGGGCGTATAGCCCGCAGACAATATTCATGAGGGTAGATTTCCCAGCCCCATTTTCGCCTAGTAGGCCGTGTATTTCTCCCCACTCAGCCGAAAAAGAAGCGTCCACAAGAGCAACGTTTCCATCGAAGCTCTTGTGGACAGCATTTAGTTGTAGGGCCGTTGTCATTGGGCGAATACGCCTTTTATTTTATAGGTAACGCCTTAACAGCGCGGCACCTTGTTTCTAGTTTAGTTTGCCGATTACACCTTTTATCAGGTAGTCCATGCCCCAAAGGTCTCCATCTCCAGGAGTTTCACCAGCAGCAACACGCTCTTTACCGTCTTGGTCAACAATGGGTCCAGTAAAGACATGCTTTCCGTTCACAATGGCTTCACGTTCAGCCATAACCTTATCAACAACTTCCTGAGGTAGGCTTGGTGATAAAGCAATCTCAGTTCCACCATCTTTGATTCCAATAAAATCACCCCAAGCACTGGTCTTCCATCCACCAGCAGAGATTTTTTTGATCAAAGGAGTAAGATAACGGTCCCATACCCAAACAGATGAACACATAGTTGCTTTATGGGCGTATTCAGCCATATCGCGGTGATGGCCTGTCCCGTAGATACCATTTTCTTGAGCAACTACTTGTGGTGTTGGGGTATCAACATGTTGACCTATGACATCAATACCCTGTTCAACAAGTGCCTGTGCTGCTGAGCGTTCTTTTACTGGATCATACCATGCTCCAGTAAATACTACTGTAAGAGTAGCGTCTGGGCGGAATTGGCGTGCACCTAAAAGATAGGCATTAATCGTCCAGTTCACTAATCCTAGAGGATGTGCTGCTACAAATCCGATTTTGCCTGACTTTGTCATTGCTCCTGCTACCATGCCGCACAGATATTGGCTTTCATAAGTTCGGCCATAATAAGACTGAAGATTAGGACCATTGGTCGTACCTGCAGCATTCACAAATGCTACATCAGGGTGTTTTTCTGCAAGTTCCTTAAAGGTATCGCTATAGCCAAAAGCGGTTCCTAAAATAATATTATGTCCACGGCTGATATAACGTTCGACCGCAGGCTTAATTTCAGAAGCTACTTCTGGGACTTTTTCAGCAAATGGAATATTCATTTCCAGGGCTCTTTCCACCTTAAGTCGAGCTTCATCCTGAGCTTGCACCCATCCACCGTCATTTTTGACGTTAAAGTATAGCCATGCTGGCTTTGGATCACCATCAAGTGAAAAGCCATCAGCTTTCGCAACGGCGGAAACAGCAAATGCTGCTAACACCGCTACGCTAAGATAACGAAGTAATTTGAACATATTGTTCAGTCTCCCATTTTAATGCTTAGCGCATATAAGCGCTGAGCTAGATTGATCTAATTTATGTCTATAGCCCCTAAGAGAAGGTTGGTACTGCTATGACTATATCATAAAAATTTTGGCTACCGTATCCGGATTGCGGATATATGACAAAAATTGTACGAGTGAGATATAACAGAGTCAATTCACAAATATATTCTAAATTTAGTTAAGTTTATGAAGACTCTTTACCAACTATCAGTGAAAATGGTATTTGGGCTGAAACAAGCAATTAGTTTCTGGAGAAAATCACTCAAGGAGAGGTGGCCGAGTGGCTGAAGGCGGTGGTTTGCTAAACCATTGTGCGGCGTAAAGCCGTACCGAGGGTTCGAATCCCTCTCTCTCCGCCAAATATATCCAAATTTCGTATTATGCTTATGATATATTAGCTAGAACTTTGGTTCCCTTTTTTCGATAAATGCCTTGAGCCCCTCGCGCATATCATCTGTTCTGCAGTGGTCTTTAGCTATTTTTAATTCGAGCTCTAGTGCATCTTTATTACTAAGAATTATAGACCTATTTGCCATATTTTTCATTTTAGAGATTCCTATTTTGCTTTTCTGGCAAATATTTTCTGCTAGTTCTTCTAGTCTACTTTCTAGCTTGTTATTCTCGACAACTTCCTGAACCAGTCCCATTTCGAGGAGTCTTTGGGCAGAATAAGTTTCCCCAGTAAAAAGCATATATTTTGCGTTATTTAATCCTACATATTTTGGTAGCAATGCTGTCCCACCAGCAGCAGGGAAAACCCCGTATTTTGAATGAACATCCCCAATCATTGCGTTGTCTGCTGATATAATAAAGTCACAGCACATAGCGAGTTCTAGTCCTCCCGCTACTGTTACTCCATTAAGTCCACATATAATTGGATTTTTGAAACTTCTAATACTATTAAATGTACTACTAAGTAGATCCAGAAATAATAGGTCTATATCGTCTTCACTGCTACCCAAATTATTAAAATCTGTTAAATCAGTACCGGCACAAAAGCCTCTGCCATTGCCGGTGAGGATTATTACGCGATTCTCTTTATCTGCTGCTAAGACGGAAAGTGACTCAGTAATTTCTTTGAGCATAGAGTTTGTTAGGCTATTGAGGTGTTCAGGTCTGTTAAGACGAATCCATGCTATTGGACCTTTAACTTCAATATTGATCTCATCTGACATCACTAGCAATAATCTCCAAGAAATAATAGATAGAAGTATAAACGAGAAGGCAAGTTTCTTTTAAACATTGAAAATGACTATTCTTAATGAGTTATCAGAATAGTCATATTTTCCGGTGCTTTGATTATCTACTATTACTCAATAATCTCTGGGGAAACAGAGTCTATTGCTTCTGTTAAGTCTTGTGGGAAGCCCTTTATTGGTGGGTTAGATATTTTTAAAAACTGAACATTTTTGGAATAATAGGGCACTGCATTTTTATTTATTGTATCTGGTTTTTTGATTAGGGCCATAATTCCTGTTTCAGCAGGCTTACCTGAGAAAGAAAAGCTATCAAATATTGATTTAATAGCTGCGAGTCTATTGGCTCCTGATTTTTTACAGAGATAGCCAATTATAGCTTTATTAGGGCGCTCAAAATGATCTTGTTTTGAAATTTTATAGGGCATATTGAAGAAAATACACATAGTATTTTTGTTACCTACTTTAGCGGCACGATAGTAGACTGGTGAAAATTCACTATTATAGAATCTTTTTTTCCCCCACTGGATTTTCTTTCCAGAAAGTTTAAGCCACTTAGTGGCCTGCTCTTTAAAAGGAGGAATATCCAAAACTAATAAGCGTTTATTAAGTGATATATTTAATGTTTCTGCGAGAATTCCCTCGCCTGAGAATGACTGATATGTTTGAGATTGTTTTTTATTACGAAAGTAGTGGTATTTAACTGCAGTAGGAGCGACGTCCTTAGAAAGAATCATCAAGTTAGGAAGTTCAGATGAATTTCGTTCCTCAGATACATTTTTGCTATAAATTTTATCGTCATCTATCAATATACTTTGTTCTGATTCACCATAGCCGCTGATCAAGCTACATCCAGTCAATATAACAATTATAGTTCCAAATATAAGGGCTATTCTCATTGGTATTTACCTCAATAAAAAAAACTCCCGCTACACTCAATAAAGCGTAGCGGGAGCATAACCTTTTTATACTGGTTTCTACTAGTTAAAATTCAATGCTAGTATATAGGATCGCAACCCATCCATCATCACCTGCTGTAGCACCGTTAGTTGATGCAGCTCGATCAAACATTGTTAAATCCGCAGCTACCACAGCTGTAACAGGAGTTGAATCATTTACTACAGGTTCGAATGTATATTCAGCACCGAAACTGATTGTATCTTGATCCTGACCAGTTGCCGCACTGTTTTCTGTTTGGTTGACACTAAAGCCATACGCCATGGCACCATCTGAATAAGTGGCACCTAAAGTTGTACCATTCACATCAGCATTTGCGTCTGTTTGTCCACTAGCGCCATTATTTGCATGACCTGCTCCGACTTTAAAGTCACCAAAGGAGTATGTGAATCCAACGCTCCATGTGGAGTGATCTTCAGCCCCTGCGTCATTATCAGTAGCCTGGTAATAGGCACCATTGAGTGTAATGTCACCCATGCTATATTTTGCGCCCACTTCGATCTGATCGGTTTCTTCTCCGGAGGTGATTTCAGCAGTTGAACCCTCGTCATCTAAAGGAGCCCAGGATATACCAAGAGCTAAATTACCAAACTTTGGAAGATAGTATGTGATTTTTGTATCATCGCTTGACTCACCAAGATTGACAGTTGAGTCGTTACCGGCGAAATTATTATAATCACCATCCACTTGACCAAAACCAACTTTTGGCACGCTCCAATCTAGTTTATCTGCAGCACCATCTTGGTCGCCTACTTCAAGCCGTCCGAAGTCGCCAGATACATAAGCATAAATTTCATCAATATTGTTGGTCGCATCAGATTCAGCTGTGAACTCAATTTCACCACCAATTGTCAGGCCACTGTCGGTTTTGACTTGACCCTTAAAGTGGACTTCACCTTTGGCGTAAATTTCAGGATTATTTTCAGCTGAGTCTGCAGTGCTATCATCCTTATAAGTGCCAAGTACAAACTCGTTAACATAATCGATACCGAAGTATTCATTTACGCTAGCTGCCTTGGAACTTGTTGCTGTTAGCGTTAGTCCTCCAACAGCAACTGGAAGAGCAATCGCTGCAACTCCTAGTTTATTTATTATTGACATGTCTTTTATTTCCTTACTGTTTTATATAATTAAGGCCTCTAGAACGCGAGCCGTAGAACAATGTTCTGTAACCAATTTTTATAATGCTAAAATGCAACGTTCTATGATGCTTTAGAGCAACTTTGTTATATTATTACATATATATTTATATAACAATTATTCAACTGACTTAATAAGCACTGTTAATAAACAATGATCTATAATGCGTCAATGCAAATGATAATGAGTTGCAATATCAAAAATTAACTAATTTATTCAAATATTTGTTCAGGTTTTGGTTTATTTAGGGGGTATTTATTCATTTTTATGCTCTGAGAATTTCCAAGGGCAATCTAAACTGATAAGTGATTATGGGTTCATAGAATTACTGATGATCAATTACTCATTACAGTATAAACCATTGTTTTATATATGAAATATAAATTTTTCTATTGGTATTTATTATGTAAATCTCATTCCAAAATTGACATGTTTTAGCTAAGAACACTAATTTTGAAGACTAAATTATTATAAAATCTATAATAATTCGATTATAGGTTAATGCACGTCTCGAGCTCTTTTACTCCCTTATTTAGTTGTTGTATCTATGCAACTTTATAGGGTTTATTTGGACTTTGGTTTTATTCGGGGCTTTTAGCAGGATTATATCTGCAATTTGAGTTTGGTTTGTAATAAAGGTTTATTCTAACGATTTTTTTGCTGAATTCTTAGAGGCTTTCAGCCTAAATTAAACAATAATCAGGGTAAAATGATAATCGGAGGTGTCATGAACTTTAAATACTTATTGGGCGTTTTCACTCTTACTCTACTAATTGGATTAATTTTGTGTAATGCACCTGTCTATGCCCATGATGAGGGAAATGCAGAGAAAATTCTCAAGCAGGGCAAAATACTCTTCGTAAGCAAAACGAATCATGAGCATATTTTTACTATTGTATTTGAAGAACGTATATGGGCTTGTAGTGTCAAGACTATTGGAAATTGGATTGGTGAAGGTGTCGGTGGAGCAGTTTGCACTTCAAATGGTAAGGATGCAGAAAAATTTGAGTCCTTAGAGCATATTCCACATGATTAAAACAAGTTTTTGTTACTTTCAATTTCTTTAATACCTAATATATCGAGCTACAATCTTGGTAAGACGTTCACTAAATAATATAGCAACTCGTTTTTTTGGTTTATTAGGTCCGGAAAATGCTCACGATATGGCTATCTGGCTATTAGCCAATGGCCTTGTTCCAAATTATAGAGAGCCTGTTAAGGCGCAGACAAAAAATCAGATTAACCTAATGGGCCTTTCCTTCCGCCATCCATTAGGCTTGGCTGCTGGCTTCGATAAAGATGCAAAAGCTTTGGCGGGACTGTTTCGTCTTGGTTTTTCGTTTATAGAAGCTGGAACTGTAACACCACTTCCTCAAAGCGGTAATATCCCACCAAGATTGTTTAGGTTAAGAGACGATAGAGCTCTAATAAATCGTATGGGATTCAACTCTGTAGGACTAGAAAAATTTTCAAGGCAATTAGATAGTTGGCGAGAGCATCAAGCCTGCGAGGGTGATATTGTAGGGGTAAATATAGGGGCGAATAAAGATACTGAGGATAAAGTTTCTGATTATGTGTTGTGTTTAGAAAGGCTAGCTAATTCTGCAGACTATATCACAGTAAATATTTCCTCCCCAAATACCCCTGGCTTGAAAGGGTATCAGAAAGGGTCTAATTTAAATAGATTGTTGGAGGCATTAACCAATTCGCGTCTTCGTAAAAGACCATCGCTACCAATTCTTCTAAAAGTATCACCAGATTTAGATGAGGAGACTCTCACTGCTCTTGTCCAATCAAGTATTGATTCTGGTATCAAGGGTTTAATTATTGGTAATACAACTATTAACCGCCCTAGCAGTCTGACTTCAAGGTATAAATCCGAGTCTGGCGGTCTAAGTGGTAGACCACTTAGGGGAATGGCCAATGAATCTCTGAAGATAGTAAATACTATTGCCCCTAAAGACTTCGTTCTAATTGCTGTTGGCGGAATTGCAAATTCAGAGGATGTTCGAGAAAGGTTTTCAGGGGGAGCAAGTTTAGTCCAAGTCTATACAGAATTTGTATATAGAGGTGTTAATTTAATTGAAGATATATTAGCAGATTTAGATAAATAATATGGGGTATCTTAATCAAATAAAGCTTTATACATTTCTTTTTTTATTTTTAAAGCAGCCTCTGCAGGATCTTTAGATTCAGTTATAGGACGACCCACAACAAGTGCGTTAGCTCCATCTCTAACAGCATCTAAGGGTGTCGCTGCTCTTTTTTGGTCACCTTTCTGAGATCCTTTTGGGCGTATACCCGGGACAAAGATCTCAAGTTCATTGCCTACCTCTTCTCTTACTAATTTAATTTCCTGCGGGCTACATACGATACCATCTATACCAGAAAGTGCTGCCATATTGGCCATTTTTGCAACTGATTTAGGTGGACTTTCATTGAATCCAATTAATTCTAGATCTCTAATGTCTAGGCTAGTTAGGATAGTTACTGCTAGAAGCCTTACCCGAGGTTTGTTTAGTCGCTCAGACTCCTCTTTTGCAGCTTTCGCTGCCGCCTTAAGCATTTCGATACCGCCACTAGCATGAATAGTAAGATACTTAGGACTCAGCGGAGTTATACTTTTAACAGCTCCGGCAACTGTATTTGGGATATCATGTAATTTTAAGTCTAGAAAGATAGGAATAGATAAAGCGCTCAAACTATCTATTCCTAATGACCCATTTTTACAAAAATATTCTAGGCCAAGTTTGAGTCCATCCACAGACCCTATTAAGCTTTTAGCTAATTTTAGGGTTATTTCAGGGTCACTATGATCCAAAGCACAATATAATAATGGATCTACCTTATTTTTTTTATGTGCTAGATCATTTACATCATCCATAATGAGGTCTTTCTATTTTGGTATATATTTTTACGAAGTATAATTTACAACATGAGTTTATATTAGTTAGCTGTTAATATAGTGGCATCAGAATACTGATAAATTACAGGGGATAAAATGTCTTCAGATTACTCTAAATCCAGGGTTTTATCTATTGATGAGAAACACAAAAAAACTATAGCTAGAGCTATTCTTGATGCGGATGCCTTTCTTATAAGAGCGGATAACCCATTTACACTCACCTCTGGTTTGCTTGCTCCTTTTTATATTAATTGTAGACAAATTCTCTCTCACCCAGATGCCCGGTCTACTATTGCGAGTGGCCTATCATCGGTTATAAAGCCTCTAAACTGTGATATAATAGCTGGAGGGGTTACTGCTGGAGTGCCTTATGCTTCTCTTGTTGCTGATAGACTGGGTTTGCCTCTTGTTTATGTGCGTCCTGAGCCTAAATCTCACGGTACAGGAAGTCAAATTGAGGGAGGTGATGTAACTGGTAGAAGACTTCTGCTTGTCGAGGACCTTATTACTACAGCAACAAGTATTTTGAAATTTGTCTCGGCTCTTAGGTCATCTGGAGCTGAAATACATGATGTGGCTGTTGTATTCTCAAGAATTACTGAATCAGCCAAACCAAAATTACAAGATGCTAACTTAAGTATTACTGCGTTATGTGATCTTGATAACCTTTTGCAAGTGGCTCTTGAAACAGGCCGAGCAACAGAAGGGGAGCTAATATCGGTTCGTCAATTCCTGGAGGATCCTGATGGGTGGTCTGCTGAGCATAAAAGATATGAAAAATAAATAGGGTAGAACTGAAAATTTTCCAGTTCTACCCCATTGCGCATGCTATGCAGTGTTAAACACTGTCCGGGATCACAGCTTGCGCCAAAACTTTTTACTCAGCAGCTACTTTAGAATCCTTACTAAACTGTTCTGCTTCGGTAGATTCACCCATAGCTGTTGTTGAGGCGGTACCACCACTTACTGCCATATTAACAGCATCGAAATAACTGGTTCCTGCTTCACGTTGATGTTTTGTTGCGGTATAGCCATTTTGCTCAGAGGCAAACTCTGCGTCCTGGAGTTCTGAATAGGCTGCCATTCCCCTTGCTTGGTATCCTTTTGCAAGCTCAAACATTCCATGGTTAAGACTATGAAATCCAGCCAATGTTACAAATTGAAAGCGATATCCCATAGCCCCAAGTTCTACTTGAAACTTTTCTATTGTTGCTGCATCCAAGTTAGCGCGCCAGTTGAAGGAAGGTGAGCAATTATAAGCTAGAAGCTTTCCTGGAAATTCCTTGTGAATAGCCTCTGCAAATGTTCGAGCTTGCTGGAGATTTGGTTTCGATGTCTCCATCCATATTAGGTCTGAGTAAGGCGCGCAAGCTAAGCCCCTTGCAATACAACGCTCCATACCTTCGTCTTCTCGCAATCGAAAATAGCCTTCAGCTGTTCTTTCGCCGTTTATAAAAGGTTTATCTCTGTCATCAATGTCAGAAGTTAGTAATTGAGCGCTATCAGCATCCGTTCTGCAAACTATTACTGTAGGTACTCCCATAATATCAGCAGCTAGCCTAGCTGCATTGAGGTTACGTATATGTTGGGATACAGGTATTAAAACTTTTCCACCAAGGTGCCCGCACTTTTTTTCGGCAGCTAATTGGTCTTCGTAATGAATACCTCCAACTCCCGCTTCAATATATGCCTTGGCGATTTCAAAAGCATTAAGTGATCCACCGAATCCTGCTTCTGCGTCGGCAACAATTGGTGCGAACCAATCAACATTTTCAGTCATCTGTCCTTCAGAGCCTTCTAGATGCTGAATTTGATCGGCTCGAGTTAGCGCATTATTTATTCTTTTGGCTAGTGCTGGCCCTCCGTCAGCAGGATAAAGGCTCTGGTCAGGATACGTCTGGCTAGCTCCATTAGCATCTGCTGCTACTTGCCAGCCAGAAAGGTATATTGCCTTAAGGCCAGCTCGAACCATTTGCACTGCTTGACCGCCTGTCATGGCTCCAAGAGCATTTACATATGGTTGCTCTTTCATGATTGACCAAAGTTTGTTTGAGGCATGTTCGGCAATTGAATATTTGACTTTCAAAGAGCCTCTGAGCTTCTCGACCTCTTGCGGTGAATAGTTTCTTTTAATTCCAGTAAAGCGATCTTTATCTTCGCTTGAGACCAAGTGCCTAAATGCTTCTTCGCTCATAGTTAACCTCCTAAGGGGGTATTTTGAAATTCAGTGTGCGGAATATGGGATCATTGAAAAAAAAAGTCTATAACTGATTGATATTAATGTTGTATTTATGTATTATTTACAATATTTACAATTAATATATTGTAATATTAGTAAATATTTATATTTCAATTAATTACTCGGTAACTTCCTCATGGATGATAGAAAAATTATGGTTGGCCAGCGTGTTCGTCGCCTTAGACAAAGGCATGGTAACACACAAGCAGAAATGGCTGCCCAATTAGGTATTTCTACAAGCTATCTTAATCTAATTGAGAGGAACCAAAGACCTGCAACTGTTCAATTTTTACTCCGGCTCGGCCAAACATTTGATATTGATTTAGTTCAATTTGCTGGAACAGATGAAGGTCGCGTCGCTGCTCAATTGCGCGAAGTTTTCTCTGATCCTATATTTGTAAACGCTAAAATATCAGCCCAGGATATAGAAGACATTGTAGCTGCAAGTCCCTTAGGCAGTGAAGCAATATTTGAATTATATAAGGCTTATAAAGATTTGGCCGAACGTCTAATTTTAGGGGGTGCAGCAGCTGATCAAAATAAAGATTCTGGTTCTGATGGAGACCTATTTATTGCAAATACGTCCAGCCCTAAAGAGGCGGTATTGGATTATTTTCAGGCACAAGAAAATTACTTTTCTGAGCTAGAGTCGCTTACAGATGAACTCGGGCAACTTTTCCTAACTAAAGGTATCGAATTATTGGCAGAGCTCTCAAATGTATTGGAGGTAAGGCACGGGATTCGAGTAAGGGTAATGCCAATTGAGGTAATGGAAGATACACTAAGTAGGTATGATAGACACGGAAGGAGGATCTTATTGTCTGAGGTCCTTGATGCAGAAGAGCGGGTATTTCATATGGCACGACAGCTAGCTTTATTAGAATGGTCTGATTCTATAGCTGATAACGTGGATAAAAGTGGTTTAAGGGATCCCTCTTCAAAGCGTATTTTAAAAGAATCTTTAATAGATTATATGGCTCGATGTCTATTGATGCCTTATATGGCCTTTCAAGAGTCGGTAAAAGATCTTCGTTATGATTTTTTATTGTTATCTCGAAGATTTGGCGTCTCACTTGAGCAACTATGTTATCGCTTGTCATCTTTGCAAAAGCCTGGATCTAAAGGAGTGCCCCTCTTTCTTTTGCAGATTGACTCATCAGGAAGAATTTTACATAGGTTTAGTGTTAACAAATTTCACCCACCAAGATTTGGGGGTCTTTGTCCTCGCTGGAATCTTTATGGTCTGGGTGCAGGTAGTTACTCTATATTTCCTAGCAAGGTTATCATGCCTAATGGACTTGAGTTTGCATCATTCTCAATTAGGACGTCATCTTTAGGGGCCTTTGGCCATAGGTCAAGTGAGCCTACACTAGTTACTATTGTGGGATGTGAGGCAAGTCAGTCTAGGAACTTTGCAAATGCAGATAGTTTGGATTTCAATAGTCGACCTAAAGAGGATGGTTTCAAAAAGGCCTGTGGTTGTCCAATGTGTGAATTAAATAATGTATAGTATCCATAAGATTCCTAATACTATATAATAGTATCTGCGATTATTTAATCATTTAATAGAGTTTGCTGACGTTTTTGCCAAGTCCAAGCCCTAACAGCTTCATAAGGATTGTCAGCTTTTTTAATAAATTCATCAATCGGTTCAATCAAAAATTCTCTTTCAACAATACCCTGCGTAAGAGAAAGTCTTAGTCTTGAAGAGGAGTTTAAAATCCAAGACTTTGGGTCTAGTGCCATGTTCCCAATTATTCCAAAAGAGTCGCGTGTTGTGGTGGGCCCAAAAAAAGGAAGCACTAAATAAATTCCATCACCTAGACCATAGTTATAGAGAGTTTTACCTAGATCTGATGAGTGGGAAGGGAGGTTAAGTTGACTTGCTACATCAAAAAAACCTGCGATTCCAAACGTTGAGTTTATAGCAAATCGACCAAGCGAAACTGTAGCTTTAGAGAAATCTAGAGCAATAATATCATTAACAAAAGTTAGAGGTTCGCCCAGATTATTAATCGCTAACCGTATATGTTTTCTGGCGCTAGTGGGTAAAAAGAAGCGATAAGTTTTTGCAAGTGGTTCAAAGACTAAAAAATCAAGAGCACCGTTTGTATAGAAAAAAATACGGTTAATCCTCTCTAGGGGGTCTATCAGGGCATAACCATCCATTAAATTATTATTTTTAATAAATTTTTGATCTAAATTATTTATTTGGCTGCTAGGCGAGGATGTTTTTTGGGAAATCAATTTACTAGCGTTATTAGTTGAAGTGTATGAGGAGTAGGGATGGGCTTCCTTCCTTCTATGCTCTGAAAAGAAAAAAGGAAAACTTTTATGAATTTGGTCTAGTAATACTTTTTTTTCATTAGGAGCGATCTTTATCGCTTGCGATACTACCTGAGAAGCTAGTTCTGGGTGTTCGGAAATAATACTAATGACACTTGTGCGAAGGTGGTGAAACCCGCCTCTTCTTCCTACATCAATAGTTGTGCCATGTGCCTCAGCGATTTCTATATCTTTTTTTGCTGCAGAATACATACGTTCATAGAAATCTTTAGGTATATTCTGTAAGTTTTGTGCCTGAGAGGATTTTGAAAAATAATAAATTGACAAAAAAAGAATTGTAGAAGTAATTCCGATAATAGAGAATATATTACGCACTCTTACCATCGCTTAGTCCTCTTTTAAGGCTAATCTAAATATATCTTTATCTACATTACCACCGGAAGCAACCACTACTACTGTCTTTCCAGAGATATTAATTTTATTTGACATAACCGCAGCTAAGGCAGTTGCCCCTCCCGGCTCAACAACTATTTTAAGATTTATGAAAGCTGAAGCAATAGCGTGTAATACTTCCTTATCATCAACTATAAGTCCTCCTGTTACGTGTGCTTTATTAATTGGGAAGGTTATTTCCCCTGGTATTGGTGCAAGGAGAGCGTCACAAATAGTATGTAATTCAGGATTTGGAGCTGGTCTTCTATATCCTAAATCTAGAGAAATTTTGTGGTCCTCCCACCCCTCGGGCTCAGTAGAATAAATTTTGACATTTGGCCAATCTTTATGGACTGCTATAGATATGCCTGCGAGTAGTCCACCGCCCCCAGTAGGGACAAAAATAATATCTGGTACAATATTAGCTGCTTTGCATTGTTCTATGATTTCGAGTCCTACAGTCCCTTGTCCAGCTATTACTGCGATATCGTCATAAGGTTTTACAATTTTTAAACCACGAATTTTTGCAATTTTATCACCAATTTCTTCTCTATTTTCACTATATCTATCGTATGTATGAATCTCAGCCCCATGAGACCTTGTGCCCTCAAGTTTAATTTTAGGAGCATCTTGAGGCATTACCAGTAAGGCAGAGGTGTTAAGGATTTTAGCTGCGCATGCTATTGCTTGTGCATGGTTGCCTGAAGAGAAAGCAAGAACTCCAGTATCTAATTCAGTTCTATTAAATTGAGAAATAGCGTTGAACGCTCCGCGGAATTTAAATGAACCAGTAATTTGTAGTGTTTCTGCTTTGACCAGAATCCTCGCACCCGCTTGTGCGTTTAATACTTTTGACTCCAGTAATGGAGTTAATAAAGAATTTCCACTTAGGCGTACAGCTGCATCTCTTATGTCTTTAGCGTTGACTTTAGTTTTAGGTATTTTTTTCACCCACAACCGCTTTCAGGCTTAAATTTGCCATTCAACATTGAATGAATGGGAACATCTGATATTTTCAACAATTTATATTAAAATCTTCGAAATTAAAACTAGCGGAGCAATTCATTTTAGTTTCAGTCTTATTAAAGCCACTTGTAAGATCTGTTTCAATGCCAAATGGTGTGTTCAGGGCTATTTTATACCTATACACCTGTAAGCCTTCAATCACCCTTTGGACATAGTTTCGTGTTTCACCAAGTGGTATTTGTTCTAGCCAGTCAACAATATCTACTTGTGGATCCGTTCTAGGGTCTCCATACTTTTTTATCCATCTTTTTACGTTTGTTGGGCCTGCATTGTAGGCGGCTATTGCTAGTGGATATGATCCATCAAACCTTTCTATAAGTTGCTTAAGGTAAAAGCTTCCTAGTTTGATATTATAGCCAGGGTTATGTATTAGTTGACTTCGTCTATAGGGTATCTTCATTTTTTTTGCTAAAAATTTAGCTGTACGGGGCATTAGCTGCATAAGACCTCTAGCACCAGCATAACTTATGGCTTTATCATAGAATTGACTTTCCTGTCTGATAACTGCAAGTACTAATGCGTGTTCAAGTTGATCATTTGGCAAGGTAAATTTTACTTTGGGGATTGGGAATAGGTTTTTTTCACTATGATAACCATTACGTGAAGCTTGCTTTGCTGCAGAGATCCCAGAGTCAGGCCTTTCTATGATTTTTGAAAAAGATGAGATAAGACTGTAATCTTGTGGTTTTTTAGAAATTCTAGCTAATTGTCTAATCATTAAATTTGTAAGCTTGTCATTTTTTGAGAATGCTAGTCTATAAGCTGATGCAAATAGAGGATGATTCATTATCTCACTATTTTTATAATTCATATCTCTTGATTTTTCGGAGCATTTTGGCAGAGGTGAGTTAGAGCGGGCTAGTGAGGCTATTGCTAGTTGACCATAAAATGCTGTGCAAAATTGTGCAGCTTTTCTGTACCATGAATTAGCTTCAATTTGGTTTCCTATTAAGATATTCGCCCTGCCTGACCAATAAGCTGCTCTTGAGCGGCTGATTGGCATAAATACAATATTATAAATACTAGAAAAATGTTTTAAGGCTTGCTTTGGATTGTTCATTTTTCTTAGGGCAATCCATCCAGCTAGCCATTCAGCTTCAGAAAATGTTTTAGAATGTATTTGCCCATGCTCTGCTGCTATTTGATAGGCTTTATTAATATTGTTTTCTTGCAATAATCTTCTTACTTGAAAATTTCTTTCTATCCACCAACGCTTTGGTTCAACTTGATCTTCTGTAGTGGCTAATAAAAGTTCTTGAGCGGACTCGTGCTTTCCTTTTGATCTTCTCCACCTTACACGTTCATAAATTAGACCGGGATCATTAAGGAGACTTATTGGAACATTAGAAATAAGTCTATCTACTCCACCCTCAAAATTCCTTAGAGCCAATCGAGCTTTGGCTAGAGATTCATGCCCTTCACTGACATGGGGAAACATTCGTTTTGCTGATCTGTATCTATTTTTCCATAATAGATTATCTAGGCGTTGAATATGATCTTCATTTGTTAAGAAAGGTTTAAATTTTTTCTCTATAGATCTCTGCATGTTGATACTAAATTCATCTTCGTGCCAAGACTTCTTTATAAGTTTTATTCCAAGTTCTATATCTCCATTATTAAATAGGGCTTCTGCTAAACGAATTCTTCCTAGAGAACTAGCCGGATCTTGAAGATGATACCAGTTTAGTACAGTTTCGTCTGATGTTTCTGTTGATAGGGCACGGTCTGCGCTTGATCTTAAACCAACTTGTCGTGGCCAATCTTGATGCGTAGTAATAAAGCTGGAAACTTCCTCGAAAGAAGGGAAGCTGAAGGGCGCTGAATAGGCTAGCCATATTATTGTTTCTTTGGCTACTGAATCTTGGATCTTATTAGCAAGATCAATTGCAAGAGTATATTTCCCGGTTTCTGCGGCACGGATAGCTTGCTGGAAATACTGTGCATCTTGCCCAGAAAATGGTGGTGGTATAGGAATAGATTTGTCAAAACCTAGTGCCGTTGTAGTGCTAACTAGATTGATACCGAGAACTAAATAAATGAAAAAAAATAAATTTTTCAAAGCGATATTCCAGTGATTCTGGGGGGAATTCTTATGAGTTAGTAATTTAACAAGAAATTGATGCTTAATTCTTATTAAAATTATACCCTAAACCTCAGTTTTATGATTAATACTTTACATTAGAATTATTTAGTCAAGCAAATAGGCAGCCCAAGGATAAAAAAATGACCATATTTAAGGGTTATTATACTGCATTGATAACGCCCTTTAGTAATGGTGCTATTGATGAAAAGTCATACAGCAATTTTGTGGAATGGCAAATTTCAGAGGGAGCATCTGGATTAGTGCCATGTGGCACTACGGGTGAGTCGCCTACTCTTAGTCATTCAGAGCATATGCGTGTAACCGAACTTTGCGTTGAGGTTTCTAATGGTAGGGTGCCAGTGATTGCTGGATCGGGCTCGAATTCTACAGCTGAAGCAGTAGAACTAACTCTTCATGCTAAAGCTGCTGGTGCTGATGGCGCGCTATTGGTTATGCCTTATTATAATAAACCCACCCAAGAGGGCATGTATCGCCATTACATGACAATAGCTGATGCGGTAGATATACCCCAGATTATCTATAATATTCCCGGGCGTTGTGTGGTAAATATGTCAGTTGAAACTATGGCCAGGTTAGCAAATCATCCAAATATTGCTGGAGTTAAAGATGCTACGGCTGATTTAACTATACCATCCCTATTGCGTTCAGCATGTGGTGATAATTTTGTTCAGTTCTCTGGGGAAGATGGAACAGCTATTGGTTTTCTTGCACAGGGTGGGCACGGTGTTATTTCTGTTACAGCTAATGTTGCGCCTAGACAATGTTCTGATTTTTTCTCTGCCTGGTCTCTGGGTGATATGTCAAAAGCTTTAGAATTACATCAGAATTTAATGCCGCTACATAACACTCTATTTCTAGAGAGTAACCCTATACCTGTGAAGTATGCACTGTCATTGATGGGCCATTGTGGGCCAGAGCTAAGATTACCTCTATGTGAACCCAATGAGGCTAATGCTAAAATTATAAAGGATACGCTTCACGCTTGTGGCCTTTTTCATTAATCTGGAGATTACCTGTTTAGGATTACGAGGTTATGTCTATAAAGCCAGAAAATGAAAGAAAGATGATAGCGGTTAACCGAAAGGCCCGTCGAGACTATACGGTTGAAAATACGCTTGAGGCTGGGATTATTTTGACAGGGACTGAAGTTAAATCCTTACGCTCTGGTCGAGCAAATATTGCAGATGGATATGCCGCGGAAAGAGCGGGCGAGGTATATTTACAAAATGTGCATATCAGCGAATATTTTGCAGGAAATATACAAAATCATCACCCCACTAGGTCACGAAAGTTACTTATTCGGAAGAAAGAGCTCAGAAAACTTATTGGCACTCTTAAAAGGGGTGGTGTAACTCTAGTGCCGCTTTCTATGTATTTTAATACTAGGGGAATTGCCAAGGTTGAGATAGCAATTGCTAAAGGTAAGAAAAAATATGACAAACGCCAATCCGAAAAGGAGCGTTCTTGGCGGAGGCAACAGGAAAGATTAATTAGACGTGACACCTAGAGTCTTCAACTTATAGATATCTACTCTGAGAATATCTAGTTTAGTAAAGTTATAATTTTTCTAAAAACATTTTCAAACATATCTTTAGTTAAGCGTCCCGTATTCGTATTGAGGCGGGAGCAGTGATAGCTATCGACCAGAATCTTTTCGCTTGTTAATTGATGTATCCTGTTATGTCCAAAGCGATTTGATGACTGTTTCAAACCGAATACTTTAAGTGTTGCGTTATGAGATATAGAGCCAAGGCAAAGAAGAACTCTTAAGTCTACCATGGAATCTATTTCCGCAGAAAGAAAGGCTCTACAAGAAGATACTTCATCACTGGTTGGTTTGTTTTTAGGGGGCACGCATCTTACAGCGTTTGTTATACGGCAATTATTCAATTCTAGCCCATCATCTTTTGAGGCACCAAAAGAGCCAAAAGCAAAACCAAATTTAATAAGTGTAGGATAGAGTAAATCTCCTGCAAAGTCTCCAGTAAATGGCCTACCTGTTCTATTTGCTCCACGTAACCCAGGCGCAAGGCCAATTATAAGTAATTGTGACTTTAAGGGTCCAAAGCTATCCACTGGACCATTAAACCAGCCTGGCTGACGTTCGCGGTTTATATTACGGAAGTCAGCTAACCTGGGGCAGTAGTTGCAATCTGAAGTTGGTTCTAAAGTATGCATAATATTAAAGCTATCAAATTGGTCTTTCTTAAATCTTTTTTTGATATTACCTTCTTAAAATGTCTATTACTAAATATTTCTATAAACTAAGAATTTTGAATGTTTTGTATTATCAGGTAAATTACGATGATTTATGTTGCGCTAGGGGCTAATCTACCCAATGAGCATTTTGGTGCCCCTGAGAGGACCTTGCCTCTCGTAGCAGATTACTTAGATGGCAATGATATTAATGTAAAGCTAAGGTCAAGACTTTATAGGAGCGCACCAGTCCCTTTAACTGATGATCCGTGGTTTATTAATGCAGTAATTGGTATCACAAGTACCTTGTCCCCAATGTTATTGTTAATAAGACTTTTAGAAACTGAAGAGAAGTTTGGCCGTAAAAGGTCTAGACAGAATGATCCGAGGAGCTTGGATTTAGATCTTTTAGATTATGATGGTATAATATTAGATGAATATGACGCTGATCGTGATATTCATCTAGATTTACCTCATCCAAGAATGTTTAATCGTTCCTTTGTCTTGCTTCCTTTGGTTGAAATTGCACCTGAATGGAGGCATCCGGTTTCAAAGATAGCAATATCAGAACTTATCAAGGATTTAGGGGAATTTAAGGATATATCTGTTTTGAGCTAATTATAGATGGCTTTATAATAGTAAATACCTTGCATGCACTTAGCAGCAGATGTATAGATGCCGCTTGTTTTATCAAATAGTTCAATATATTTATGTTGAGGGGCCCTAAAAATGGCACGAGTTACAGTTGAAGATTGTGTTGTCAAAATAAAAAATCGCTTTGAGTTGGTGTTAATGGCAGCTCAAAGAGCAAGGGATATACATTCAGGTGCTCCACTTACACTTGATCGTGATAATGATAAGGATCCTGTGGTTGCTCTTCGTGAAATTGCCGATGAAAATTTGGATTTAGATCAACTTCGTTACGAACTCGGCCATGGCAGACAGTTTTTAGTTGATGACGATGAAGAAGAAGAAGAAAATCTTGTAATGATAGCCGCAGAAGAGGCATGGGCAGGTGTTACTTCTGCACAAGAGCAAGAATTAGATTCATCTGATGGTGCTGAGATAGTTCAGCCAGCAGAAACTCAAAGTCCTGACTTATCTTCTGAGAATGAGGGTCCTGAAAATATAGTTGATGACGCTATTTCAGATATAAGCTCTGATGACCCTGATCAAATTGTTGAAGATAATATTTCAGATCTAAGTTCTGAAAATAGTGAAGTTTGAGATCATATCTTTTTTACAAGTGAGTTTTTAGCTATTACTAATCTAAGGCTACTTGTAGTGTAGATCTAGTAATTTATTATATTGCTTGTGGGGGTAGTCGTGATTCGCCAGTACGAACTCGTAGAGCGTGTTAAAGCCTATGAGCCAGGCTTTGATGAAAAACTACTAAATCGCGCATATGTGTTTTCTATGAAGGCACACGGAGCGCAAAAACGTGCAAGCGGTGATCCCTTTTTTTCTCACCCTTTAGAGGTCGCTGGTATTCTAACTGGATTAAAACTTGATTCAGCATCTATTGTTACTGGGCTTTTACATGACACAGTTGAGGATACTTTAGCTACCTTAGATGAAATTGAGGATAGATTTGGCTCAGAGGTTGCTACTCTAGTCGATGGTGTAACAAAATTATCCAGAATTGAACTGCAATCTGATCAAGCTAGGCAGGCTGAAAATTTTAGAAAATTCCTAATAGCTATGAGTGAGGATATTCGTGTCCTTCTTGTTAAGCTAGCTGACAGACTGCATAACATGAGGACGCTACAATATATATCAAAGGAGGTTACACGTAGACGTATTGCAATGGAAACAATGGATATATACGCACCCTTGGCTGGACGTATAGGGTTGCATGGTATTAAGGATGAACTCGAGGACCTCGCATTTAGTGAGCTTAATCCAAGTGCCCGCGCATCAGTTCTAAAACGACTTAATTTTCTTCGAGAGGAAGGCGGCGGCCAAGTTCCTAAAGTACTTGAGGGCTTAAGAGGAACACTCAAAGATGCAGGCCTTTCATGTGAAATAACAGGCAGAGAAAAGCGACCATATTCAATTTGGCTAAAAATGCAGCGTAAAAATATTGCTTTTGAGCAGATTTCAGACATCGTTGCCTTTAGGGTCGTTCTGAAAGATACTAATGAATGCTATCAAGCTCTTGGAACCGTACATGGCGCTTATCCTATGGTTCCGGGGCGCTTTAAAGACTATGTTAGTACCCCTAAACCTAATGGCTACCGTTCTTTACATACGGCTGTGATTGGCCCAGAACGACAGCGAATTGAGATCCAAATTAGGACTCAAGAGATGCACGCAGAGGCTGAGTATGGAGTAGCAGCGCATTGGGCTTTCAAAGATGTAAAAGATACTAGTGACGCTACAAAAAAATATCGTTGGATTAGGGAGTTACTTGATATTCTGGATAAAGCTGCGGGACCAGAGGAATTCCTCGAAAATACTAAGTTGGAGATGTTCCAAGATCAGGTTTTTTGTTTTTCTCCTAAGGGAGACCTTGTTGATTTGCCAGGTGGAGCAACCCCCGTTGATTTTGCCTATGCAGTACATTCAGAAGTTGGTGATAGTTGTGTTGGGGCAAAAATAAATGGTCAGATGGTTCCGCTAAGGACTCAGTTACAAAATGGAGATCAGGTGGAGATTATTCGTTCTCGTGTGCCTGCGCCTTCACCAACTTGGGAAGGTTTTGTGGTAACAGGAAAAGCAAGGGCGAGTATTAGAAGGTTTGTAAGATTTAAGGAAAGGGAAGAGTTTATTTCACTTGGTAGAGCGATAGCTGAAAAAACTTTTCGCGAAAATAGTATTAATTTCGATGTTGAAAGAATAGAGGTTATTTTGCCATTACTTCAACTATCTAGTGTAGAAGATTTTTATGCTAAGCTTGGTAGTGGTGAATTAACTGGTAGAAAATTAAATGATATTTTATTTCCCTCGCGTGGTCTCGAATCTATTACTACTAGAGCTCTTTCATTTGTTAGAAAAAGGTCAGGCGATGTTAAGGCGGGAGATCAAGGTATTCCTATACGTGGGCTTACGCCCGGTATGGCGGTACATATAGCTGATTGTTGTAGCCCTTTACCGGGTGATAGGATTGTTGGAATTGTGACAACCGGGCGTGGAGTGATGGTTCATACTATTGATTGTGGGACTCTTGCGGATTTTGGGGATACTCCAGAACGCTGGCTTGATTTGTCTTGGGACCAAGACGGGACGGTTGGAGAAGCGTATGTAGGAAGAATAGATATGGTAGTTGTCAATGAGACAGGGTCTTTAAGTGAGGTCACTGCAGCTATAGCCAGAAGTAAGGGCAATATATCTAATTTGAAAATTACAAGTCGTAAACAGGATTTCTTTGAACTCCAGGTCGATGTTGAGGTTGCAGATCTTCATCACTTATCAGAAATTATAGCAAATCTTCGAGCGGTCCCATGCGTGAGCAGAGTTAAGAGGGGAAGAAATTGATTAAAGTATAAATATGCGTGCTTATTTGGGATCCTTTTAGCAATGTTACTATAATGAAGTAATCTAAATAATAATGATACTTGCCATTAAGTAAAACCCAGTAAATGATTGAATAATATCAAAACATTTTACAATTCGAATATTACCATATTCTTTTTGTAAACCCGTTAGTATATCTTTAGATTACAATTCTAGATATTAGAAGGTTTTATGAGTTTATTTAGACGTAGAAATAAAAAGAGTTTTTCAAATAAATTTCGTGATCTTTTCTGGCCCCGTATAGGTTGGCGAAGAACCGGTCGCTATTATCTCCTAAGGATAAAACATCTACCAGGAACCCCATATAGTATTGCAGCGGGGTTTGCTTGTGGGGCAGCCGTATCTTTCACGCCAATGATTGGGGGGCACTTCATTTTGGGGGCAGTTTTGGCCTGGGTAATGCGTGGTAACCTTATTGCATCTGCAATTGGAACTGCAGTAGGTAACCCATGGACCTTCCCCTTCATTTGGACGGGAATTTACTGGCTTGGAACTAAAATTTTAGGTTATGAAAGGGGCCAAGAACTGCCTGCTGAACTTACTATGAGCGTGTTATTTGATGAGCCGGTTTTGATATTCGTACCAATGCTTGTGGGGGGTATACCAGCTGCTTTATTGGCATGGTTTATTTTCTTCATACCTATGCGCAAATTGATTGCAAATTATCATAGCCATAGACGAGCACGGCGGTTACTTAGGAGACAATATTTAGATTCTCAAAAACAAAAAATTGGAAATTAGATTTTCTTTTAGCGCTATTAAAGATGCTATAATTAGTATAATTACAGACATAGTTTATAATAGATCAATAGACACTTATTTGGGTAATACATAAGACCTAACTAGAGATATAATCTGATACTTCAGGGATGATTAGGATGTTACGACTGGGAGTCAATATAGATCATGTTGCTACTATCAGGAATGCGCGTGGAGGACTTCACCCTGATCCTATTGATGCTGCACACTCCTCTGTCCGAGCCGGGGCCGATGGTATTGTATGTCATCTAAGAGAGGATAGGAGGCATATTTCCGAGCTAGATTTGCAGAGATTAATGAACGAAATAAGTTTACCACTAAACCTAGAGATGGCTGCGACAGAAGAGATGTTAGAGATTGCTCTCAGACATCAACCGCCAGGGGTTTGTATTGTTCCCGAGAAAAGGAAAGAGGTTACTACAGAGGGAGGGCTAGATGTTTATTCTCAGAAAGATCATATATCAGAATTTGTGAGCACTCTATCTGATCAAGGGATGGTCGTGAGTCTATTTGTAGATCCTGAAATTAAACAAATTGATGCTAGTATTGATGTGGGTGCTACTGCAATTGAGATTCATACAGGATCTTACTGCGACTCAAATACATACGCTAAGAGGGATTGGGAGTTGAAAAGGATCCAGGAGACTGCTGAGTATGGATTTAATGCTGGATTAGAAGTTAGGGCTGGTCATGGGATTTCTTATGATACTGTTTCTCCTATTGCCTCAATAACTTGTATAAATGAACTTAATATTGGCCATTTTTTGATTGGTGAGTCCATCTTCACCGGATTAGAGTCGGCTATTTCTAAAATGCGACGACTTATGGATGAGGCAAGGCAGTTGAGCCTAGAAAAAAATGATTATAGGTTATGAGCTTTGTTTGAAAAAATCTTCCATTTTGTAATTTTATGATTGGGTACGATTGTGATTATAGGTATTGGCAGTGATTTGGTTGATATTAATAGGATCTCAGCGACCCTAGACCGCTTTGGCGAGCGCTTCACAAAACGAATTTTTACTGCTAGAGAACGTGAAAAAGCTGAACGACGTATTACTACTTCTGAAAGCTATGCTCGTAGATTCGCTGCCAAAGAAGCGTGTTCAAAAGCGCTTGGTACAGGATTTCGTGAGGGGGTATTTTGGCGAGATCTTGAAGTTTATAACTTACCATCAGGTCAGCCTACTATGAATTTAATGGGTGGGGCTGAAGAAAGATTATCCCGCATTACACCAAAAGGCATGAATGCAGTGATTAACTTATCATTAACTGATGAGCCACCGATTGCTCAAGCTATAGTTATTATTAGTGCTATTCCAAGCATAACTAGCAATCAAGGTGTTTCGTTAGGTATTAAGAAATCTCTATATAACCAAGATTAGTTTCAAAAATATACTAGATGCAATGATTTTAGGCAGAAAAAAGGAAAAGACAAAAAAGAAGGGTGGTATAATGGGTACCATTCGAATGGTACTATATGCTATTCTAGCAGCAGTTGTATTGCGTACAGTTGCCCTTGAGCCATTTAATATACCCTCAGGTTCAATGATTCCAAATTTGTTAGTAGGAGACTACCTATTCGTATCAAAGTATGCATATGGGTATAGCAAATACTCTCTCCCGTGGAGTATACCATTGTGGTCAGGACGTATTCTTGGCGATTTACCTGAAAGAGGAGACGTTGCTGTATTTAAATTGCCTCGGGATAATGAAACAGATTATATAAAAAGAATCATTGGCTTACCTGGAGATACTATTCAGGTAAGAGATGGTCTTGTTTATTTAAATGGACAGCCAATTGAGAGAGAAAAAATTGAGGATTTTAATTACATTGACCGATATGGTCATAAAAGAACCCTTGAACAGTACGAGGAAACCTTACCTAGTGGGGTTAAGTATAGGGTTTTAGATGCTACTCCTCATGGTTCTCTAGATAATACACAAGTATATACAGTCCCAAAAGATCATTATTTTGCCATGGGAGACAATCGTGATAACTCAATGGATAGCCGTGTGCTGTCTGCGGTAGGATTTGTGCCAAAAGAAAATTTGGTTGGAAGGGCCGAATTCATTTTTTATTCTACTAATGGAGCAGCTAAAATTTGGGAGATTTGGAAGTGGGGAGAATCAACACGTGGTGAACGGTTATTTGATTCGATCAAATAAGAATTTATTAATTTATGACTAGAAATAAAAAAAATAAAAATAACGAATTTGTAACCCTTGAATCTTCTCTAGAGTATAGTTTTGAGGACCCTTCTATATTACTGAATGCTTTACGTCATCCAAGTTCTGCAAATAAATTATATGGAAATAATCAAAGATTAGAATTTCTTGGGGACCGTGTATTAGGATTATTTGTAGCCGAATTACTATATAAAAATTTCCCAAATGAGCCGGAGGGTGCTCTTGCAAAACGGTTTAGTGCCTTAGTAAACCGTGATTCCTTAGCAATTATTGCTGAAGACATAGATATAGGTAGTTACATAGAGTTAGGTCAAAGCGAGAAAGATATTGAGGCGCGAAAAAACCCAGGGCATCTCGCAGACGCTTTAGAGGCAATTATCGCAGCCCTTTTTCTGGACGGGGGGGCTCAGGTTGCAAGGAATTTTGTTAGAAAGTATTGGGAGACATTGGCCTCATCTAATGTTGAACCCCCGAGTGATTTTAAGACTAGATTGCAGGAGTGGTCACAAAGCCGTAATGGGAGTTTGCCTAATTACACAATAGTAAGTAGATCAGGTCCACCACATCAGCCAATCTTTAGTGTTGAGGTTAGGGTTAAGGATTTTGATCCTGAGTATGCCGAAGGTTCATCAAAGCAATCAGCTGAGCAGGCAGCTGCCAAAAAGATGATTGAGAAGCTTGAAATCATCAAATCATGATGGAGACAGATACTAATATTATGGATTTTAAGGAGGATAGTTCACCAGACTCCAGGGGATCTGGATTTATTGCTATAATAGGTGCACCAAACGTTGGGAAGTCAACTTTAGTAAATAGACTTGTTGGGCGTAAAGTTTCTATAGTTAGTTCTAAGGCTCAAACTACTCGTAGCCGAATCTGTGGTATTCGAATAATTAATAATAACCAGCTAATATTAGTAGACACTCCGGGGATATTTAATGGGGCTGGTCGCCGTCTTGAACGTTCAATGATACATGCGGCCTGGAAAGGAGAAATGGATGCAGATGCAAGTTTAATTGTAATAGATGCAAGGCGAGGTATATGCAGAGATACTGAAGTTATTTTAAGGAGGATGAGAGAAAATAATAAACAGCCTTTTATTGCAATTAATAAAATAGATAAAATTAATCCTCAGACTTTATTACCACTAGCAGATAAAATAAGTAATTTAGTAGATTCAAGAGAAATTTTTATGATTTCAGCTCTCGATGGAAACGGAGTTCAGGATTTACTCAATGGCTTATGTTCATTTTTACCTAGAGGCCCATGGCTGTATCCTGAAAATCAACTAACAGACATTTCTGAGCGTATATTAGCCGCAGAGATTACACGTGAAAAACTATTTCTCGGCCTCCATCAGGAGTTGCCATACTCACTAACTGTTCAAACTGAAGAGTGGCAGGAGCTTGATGATGGAAGTTTGCTAGTCCGGCAGATTATTTTTGTAGAACGTGAGAATCATAAGCAGATGATTTTAGGTAATGCAGGAAAAAAAATCCGAGATATTAGTAAATCATCACGTGAGGAAATGATTAAACATCTAGAAAAGAAAGTGCATTTATTTATTTATGTAAAAGTAAGACCACGGTGGAGTGAAGATCCAGAGCATTATCGTGATTTAGGGCTTGAATTTAATATATAATATTATTCAAAAATATGATTTAGGTTTTGGAAATTATGGAATGGCTTGATGAAGGAATTATTCTTAGTACAAGGCGGCATGGTGATTCATCGGCGGTTGTCAGTTTATTCACAGAAAATCATGGAAGACATGCAGGTTTGGCAAGGGGTGCCAGGGGGTCTAAATCTAGAGGAGTATACCAACAAGGAAATGAGGCTAGTGTGACATGGCGCGCTCGCCTTCCTGAGCACCTTGGAAGTATAAATTGTGAACTAAAGAGCGCGCATGCGGCAAAAGTTATTGATGACCCTCTCAGGTTGACTGCTTTATCTTCAATATGTGCGCTAGCATATCTTAGTTTACCAGAGCGACATCCATACCCTGATCTTTATAGAAAAACATTACTTTTCATTAACGATTTACATGAAACCATGCTCTGGCCTATGAGACTAGTTATTTGGGAACTTGAGCTTTTAGGTGATTTGGGTTTTGGTTTAGATCTATCTTCGTGTGCATTAACGGGGCAAACACACGACCTGGCCTATGTCTCACCAAGGTCTGGTAGGGCTGTTAGTAAAGATGCTGGGGCGCCCTATCGTAAAAAATTATTACGCTTACCGAGCTTTGCCTTAAACTATTCTGAAATTACTGAACTTGATGCCGGGGAAGTTTTTGATGGACTAAAACTAACGGGGTGGTTTATCTCTCGTCATCTGTTGGTTGACCGTAGTGGTACTCTCCCTGCAGCCCGCGAGAGGTTATTAGATCAGTGGTCGGAAGGGTCTAAATAAAATGCTAATCAGTTTACTCGCTTAGTTATAACATATCGTGCTATTATACTTAAATGAGCAAGTCTAAAAAATTATCAAAGGTAGAAACAATCGCATTATCAGATGCGTTAGGCGAACGTTATCTGGCATATGCTCTTTCAACAATAACTTCTAGATCATTGCCAGATGTGCGGGATGGTTTGAAGCCTGTGCAAAGACGACTTTTGTTTGCTATGCGAGAATTAAAGCTTGATCCTAAATCTGGCCATAAAAAATGTGCGCGAGTAGTTGGTGATGTTATAGGTAAGTTCCACCCCCATGGGGACACGGCAGTTTATGACGCACTTGTTCGTTTAGCCCAATCTTTTTCCGTTCGATGGCCATTGGTTGAGGGGCATGGAAATTTTGGAAATATTGATGGGGATAATGCTGCTGCTATGCGTTACACCGAAGCGCGGCTGACAGATTTTGCCACATCACTTCTTGAGGGAATATCAGAAGATGCTGTTGATTTTCGCAATACTTATGATGGCCAAGAAGAAGAACCTCTAGTTCTCCCAGCTGCTGTACCGAATCTACTTTGTAATGGTGCAAGCGGCATAGCTGTAGGTTTAGCCACAAATATACCGCCCCATAATCTAGAGGAGCTTTGTGAGGCAATTCTCTTGCTTTTGCAAAATCAACGTACTGCAATTGATGATTTACTCAAAGTATGTCCAGGACCCGATTTTCCTACAGGTGGAGTGTTAGTCGAGAGTGCTGCACTTATCAGAGATGCCTATAAAAGTGGACGTGGCAGTCTACGTTTAAGGGCTCGTTGGGAAGTGGAAAAGCTAGGTCGTGGGCAATGGCAAATTATAGTTACTGAAATTCCATATCAGGTACAAAAATCAAAGTTGATAGAGAGAATTGCAGAATTGTTAGAAAATAGAAAAATAGCGCTGTTAGGCGATGTTAGTGATGAATCAGCTGAGGATGTACGAATTCTATTAGGTCCTAAAAATCGCAGTGTTGACCCGGCCATATTAATGGAAATGCTTTTTAAGCAAACAGATTTAGAGGTTAGAATCGGACTAAATATGAACGTTCTAGATGCAGATAGCGTTCCAAAAATTATGGGATTACGAGAGATGCTTCTAGCATTTATAGCGCATAGATATTCAGTCTTACAAAGGATAAATTCTCATCGACTCAAGAAGATTATTGACAGAATTAATGTACTTGAGGGTTATCTCATTGTTTACTTAAATCTTGATAAAGTAATTCGTATAATTAGAGAAGAAGATGAGCCAAAAAAGAAATTAATGAAAACTTTTAAATTAAATGATTTACAAGCTGAATCGGTTTTGAATATGAGGCTAAGGTCACTTCGAAAACTAGAGGAAGTGGAGCTTAAGCGTGAACATAAAGGGCTCCGTGATGAAAAACAGCAGATTCAGCGTTTACTTGCCAGTAAAACCCGACAAAAAACAGCTCTTCGTAATGAGATTCAAAATATAAAAAAGAGATTTGGCAAGTCATCAAAGATAGGGATAAGAAGAACGGAAATATTTGGTCCTCCGAAAAGTGTTGACTTATCAGTTGAGTTATTAGTCGAGCGTGAGCCCGTTACTGTAATTTGTTCAGACAAGGGCTGGGTACGTACAATTAAAGGGCACGTTGATGAGCAAACAGAAGTTCGTTATAAAGAGGGCGATAAGGAAAGATTCAGGTTTTTTGCTGAAACCACTGATAAACTTATTTTATTTGCAACTAATGGTCGTTTTTATACCTTACTCGCTGACAAGCTATCCAGTGGTCGCGGTTATGGTGAGCCAATAAGATTAATGGCAGATATTGGCAATGAGAATGATATAGTTTCATTTTTTGTTTATGACCAAAAAAGTAGGCTTCTTGTAGTTTCTGATGATGGGCGTGGTTTTTTTGTAGATGAAAAAAATATTATTGCCCAAACAAAGAGTGGTAAACAGGTGTTGAATGTTAAGGACCCTCTCAAGGCATCAATATGTATTCCAGCAATTGGTGACTCGGTTGCATTAATTGGTGAAAATAGAAAACTGCTAATATTTAGATCTGATGAAATACCAATTATGAATCGTGGTCGTGGAGTAATTTTACAGCGTTATAGGGATGGGAAAATAAGTGATGCACAAGTTTTCAACTTATCAGATGGCTTAAGCTGGAGATCAGGAAAGAGTCAAAGAACTGAGGCGGATATTTCGGGGTGGGTTGGTAAAAGAGGTCAATCAGGACGCTTGCCCCCTAAAGGCTTTCCTAGAAATAATCTTTTTTAACTAAGTAAAACTAATCAACTAATACAGAAAGTATTTTTAGATTTATATTAGCGAATGATATTTATTATATCTGGTCTGTCTTGCCAATAGGAATTTGGGCTGTTCTTATGACGCTCTAAGACAAAAATTGGTGTATCTTTAAGAAAGTTCTTTAAGGTTTTTTCAGTTTCATATAATGAAACTGGGCTATCCTCTGACTCAGATATTACTAATGATTTTGGTGTAAGACCTTTTGTTTGCATAGCCTGAAAGGTAGTTAAAGTATGACTAATACACCCTAGATAGCTACCAGATACCAATATACATTTAATATTTAACAACTTAATCCAATCAAGAACCGTATGTTCCGAATTAATTGGCACCATCGCACCGCCTATACCCTCTATCAGTAGTGTACTTGCTTCTTTTTTCTGGGTGATCTGCATATAGTTGGAGCAGAAATCTATTAATTCATTTGTAATGATTTCTCGACCTTCAAGCCGAGCTGCTATATCTGGAGACGCAGCTAATTTAAAGCGCCATGGAGATATTTTATTTATTGATTCCTCATCATATTCTTTACCCATTGAAGCTAGTAGGATAGCAGAATCACTCTCGTTGGAATTCTCAATAGAGAAACCACTTATTATTGGTTTAAGAGCATGTACATCTTGCTCTAATTTATTTAATTGGAAGCAAAGTGAGGCTGTTAAGTAGGTTTTACCTATCCCTGTTCCAGTTGAGGTTATAAAAAATGTATTGATTTTAGACTCCAATTATTTTTTTATTGACTATATTAGCAAGTGAACTGACATCTTTTTTGCTGTGGGTTGCTGAGAAAGTAAATCGAAGACGTGATGTTCCTTTTGGAACAGTAGGTGGTCTAATAGCGGTTACAAGGTATCCTGAGTCTTCTAGAATCTTTGAGGCCTCTAATGTGCGCTCAGTATCTTCAAGGATAAGTGGAACAATAGCGCTGGATGGGTTTTTTAATCCAAGTGCTTTTGAAAAACTTTTGGCATGATCAAGAGGTTTCTGAATTAGTTCAGGGTTTGATTCAATAATTTTTAAAGCTTCTATACTAGCTACAATATTAGCTGGTGCTAGAGATGTAGAATAAATTAAAGTACGGGCACGTGTCTTAATAAGGTCAATAACGGATTTAGATGCACAAAGGTATCCACCGTAGGACCCTACAGCCTTAGAAAGAGTTCCCATCTGAAGAGGTACTTTGCTGACCGAATTAAATGCAAAGCTTGATCCTCTTCCTTTACCTACTACCCCAATACCATGAGCGTCATCTGTCATAAGCCAGGTATCATATCTTAGGGATAAAGAAGAAAGCTCAGGAATTGGTGCAAGGTCTCCATCCATGCTAAAAACGCCATCTGTTAGAATTAGTGCCCGTGGATGTTTATCTCGATTTTTCTTTAGTAATGCTTCCAGATGCCCCACATCATTATGGTGAAAAAAAAGCACTTTGCTTTTCGAAAGTACAGTTCCAGAGAACATACATGAATGACTAAGTTCATCAATAAGTATAAGATCTTTTTCACCAACAAGTGATGGAATTATTCCCAGATTTGCAAGGTAACCAGAACCAAAGACACATGCATCTTCAGTGCCTTTCAGTTCTGCTAGTCTTTTTTCAAGATCGTTATAAAGCGGGTAGTTTCCTGTGACTAGCCTGGATGCCCCTCCACCAGTGCCGTGAATAGTTACTGCCTTTTGAATAGCCTCAATGATTCGGGGGTGTTGTGAAAGGCCAAGATAATCATTGCATGAAAAAGAAATTAGTTCCTTCCCGTTACGTATAACTCTAGATTTTGGAAGGCGTGAAGTTTCTTGCAAACTTCTTTTTAGGCTTTTACGATCCAGGGCAGATAATTTTTGATAGGCGAAGTTTTCTAATGATTCCATACTTTTGGTCAATTCCTCTAGCTTAAATCTTCTTGATATATAGCCCTTTCATGGCATCTCTTAATAAAAGCATAACTGGTGATAGCTTTTAACTCTAACTTCAATGCTCATCAATGCCTATCGCGCAAGCTTGACGAGACGCCTCGCAAGCTTATGCTGGGGCAAAGTATACTTTTTTGTGACTATGACGCTAGCAATAAGGAATCTTCGATGAGCACACAGACCTTCAACGCTTTTTCGGCTCACTCCTCCAGTGAGTTCAAAATTGAAAAAAGGTGTGATTGGAATATTGAAGAGGTTAGAAGTTTGTTTAACTTACCTTTTAATGACCTCTTATTTGAGGCACATAATGTGCATAGGGAAAATTTTAATCCCAATCAGATCCAAATGTCTATGTTATTGAGTATAAAAACTGGCGGTTGCCCAGAGGATTGTGGTTATTGTCCTCAAAGTGCACATCACGACACTGGTGTGAAAGCAGAGAAATTAATGGATGTTGATGACGTTCTTCGCGAAGCATCTAAAGCTAAGCAGGCAGGAGCAACACGATATTGCATGGGAGCTGCTTGGCGTTCTCCTAAAGATAGAGACATGGATGCTGTTTGTGCAATGATTTCTGGTGTTAAGGATTTAGGGATGGAGACTTGTGTTACATTAGGTATGCTGAATTCAGAGCAAGCAGCAAAACTCGCTAATGCAGGATTAGATTATTACAATCATAATATAGATACTTCACCTGAATACTATGGACATATTATTTCTACTAGGACTTTTGAGAATAGATTGAATACTTTATCTAATGTTCGAGAAGCTGGAATTAATGTTTGCAGTGGAGGTATAGTTGGCATGGGGGAGGGTAAAAATGATCGAGCGGGAATGCTTCTCGCTTTAGCGAATCTTCCAGAGCATCCACAAAGTGTTCCAATAAATATGTTAGTACAAGTAGAGGGAACTCCCCTTGATAAAGTTGAATCACTCGACCCAATTGAATTTGTCCGTACTATAGCTGTAGCTAGAATATTGATGCCTAAGTCTATGGTGCGACTGTCTGCAGGAAGAGAGGAAATGAGCAATGAACTTCAGTCATTATGTTTTTTCGCTGGTGCTAATTCTATTTTTGTTGGTGAGAAGTTGTTAACTACCGCTAACCCTGAGGTTGATGCAGATTCAGATCTATTTAATAAATTAGGTATTGAGGCAATGCCGCTTTGAATAATGGTTTTCGCTTGGTGTCAAACAAAAAAATATCAAGATTGGAAGTGGGTCTAGAAAATATTTGGTTACCCTATACCCAGATGCAAACTACTTCTAAACCTATGCTTGTTGACTCTACTCATGGATCCAAGATCAATCTAGTTGATGGTAGTATACTCATTGATGGGATGGCTTCCTGGTGGACCGCATGTCATGGATACAATCATCCACATATTCAGAAGGCAGTGCAGAAGCAGTTAGAAAAAATGCCTCACATAATGTTTGGTGGTCTGGCGCATGAGCCGGCCTTAAGTCTGGCACATCGATTAACTAGCCTGTTACCTAAAGAACTCAATAAGGTATTTTTTTCAGAATCAGGGTCAGTTTCAGTCGAGGTTGCTATAAAAATGGCAATTCAATACTGGTTTAATATGGGTGAAAGAAAACGTAAAAAAATAATAAGTTTTTATGGTGCATATCATGGGGATACTTCTGCGGCGATGTCAGTATGTGATCCAGAAGAAGGGATGCATTCAGTATTTAATGGGGCTATTCCTGAACAATATATATTGAAATTACCAACTAATGATAAAGAGCTTAAAGATTTTGTAAGTTTTGTTTCGATGCATGCTAAAGAGTGCGCTGCAGTTATAGTCGAGCCTCTGGTGCAGGGTGCTGGGGGGATGCGAATGCATGAACCTCAAGTATTGCAAAGATTAAGGGAAACTTGCGATGAATATGACTTAATACTGATATTCGATGAAATTTTTACTGGCTTTGGCCGAACTGGTAATATGTTTGCATTTGAATCTGCAGGGATTTCACCGGATATTTTGACATTATCTAAAGCTTTAACTGGGGGCACAGTTCCTCTAGCTGCTACTGTCGCAAGCAACCAAATTTTTGAGGGTTTCTTAGATAATGAGCAAGAAAAAGCACTCATGCATGGTCCGACGTATATGGCCAACCCTATAGCTTGTGCTGCTGCAAATGCTTCTCTTGACCTGTTTGAGGAAGAGCCAAGACTTGAGCAAGTAAGGGAAATTTCAGATCAACTAAGTGAGCAGTTGTCTAGTTGTTCATCCATAGATGGCGTCGTTGACGTAAGGGTTCTTGGGGCTATTGGTGTTGTCGAGATCTCAGGAAAGATTCAATTAGATTTATTACGTTCCATGTTTGTTGAAGAAGGTGTATGGGTGCGTCCATTCGGTAATATTATTTATTTAACACCGTCTTTTACTATATCTAAGGACGAACTTACACATTTAACAGATTCTATTAATAGAGTTATATCTAAGTGGGCCCGAGGTTGATGGGATTATGTAATGTATAATATCAAGTAATATTTTTATAATTTTTTAAAGTAAATCGTTTAGTAATTTTGCCGCTTCTACAGCTCCGTAGGTAATGATTCCATCAGCCCCAGCACGCTTGAAGCATATTAATGTTTCCATTAGTGAGTCACTGTAGCTTATCCAGCCGCGTTCACTTGCTGCCATAATCATGGAATATTCACCAGAGACTTGATATGCATAAGTTGGCATAGAAAACGTTTCTTTTACCCCTTTAATTACATCTAAGTATGGAAGCCCTGGCTTAACAATCAACATATCTGCGCCCTCATCAATGTCAAAGGCACTTTCACGAAGTGCCTCTTGTGAGTTTCGAGGATCAACTTGATATGTGCGCTTATCTCCATTTGCAAGATTAGCCGCTGATCCAATAGCTTCTCGAAAAGGGCCATAGTAAGAGCTGGCAAATTTTGCTGCGTATGACATGATTTGTAAGTTTTGAAAATCTGCTTTATCCAAAGCAATTCTGATTTTTCTCACTCGGCCATCCATCATGTCAGATGGTGCTAGAACATCACAACCAGAATTAGCTTGATTCAGTGCTTGCCGGCAAAGAACTTCAACTGTTCGATCATTAATCACATTGTTATCTTGAACTATTCCATCTTGTCCATGAGATGTATATGGATCAAGAGCAACATCACAAATTACCCCAATCTCAGGTATATGTTTTTTTATTTCGCGAACTGCTCTGCAAACTAAGTTGTCAGGGTTTAGACACTCAACTCCTTCTGGGCTTTTTAGCTCTTCTAACACTTTTGGAAAAATTGCTATTGCACGTATGCCAAGGCTATAAGCTTGATTAGCCCTTGAAGGCAAAAGATCAACAGATATTCTTTCTACTCCAGGCATAGAATCGATTGTTTCTACTCGCTGATTTCCCTCGCAGACTATTATAGGCCAGATTAGATCTCTGGGGGATAGATGGTTTTCAGCAACTAAATCTCTTGACCAAGGTTTCTGTCTATTCCTTCGAAGTCTTGTTTGAGGATAGCTGCCTAGAAAAACTGGGCTAGTGGGCATGATCCGAGAAGCTCCTTTATGTTTGCTTTAGCTTCTCGGATCCATCTATTTATTAGACAGAGTCGAGAGCTTTCTCTAAGTCTCCCAGTATATCATCAATATGCTCAAGCCCAATAGAAAGTCTAACATATCCTTCAGAAGCACCTGCTGACGCAAGTTCTTCAGGTTTGAGTTGAGAATGCGTAGTGCTGGCAGGATGTATAGCTAGGCTACGCGAATCTCCAATGTTCGCTAGGTGATAAAACAAAGCTAGTGAATCAATAAATTTTTTACCTGCTTCCATCCCCCCCTTTAACTCTGCTCCAACTAAAGGACCATATCCTCCAGAGAGATATGTTTCAGCTCGACGTTTAGTTTCACCAGACATCTGACTTGGGTATATGACATTATTCACTTTGTCATGACTTTGAAGGAAAGATGCTACTTTAGAGGCATTTTCACAATGGCGTTCCATTCTTAGCGGCAGTGTTTCTAGACCTTGTAGTAATAGAAAGGCATTCATTGGTGATAGTGCTTGTCCACAGTCTCTCAGGAGAGTAACTCTAGCTTTAATAATATATGCGATTGGGCCCAGAGGTTTAACGGCTTCTGTCCACACGGCGCCATGATAACTGGGATCTGGTTGAGTCAACATTGGAAAGCGTCCACTATTTTCTTCCCAATCAAAGTTGCCGCCATCAATTATGATACCCCCTATAGAATTTCCATGACCTCCAATGTATTTAGTGCATGAAGATGCTATAATAGCAGCGCCGTGATCAAAGGGTTTGCACAGTCCATGGGCTGCGGTATTGTCCACTATTAATGGTACTCCGATACTGCGTCCTATATCAGCAACTTCTTGTATAGGAAATACATTTAACTTTGGATTCGGAAGTGTTTCTGCGTAGTAGGCTCTTGTCTTGTCATCAGTTAACTTTCGGAAGTTTTCTGGATCACTAGGGTCAGCAAATCTGACTTCAATTCCCATTGTTTTAAGGGTATTAGAAAACAGGTTCCATGTTCCTCCATATAGATCTGTTGAGCTAACAATATTATCACCTGTATGTGCGATATTTTGAATTGCCATCATGGAAGCTGCTTGTCCAGACGATACAGCAAGTGCTGCGGCGCCTCCTTCTAAGGCAGTTAGACGTTGCTCAAGAACGTCAGTAGTCGGATTCATTATCCGTGTGTAGATGTTTCCTAACTCTTTTAGGGCAAATAGATTTGATGCATGTTCAGTGCTGTCAAATTGATAAGAAGTTGTTTGATAGATAGGAACTGCCACTGAATTTGTAGCGCTATCTTTACGATGGCCAGCATGTAATACGATTGTTTCTTTATGGGCGCTTTGGACTGTCATTTTTTTTCTCCAGTGGTACCTGTTTTGATATATTGCCATAGTATTATTGTAATTCATTATAACCCACAAAATATATCTGTGGAAGTTTTCTTTGGCTGTTTTATTTGCTAATTCCAGTTGTTTTCCTAGGATTTATCTTGTTTGACTTATAAATATCCAGGTTTATTGGCAGTTTTATTAGCCTATTAATTTTTTATAGTGCATTTATACATCAGCTTCATAGCAACTTTATATGCGGATAAACTTTAAATAATTGGTCATAATGGTTTGATTACTTATTAACATTGGCATATTCACGATGATGAAAAAAATTAGAGGTTAAAAGTAAATGGATCTAAAACTATCTTCAGATCAAATATTTATACGTGATTCTGCGCAAGCATTTGCAAACGCAGAGTTCGCTCCTCAGGCGGCACTTTGGGATAAGGAATGTATATTCCCTGTTGATTCGTTAAAAAAAGCTGCCGCGCTTGGTTATGCAGGAATTTATGTAAGTGAAGATTATGGTGGTAGCAACCTTGGGCGCATTGAAGCAACATTAGTTTTTGAAGCACTTGCAACTGCATGTGCTTCCACATCCGCTTATATGTCTATTCAAAATATGGTTGCTTGGATCATTGACCAGTACGGAAATGCAAATCAAAAAAAACTATGGTTGACTGGGCTAACGTCAATGAATTTATTTGGGAGTTATTGCTTAACAGAACCTAATGCAGGCTCCGATGCTGCATCTCTTAAAACATCAGCTCGCCTTGATGGTGGAGATTATATTTTAAATGGAACTAAAGCTTTTATATCTGGTGGAGGCGCAAGTGATATATATTTAGTAATGGCACGTACTGGAAAAGAGGGTCCAGGTGGTATTTCTTGTTTTGTAGTCGAAAAAGGTGCGGCTGGACTTTCTTTTGGTAAACAAGAAAAGAAATTGGGTTGGCATAGTCAGCCAACATGTATGGTCATTCTTGAAGATTGTATTATTCCTAAAAGAAATATGATTGGTAGTGAAGGGGAGGGGTTTAGGATTGCTATGGCTGGTTTGGATGGAGGTCGTGTTAATATAGCTGCTTGTTCAATAGGTGCCGCATCCAATTCTCTTGAAATAGCTCGAGAACATACCCTTGTCAGGGAGCAGTTCGGGCGTCAAATTTCTAGTTTTCAAGCATTACAGTTTAAACTAGCAGACATGATTACCGAATTAGAAGCAGCTAGACTGATGACTTGGAGTGCGGCTCAGAAAATTGACGAGAAAGATACTGGGGCTAACGCATTTTGTGCTATGGCAAAACGTCTAGCAACTGACTCAGGATATTCGATTGTTAATGATGCCTTGCAACTGCTCGGCGGCTATGGATATTTGCAGGATCATCCGATTGAGCGACATCTCCGTGACTTGAGAGTCCATCAAATTTTAGAGGGTACAAATGAGATTATGAGGCTGATTATTGCTCGAGATTTACTAGGGAAATAATATTTTGGATACAGACAAACAAAGAAATTTATCAGCCTCTAATATTGATGAGGTATTATTTTCTGAGAGAGAATCTGTTGGTGAGATGGTGCTTAATCGACCGCAAGCACTCAATGCCTTAACTCAAAATATGGTACTATTAATGCAAGATCAACTTGAGAAGTGGTCAAACGATAGTCGGATTAGTATGATATTAATTCGTGGAGCACCCAGGGGAGAGAAGATGGTTCCTTTCTGCTCTGGGGGGGATTTGCGCTCAATCTATGAACATAGAAATGATCCAAATAAAACTTTTGCTTCCATATTTTATGCCCAAGAGTATCGTTTAAATTCATATATAAACAAATACCCTAAGCCGTATATGTCTATAATTGACGGTATTGTCATGGGGGGTGGTGTAGGTGTTTCCATACATGGGTCACACCGTATCATGTCTGAAAGATCCGTCTTTGCTATGCCTGAAACGGGGATTGGATTGTTCCCAGATGTAGGGGGAACTTATTTTTTGTCTCGTTTACCTGGCAGCATTGGTTTGTATATAGGCTTAACATCTGCGCGTCTTACAGCTTCAGATTGTCTAAATTTAGGAATTGCAACACATTTTATTTCGAGCAATCGTATTGATGAATTTACTAATGCAATTAATTCATGTGATCTCCAGCAAGATACAACAAGTAAATTAGAAGAAATAATATCTTATCATGAATCTGTTCCCGAATCTGCACCAATTCTTCAGTATACTGATCAAATTGACAGATGTTTTTCAGCTAGATGTGTTGAGGAGATTTTTTCTAATTTAGAGAAGGAAAAAAGCGAGTGGGCAATTGAAACAATTAAAATCTTACAAACTAAGTCGCCAACTAGTTTGAAGTTAACATTTAGACAACTCACTACTCTAGGTCATCTCAATCTTCGTGATGCTTTGAATATGGAATACAGGATGGCAGTAAGATGTAATTTTTCTAAAGATTGGTTTGAGGGTATTAGGGCGGTAATAATAGATAAAGATTTTGCACCTGAATGGTATCCTGCGGAGATTGCTGAAGTAGATCATGAGTTGATAGACGAGTATTTCAAAGCACCTAGATGTGGTGATATGAGATTTGATAGTTCATAAGGAAAGGATTGTTATGAGTAACATCGGGTTTATTGGTGTTGGGAAAATGGGTGCTCCTATGGTTGGCAATCTTGTCTCAGCTGGACACACTGTAACTGTTTTTGATGTTTCTTCACATGCCCTTGAAGAAGCAAAAAAAAGAGGAGGAAGAATCGCTAAAAATCTTACAGACGTTGCTTCCAGTAAGGAAGTTGTTATCACCATGCTGCCTGCGGGTCCTGAGGTAAAAGCAATTTATCTTGGCCCTAAGGGTATAACGTCTATAGTCGATAGTGCCACTTTGCTTATTGATTGTTCAACGATTGATGTCCAAAGTTCTGAAGTAATCCATAGTTCTGCAAGATCTGCTGGGATAGATATGGTTGATGCTCCTGTTTCAGGTGGTGTATCTGGAGCGGAGGCTGGCGGTCTTACTTTTATGGTAGGTGGCACTGAAGCTGCATATAATAATGCTTTTCCTATTCTTAGTGATATGGGAAAGGCTATTATACATGCAGGGAAAGAAGGTAGGGGGCAGGCTGCCAAAATATGCAATAATATGTTGCTGGGAATCTCTATGATAGCTGTTTCTGAAGCTTTTGCCCTAGCAGATGCATTGGGACTTAGTCGGCAGACACTTTTTGATATTTCTTCAAAAGCTACCGGAAGATGTTGGGCTCTAAATGATTATTGTCCTGTTCCCGGGCCTGTACCAAATTCCCCTGCTAACCGTAATTATGAGCCAGGATTTACTGCTTCTATGATGCTAAAAGATCTTGCTTTATCCCAGTTGGCGGCTGATGCATTTAGGGTAAAAACAGAGCTCGGATCTGATGCGGAAGCCCTTTATTCAAAGTTTTGTAAGGCCGGGAATGGTGAGCTTGATTTTTCAGCAATATTTACCACTGTGGGTAAGGAAGGTGAAGTTAAGTGAAATAGTTTTTTGTTTTTTCGTTACCGGGGGTTGATCGATGCTTATAAAAACAACGTGTCCAAGAGATTGTTATGATACATGTGGCATGGAGGTCAAAATTGACGAAAAAGGAACTCTAGAAATCAAGGGGGATCCTAGTCATCCTTATACACGTGGTTCTTTATGTGGAAAATGTATGTTGGCTTATAACGGGGTTTTTTTAGATCCAAAAAAAAGGCTTCAGGCTCCTCTTCGTAGAAAAGGGAAAAAGGGAGAGGGGGTTTTTGAAAAAATATCCTGGGATGAGGCTTTAAGTGAGATTTCATGTAAACTAAAAGACATTGCAAATGAAGATGCTTCTAAAATACTACATGCTCACTATACTGGAACTTGCTCGCTAATTGCTAATAAATTTCCTAATAGATTCTTTAAACATCTAGGGGCAACAGAAGTAGAGCCTGATACAGTGTGTAATATGGCAGGGCACGTTGCACTAGATTATATTATTGGCACTTCTTTGATTGGTTTTGACCCAAGAACTTCTGTGGACTCATCTTCAATATTTGTTTGGGGGTGCAATCCATCAGTAACTGCTCCTCATGCCCACATGCATTGGCTTAAGGATTCAGGGGCAAAGATAGTAGTAATTGATCCTATTCGTCACCAAAGTGCCGAAAGGGCAAATCTATATCTGCAGCTGCGTCCAGGTTCAGATGCAGCCTTGGTATTTGCAATCATAAATGTACTTTTAGAGGAGTGTATGTTAGATGGGTCTTTTTTAGATAAGCATACTATTGGCTGGGATGAGCTTAAGCCGCTTATTTTGAAGTGTTCGCCTTCTTGGGGTGAGAAACACACTGGAATTAAAAAAGAAGATATTATTACAGCGGCAAGAATATATGGTGAAGGGCCAAGTTTACTATGGCTTGGGCAAGGTCTCCAACGTCAGAAAATGGGGGGCAATATTATTCGCTCATGTGCTCTATTGCCTGCTCTGACTGGGAATTTTGGAAAGCCTGGTTCTGGACTTTTGTATCTCAATGGGAGTGGCCGTAAGGGTGTAGACTCTGACTACCTTAGTGGTTCTGGACTTGGAGTAAGTCCTCCTAGTATTAGCCATATGGATTTAGCCAAGACCTTAGAAAGTAAAGATTCAGCGCAAGCATTTATTTGTTGGAATATAAATCCAGTTGTTTCAAATCCTGAACAAGCTCGTCTTCGTAGTGCCATGTCACGAAGTGATTTATTCAATGTTGTCATAGATATTTTTGAAACAGATACTACGGACTACGCAGATTATGTACTACCTGCAGCATCATTTTTAGAATTCAACGACCTTGTTTCGGGTTATTTTAATTTATCGTTCTCTGCGCAAGTAAAAGCTTCAGAGCCAATGGGTCAAGCACTCCCAAACCAAGAGATTTTTCGAAAACTTTCAAAATATATGGGTTTTTCAGAATCTGCTTTATATGAAAGTGATGAATCAATAATTAATAAAACTCTAACTAGTGTAGGAATTACAGGTGGATTTAGTGCATTAAGCAAGGAGGGTACTATATGGCCCACAGATCAGCCTGTGATGCAATTTCCAGACCTTATTTTTCCAACACCTTCAGGAAAAATTGAATTAGCAAGTTCGAAAGCTGAAGCTGATGGTTTTTCACGTTTACCTTTGCCTAATGGGGATTATCCAACTGGAGTAGGTAAACTAAGATTAATTACACCTGCATCCAGATGGTTAATGAATGGAAGTTATGCAAATGATTATGGCATAAAGCGAAAAATGGGCCGGCCAACGGTTACTATAAATCCTAAAGATGCTGAAAGGTTAAATTTAGAGGAAGGAGCGCATGTTTCTCTAACTAATGAAACTGGTTCAATAAATATGTATCTCTGTATTTCTGATATTGTAGCTCAGGGAGTTGCAATGAGCGTAAAGGGCCGTTGGACTCGATTAAAGGACGGAGAGCTAAATCAAACTAATGTTAACTTTTTGAATTCTGGAGTGAAGTCAGATATGGGTTCAAGCAATGCAGTTCATAGTGTTGAAGTAACTATTTCTAGAGCAACTTAGTCAGTTATAGGTGATTTAGAAAAATGCTTGTAACCCAGTTTGTGAACGTCCAAGAATTAACGCATGAATATCATGTGTGCCCTCATAAGTATTAACTGCTTCAAGGTTCATTGAGTGACGAATAACATGATATTCGTCAGAGATTCCATTCCCACCGTGCATATCCCGAGATTTCCGGGCTATTTCAAGTGCTTTTCCGCATGAATTTCTTTTTACTAGAGATATCATCTCGGGTGTTGCTTTGTTGTCATCAAATAGTCTACCTACTCTTAAACAAGATTGAAGGCCTATAGAGATCTCGGTTTGCATGTCTGCAAGTTTCTTTTGTATTAGCTGTGTGGCCGCTAGTGGCTTTCCAAATTGCTTACGTTCTTTAGTGTATGTTAGTGCAGACTGCCAACAGAATTCAGCAGCACCTAATGCGCCCCAGGATATTCCATACCGTGCTCTATTTAAACATTCAAACGGGCCTTTTAATCCACTGACTCCAGTCAGTTCATTCTCTATAGGAACAAAGACTTCATCCATTTGAATCATACCGGTTATAGAGGCTCTTAGTGCAAATTTACCTTCTATCTTTGGTGCCGTTAGGCCCTTCATGCCTTTGTCTAGTATAAATCCACGTATTACTCCTTCATCATTTTTAGCCCATACAACAAATGTGTCCGCTATTGGAGAATTTGTTATCCAGTTTTTTGCTCCTGAAACTAGATATCCTCCATCAACAGATTTTGCTCTCGTTACCATTGAGCCTGGATCGGAACCATGGTCTGGTTCTGTAAGGCCAAAACAGCCAATGAGCTCACCCGTTGCAAGCCGTGGAATGTATTTTTGTCTCTGCTGCTCTGTTCCAAAGGCGTAAATGGGATGCATAACTAGACTTGACTGCACGCTCATTGCGGAACGGTATCCGGAGTCAATTTTCTCAACTTCACGTGCGGTAAGGCCATAGCTTACGTAATTGACTCCAGCGCATCCATAACCATTAATTGTTGAACCAAGTAAACCAAGCTCTCCCATTTCAGGGATAATTTCTTGGTGAAATACTTCTTTACGGTTGGCTTCGAGAATACGCGGCATTAGCTGATTCTGAGCATAATCACTTGCTGTATCTCTCACCATACGCTCTTCCTCAGTTAGTTGGTCTTCCAAAAGGAGAGGGTCATCCCATTTAAATCTGAGCTTACTAGGATTGATATCAACGGGAGATTCGTTTGTTTTTTTCTCAGGATTTGGAGGATTCATCTTACTAATTCTCATTAAGTTTGGGTTAATAATGAATGTAGGATTTACGGGCATTTACTTCAAGGCCTCGTTTATACTTAAAAGTTGCCTATTAGCTATACTTGCTTGTCGTAATTCAAGTCGAGAGCGTATATAATCCGACACTATGGGATAAAATTATAACTAGATTTTTGTAAGGGCAAATGTGATATGCAGAATAAGATTGTTGCTATTGCTTCTGATCATGCTGGGTTTAGCTTGAAACAGAGCCTTATTGAATACCTTCATGATAGTGGTTATATCCCTATAGATCTGGGAACTAACAGTGAAGAGTCTGTTGACTATCCTGTTTATGCGCTTGAAATGGCTCAGGTAATAGAAAGCCGAGAGGCGGAGCTTGGAATTTTAATTTGTGGGACTGGAATAGGTATAAGTATTGCGGCAAATCGTAACATATGTGTAAGAGCGGCTCTATGCAGAGATGATGAAGACGCAGATATGGCGAGAAAGCATAATGATGCTAATGTAGTTGCTCTAGCTGGTAGAAGAGTGACTCCGAGTCAGGCAAAATCAATAGTCAGTGTATTTTTGAACACTGATTTTGAGGGTGGTCGCCATGCTAGAAGAGTTGAGCAAATTAGTTAGAAGTAAATTCTGGATGACTATTTGAAATATGAAAACAAAATTACAATATGAAGTTGACTCCCATAATGAAGAGAGCAGGTCTAATTTTTTTGAGAGCTCTCTTGAAACCGCAGACCCTGCAGTTTTTGAGGCAATTTCTGGAGAGTTAAAACGTTTACAATCCCAGATTGAGTTGATTGCATCTGAGAATATAGTTTCTCAAGCAGTCTTAGAGGCTCAAGGGTCTGTAATGACAAATAAGTATGCAGAGGGATATCCCGGTCGCCGCTACTATGGGGGCTGTGAGTGGGTTGACTTAACAGAGACACTTGCAATTGATCGAGCGAAGTCGATATTTAATTGTAAATTTGCAAACGTGCAGGCTCATAGCGGGAGCCAAGCTAATCAAGCTGTGTTTCTGGCTACATTAAAACCCGGTGATACTATATTAGGCATGTCTTTAGCTGCGGGGGGGCATTTAACCCATGGGGCACGACCAAATCAATCAGGAAAATGGTTTAATTCTATCCAGTATGGTGTTCGAAAGGAGGATGCCCTGATAGATATTGATGAAGTCGCAGTTCTTGCTGATGAGCATAAGCCTAGCCTAATAATTGCAGGAGGCTCAGCTTATCCAAGAATAATTGACTTCTCTGCATTTCGCGCTATTGCAGATGAAGTGGGGGCCTTATTATTGGTTGATATGGCACATTTTGCAGGACTAGTTGCTGGTGGTGTTCATCCTAGCCCTTTCCCTCACGCCCATATCGTTACTACAACTACTCACAAGACCCTAAGAGGTCCTCGTGGTGGGTTGATTCTTACAAATGAAGAGGGTTTAGCAAAGAGAATTGACTCAGCAATTTTCCCAGGTTTACAAGGAGGTCCTTTGGAGCATGTCATTGCCGCGAAAGCTGTTGCATTTGGTGAAGCTCAAGAAATAGATTTTAAAGTTTATACACAAAAAATTATAGAAAATGCTTCAACTCTCTCGGATACTTTACTCTCAAGAGGTTTTGATATTGTTTCTAATGGCACTGACACCCATCTCGTCCTTCTTGATCTTCGTTCTAAGGGAATTACTGGGAAGGATGCAGAGCTTGCGTTAGAAAATGCTGGAATAACATGTAATAAAAATAGTATTCCTTTTGATCCTGAGAAGCCTACAATCACATCTGGGTTGCGTTTAGGTACACCAGCGGCTACTAGTCGGGGGTTCGGTTCAAAAGAGTTTACTCAAATAGGTTTGTGGATAGCAGAGGTCTTAGATAACTTATTATCAAATGCTTCTTCTGAAGATAAAGTGAATAATAAACAAAGAGCCGTTAAGGAAGAGGTAAATAAGTTATGTAGGTATTTTCCTATATATCCTTGATAGGTTTAATTTGGAGGTAGATAGATGCGATGCCCATTCTGCGGCAATGACGATACAAGTGTTAAGGACTCGCGTCCAACAGAAGATAGCACTGCTATTCGTCGGAGACGTCAATGTCCTAATTGTGGGGCAAGGTTTACTACCTTTGAAAGAATACAATTAAGGGAATTAATTGTAATCAAATCAAATGCGCAGCGCAGCCCATTTGACCGTGATAAGCTAGTAAACTCTATGATGATATCTATGCGTAAGCGGCCAGTTTCTCCTGATAGGATAGAAAGAGTTGCTAACGGCATTGTTCGCCGATTAGAAAGTTTGGGTGAAGCAGAGATTCCATCTTCTGTAATAGGAGAGATGGTGATGGAGGCGCTTAGTCATCTTGATTCAGTTGCGTATGTAAGGTTTGCCTCTGTTTATAGGAATTTTCATGAAGCGCGTGACTTCGAGCAATTTATTGGCGAGTTAAGTGGGGACCCTGAATCAGAATAGTGAGTCGTTTTTAGAATGCGACAAGCGTTTTATGGAGCTAGCCCTTCGTATTTCAACCAGGGCTTTAGGAACTTCGTGGCCAAATCCTGCTGTTGGTTGTGTTCTTGTCAAAGAAAGTAGAATTCTTGGTCTTGGTTGGACAGCGAAGGGCGGGCGTCCTCATGCAGAAACAATAGCTCTCGCTCAAGCCGGTAAAGATGCAAGAAATGCAACTGCATATATAACTCTAGAACCTTGTTCGCATTATGGTCAGACAGGACCATGTGCTGATGCATTAATAGAAGCTGGAATTAAACGTGCGGTTATAGCGGTAAGTGACCCTGATAAACGGGTAAGTGGTCGGGGTATAGATAAACTAAAAAGTATGGGAATTGAAGTTCAGGTAGGTCTTTTTGAAGATGATGCTTTGAGTATTAATGCTGGTTTTTTCTCAGCTGTAAATTTGAAGCGCCCTCTTATTACTCTTAAGCTAGCTTCTAGCCTTGATGGCCGTATAGCCGCGGAAGGCGGAGATAGTAGATGGATTACTGGGTCTTTAGCTCGAGCTAGGGGGCACTTATTGAGGGTAGAGCATGACGCTATCTTAGTGGGGTCAGGGACGGTTCTTTCAGATAACCCTTCATTAACTGTTAGATTACCTGGTTTATCTGATGCTTCGCCTGTTAGAGTAATTCTTGATAATAGGCTCCGTGTGAGCAAGAAACATAGGGTTGCTGAAGGTTCTGACGGTGTTGCGACTTGGTTTGTGTCGGTAGAAAATGAATATAATTCTGATAAATTTAGTGAACTAAGTAACAATACTAATGAATTGATACAGCTGAAGGAGGGAAATGACGGTCGTCCTGAAAAAAATGATATTTTAGCTATGCTAGTTTCTAAAGGTATAACTAGATTATTAATTGAAGGGGGTGGATCTGTGGCCGCAAGTTTTCTGGAGTCTAATTTAGTTGATCAAATCTACTGGTTTCGTGCACCAGTCTTGATTGGTAGTAATGGGATTCCATCAGTTGGAAACATGGGATTACGAAGTATTAGTGAGGCATTGCGTTTTAATTTAAAAAAACGCATTAGTTTGGGAGATGAAACTCTAGAAATATACTTAAATAGAGAAGATAAGAATTAATGTTTACTGGAATAATAACTGACCTTGGAGTTATCCGCGCAATTGATTCGGAAAGCAATAAGGATACACGAATTACAATTAATACCAAATGGTCTACCTCGGATATAGTGATGGGGGCATCAATAGCTTGTTCGGGAGTGTGTCTTACTGTGGTGGGTTTAGATAGTGATGGTTTTTCTGTTGATGTTTCGAATGAAACACTAATAACTACCACTATCGGCAGCTGGCAAGAAGGGCAGCGAGTCAATTTAGAGAAATCATTATGTATGGGTGACGAATTAGGTGGCCACATGGTAAGTGGCCATGTCGATGGAACAGCTACAATCACTAAAATTATACCTGATAACGAAAGCCTCAGACTGGAGATCTCAGCAGATGAGGATCTGATGTTATTAATTGCACAAAAAGGATCTGTTACGCTGGATGGTGTTTCCTTGACAGTAAATAAAGTGCAGGGCCAATCTTTTGATATTAATATAATACCTCATACTCAATCAGTAACTACTCTTGGTAGTGTTAGTGTAGGTAGCGTTATTAATATTGAGGTAGATATGCTTGCTCGTTACGTTGCGAGATTAGTAAGGAGCGATTAGAAATAATGGGAATGAAAAAAAATAATATGTCTCTTGCAACAACGGAAGAAATTATTGATGAGTTCCGTAATGGACGAATGGTCATAATAGTTGATGATGAAGAGCGTGAAAATGAAGGCGATTTGGTTATCCCGGCTCAGATGTCTACTCCAGATTCCATAAATTTTATGGCGCGATTTGGCCGTGGACTTATTTGTTTAGCTTTAACACAAGAACGGTGTAAAAATTTAGGTCTTGAATTAATGCCTAAAAGAAATGAGTCTCGCCACGATACAGCTTTTACTGTTTCCATTGAGGCTCGTAAGGGGGTTACAACTGGGATATCGGCTCGAGATCGTGCTATGACTATTAGTACGGCAATTGATCCAAATAAAGGTCCATCTGATATAACCTCTCCAGGCCATATTTTCCCACTAATTGCTCGCGAGGGTGGTTGCTTAATTCGTGCCGGTCATACTGAGGCCAGTGTTGATTTTGCTAGACTTGCTGGGTTGAATCCGTCAGCAGTTATATGTGAGATAATGAGTGAAGATGGTACCATGGCTCGAATGCCTGAGCTAATGAAATTTTCTGCAGAACACCAAATAAGAATTGGATCGATACAAGACCTTATAGCCTATAGACTCAGTAACGACACAATTGTTAAGCACGTACACGAGACCACTTTAGAAAGTCTCTATGGTGGAAAGTTTAAAATGCATCTTTATGTAAATAGCGCGCAATATGCAGAACATATTGCACTTGTTAAGGGAGATATATCTGAGGGTGATCCAGTATTAGTCAGAGTGCACGATTTTAATCCTTTAGAAGATGTCTTGATGAGTAATGAGAAATCTCAAGCCGGTAGATTACAGGCAGCTATGGATATAGTTGGGAGAGAGGGTAGGGGAGTAATTATACTTATTAGAGAGCCGCGTCAGACACGAGTAAGAGATTTACTGAGTGCAGATCCAGAAAAAGAGGGCGAAGGTTTGAGGGATTACGGAGTGGCTGCCCAAATTCTTTTAGATTTGGGTGTGCGTAATATGCGATTGCTTCATAATACTCACTGGACAATTGTTGGACTTGATGGTTATGGGCTAAAGGTCGTTGGGTATGAAGATTTACCACCCTTGGAGATGTTGCCCAATTTTGATTCAGGGAGTGGCTAATGAATAAATCATCATATGTTCTTATAGTAGAGGCTAACTTCTACAAGGATATAACTAGTGAATTAGTTGCAGGTGCCGTTGAGGAGCTTGATGAGCATGGAGTAAATCATAAAATAATTTCTGTGCCAGGTGCACTTGAGATACCTTTAGCCATCAAAATGGCAATGTCTGATGAGGAAATAAAGGGAGTAGTTGCGCTTGGCTGCGTTATTAGAGGTGAAACTACTCACTATGATTATGTCTGTGCTGAAAGCACTAGGGGTGTAAATAACTTAGCTATAGAGTTTAGTCTTCCAGTTGGATATGGGGTTTTAACAGTCGAGAATTCTGATCAGGCTAAGGTTAGGGCTTCAAGAGAAAAAGGTAATAAGGGGGCAGCGGCAGCTCGTGCGTGTATGCAAATGATTGCTGTTAAGGAACAATTCTCTAAAGAGAAGTCATAATGTCTAAGCAGTCAAGCGAAGGACGTGCGCTTAGTAGATATGCATCGCGATTGGCCGCAGTACAGGCCCTTTACCAGATCACTGAGTCATCTAGCGAGGCAGAAGTGGTAATTCAAGAATTTATAAATTTCAGAATTGGAAAAGAGATTGAGGGTGTTGTATATCCATCGGCAGATGAGTCACATTTCAAAAGAATTGTTATCGGTGTTTGCTCCAAAAGGTTAGAGCTTGATGAATTAATCCAAGAAACTATGTCAGAGGAATGGAAGATAGATAGAGTTAGCACTCTCATGTTATCTATTCTTAGGGCCGGTAGCTTTGAATTACTAGAAATGCCTGATGTTCCATCTAAAGTTGTGATAAATGAATATATAAATTTAGCGCATGATTTTTTTCCTTCAAAGGATGCAAGTTTTGTTAACGCCGCTCTTGATCGTATGGCTAAAATTCAATCTAATGACTAGTTATTTTTTTAAGGTATATAATGTCTAATATTAGCTTAGGAAAAGAATTTGATATAATTTCAGAGTTTTTTAGGCCTCTTTCAGAATCTGTTGAAGGTGCCTTTGCTCTTACAGACGATGCGGCGGTGATCAAAACCTCTGATGGATCTGAGGCTGTTATAAGCAAAGATATTTTAGTTGAGGGAGTCCATTTTCGTAAAGAGGACTCAGCGTTTTCTGTTGGATGGAAGCTTTTAGCAGTCAATTTGTCAGATTTAGCTTCTATGGGAGCAAAGCCTAGTTACTATCTTTTGGGTTTAGCGCTTCCAAAAGATATAGATAATAGTTGGATAGAGAATTTTGTGTTGGGCCTTGGTCGTGCCCAGAATCTTTTTGGCATTGGACTGTTAGGTGGAGATACAGTTGCTACAGAGGGTCCAATAACTCTTTCCTTAACAGCAATTGGGGAGGCGCCTAATCAGGGTGTTATTCGACGAAATGGTGCATCCCCTGATGAGATCTTATTTGTTAGTGGTAATATAGGAGATGGTTATTTAGGTTTGATGTGTTGTGAAGGGATTTATCCCTTTCTAAATAAAAAATATATAAAAAGTCTTTCTGAGAAATATCAGTTGCCATCACCGAGAGTAAATTTGGGGGTTGGTTTGAGGGGTCTGGCTACAGCTGCTACTGATATATCCGATGGTTTGGTTGCGGATCTAAAAAATTTATGTGTTGCATCTAATGTATCAGCAAGAGTTTTTGCAAAAGATGTTCCTATTTCAGCTGGAGCAAATGAACTTATATTTAGCAATCATGTCTCAATTGCAGATTTGCTTTGTGGAGGCGATGATTTTGAGCTCCTATTTACAGTGCCAGCATCAAGAGAATCAGAGGTTTCCCATTTAGCTTCAAATTTAGATGTTTCTATCAAGAAGATTGGTATAACAGGTTCAGATTCGTGTGATGTTCAGATTATAAGTAAAGATGATAAAATTATGAATTTAGAAACCCTCGGTTATTCACATTTTAATTTTTAGTAAGCAGGTAATCCTTTCCCTTTGTTTTTAAACGATTTTTAGGGAAATTAGAGATATTATTAAGTTGTTATGATGCTTGGTATATACAACTAGAAGGCCTTGGGGAGACAGAATATTGTTGAATAATTATATCCCGGCTTGCGTTTATTATATTTCTCTGGCATTTTCCGCGCGATTTTGTTCAAACGACGCGGAATAGAAACGGGATATTATGTGGTTGATGTGGCGTTTGATTATAGTAACTCAAAAATATCATTTTTTTCCACTTTTAATTAGAATGAAGGGTTAAACCAGACAATGGATGCCATCTACTGGTTCGCTTTAGCATGTGGCGCAGTGTCACTGCTCTATGGAATTTATGCAATTAGATCAGTTTTTACTGCGAGTGCAGGCTCAGAACGGATGCAAGAAATTGCTAGTGCTGTCCAGGAGGGTGCACGGGCTTATTTAAATAGACAATATGCGGCAATAGGTATTGTTGGACTTGTCATATTCGGAATACTAACTGGCTTACTAGGATACAAAGTGGGTATTGGTTTCGCAGTAGGTGCGATTTTATCTGCTGCTGCTGGGTATATAGGAATGCATGTATCGGTAAGAGCTAATGTGAGGACTGCTCAAGCAGCCACACAGGGTCTTCCCCAGGCTTTAGGTATAGCTTTCCGTTCTGGCGCTGTTACTGGAATGCTTGTTGTTGGATTAGGATTACTTGGGGTTGTAGTTTATTACGGCATATTGAAGGCTACTGGTGTCCATATCGATGAAATTATTGAAGCCCTCGTTGCCCTGGGTTTCGGTGGGTCTTTAATCTCAATCTTTGCTAGGCTAGGTGGTGGTATTTTCACTAAAGGTGCTGATGTAGGTGCTGATTTAGTTGGAAAAGTTGAGGCTGGTATCCCTGAAGATGACCCTCGTAATGCTGCGGTTATTGCTGATAATGTTGGTGACAATGTTGGTGATTGTGCTGGCATGGCAGCCGATTTATTCGAGACATATGCGGTTACTCTTGTAGCTACAATGCTTTTGGCAGCTGTATTTTTCACTGGTGCACTTCAAGACGCAATGATGCTCTACCCACTGGCTATTGGTGGCGCTTGCATAGTAACCTCAGTCATTGGCACATTTTTTGTACGTCTTGGAAAGAGCCAGAAAATAATGCCCGCTCTCTATAAGGGTTTTATAGTTTCTGCTGGACTGTCTGCTTTAGCTTTTTGGCCAATAACGGACTGGGTGGTAGGATGGAACACAGAATTTACAGTTAATGGGGTTCCATCAAGTGGATCTGATCTATTTCTTTGTGGACTCATAGGTCTAGTAGTGACAGGTCTAATGGTTTGGATCACCGAATACTATACATCAACAGATTTTAAACCTGTAAAATCTATTGCAAAGGCTTCAGAAACAGGAGATGCAACTAATATTATTCAAGGCCTAGCTATTTCCATGCAAGCTTGTGCTGTTCCTGCAATAATTATAGCAGCTGGAATTATTCTAGCTTATCTTGCGGCGGGTCTCTTCGGTGTAGCAATTGCTGTAACAGCGATGTTAGCATTGTCTGGTATGGTTGTTGCTCTTGATGCTTACGGGCCTGTAACGGATAATGCTGGTGGCATTGCTGAGATGGCAGAGCTGCCAGAGGATGTTCGTAAAACTACTGATGCACTAGACGCAGTTGGTAATACAACTAAAGCTGTTACAAAAGGTTATGCAATAGCTTCTGCTGGTCTTGCAGCCTTAGTACTTTTTGGTGCATTCACACAGGACTTAGAGAAATACTTTCCGACAGTTCCTGTCGAGTTTAGTCTTTCTAATCCTTATGTTGTAGTTGGGTTATTCTTTGGCGGGATGCTTCCCTTTTTGTTTGGTTCTATGGCAATGTTATCCGTTGGTAGAGCTGCTTCAGCTGTTGTAATCGAAGTGCGGCGACAATTTAGGGAAATTAGTGGTATTATGGAGGGGACAGCTAAGCCTGAATATGGTCGGGCTGTTGACTTGCTTACTAAAGCGGCCATTCGAGAGATGATTATTCCTTCTCTCTTACCTGTTGTTGCGCCAATTCTATTATACATTGTCATATGGGCTATAGCTGGCCAATCAGCTGGCTTTTCTGCTCTTGGGGCTTGTCTAATGGGCACTATCGTTACAGGGCTATTTGTAGCTATTTCCATGACTGCTGGTGGCGGTGCCTGGGATAATGCTAAGAAATACATTGAGGATGGTAATCACGGAGGTAAGGGCTCTGACAGCCATAAGGCTGCTGTAACTGGAGATACTGTTGGCGATCCTTACAAGGATACAGCGGGTCCTGCCGTGAACCCAATGATCAAAATTACCAATATTGTGGCAATATTATTGTTAGCTATTATTGCTACGGTAGGTTGAGATTGAATCATATTACTGAAAAGGGGGCATTGGCCCCCTTTTTTTGGATTTAAAAATTATTGTCCACTAACAGGAACACCAAGGTTGCCAAGTATTTGTTCAAAAAGTCCCAATTTTTTACCTTTTGTTGGTGTGACTTTCTCGACAAGCTCTATTTCTTTGATCTCTTCTTCTTCAATATTTCTAATACTCTTAACGTATCCATTATCATCAAATTCAATCATAGTTATAGACTGATTAATTAGCTCCGGGTCTAGAAACCCTTTAGACGCGATTTTTTGACTAATGTAATACCAGGAATTATCTTCAAAGGTGCCTGTAGCTGATGGTGAGCCGAGAAGAGTTAAAACTTGTTCACGTTTGTATTGCCCTACTTCAATTTTTTTAATTGATTCCTTTTGGATCACGTGGCCGCGATTATCAAATTGTGGGCTACATGCCATAAGACTAACAGTTATCAAGGTAATACAAATAGTGTTAAATCTCATTAAATTAACTTATCCTTAATCTGTCTTAGGCATATTAATTATGCTATAATAATTTCAGATGTTATTAACAGTTTAACTGTGATTGGCTGGCTGCTCTCTGTCAATCTAAAGTCATGAATATATGGACAAGTCATGTTTTTTCTTCGTTGGATTCAAGTCATTCGAGAGCGCTCTAAGCAAAGGAAAATAGCGCATATTCTCTACTTTACGACAGTAAATCAGTCGCGAAATCCAAAATTCTTCCAAGAATTAGGCGTACCTGACACGCTTGATGGGAGATTTGATTTGATGATACTTCATGTTGGCCTAGTTTTGCGAAGGCTTAGGTCGGCTGAAAATGAAACTACTTTGTCCGATGCACTATTTTCAGTAATGTTTGATGATTTAGATCAAACAGTAAGGGAAATGGGGGTTGGAGATATTAGAGTAGGAAAAAAAGTTAAGGCAATGGCTAGGGCTTTCTACGGGAGATGTAAGGTTTATGATCAGGCACTTGACGAAAACGACCTTAATGGACTAATTGATGCTCTTCGTCGAAATATTTATGGCCAAGTTTCTGTAAACGAAGAGCATTTAGGCATTTTAGGAAATTATGTTGTAGAAGTGTCTTCTCAACTTTCGCTTCAAAGAGATAATAACTTATTAAGTGGAGAAGTTATCTTTCCTAATATTTCTGACCTTTCCTGGAAATAGCCAGCTTAAAACAGTGATGCTAAATTCTGTAAGAGGGTATTAAGGTGAATGTCTTTACTAAAATTTATACGGAATCAGTTCTAATCAGCGATATACCTACAGAAGGTATTGAATTCAATTCTCAGGCTTCTTCTAGTGAGTGTAAATCAATCGCCTCCCATGCAGGTTTGCAAGAACTTGAACTTTTTCAAGTAAGAGGCAAAATTATCCCTTGTGAACGGTGGGGAAGAGAGCTGATTTGTATTACGGGACATATGAAAGCTCGTTTTTCTCAGGAATGTGTCATAACCCTCGATCCTTTTGTTTCAGATCTAGAAGACTCATTTGAATTTCTTCTATCCCAGTTCTCACCTTTGGAAGATGATATTGAACAATATGCGGAAGATGAAGAGGTCGTAATTGATTATTTAAAGGGTAATATGGAAATTAATGTGGGTAATCTGATCTTAGAGCACCTAGTGGTTTCAATTGATCCATATCCTCGTAAGCCATGTATACCGCGGGGTTCTTTTAAATATAGTTCTGTATCTAATGATACTAAAACCCTTGAAGAATCTGATAATAATCCTTTTGCAATACTTGGAGAATTACGAAGAAAAATTTAAGATTTTAGGTGATTTATATGGTTTAATTAGATGTTCTAAATTTGTCTTCGCTATCAATATAATGTATAGCGTTCAGTATTTTGGTTAAGTAGACTTAAAGAGAGAATAGTTATGGCAGTTCCAAAAAGTAAAATTTCACCTTCAAGGCGTAATAAACGTCGTTCGCACCATTCAATCAGCTCAGCGAATCTTGTTGAATGTGAAAATTGTGGTGAACTTAAGCGTCCGCATCATATATGTAAGGCTTGCGGATATTATAGTGGTCGAGAAGTGGCAGAGCCTAAGGGCGGGGTTTAAGAGTTTTTTTAGGGCATAGATGGGGCGTCACAATGAGCAAGGAAATAGTGCTAGCATTGGATGCTATGGGCGGAGACAAGGCACCTGATATGGTAATTAAAGGTGCTAATCTGGCTCGAGTAAGACACCCAAATGTTAAATTTAAAATTTTTGGTGATAAAAATAAGATTGAGCTGCTTCTAAAAAAGTTTAAGCGCCTTAGTTCAGTTTGTACGGTATATCATTCTGATGAACATGTTGAGGATGATATAAGGCCATCACAGGCATTAAGAAAAAGACGTAATTCTGGAATGAGCCTTGCTATTGAGGCCGTTCGTAACGGTGATGCACATGGTGTGGTTTCTGCCGGAAATACAGGTGCACTAATGGCTTTATCAAAACTTACTCTTCGCACTTTGCCGGGGGTTAGCCGACCAGCAATGGTATCGGTTTTTCCTACAGAGAAAGGCGAGTGTGTTATGTTAGACTTAGGTGCTAATATTGATTGTGATTCTGTTGCTTTAGTCCAGTTTGCAATGATGGGTGAAGTATTTGCTCGTAATGTTTTGGGAATTAAGCGGCCTACTGTAGGGTTGCTAAATATTGGAAGCGAAGAGTTAAAGGGCAACGAGGTAATTCGACAGGCTGCTGCTATGTTAAGAGATTCGGATATACCCATTCAATTTAACGGCTTTGTAGAGGGAAATGATATTCCTGCAGGAACAGTCGATGTGGTTGTTACAGATGGTTTCTCCGGAAATATAGCTCTTAAAACTGCTGAGGGAGTGGCAAAGCTGTATGTTGAATATATGCGCAGCGCTTTTCGTCGTGGATTGATGTCTCGTTTAGGCTTTCTTCTTGCTCGTCCTGCTCTAAGGGTCATTAAGGATAGGCTTGATCCTCGTGCATATAATGGAGGCACCTTTTTAGGGTTAAATGGTGTAGCTGTGAAAAGTCATGGTGGCACAGACCACAAGGGTTTTGCAAACGCGTTAAGTGTTGCAATAGATATGATTGAGCATGATGTAAATCCAAAAATCATAGATGAGTTAAATAAGTTGAAGCTCGATGGCGTAACTGCAATAGCCAAGGCAGCTGTCTAGATGCTTCGGTCAAGAGTAATTGGATGTGGTGGATACCTTCCTGAAAATACAATTTCGAATGCTGATCTTGCAAAAAAAATAGATACTACTGATGAATGGATAATCGAGCGTAGTGGCATACATCAAAGACATATTGCTGCCGATGGTGAATTAACATCAGACCTTGCGGCTGCAGCAGCAAGAAGTGCATTAAGTGATGCAAGCATTCCCTCATCAGAGATAGATCTTCTGGTTTTGGCAACATCTACTCCAGATAACACATTTCCAGCTACTGCGACAAAGGTTCAGAAAATGATCAATATGGGGTCAGGTTTGGCCTTCGATGTTCAAGCGGTTTGCGCTGGTTTTATATGCGCTCTGTCAGTCGCAGATAATTTTTTGCAGACAGGTCAGGCTAAGACCGCAATGGTGATTGGCTCAGAAACTTACTCTAGAATCTTAGATTGGAATGATCGAAGTACCTGTGTTCTTTTTGGAGATGGGGCAGGCGCTGTTTTGCTTCGTGCGCAGAACAATTCTAATCTGAGTGAAGATGTAGGAATACTCTCAACGTGCTTACATTCGGACGGAGATTATTATGATGCACTATATGTAGATGGGGGTGTTTCAACTACTCAAACTTCTGGTTATCTACGTATGCAGGGTAAGGAAGTTTTTCGTCATGCTGTGGAGAAATTATCTACTGTAGCAGAAGAGGCACTATGTGATGCGGGGTTGAGTATAGATCAAGTGGACTGGCTAGTACCCCATCAGGCAAATCGAAGAATAATGGACGCTACTGCTCGAAAATTGGGATTATCCGATGAAAAACTAGTCATTACCGTCGATAAGCATGCTAATACCTCATCTGCTTCAATACCCTTAGCTCTTAGTGTTGCTACTAGTGATGGGAGGATTCAAGCCGGAGATTTAGTGGTTTTGGAGGCTATTGGGGGGGGGCTTGTTTGGGGCGCTGGCGTAGTGCGTTGGTAACAAATTTTTTTTTTTATAAAAAATGTAAAAAATGTATTGATGCGAGTTGACGCTTGGCCTTTGAGGCGCTACCGTTTTTATTCAGGGCAACAGGGAGATTATAAATCATGGCGGGGAAAACGGTTACTCGTTCGGACCTCGCGGAGGCTGTCTACAAAGAAATTGGATTGTCTCGCAACGAGTCAGCGAAGTTAGTAGAATCAGTTCTTTCTTTAATCGGTGATGATTTGATCCGAGGTGAGACGGTAAAAATATCCTCTTTTGGGAGTTTTTCCGTGCGACAGAAGTCACAGCGTATTGGGAGAAACCCTAAAACAGGTGAGGAAGTTCCTATTCTTCCTCGTAAAGTTTTAGTTTTCAGAGCATCACATGTCCTGAAAGATCTCATCAACAAAGGCGATGAAAGTTTAGAGGTCCAGATTGAAAGTAGTGAAGATGGTCATATGAATAATAGTGATTCTAAAGTTGTTGCCGGCCAAACTTATTCAGGGTCTTCATTTAGCGAAGAATCTTAGGAGCCTTGAAGCGTGGAGAAGGTGTCTTCATCTATAGAGCCTCAGTTCAAGAAATCACCTCATGCATTTAGGACTATAAGAGAAGTATCTGAGGAAATTGGTGTACCTCAACATGTCTTACGTTTTTGGGAGACAAAATTCAATCAGCTGAGGCCGCTTAAAAGAGGTGGTGGTAGACGCTATTATCGCCCAGAAGATTTTGAGCTAGTTAAAAGAATTCGACATTTGTTGTACGGTGAAGGGTATACAATAAAAGGAGCTCAGAGATTCTTTAAAGATACTTCCCAAGATTCGGAAACATTCATAAAAGATAATCCTCTTCCAAAGGATGGTGTGGAACCTTTATCAGAAACATTAGATGACGAAGCTAAATCAAAGCTAATTAGAGTGATAAAAGAACTCGATATCTTGCGTGGTATGTTGAGAGGGCGTGTTCCAGGTTAACTTTTCCCTTTCCTGTAATTAAGTCATTCTATATGAATATCTAAGAAATTGAGATTAATGCTAGCTATCATTAATCCTTTATTACCATTTAATATTTTGATGCCACATTAAATTTCTAATGATATTTTATGCTTAATATCGACTTTGTTTCATTATCGGAGCGTGGCGCAGCCTGGTAGCGCACCAGTCTGGGGGACTGGGGGTCGCCGGTTCAAGTCCGGCCGCTCCGACCATGAATTTCAGAAAGTAAAAATAATGTTTAATTTTTTAAAATAACGATTAAAATTTATAATCACTATGAAGAAAATTAGTAATAAATTATTAGTTATTTCCTCTATTGGAGAGCTTCGTCGCGTTGTGTCTGAGTGGCGTTCCTCTGGAGATAGAGTTTCTCTGATTCCAACAATGGGCGCTTTACATGCGGGACATTTAGCTTTAATTGAGGAGGGACTGTTAAAAGCTGAGCGTACAGTAGTAAGTATCTACGTGAATCCAAAACAGTTTTCTGTTGGTGAGGATTTTGAATCATATCCAAGAACTGAAGAAGATGATTTATTGAAGTTACGGGAGATCGGTGTTGATGTTGCCTATATGCCTTCAACAAAAGAAATGTATGCGCCTGATGCTCTAACTAAGGTTAACGTAGAAATACTTAGTGAAGGGCTTTGTGCTCTATCTAGGCCTCAGCTTTTTACGGGAGTTTCTACAGTAGTCACAAAGCTCTTGATGCAATGCTTGCCGGATTATGCAATATTCGGCGAGAAAGACTATCAGCAGCTTCAGATTATAAAAAGATTAGTCCTGGATTTAGATATTCCTGTTCAGGTAATTAGTGTTCCTACTGTAAGGGAAAAGACCGGTCTTGCCCTATCTTCAAGAAATGCATATCTAGACAGCAGCGAGACCCTGATTGCACAAGAATTATATAAAATTATGCAGGAAATTTCGAGAGATCTGGTATCTGGGGCGCAAGTTTCTCGGGTAATTGAAAGTGGATTTGATAAATTGATTAGTATCGGCTTTTCAAGCGTTGATTATCTTACACTTTGCGATTCAAATAATCTTGTCTCCCTAACCGTTCTTGATAGACCTGCACGTCTTCTGGTAGCTGCAAATTTGGGGCATACAAGATTAATCGACAATATTGAAGTTCTTCCAGAAAATTCGATCTCAAACCTATAAATCAATTATAAGGGAATTAAATGTTTATGTGACCTGATATCGCATTTTTATAGATATCAGAAATCTCATTTTCATTTAGTGGCCGGGGGTTAGTTGTGGTGGCTTGATCATTTATTGCTAGTTTAGCTAGTTTATTGATATCAGACTCGTTAGGTCCAAGGGCGCTAAGGGTATTAGGTATATTAAGCGATGCTCTTAGGCCAATTATCCATTCTAGAAAACTATCTGGCGTATTACCTTGTAAATCTAGGTATCTAGCTAAAGTTGCTAATTTATCTTGTACTAATGGAAAATTATAAGCCAATACATATGGTAATAAAACAGCATTTGTAAGCCCGTGATGACTTTGAAATAAGGATCCTACCGGATGAGCCAAAGCATGAACAGCTCCAAGCCCTTTTTGGAAAGCTATTGCTCCCATAGTTGAACTGAATAGCATACCACAACGTGACTCTAAGTCTGAACCATTTTCGACAGCATTTTTGAGATGACAAGAGGCTAATCTAAGTCCTTCAAGTGCTACTCCTTCAGCAATTGGGTGGCATCCTAATGCAATATATGATTCCAAATTGTGAACAAGTGCATCCATACCTGTAGCTGCAGTTAGTTCTGCGGGTAATGCAAGTGTTAACTCTGCATCAAGAATAGACATTTTGGGAAGCATATCTGGATGAAAAATTAGTTTTTTATGGCCATCTCTAGAGTCGGTAATCACAGAAGCTCGACCTACCTCTGAGCCTGTACCGGCAGTTGTTGGGATGGCAATAACTGGTCGACGTTGAGATCTTTCAGCTCTTTCCCACCAATCAAATCGGTCCTCAAAATCAAAAATTGGCCGAGACTCACCGTCCATAAATGCAATTGCTTTGCCAACATCAATCGCACTTCCTCCACCAATTGTAACAACACCATCATGGTCATCGGAGCGAAACACCTCTAAACCAGATGTGACTGATTTATCAGATGGATTTTCTGTTATATCAGTGAATAAACCTGTTTCTGGTATTTCTTGTTTTAGATAATTAAATGTTCGGCTGATAATTTGTTCAGGCAATCCAGGGTCTGCAACTAATAAAGGCCTTTTAATCTTTGTATTGATAGTCAAATTAGCAATATTGTTGAGACTTCCACAACCAAAGTATATTTGATTGGGGTATGTCCATTTACCTCTAGCTTCTGAAAGTTTTGATTCACTCATTAAGATGCCAATCTTAAGAAATATCTAAACTAGGCTTTAAATAATAATTGGGTATGAATGATAGATATTACCCCAGGATTAGCTGAATTTGGCTTAACTATGACCTGGAGTTATCAGTTTCCGAATCCGTTCCCTCTTCGGAGCGTGGGTCAACCAACATTTTTTTTGCAGCCCAGAAGATCCAACCCATACTGATAAAGGTTGCTAGGCAGACCAGAAGTGGTAATGCAAGATCCCAACTCATTATCCGGCTCCCTTAACTAAGATGTATAAATAAATAATCAATCAATCAATCGAAATGGCCTATTACATAGAAGTGTGTAATGAACACTTACCCGAGGGTCAAGCCCTTCTAGTCACTTTCCTCATTAATTTTTTCAAGTAATAGAGCACTCTCGGAGCAGATAAAGTATTCACATAAAAACTTACTAAGATCTTTTTTTGGTTTCTCCCAGTCGAGAAGGTTATGGACAGTATTAAGTGGTGGATTTTTATAAACTATTGATAGGCTTTCATCATTTTTCATATACTCTGAGCAATCACCTTGTAATGATGGATGACGAAACCATGGGTCTTGAGCGCCTAAAAGGCTAAGAACCGGCTGATTGTGAGTTGTACTAAGGCCATGATACTCTATCCATCCTGCATTACATCCCCAACCCTCTATAACACGAGCTCTTATCTTTCTGAGTATATTCTCATTCAATGTGGCTACAGTGTTTCCCCCTTCGCTAAACCCAATCATCAATATTTGATCAGTATCAACCCAAGGAATTTGAGATATACTAGACAAAGCATAAGCAGCCTCCTCTTGTCTTTCTTTTAGTGTCCCACGAAATAATCCACCTCTCAATTGGGACGGTATGCAGCTAGTTTTCTTACTCGGCCTGGCAAAGCTATCTGGGGCAATTACAATAAACCCCAGTTTCGTAAGAAAAAGTGCGCGTCTATCGCTCCCAAACCAAAGGCCTGCGCAGCCATGAAGGTAGACAGCGACTGGAAGGCGTTCGCCATTATAATCTTCCATTTTCTCTAGAAGCTGAGAGAGGGTTATTCTATTGCCCCCAGAGCTTGTAGGGATATAAACCCTACTTTTTTGCCAAGAATTTGCCACTTCCATATATGTCAAATGTGGATCATATTTTTCTTCATTAGCTAATGATAGATGGCTTAACAATGCTAAAACCATCAGTCCAGATGAAAAAAATATCATTATTTTTGAAAACATAAATATTCATTTATACCTATTTTGTTCATCGAAAATAGCTGATTACTGCCAAAAAAATAGAATTTTAGTAAATTTGATAGCAGAAATATAAAAAAATATAAAGAAAACTAGACCTATGAGAATGATTTGCATTTGCACAATTTAATTTTTCGTGTATAAACCTATTATTAATTGCGAATGCTTCTCATCCGCTTTCACCTTTTTGGAGTGTGTAAGGTTATTAAAATTTAAATTGTTCTCTGGAGAAAGGGAAATCTAATGTATCGACGTGTTGGAGCTGGGGCTGCTGCCCTGGCAGTAATGATAATGGCTGGTGGCGCAATGGCCGACAGTAATTATAGCGGTTTTCCAGTAACCCTAAAAGGCTATGCTGGAAACGCAACTACTTCAGTTTCATATACTGGTCAGATAGCTAGGCATGTTTTGCATGACTCGCTCAAAGTTTTGGCAGGTACAGGAAGTGAAAATGCTAAGAGTGCTGCTAAGGTAGAAGATAAAATGCTCTCCTATTTTGGTAAAGAGTCTGGCCGTGAAATTGTTGCTCCAGCAACTAAGGGTTCTTTTGTAATTTTGCAGACAGAGGTTGATCAAATCTCGGGTGGAAAAGATCTCACTGGAAAAATATATAAAGGCACAGTAGCAGGTATGCCTGGGCAAATGACCGGTGGGGACCTTGTGAAATTCTGGATTAAAAAAGCTTCCAGGACTAACGGTGGATACGACAGTCGTAATGGCTATAATTATCCTCAATTAATATCAAAATATATTATGGGCGCAGTTTCATATCATCAAGCTGTCGATAATTATTTAGATGAGAAGCTGACTGCTGGAACAAAACCTAACGATAAGCCATATAAAGATGGCGCTGCTTATACAGGAAAAGAGCATTCATGGGATGAAGCCTTTGGATACTTTGGAGCTCCAGCTCATACCATGGCTCTTACAGCTGAGCAGGTTTATGGTATTGCTAAGAAAAAAGATTTGGTAGCCGCTGACTTTAATAAAGATGGTAAAGTTGACCTCAAGACCGAAATGACCTTCGGTCCTGCTTATTACGCTTCTGCATTTGATAAAGGTGGAAAGACACAGTATCTGCATACAATAATGGGCGCGTATCTTGAAGGTCGTAAGTTAATCACTGCGGCCAATGGTGCAAAATTGACAAAGAGTCAAAGAGATCAACTCATAAATCATGCTCAGACTATTTCCAGTAACTGGGAAACTGTCCTTGCTGAGGCTACTTTCAAATATGCTGGGTCAGTTTATAAAGACATGGCAAAGATTAAGGCAGCTCTTGACTCCGGTGAATCCACTTCAAAGGCTCTGTCTGCATACATAAAGCATTGGGGCGAATTGAAAGGTTTCAGTCTTGCACTTCAGTCTGGCAGATTTGATCTTGGAAAAGTAGCAACTAAAATGAATAGGCTAATCGGATTTGGTCCGCTTATGCCTAATTTAAGCCAAGTTGTAGATATTGATAGTTCTGGGCGATATGTGAAGGACCAGGGCTCTTCATGGGGCGAATACCAGCTCCATATGCTGAAGCTGCAAACATTATTAAGCCAATCATTTCCGATTGCAGCTAAAGCTAACGATATGACTGCGGAGATCTCAACTCTTACTGAAGCACTCGGTGATGGCGCAAGCGCCGAGAACGACTAGGTAGCAGTCTTTTCTCCCCCTCAGTGGAACTGGGCTTAACCCCCCCTAGATCCATTGAGACTCCCCCCTCAGTAGGCCTGGGCTTTATGCTCGGGTCTACTGAGCCAACTTTTTAAAAAGTAGTGCTATGATTGAGATCATACTCGATTATGTTGGGCAAGCATGGGAGCCATTTATTGACCCAAGGAAGAGGGTCTTTTTTGGTTATCTGGGTTCTGCGCTAATAATCGCAATTTTATTATATTTTATACAGGCTCTAAGAAATAAGATGCGAACATCTTTTCTTAGCGTTCTTAAAGACTTATTTTCCAAAAGAGTGTGGTTTGCAAGATCTGCGGTTGCAGATTATAAAATCTTGTTTATCAGTCGTTTTATTATGTTTTCTATAGCACCTCATCTGATTTCTACACTGACGCTTACAACAATAATATTTGAATCATTACATATTCTTTTTGATGGAAGGGTTTTGGTTTCTGAGGCTCTACCAACATGGATTGTTATTGGTCTTTTTTCTACCACTTTATTTTTGTTAGATGACTGGTCCAAATATATTGTTCATAAAGCATTACATAAGATTCCAATTTTATGGTGTTTCCATAAAGTTCACCATACTGCAGAAGTGCTAACTCCAATTACTGTATACCGAACACATCCAGTTGAGGCTTTAATATTCTCAATAAGAAGTTTGGTATCTAAGAGTATAGTTTTAGCAATTTTTGTGTATTTTTTTGGCAGTCAAGTAGAATTATTTTCAGTTCTTGGAGTTAGTGTGTTCCTATTTTTATTCAATGCTCTAGGCTCTAATCTCAGACATTCTCACGTTTGGTTGTCTTATGGTAGAAAAATAGAACGCTTTTTAATATCGCCGGCACAGCATCAAGTGCATCATTCACATTTACCCCAACACACGGATAGAAATTTTGGAGCAGTACTTGCTGTGTGGGATTGGATGGGTGGTAGTTTGCATACAACAAGAGGTAAGAAAGAACGAATTTCTTTTGGTGTCATCGGAGAATCGTCTAATCCACATACTATGCGATATATATTTCTTGTCCCATTTAAAGAAGCATCATTGATCATCATAAATTACATACCCCGATTCTTTTATAATTTTCTCTTTAGGCGTCAGTCTACAGTTCACCAAAATAAGAGGCGAAATGTAAATGTGTAAAACAAAATATTTAAGATTTTTATTCTTTATTTTAATAAGTGTATCGGTCTTCCCGGTTTCTGCTATGGCTGATCTAAATATATACTCCCATAGACAGCCTTTTTTAATAAAACCATTCATAGACATCTATGAAAGTAAAACGGGGAATAAAGTAAATATCGTTTATTCATCAAAAGGCTTAGCTCAGAGATTAAAGGCGGAGGGTGAACTCAGCCCTGCAGATATAATATTAACTGTAGATATGGCACGTTTGGCAGTTTATGCAGATAAGGATCTGCTGGCACCAGTAAGCTCCGATTTGTTAAATAAGACTATCCCACAAAACCTTAGGGACACAGAAAACAAATGGTTTGCTTTTTCTAAGAGAGCAAGAGTGATAGCGGTCTCAAAAACTTCTGATGATCTAGAGCTAATTAAGGATTATGAGGACCTTGCTGATCCAATTTGGAAAGGTCGCATATGCTCAAGGCCCGGAAGTCATGTTTATAATAGAGGTTTGTTAGCCTCACTGATTTATAATAATGGGTATGATGCTGCAACTAGTTGGGCAAAAAACTTAAAAGCAAATTTTGCTAGAAGGCCTCAAGGAAATGATAGGGCGCAAATCAAGGGAATATACGAGGGTGTTTGTGATATAGCTATTATAAATCACTACTATTTTGGAAAACTAAAATTTTCTGAAAATCCGGAACATAGAGAATGGGCAGAGAGTGTGCGTTTAATTTTTCCTAATCAGGACAATCGAGGCACTCACATTAATATTTCAGGAGGTGGAGTCGCAAAGTATTCAAAAAATAAAGAAGAAGCCGTTAAGTTTCTCGAATTTCTAACATCAGATGAAGCCCAAAATCTATATTCTTCAATAAATTTTGAGTATCCAATAAATGAAAATATACCGCTATCGCATGAGCTCGAAAACTGGGGTATATTTTCTCAGGATTCTATGCCAATAGTAAAAATTGCAGATTTGGCACCAGTATCTCAAAAAATAATAGATATAGTGGGATGGTAGTTGGGTTTTTGGGGTGAAAGAAATATTTTTCCAATAAAAAGATTGTATGGTTGGCAATTATCTACCGTAGTCTTATCTGCTGCATTATTAGCACCTATAATTATGGTTTTTATTGTAGCTAGCGGGGATACCGGTGGTCTTTGGGGGCATCTTTTCGATAGTGTTGTCCCGCGTTATTTAACTAATACATTAAGCTTAATGTTTGGCGTAGCAATAGTCTCTCTAGTATTTGGAGTCTCTACTGCCTGGCTAGTTGTGCGCTATGATTTTCGTATGCGTCGATTTTTTGAGTGGCTACTATTGCTACCAGCAGCTATGCCTGCTTATCTAATAGCGTATACTTATGGAGATTTTCTTGAGTATTCCGGCCCTGTGCAAAGAATTATAAGAGACCTTGGGGGGTGGGAATCTTCATCTGATTATTGGTTTCCTCAAATCCGTTCCCTAGAGGGTGCATGCCTTCTAATGGGTTCAGTACTTTATCCATATGTATATGTGATGGCTAGAGTTGGATTTCTGCTCATACCCAGCACTTTCTTTGATGTAAGTAATTTAGTTAGTAGAAATGGTTTTTGGTCTGTTGGGATTCCTCTTGCTAGGCCCGCAATAATGGCTGGAACAGCTCTGGTATTAATGGAAACAATATCAGAATTTGGAGTAGTAGAATATTTCTCTATTCAGACTTTCACATTAGGGATCTTTAACGTTTGGCTAGGTATGAATAATATTACCGCAGCAGCACAAATTGCATGTCTATGTTTCATATTCATAGTAATACTAATTAGTATTGAAGTTATTTCTCGTTCAAGGCAACGTTTCACAGATACAACAAAAAAATCTCAATCCCTATCTCCAATAAAAAAGAGAGGTCTAGGAGAAATTATATGCTGGTTACTCTGCGTACTGCCTATAGGAATCGGGTTTCTTATTCCTATGGGAGTTTTATTAGGCTTTGTATTTGAGGGTTACAGTGTCGGCTTTAATTCGGATATTGCGGATGCTGCTATTAATAGTTTAATTATTGGTGTATCAGTTGCGGCCATAATAATTTCAGTATCTTCATTTATGCTATTCACATCAAAGTATCGTGGCCCTCATTTATTAAAAAATTTGTCTCAATTATCATCATTAGGCTATGCCTTCCCTGGCGCTATTTTGGCGATTGGTGTTGTTTCAATAACCGGGTATCTAGATAGGGCGATAGCTGATGTTTCCAATGATTTATTTAATGCAGAATATCAGGGTTTTTTTGGTGGTAGCATAGGGCTTATCATTTTTGCTTGTGTTATTCGTTTCCAAGCTATTGGATATGGCGCAGTTAGCAAAGGTATAGAACGTGTGCCTAACAATCTAGTTGAAGCTAGCCAAGTTCTTGGATCAAATTTTATGGATCAATCAACAAAAATTATTATTCCTATGATTCGTTTATCAATCCTTGCCGGAGCACTCTTAGTATTTGTTGACGTAATGAAGGAGTTACCAATGGCGTTAATTTTGCGCCCATTTAACTTTGAGACTCTTGCCACTTATATTTATCAATTTGCAAAGGATGAGCTTCTTGAGGAGGCTGCTTTACCTGCTGTGATGATAGTTGCTACTGGTATAATTCCGGTTCTGTTCTTAAATTTTACAATAAATAAATTAACTAGAATCTAATTTTTATTTACGTTTTATATAAGAACTAAATATTTGTAATAATTTATTATTCCATAAAACACCATTTGGCCAATTTTTAGTATTACACTGTTAAAATATAAGATTTAATGTTATCGAGTGATATACGTTTTCAATATTGGAGGGTGAGGTGATGGCTGATTTTGATTGGCACGATTGGCAGAGTGAAGAAAAAAAGCTAGACAGCAATAAACTTAATCTAGGCAAAAAAAAGGATTCTAAAATTTTCCAGGATAGTGATCCTGTAAATGAGAACACTGAGCTTAGAAATGCTGATAAACTTCACGGAATAATTGATGTCTAGACTATTACGGCAGTTTTTCAATAGATAAGTATTTTTTAACGCGTTGTTTTGCTTTTTTAGGTGTCTATATCGATGAGGGTGCTAATTTATAGATTTGCACCAGATCCCATAGAAGCTTACTGTTTAATAAAAAAATATGGAATTTTCATAAATATGGTAACAGATAGAAATATAGTAGTGGTTCTTGCTGCAGGTATGGGTAAGCGTATGAGGTCCCCAAAACCTAAAGTCATGCATCATTTGGCCGGTAGACCTATCTTGTATCATGTATTAGATAATTTAGAATTCTCTACAACATCAAAAAATATTTTGGTGATTAGTCAGGAGCTCAATGAGATGAGTGACCTAATCAAATCTGATTGGCCTGATATAGAGTTGGTAATTCAAAATGAACGATTAGGGACAGGTCACGCACTAAAAGTAGCAGATGAATTTGTGGGGGGTTTCTCCGGTAAGGTTGCTGTTCTATATGGTGATGTTCCTCTATTGAGTGCTGCTACATTAAACAGTCTAAGAGAGGCAGGAGACTCACAGAAAGCTGATATATCTCTTTTAAGTTTTAGGCCACAGTCACCAAAAGGATATGGTCGATTAGTTTGTAACTCAGATGACCAAATAATTCGAATTATAGAACAGTCTGAGATTGATGGTAGTGAAAATGACATTTCACTTTGTAATACAGGAATTATATCCGCTGACGGTAAAGTCCTCAGTAGTCTTTTGCAAAGACTAAGTAATGATAATTCAAAAGGAGAATACTTTCTTACAGACATTTTTTCTATAGCTACCTCTGATGGTCTAAAATGTATTCATGTTGAGGCGGAAGATAATAACGAGGTACTTGGTATTAATGATCGATCTCAGTTAGCAAAATTAGAAAATATTATTCAAGAGCAGCTACGTAATACAGCAATGGAATCTGGGGTAACGCTTGTGGATCCATCATCAACATGGTTAAGCTGGGATACATCGTTTGGGGAAGATGTAGAGGTCGAGCCCAATGTTGTATTTGGTCCAGGAGTAAGAGTTGGAGCTGGATCGAAAATATTAGCCTTTTCGCATATTGAGGGCGCTATAATTGGCAATAATGCTATAATTGGTCCTTTTGCAAGGCTTCGCCCAGAAACTATCCTTGGTGAGAATGTTAAGATTGGTAACTTTGTAGAAGCCAAGAAGGCTGTATTTGGGGAGTCAGCTAAAGTTAATCATTTAAGCTACATTGGTGATGCTGAAATTGGGCAAGAAGCTAATATTGGTGCCGGGACTATAACTTGTAATTATGACGGACAGAAAAAGTCCAAGACTGTTGTTGGTAAGGGTGCCTTTGTTGGGTCAAATTCATCACTTGTAGCTCCTCTGAGTATTGGGGATGGGGCTATAGTAGGTGCCGGAAGTGTAATTACTCAGGATGTATCGACAGACTCAGTGGTACTTGCCAGGTGTCAACAAGAAGAAAGTCTAGGTGCTGCCCAAAGGCGAAGAGATAGATCTAAAGATGAGCAAGATGATTAATTCCATTACTTTGTGGGGTGACTTGTGTGTGGCATTGTAGGCCTAGTTGGTAGCTCTGAAGCTGGACCAAGACTTTTAGAGGGTTTGCGAAGGCTGGAGTACAGGGGGTATGACTCAGCTGGTATAGCTACTGTAAGTGGAAAAAATATGGATGTTTGCCGGGCAGAAGGAAAGCTGGTGAACCTTGAGAGTGCATTGTCTGATAATCCTCTAACCGGAAATATTGGAATAGGTCATACACGCTGGGCCACTCATGGTGCTCCAACTAGAATCAATGCGCACCCTCATTGCACAGATCGCGTATCTGTCGTTCATAACGGAATAATTGAAAATTTCAAAGATATAAGAAAAGAATTAGAGGATTATGGTCATAACTTTTGCACTGATACTGATAGTGAGGTTATTCCACATTTAATTGATAAATTTTTAAACGAGGGTTTGGATCCCGTAAATGCAACAAAGGCTACATTGAGTAAATTGGAGGGTGCTTTCGCTCTTGGAATTATTTTTGCTGAAGATGATGGGCTATTAATTGGAGCAAGAAGGGGTTCACCTCTAGCTGTTGGTCATAAAGATGGCGAGAGCTTTTTAGCGTCAGATGCAATTGCGATGGTTCCATTTACTCGAAGAATCTCATATCTTGAAGAGGGTGATTTAGCAGTTCTAAGACCTGGTGTCATAGAAGTTTTTGACTCAGATGACATGTCTGTTCTACGGGTTGAGAAAGAGACAATTCATGAAGATGATTCTGCTGGTATGGGTGGTTACAGCCATTTCATGGAAAAAGAAATTCATGAGCAGCCCCGAGTAATCGGTGATACGCTTAATACCTATTATAATCCATCATCAAAAAAGATAATTTTACCTGGAAACTACAGGGATTTATCCTTAATCAATCAAATGTCCATAGTAGCATGCGGAACCTCATTTTATGCGGGCATGACGGCAAGGTACTGGCTAGAGGCACTTTGTGGTATTCCAACAACAGTAGATATAGCCTCAGAGTTTAGGTATCGGGCTCCGTTATTAAGTGAGCAGGGTACAACAATATTTATTTCTCAATCAGGTGAAACAGCTGATACTCTTGCCGCACTTCGCTATGCTAAAGATGCAGGTCAATATATAATATCAATGGTTAATGTTCCTGAGAGTACTATGGCTAGAGAATCTGATTCGGTGTTACCTACTCATGCTGGTTCAGAGATTGGCGTTGCATCGACGAAGGCATTTACAACACAACTAACCGCTTTAGCCTGCTTTGCGCTTGTTTTGGCACGCCTACAGTCTCGCATTAGTTCCTCAGAGGAGAAACGAATAGCAGGAGCAATTTCGGGTCTCCCAGCAATAGTATCTAGCGCCTTAGAAAATACAGAGCCATATAGAAAACTTGGAAAAGTACTAAGTGGGTGTAGAACTGTTTTGTATCTAGGTCGTGGTTCTTCATATCCAATTGCTCTTGAGGGCGCATTAAAACTCAAGGAAATCTCTTATATACACGCAGAAGGGTTTGCTGCAGGTGAAATGAAGCATGGGCCAATTGCCTTAATAGAAAAAGGTACGCCAGTAATTGTTGTGGCACCACCAGGAAAACTTTTTGAAAAGACGGCATCAAATGTTCAGGAGGCTAACGCTCGTGGTGCTAAAATAATTTTAATAAGTGATAAAAAAGGAATTTCTGTAATGGGCGATGTAGTCGACACAGCTATTGAACTGCCCCAA